>Ga0228598_1000229_pt1 | contig 10638 bp, 7 predicted proteins | sample CZU4metagenome_FD_182726 | JGI IMG/M metagenome (GOLD analysis project Ga0228598, IMG submission 182726) | Spruce rhizosphere microbial communities from Bohemian Forest, Czech Republic - CZU4 | ecosystem: Host-associated > Plants > Roots > Rhizosphere | place: Czech Republic: South Bohemian... | reverse complement strand
GGGCCTTCACCATCCACCATCGCTTCCCTGATACGGTGCGCCAGATACCAAGCTGTACGGTAATTACAGGCCAGATGCCGCGAGAGTTGCAAAGCAGACATGCTCTTTTTCGCGTCCACTAGCAAAGCGATGGCCATGAACCACTTCGACAATGGAAGGTGTGAATCGTGAAAGATCGTGCCATTGGTTGCGGAGAACTGCGAATTGCAGGTCTTTTCGAGGCACTGGTAAACCTGGGCACGCTTGTTCTTGCTCTGAGTCTTGCGGGTGATCTTAGAGACTTCTTTCGATCCGCAGACGGTGCAACGCACGCCATCAGGCCAGCGCCGATTCTCTAGGTAGGCTAAGCACTGCTCATCGGTTGCGAATGCTTTGGAAACCTCTATCAGTTTCATGCTGGCCTCTTGACCGGAGCGGAACCCCCTCACAAACTTCCTTGGGCTATACCGCATGGAGGAAGCTTGGATTCCACGACTCCGGTAAGAAAAATATACGCTTGACGTTTGTCTGTGTCAAGTGCATAATCATCGCGTCTTCTGATTTCGGGCGTGGGCCGTTCCCGATGGAAGTATGGGTGCTAATACATTTTCGTGCTGGGAGGAGAACAGGTTGAATCACACACAATTATCCACGGAAACAGGCCCCGATTCAGCATCCTTCGCACGGGGCACTGATCCGCAACGAAGTCGTGGAACCATTTTGCTTGTGGAAGATGAAGCGTTCCTCCGTGAAGTGACTTGCGAGATTCTGGAGTCCGCCGGCTATCGGGTGTTAAAGACTCGGAACGCGGCGGAAGCGACATCCACCTTCGGCGAATACAAATCCATCGTGCGACTATTGCTGACCGATGTGGTTTTGCCGGGACAGAATGGCCGCGACCTTGCGCACGACTTGCGGAGTGTCTGTCCAAAACTGAAGATTCTTTTCATCTCCGGCTATCCGGAAAATGTGGTCACGCGACACGGAATCCAGGAAGACGGAATGTTCTACCTGTCTAAACCGTTTTCGCTGCAGTCCCTTACCCGAAAGGTAACGCAGGTTCTCGGGCAGGAGGAGACAGCCGCCGCCACGGTCTGAATCGGCTTGTCATTCCTGAGCGGCTTCAGGAATCTGCCGCGTGATTGCTATGAACGTACGGCGCGTTGCGCCGGCCGAGGATCTTTCACGAGACGAAGACCGATCGATGGACCGCTGGTGATCAAACTTCGTACAGGGTGAGGGTATGCAGAGCTTAATGGACAGTCTCGGGTGGAGGGTTTGGTGCAGGATCGGGTGCGAGTTTTCCCACGACCACCACATCCACGCGGCGATTAAGCGCGCGCCCGGCCTCCGTGCTATTGCTGGCGATAGGATGATATTCTCCGTAACCACCCGCCGATAACCGCTGCGCAGCAAAACCGTATTTGGTGATCAGCAAGCGAATCATTTCGGTCGCGCGCGCCGTCGACAGCTCCCAGTTGGAGGTAAACTGGTTATTGTGGATGCGCACATTGTCGGTATGGCCCTCGATGCGGAGGTTGTATTGGCGCTCCCCAAGCAGTGTGGCCATGCGGCTGAAGGCCTGCTGAGAGCCGGCTTTAACGCCGGCTGAACCGCTGTCAAAGAATCCAGCTTCTCGCAAGCTAATCACCAGGCCCTCATGTCCACTTCGCACTTCTACTTCGCCTCGGGCAATCTCCGGTGCCAAAGCTTGCTCCAGTTCTTTTCTCAATTCAGTCAAATCGCGGCTTTCGACGGTAATGGGCTGTGGCACAACCGGGGCAGTCTTGGGGACGGCAACCTCTGATTCGATTGCGATCATGTCGGACGTGTCCGCGGTTGGGTACGCTCCTAACTGTTGGAACGCGACCTGTATAGCGGTTGCAAGCCGGTTTACTTTCTTTTTGTCAACCTGCGCAGTCGAGTAATTCACATACACATCCACAACATTGGTGCAGGTATCAAAAGATAAATTCCACACGTGCTCGATGATCATGGCGCGAGTGATTCGCCGGCCCGCGTTGCGCATCAGGTATTCCAGCAAAGCAAATTCCTTGCCGGTTAAATCGATGCGGCGTCCCGCGCGCTCTACCCTGCGCTCCACCCGGTCGAGCTTCAAATCTTCCACCGTCAGCACCGATTCCGCCGGCAGATGGCAACGCCGCAACAGCGCGCGAATCCGCGCCGAAAGCTCCGAGAACGAGAATGGTTTGCCCAGATAGTCATCCGCGCCCAGATCCAGACACTGCACTCGGTCTTCCACTCGCGTACGCCCCGTCAGCACCAGTATCGGCATGCTTGGTTTCCGCGTGCGCAGATAACGCAGAATCGCAACTCCATCCAGCCGCGGCAAGCTCAGGTCGAGTACCACCAGGTCATAGTCGAATTCGCCCGCCATGGCCCGAGCCTGTTCTCCATCATTCGAAACGTCCACCGCGTAGTGTTCGGCGTCAAGGCCCTTTTTCACGAAGCTGGCGAGTGCGGAATCGTCTTCAGCGATCAGAATGCGCATAAGGTTTCTCTAACCTGCACTTCCGATTCTAGGCAAGAACCAGCTGAAGATTGGAGATTCCGTGCTGCACGAAGGTCTCTGCCTTCCGCAAACGGGAACTTGCCCCGGAACCTGCTCCGCCACTCACTCGCGCTTCGCTCTGCCGACGATAATTCGTTGATACATCTTTCTTTCACTAAAGGATCACACCGCCTTGGACCTGGGGAGCAAAGGAACACTGAAATCCTTGTTCGTGCCCGGCGGCATACTCCTGCTGGCCGCAGTCGTACTATTGTCGGGCGGGATTTCGTCGATCTCCGCTGCCGCAGTCGACTTCTACTATTACGCGGTCTTCATTGCCGGAATTCTTCTGGCTTGGCGTTTCCACTCCAGCCGCATCCTCTTTGCTCTGCTCATGCTGCTTCTGGCGCACCGCGCCCTTGAATTCTTTTCCGGCGGGCGAGCACTCGCGAGCGGGCCGGGTCGCATTGCCTTTGAAGCCATCGCCTTTCTCGTCCCTGTTAACTTCATCGTGCTGGCGCTCATCCGCGAGCGCAGCCTGTCGATTCCGGACATCACTCCCCGGCTGGTCTTGCTTTTCCTTGAGTCTGTTTTCGTCGCCGTCCTCTGCCGGCCTGGACAGATTGCGAGCCCGGCATTTCTTAACTTCGCCTTGTTGAATCGGTCTTTATTTCATTGGACAAAAATTCCGCAACTTGCCTGGCTGGCTTTTGTCGCAGCCTTCGCGGTGCTGCTCGTCCGCACCTTTCTCTATCGCAAGCCGGTGGAAATTGGCCTGCTCTGGTCGCTGGCTGCGACTCTTCTTGGCCTGCAAAACGCTGTGGGCCGTATCGCGGTTGCCTATTGGGCGACTGCGGGCCTGCTCTTGGTCGCATCGATCATCGAGAACACTTACGTTCTGGCCTATCACGACGAACTCACTTCGCTGCCCGCGCGCCGCGCCTTCAACGAGGCCCTGCTGCGCCTCGAAGCGCCTTACTCCGTTGCTGTCGTCGATATCGATCACTTCAAGAGTTTCAACGACACCTATGGACACGACACTGGTGATCAGGTTCTCAGCATGGTCGCTTCGCGACTCGCCCGCGTGAGCGGCGGCGGGCAAGCATTTCGTGTCGGCGGAGAAGAGTTCTCGATTTTGTTCGCAGGAAAGTCGACGAAAGAAGTCGTGCCATATCTTGACGCACTCAGAACTCTCATCGAAGAATCCAGGTTCCGGGTGCGCAGCACGCCTGAGCGCCGCAGTGCTCCTCGCGGCGCAGGCCGGAGGGGTGAAGATAAGAGAAGCACGCGTCGCAAACTAGGCCGGCCTCGGACTCCTCCGCCCGAAACTTCTCTCGGCCTCTCGGTCACTGTGAGCATCGGGGTCGCGGAATCAGACTCGAAAACGCGCGAGGTGGAACAGGTAATTCAAGCCGCCGACAAGGCTCTGTATCGAGCCAAGAAGTCGGGCCGCAATCGCGTCGAGACCGCGAGCGAAGCTCGCGGTCGTGGCGCACGCCTCAAGCGAAACATCGCCTGAAATCGAGAAGTGTTCCACGTGGAACATATTGCATCTGTGGTTCCTTGGAGTTACGCGCCGCTCTTCATTGATAGTTGAGTTTTAGGAACTGCCGATCAGCACGCCTGTCGCGAAAACCAGTGCTCCGCCCAGCGCTACCTGCATGGCGGCTGAGAAGGTGGGCGTGTCCATGTAGCGATGGCGAATCCAGGCGATGACTCCGAGTTCGACCAGGACTACCACGAAGGCAACGCCAAGTGCCAGATGGAAACTGGGAAGCAGGAACGGTAAAGTGTGGCCCACCCCGCCCAACGCGGTCATGGCGCCACAAATCAATCCGCGAACCAAGGGATGACCGCGGCCGGTGAGGCTGCCGTCATCGGAGAGCGCCTCGGTGAATCCCATGCTGATGCCGGCGCCGATCGAAGCAGCCATGCCGACCAGGAACGCGTCCCGAGGCGTGCGAGTGGCGAATGCGGCGGCGAAAACCGGCGCCAGTGTGGAGATGGAGCCGTCGATTATGCCTGCCAAGCCGGGCTGCACGATCTGTAAAAGGAAAAGGCGGCGACGCGCGTGCTCTTCATCTTGCGCAACGTCGGGGCGCAGCTCTTCTTCTTTCAACTCCTGGGCGCGGTCTTCATGGGCGCGCTCTTCCTGCGCCAGGTCGTCGAGCAATTGTCGGATGCTGGCATCCTGGGTTCGTCCAGCAGCTTTCTCATAAAATCTGCGAGTTTCTACCTCGATAGCGCTGGCTTCGTTGCGCACCACGTCGAGGCGCAGCGGCCGCGCCAGCCAGACCGGTTTTCGTTGTACGAAGCCCTTGACGTCAACGCGGCGGATGAGCGGAATATGTTCGCCGAATTTCTGCTGATACAACTCAATTAATCTTCTGCGGTGTCCGGATTCTTCGTCGCGCATGCCCTCGAATACCGCGGCCGAAGCGGGGAAGTCCTGGCGCAATCCTTCGGCGAAATCAGCGAAGATGCGCTCATCTTCTTCTTCGAGCGAAATGGCCAAGGCGAGGATCTCGCGTTGGTTAAGAGTTTCGAAAGTCTTCATGGCGGATAGTGTAATCGGGCGGGGATGGATGCTCCAACTCGGGAGTGGCCAGCCCTCGAGAGGTCATCCTGAGCACAGCAGATTCTCCGCAACGCGGAGGGTCTGCGGAGTCGAAGGACCCATAGACGATTGCACCGAGATAAGGACAGCGGGCATTCCAGCGGAGGTGCTGACGAACTTAGTTGCGGGAACTCCCTGACACTTCATCAGCGATTCGGGGCAGGCTGGGGTCCTTCGACTGCGGCGTCTGCTTCGCTGCGCGAAACAGACGCCTCCGCTCAGGATGACAGAGGGGGTTCACTTCTTGATCGACTGACCGGGGAATGTCATCTGCGCTCCCCACTTTTCAGCCAAATCCTGCCAGCGAGGATTGAGTTTTTCGATCAACCCAATCTTCTTCTCACGCCTCCAACCCTTCAATTGCTTTTCGCGGTCGATTGCTTTGCGTACATCGTCGAAACTCTCGAAGTAGACGAGGCGATCGCAGTGATACTTGCTCGCGAAACCCACGAGCTCGGCGCTCTTGTGCTCGCGCATCCGGCGCTCGATGTTGTTGCACATTCCGATGTACAGCGTGCCGGTGCGGCTCGCGACGATATAGGTGCAGTAGGACCGGTCCATCCGGAATTACCCTCGCTGCCACTCTGTCATCCTGAGCGGAGGCGGCGTTCGCAAGGCGGACGCCACCGGAGTCGAAGGACCCCCGTACCGCTGATTGAGCTACGAAGCGTCAGGGAGTTTCGCAACTCGGTACGCAGTCGGAATGCCTTTACACTTTCTCGTTACGCAATCATCTCGGGGTCCTTCGACTCCGCAGATTCTCCGCTTCGCGCAGAATCTGCTGCGCTCAGGATGACGGCGTTTTATTTGCCAGGTTCACTGTCGAGCGACCCGGACTAATACGCCCAGAAGGGACCTGGCGTGGTACCGACAGTCGTCCCATCGATGGCGGTGAATACCGACCTGCCGTAGAAGAACGGAAGCCCCCAATCGAAAGTGCACGGCGAAGAGGTGCAGGGCATCGGTCCCGCGAGGTTGCTGAATGCCGCAGCAGTGGGATTGGCTTGGGTCACGGTATCGAAATCGTCCACGCTGAAAGTGACGGTGTTGGTCGTCGAGCCATTGTTCGGGTCGACGTTCGTGGCGGAAAGGCTGGTGGCGGGCGTGCAATACCAGCTAGCGTTGTCAGGACAAGTACTCAGCGACGAGTCGGGGAAGAAGAGGCCGTTCGAACCGCTGTCAATAAAGCTGGCGGTCAGGGATTGACCTCCGAAGTTGGTGATGAAGTTATCGGATGAATCCAGCGTGAACAGCGTCGCAGTGGTCGGAATGGTATTGTTCGACTCGGTGCCTATGCCGAAGGTCAGAGTGCCAGTCACCGTGGCCGCCACATCGTTAACCTGTGGCAACGTGAGAATGGTGCCATTGTTGTCTACCGGGAAGTTGAAGACCGGGTTGGTCACTTGTTGGTTAGGGTTAGCATCCTGACAGATCGTGCCGCAGGATACGAATGTCGTGTTGCAACTACCACCAGAGGAGCAAAGATAATAAACCGTTGGAGCGTTTCCCTGTCCCTGCTGGCTCGGGTCGCAGGCCAGACCGCAGTCAAACGGTTCGGGACCTACACCCAGTATGCCGTTTGCGCCCAAAAGGGTTTGGGTATCTTCGTTAGTGCCGGAGCATCCGCTGGGGATGCTGAAGCTGGGATTCGCGATAAGCTGAACCGAAGTCGCGGTTGCCGTCTCTCCACCCACAATGATATTTGCCGGCGCCACGGTTCCCCAGAGAAACGAATTGTCGACAAATTGAACGCAGTCATACAATGTATTGCCGCTGCCGTCAGTTATCGGCGTGAGCGGAACCGTAACTTCTGAAGCTAAGAGCCTAAGGCCGAAGGATCCTGTATCCACCAGAATGTCTGGGATGGTCTGACAAGCGCCGCTTGTCGCGCATACCTGGACGCTGACGAAAGCTGCGTTGGTATAGATTGTGGTGGGAAGCAATGGCCCCCCGTTGACCGATATCGGCACAACATTGGCGGTAGTGCCGGCGGGCGAGACAGTGATCGGCAACGATGCGTTAACCGTGGGGCTGGCTATCGAGGTCGCCACGACGGTCGCGACCGAAGTTGTCGTCACCGTCGCCGGGGCGGTGTAGGTTGCCCCTGTAGTAGTTTGGCTGGTCAACGTGCCGACGCCGCTCAGGGACCAGCTCACACCTTTGCCGCTGGAGTCATTGGCAACACTGGCGGTGATGTTCACGACTCCGCCGGCGTTGACGGATGCGCTGCTGGGAGTGAGCTGAACCGAAAGCACGACTCCCGCGGGCGTTCCACTGCTACCACACCCCACGAGAAATCCCAGGGCTCCGATCAAGGTTAGGACCAAGAAGCTGCGCACACGTTCCTCCTTATTGTAATGCGTCGACGTTAACGCCCTGCGGCACCATGGCAGGAAGATAAGCTCTGCCGAAATACGAGCGCATGTGTCCGCCATTCTGGAAAACGAAATCAGGTTGTTTGATATTTACCGGCCTATGGCCCGGTTGGCTCTCTCGCTGTAGCTTCGCGGCTTGCACGAACCGATTTGAGTACGTCCCCAGCAGTTGCTGCATGTTAGGGATGAACGGTCCGCTCCAGGAGATGGCAAACACCTTGCCTTCCGGGGAAACATATTCCTTCACGATGGTTTTGCCCGCAGCCGTGATTTCGTGTGTGGTGTAGGCTTCGGCTTCCGTGGTCTTCAGGCTGCCTTTCATTTGCGCCTGATCTTCCTGGACGGAGGTAACGTCGCCGCCCAATGCCGCTAGCGCTGGAATAGGAAGCGCCAGCATCAGGAGAGCAATTCCCATCCATACTGTCTTTAGGAACAAAGTTGATGGCAGCGAGGTTTGTGATTCTGATATTCCAGAATTTGATTTCATGTGAATGACTCCGCTTTCTGTCGTGCGCAAGGCTACGCGGTTCGTTGCTTCAAACCCAGATGGTGGGCTTAAGTTGCGGTTGCCAGCTAGGATTGGCATCGAGATCCCGAGGTTGCGTCTTGTCGCAAAATTCGTTTCGCCAGTGTAGAGCGGACACTTCCTGTCCGCTGACCTTGACTGTCAAGATTTGAAAAATCGAAACCAATCAGCCCAATAATCCGTAATACGCTCAAGGGCGGCGGACAGGGAGCGTCCACCCTACACGGTCAAAAGAGAATGCAGACATTTTATCCCTTTTGCGGCTCGCGTGTGTAAAGGGTTGTAAAGTTACTTTACTATTCGCATTCCCTGCCCCGACTGGCCACAGCACAGGGCCAAGCAGTAAATTGTTAAGCGGAGAGATTGATGTCCACCTGCGTATCGTGCGGCTCGCAAGTGTCGGAGACAGGGCGATTCTGCTCGTCCTGCGGCGCGGCCATGGTGTCTGGCGACGAGTTTGCGACCATGGAGTATCTGGATTCGAAGCCCAGACCATCGGGGAAGGCGTCATCGGGGTCGGCCGCGAAGACTTCCGGCGGCAGGACGCAGAGCTCTTCGGGAGGCTTGCTGACCGAAGGCCGATTTCTGCCCGGGCGCCTGCTGGCAGGGCGTTACCGCATTATTGCGCTACTGGGCAGAGGCGGAATGGGCGAGGTGTATCGCGCCGATGATCTGACGCTGGGGCAACCGGTTGCGCTCAAGTTTCTGCCCGAAGAAGCGACTAAGGACGAAACTCTGCTGGAGCGATTTCGCAATGAGGTTCGGCTCTCGCGGCGAGTGTCGCATCCGAATGTTTGCCGGGTTTACGACGTGGGCGAAGTGGATGGGCACACGTTCTTCACCATGGAGTATGTGGATGGCGAGGATTTGGCATCTTTGTTGCGGCGTATTGGGCGCTTGCCCGCGGACAAGGCTTTGGAAATCGCGCGCCAGCTTTGTGCTGGTTTAGCGGCGGCTCACGCCAAGGGAGTGCTGCATCGCGATTTGAAGCCGGCCAACATCATGCTCGATGGCCGGGGGCAGGTGGTGGTGACAGATTTCGGGCTTGCCGGATTGGTTGATCAGATCCCGGGAAGCGACGTGCGCAGCGGGACGCCGGCTTACATGGCTCCCGAACAACTGGAAGGCAAAGAGGTCAACGCGAAGAGCGATATTTACGCGCTGGGTCTGGTCCTGTATGAAATCTTCACGGGCAAACGGGCGTTCAGCGTGGAATCTTTGCCGGAACTGGTGCGAGCGCGAAGCGAATCGGCGCCGAGCAAACCATCTAGCCTGGTGAAGGATCTTGATCCGGCAGTGGAGCGGGTGATTCTGCGTTGTCTCGAGGCAGATCCCGCGAATCGGATGAGCTCGGCATTGAGTGTGGCGGCGGCGCTGCCGGGAGGTGATCCGCTGGCCGCGGCTTTGGCGGCGGGCGAAACGCCGTCGCCGCAGATGGTTGCGGCTGCCGGAGAAACCACGGGATTGCGGCCGCGAACGGCAATCCTTTGTCTGGCAGCGGCGATCGTGGGTCTGGGATTGGTTTGCTACTTTGCCATTAAGACCAGTGGCATGGGGAAACTGGGCCTTGAGCAATCGCCGGAAGTCTTGACCCAGAAGGCAAAAGAAATCGTCACTCGCCTCGGATATCCTGACAAGCCAGCGGACACCGCTGTCGACTTCGTCGATAGCAAAGATTTCCTGAATTATGTCGAGAAGAATGACAAGCCGCATCCGCGCTGGGACGAAGTGCTTTCGGGCCGGCCCGCGCCGCTGCAGTTTTCATACCGACAAAGCGCGCAGTTCATGATGGGGATCGATTTCCACGACTCGACGCTGACTCCGGGAGTGGTAACGGAGGACGATCCGCCGCCGATCCTTTCAGGGATGGTGAATCTGACGATGGATCCGCGAGGACGGCTGACGTTTTTCCAGGCGATCCCCGCGCAACTGCAAAGCCAGAATGCGAACATTCATGCGCAGGCGGTTGACTGGAATGTGTTGTTTCGCGAAGCCGGGCTGGACGCGACGCAATTCAAGGCGACGGAACCACTCTGGACTTCGCTTGCCGCGTCGGACACGAGGGCGGCGTGGACGGGAACCTGGCCCGGCACCAGCCGTCCCTTGCGCGTTGAAGCGGCAGCATTCGAAGGCAAGCCAGTGTTCTTCTCGTTAATTGGGCCCTGGACTCGGCCACAACGCATGAAACCGGAGCGGCCGACGACCCCGGCGCAACGAGCGGGAAATTTGTTTCTTCTGGCAATGTTTTTGTCGGTGGTGGGAGGGGCCGCGTTGTTGGCACGCCGAAACTACATTCGAGGAAGGGGAGATCGTCGAGGCGCGTTCCGCCTGGCCTGCGTGCTTTTCGCAACGCTGATCGGAGTGTGGCTATGCCGCGGGCACATGGTGCCGGGGCTGGAGATGGTGTTTCCATTCGTCATGGCGATCAGCACGGCGCTTTTCTTCTCGGGCCTGATATGGCTGCTCTATCTTTCGCTTGAGCCCTATGTGCGCCGCCATTGGCCGCAGGCGCTGGTTTCCTGGAGCCGACTCGTGATGGGCCGGCTGCGCGATCCGCTGGTGGGTCGTGATGTTTTGTTTGGCGTAATCCTGGGCGTTGTCTGGGTACTGATTTTCGAAGTTGCTCAGT
>Ga0228598_1000228_pt1 | contig 10658 bp, 14 predicted proteins | sample CZU4metagenome_FD_182726 | JGI IMG/M metagenome (GOLD analysis project Ga0228598, IMG submission 182726) | Spruce rhizosphere microbial communities from Bohemian Forest, Czech Republic - CZU4 | ecosystem: Host-associated > Plants > Roots > Rhizosphere | place: Czech Republic: South Bohemian... | reverse complement strand
ATGAACGCCGAGGCGCTGGCGAAGACCATCGCCACCGGGCAGGCGTGGTACTTCAGCCGCACGCGCCGCGCGCTGTGGCGGAAGGGCGAGACCTCGGGCCACACCCAGCGCGTCGTCGAGATGCGCGTCGACTGCGACCAGGACGCGGTCTGGATCAAGGTCGAGCAGGTGGACGGCGCCTGCCATACCGGTCGCCCCTCCTGCTTCTACCGCGCGGTGCCAGTCGGCGAAGGCGGCGCGGTCGTGCTCGAATTCCGCAACGAGCCCGTCTTTGATCCGAAAGAGGTGTATCGCGATCACTCATGATACGCGTCATTGCCGGACTTCGATCCGGCATGGGGCGTAGAGGCTGCATGGATACGCGCGTCAGGCCCGCGTATGACCGGGGACAGGGCTTGCGCGCGCTAGCACGCGCTTCGCTTGCGCGAGGTGCGGGCGGTCGACCATGACGCCGCCGATGGCGACGACACCGGCGCCGGGGTTTTCGGCGAACGCATCGACGATGGCTTGCGCGTGAGCCAGCGCTTCCGGCGTCGGCGTGAACAGCTCGTTGATGATCGGCACCTGCGCCGGGTGGATCGCGATCTTGCCCGCAAAACCGTCGCGGCGCGCCTCCTCGCATTCGCGGCGCAGGCCCTCGCTGTCGCGGAAGTCGACGTAGACCGTGTCGAGCGCCGGCACCTCGGCGGCAGCGGCACCGGCGAGGCAGAGCACGCGCGCCAGCCGGTAAGGATCGAGAAAGCGGCCCTCGGCATCGCGGTTGCGTTCGGCGCCAAGCTCGGCGGAAAGGTCCTCGGCGCCCCAGGTCAGGGCGATGAGCCGCGCGCTCGCGCCGGCGTAGCTGCCGGCGCGGAACATGGCCGCTGCGGTTTCGGTCGCGAGCACGATCATCTTGACGTGGCCGTCGGGCAGCCCGGCGATCGCCTCGCGCACGGCGAGCTTGGCGTCGGCGTGGACGACCGAAGCGCCGCCTTCGGCCTTGGGCAGCATGATGGCATCGGGCCGCGCCGGCACGACGGCGTCGAGGTCGGCGTCGGTGAGGCCGGTCTGCAAACTGTTGACCCGCACCAGCAGATAGGGCCGCTGCGCGGCCGCGACCGTCTCCTTGAGGAACGCCGCCGCGCTTTCCCGCGCGCGCGCCTTGCCGTCGAGCGCGATCGAATCCTCGAGATCGATGATCAGCGCATCGGCGCCGCTGGTCATGGCCTTGTCGAGCTTCTTGGCGCTGTCGGCGGGAACGAAGAGCAGCGAGCGCATCGGCTTTCCTTCTCACCTCGCTCGGAGAGGACGGCCATCGTCACTTCGGCCGCATGCGGTCGTCAATGGGCATGGTGGTGCACATGCGGCATGGCTTCCTGCTCAAAGGCCGGCGGCGTCACGCCGAGCTTCGCCACGATGGCGATAATGACGGCGCCGAGCACGATTTCGATCACGGCGTTGCGCCGCAGCCGGCGGAGCACATGCCGCGCCGGAGCGAGAGTTGCGTCCGGCACAAGGTTGGGCGTGAGCCGAAACCTGTTGATCGCGGCGACCGCCACCATGACGAAGAAGAGGGCGATCTTTGCCGTCAGCAGCCGGCCGTAGCCGGTGTCGAAGAGCGCCGCAACGCTGCCGACGAGATAGAAGGCGTTGATAAAGCCGGTAGCCATGAGGGTGGCGACACTCGCGAGGCCGAAGGCGGAGAAGCGCAGTGTCGCGGTCCGCGCGATCGCGATCGAGGCGGCATCGCGTCCCGCCGCTCTAAGCAGCAGCGCCAACGGGATGAGTGCGCCCAACCATGCTGCTGCCGCTATCAGATGCAGGAAGTCGGCGGCCGGGTGGACGATGGCTTCGGCTCCGGCGCCACCGGCGGCGTGGCCAGCCCACACCAGCATTCCCACGAGGCCCGCCGCCGTGGCCACCGCGACGACCTTGAGCCAGATCGACGTCGGCCGTTTGTGTTTCGCCGTCAGCATGGCAGCGAATATTGCCGAGAGCAGGCAGGCCAGGAACGCGCGTGCCAGCCACGCCCGGCCAAAATCTGTTTGCGGGAGGACGACCCAGATGATGCCTTCGGAAAGGACTTCCGCCACGGGTCGCTCGCTCATCGACGCGGCGACAAGAACGAGCCAGGCCGCCCCCGACGCCACCGTCAGCCCAAGGCCGATCCACGCCAAGAAGGCGAGCGGCGGCCGTACGGCGGCGGGCAGGCGTGCTTGGTCGCCGGCTTTCGCAAAAGCCGGTTCGGCGATGAAGACGACGAAGAAGACCACACCCGCCACCGCCATCGTCGCGGCGTAGTGGACTGCGCGCACGTAGATCAGCGGGTCATCCAATCGGTCCTCCCGGCGCGCGCTTTTCCGAAGGGCGTGCTTATCGTCCGCCGACACGGAAGGTGAAGCTTCCCTGGGTCGTGTGGGTGTCGACCGAAAGCACGTGCCAGTGCACGCGGTAGGTTCCCGCCGCAAGCGGCTTGAGGCCAACCCGCATGGTACTGCCGCTGACCTGCGCCTTGCCTTGATCGACACGGGCGCCGCTTGAATCACTCACCTCGATACGGCTGAAGGCCGGCTCGATATTCTGTGTGAACCACAGGGTCACTTCATGCGGCGCAGCGGCGACCGTGCCGCCGACGAGCGGGCTCGCATGGTCGAGGAAGGCGTGGGCGTGCGCCGCGGGCGCCGAGAGCGTCGCCAGCAGGAGCGTTGTGGCTATTAGGCGTGTGCGCATGGCGGTGCCTCAGGAGGCTGGCTTGCCGGAAGCGCCGGAGGCGCCGCCGATCAGCGGCTGTCCGTAGCTCCTCGGGAAAATGTCGTCGAGATAGAGGTGCAGCTGGCCGATGACCCCGATGCCGGTCCCGCTGTCGCGGTTGAGTGGAATGATCGCCTCGACGCCGACCTGGAAATAGCTTCCGACCCAGATCACGCCGGGATTGATCGTGCCGGTCGTCACGAAACTGTTGCCGACATTGTTGGCGACCGGCGTCGAGAACTGTGCCTCGACGATCGGAATGAGATGATTGATGAAGTCGGGCAGCTGAAGGTCCTGGACCTCAGATTTCAGGTAACCCATGCTGTACTGCACCGACCCGCCGTAGGCGAGCACCTGCGGCACGTTGACATCTTCGTCGACAAGATGCGACCGGGTCGGGATCTGATAGCCGATCTGTCCGGTGACCGCGATCGGCCTTGCCCATCCCATCGTTTCGGGAAGCCCGCCGAACCCCTGGCCGAAATAGTAGGTCGGGGTGAGCGTGCTGTAGGGGTCGGCTATTCCGGAATGAATGGCGCCGGTGCCACCCCACTCGACGACCAGGCCGAGCAGCATCGCCGTCTCATGCGTCGGGTCCTTCAGCAGCTGGTATTGGAACGCGGTTTCGAGGTTGCCGAAACCCGAAATGGTCGGGTTGCCGGGCTGGCGGATCTGCGTCCAGCCGCTGCCGATCGAGACGCCGAAATCCTCGGTGATGCGTTTCGAGATCTCGCCCGAGATATCCAGTTCCTTCGCCGGCGGGACATCGCCGGTCCTCGACCAGGCGACGGTCGGCAGCGACATCTCGTCAGCCACGCAGGGGTCGTCGGTCGCCAGCGTAGCGGGAAAGAATCGCGCACCGACAAGACAATGGGCGGAGGCTTGGGAGACGGGTAGCAAAGCCAGCAAGAACGCGGACGCAAGCAAGCAGCGAAGATAGCCGGACATGACGCTTCTCCATTGGCGCGCGAGCGACATTGGACGGCCGCGGAGCGGGCCGCCTTACGTCACGTGCCAGGCGGAGGACCTCGGGGATTGGCTATCGAATGCGGCAGGCGGCCGGGCAGGGGCGGTCGGCCGGCTGCCGGGAATGCGGCAGCGATTGCAAAGTCAACACGCTGGAGCAGGGCCGGAGGCGCCGCGAGCGCTGCCTGATGCGATCCGGCGAAGCAGAAAATGCAGTGCGCGCACGCGGCAATTCCGGGATCGCCAGCGGGCACGTCCGGCGCGTCTTGAGCATCGTGCAGGCACAGCTCGAACGTCGGAGTTCCGAGATTGGCGCGCGCCGGGATCGCCAAGCCGAACGCGATCAACAGAGTCTGCGCGGCAACGGCGAAGGCCGCAACCGTTCCGATGAACGGCCGCCCAAAACCCTTGGAACTTCCGCAAACGCCGCCAACGCCGATCATGTCAAGGTCCGATCAACATCGGCGCCATCATTGGAACCGCCGAGTCGAAAGTCAACGCGTCCGCAACCGGTCGTCAACACGAAACGGGCGAACCCGCCTCCGCGACAGCTTCACTTCGGCCGCATGCGCATGAAAGCCTGGCGGCGGCATTCGGCTACGAGCTTGTTCTCCTGGTTGTAAGCGCGGTGATGGAATTCGACGATCCCAGCGCCCGGCCGCGACTTCGATTCGCGCTTGCCGATGACCTCGGTGGTTGAGTGCACGGTGTCGCCCTCGAACAGCGGATGCGGGAACTTCACCTCGGTCATGCCGAGATTGGCGATCGTGGTGCCCACGGTCAGGTCGCTCACCGACATGCCGATCATCAGGCCGAGCGTGAACAGCGAGTTCATCAGCGGCTGCCCCCATTCCGTTTCCTGCTCGCAGAAATGGCGGTCGATGTGGAGCGGCTGCGGGTTCAGCGTCATGTTGGAAAAGAGCATGTTGTCCATCTGCGTGACGGTGCGCGTGTAGCGGTGTTCGATGGCGTCGCCGGTCACGAAGTCCTCGAAATAAAGGCCGCCGCGCTTGTGACGTATCGCTGCCTGTTGGGTCATTTCCGCCTCCGTTCTGTTAAGCGCACGTTTACCATACTCGTTAATGATCCCTAACGCCGACGTGGAGTCGCCCGGATGGAGCGAAGCGAAATCCGGGCCGGCCGTTGAACCCTTCCGCCCACGCTTCAACCCATGCGGGCTATCGATAGGAGCCGGCAGGAGAGGCTTCCATGCTGGTCGATCCCAGCAATCCCGCAGCGGGCTCCAGAGTCACCTGCGCCATTCGTCAGGCGTCGCAGGCGACTGGCGCGAGCTTCAACTACCTCCTGGCCACAGCGCAAGTCGAATCGGGTCTCGATCCGCAGGCGGGCGTAACCGTCGCCAAGATTGATGGTAAACAATTTGTTAAGGCTGCGTTCCCAGCCTTGGTAGCTAAAAGCACGCTGGATCGCGCGAGCGAGCGATGATCGTCCGCGATTTTCTCGATTGGGTGCGCACCGCGCCGGCCGGCAAGCGGGCCGAAGCAACAAGCGCACTGGCCCGCGCCTACCTCTATTCCGATCTTTCGCCTGACGATCTCGGCGCCGCCGAAGGCGCGATGCCGCCGGCCATCGTGCTGGCGCTGGCCGCCGACCACCCGGACATCGCGGCGCCGGTGCTGGCGCTCTCGCCGCTGTTCGTCGATGCCGATCTGGTCGATGCCGTGGCGACCGGCACGCCGGCGGTGCAGACCGCGATCGCGAGCCGCGCCGCGCTGCCGCGTTCGGTCGCCGCCGCGATCGCCGAAGTCGGCACTGAGGAATCCTGCTTGGCGTTGCTGCAGAAGCACGATGCCGACATTGCGCCGTTCTCGATCGATCGTATCGTCGAACGCCACGGCCATCTCGCCGCCGTGCGCGGACTGACGCTGGCGCGCGACGATCTTTCTGTTGCCACGCGCCAGATTCTGGTCGCCAAGTTGTCGCAGACGCTGGCGGGTTTCGTCGCCGAGCGAGAATGGCTGGGCAAGGAGCAGGCTTGGCGCATCGCGCGCGAAGCCTGCGAGAGGGCGACTGTCGTGCTCGCGGCGGAAACGCCGATGAGCGAAGTGGGGCCGCTGATCCGGCATCTGCGCGGCAGCGGCCAGCTCAACGCCGGCCTCATCCTGCGCGCCTTGCTGTCGGGCAACATCGCGCTCTTCGAGGAGGCGCTGGCCGAGCTTGCCGATATGCCGGTCGCCCGCGTGTCGGCGCTGGTGCACGACCGCGGCAGCGCCGGGCTGCGGGCGCTGTTGGACCGGTCGGGATTGCCGCCTTCGACCTATCCCGCCTTCAAGGCCGCGATCGAGGCCATGCACGAGGGTGGATTCGTCGGCGAGCCCGGCGGCACGGTCCGGCTCAAGCGCCGTATGGTCGAGCGTGTGCTCACCGGCTGCGGCAAGGAGGCGTTGGGCGACGTCGCGCCGCTGCTCACGCTGTTGCGGCGCTTCGCCACCGAAGCCGCGCGCGAGGAGGCGCGCTTGTTCTGCGACGAGCTGGTGGCCGAAGCTTTTGACGACGAGCCGCAATCCGCCGCCGCCTAGCCTGCCGTCATTCCGGGGCGCGGCCGCAGGCCGTAGAGCGCCTTGGCGGAAAATCGGCTTGGCCAGAAATTCGGTGATCCCTGCGTCGCGCGCGCTCAGCACGCGCTTCTTCTCGGAATGGCCGGTGAGCATGATGATCGGCACGTAGGGATTGGCGTTGGCGCCGGGCTGGCGGATCATCTGCGCCAATTCCAGGCCGTCGAAGATCGGCATGAACCAGTCGGTGAGCACGATATCCGGCATGTAGTGGGTGAAGGCCTCGAGGCCGGTGGCGCCGTCTTCCGCTTCATAGACCTCGCGGGTGCCGAACCACGTGCACATGGTGCGCAGGATGCGGCGCATATGGGCATTGTCGTCGATGACGAGAAAACGCAGGCGCTTGAAATCGATGCGGACCATGCGCACTCCCGCGGCGCGGCAAGCGCCCAATCCCGCACCGCCAAGTGTAAGGATTTGCCGTTAAGCGCGGTTATGCATTCGGAGGCGAGGGGACGGACGACCGAGGACGGAAGATGGAAAGCGGCAAAGCACTGCCGCCAGCCGTTGTCCGCCGTTCGTCCTCCGTCATTCGTCGTCAGTACCCGAATTGCTCGCGCAGGATCCGTTCGTCGAGGCTGTGGCCGGGATCGAACAGCATGTGCATGGCGATCGTGTGGTCCATGCCGATATCGACCGAGCGGACCGAGGGGACCTCGTTGTGGTCGGCGACGGCGGCGACCGGTCGCTTCTCGGCTTCGAGCACCTCGATGGTGACGCGCGCGCGGTCGGGCAGCAGCGCGCCGCGCCAGCGCCGCGGCCGGAACGGGCTGATCGGGGTGAGCGCCAAAAGCGGCGCGTCGATCGGGATGATCGGCCCCTGCACCGAAAGATTGTAGGCGGTCGAGCCCGCCGGGGTCGCGAGCAGGATGCCATCGGCCACGAGCTCGGCGAGCCGCTCCTCGCCGTCGACCAGGACGCGCAGCCGCGCCGCCTGGTAGGAGTGTCGGAACAGCGAGACTTCGTTGATGGCGTGGTGGCGGCGCACATGCCCGGTGGCGTCGTGCGCGCGCATCAGCAGCGGATGGATCACGGTGACGCGGGCAGCGGCGAGCCGCTCCTTGAGGCGCTGCTCGGAAAACTCGTTCATGAGGAAGCCGACGGTGCCGCGGTGCATGCCGTAGATCGGCTTGCCGGAATTCATGAACCGTTGCAGGGTCGCGAGCATGAGGCCGTCGCCGCCGAGCGCGACGATGGCGTCGGCAGTGTCCGGCGACGCGTCGCCGTAGCGGGCGGCGAGCCGTCGCAGCGCGCGTTGCGCCGCCCGGGTGTCGCTGGCGACGAAGGCGATGCGCTTGTAGCGATGGCCGTTGCGGCGCTGGGGCATGGTAGGTCTGACGTTGCCGGGCGGCGCGCTCGCGGCGCGGAGAATGAAGATGGAACGCGCGGTTTTCGTCTATACGACCTATCCGGCCATTGTCGAGGCGGAGCGGGCGGGGCAGGCGCTGGTCGAGCGCCGGTTGTGCGCCTGCGTCAACATCCTACCCGGCATGGTCTCGTACTACTGGTGGCAGGGCGCGGTCGAGCGCGGCGACGAAGTGGTCATGATCATAAAGACTCGCGTCGGCCTGGCCGAGGCGGTGCGTGCCGCGGTCAAGGAAATGCACTCCTACTCCATGCCGGCCGTCCTGGTGATCCCGATCGAGAACGTCGATCCGGACTACCACGCCTGGATCGTGGCGGAGACGGAGGGGAAACAATAGGGCGCGGAATGTGCGCGCCTACCCGATCGAGTTGACCACTCCTCATTCCCACGCATGCGGGAATCCAATGGAGATCGCCGGCATCGCGGCCAATCCCCCTGGGTCCCCGCCTTCGCGGGGACGAGCTGATGGAGGAACGGGATCGAGTTCAGTGAGATTTGCCGAGCAGGCCGGCTTCACAACCGCCAGGCCTGCTCGTTTTCTTGAAAGTCGCGACCGAAGGCGTGCGGGCCTAGTACGTCGCCGTTCCGTCGATCACGTCCTTGAGCATCTTATAGGCCTTGCAATCGGTGCCGCAGATCAGCCGGACTTTTTCCAGGTCGTCCTTGGCCTTGAGCACGTTACCCTGCTCAGCCTGCCACATGCCGTAGTAGGACCACGTCACCGCGTGGTCTGGGTCGGCGGCGAGCGCGCGCTCGTACCAGAACTTGGAGTCGTCATAGCGGCCAAGCTTGCGGCTGGCGTAGCCGAGCAGCGTCGCCACGTCGGCGTTGTCGTCGTAGCCGAGCGCGCGCAAGGCCTCGATGCCGCTGGCGTAGTCGCCCTTGTCATAGATGAGCGCGTAGGCGGCGTGATAGCCCTTGAGGAACTCCTCGTCCGAGCTGGTCTTCTTCTTGACCTTCTTTTTCATTGGCGCCGACTGGTGGGTCTGCGACGGCGGCATCGGGTTCGATTCGCCGGCAGCGGCGGCAAACTCGGGAGCGACGAGGATGGTCGAGAACAGCAGAGCGGCGGCAAGCGAGAGTGACATTCTCATGAGGATCTCCAGGGATGAGGGCGATGATGATACAGCATCAGATGCGGCACCGGCCGGCATGGTGGCGTGATAAAGAAAAGTTGATCGGACAACCGGCACCTCCGCGCGCCCTGGCGGCGATGACAGAGAATGACAGGAATGACAGGAATGTCAGAAAGCGCGGCAGATGACCGAAAAGTCATGTAGATGAACGGCTTCCCTTGGCGCGCTTCAGGACGCATTCAGCGCCGGCATGCGAAGCTCTCCTGACGATCGGCACACTCGCAACGAGGCGCCGTTGGACAAGCAACAGGAGAGAAACATGTTGAGGAATTTTGCCGCCGCCCTGCTGGCCACGACTCTGATCGCGGGGCCGGCGTTCGCCGTGGAGCCGTCGGGCAACGCCTCCTCGCCCGCGCCGGCCGCAACGGTCCGCACCGATGCCAAGGCCACGGTCAAGGCCGCCGCGCCGTCCGTTGAGCCGGCGAAGCACCTGCGCAAGCATGTGCGCAGCCACACCCGCAAGCACGTAGCGCACCGTAGCATCCACCGGACGAAGACAGTGCATCATTTGCAGGGCAGCAAGACGCACAAGGCGTACGTCGCCCCCATGACCGTCGGCGCGAAGAACCCGAAGGCTGCCGGCGCCCAGCCGATCCAAGGGCCCGCGACCCGGACCAACTAACCCGAAGTCCGCTTCGCGTGCACGGGCTTGCGGGCGTTCCGACTGCTTGCCGTTCGCCCGCAAGCCGAATTCCTCTCGTGCCGACAGGCGACGGCAGGGCGCGTGCGTTACAGCGTTGGCTGCCAGAGCACGGGAACGTGCTCGTAGCCGCTGGCGGTCTTGACCAGATGCCCGCAGGCCGGGAACGGGAAGTGATAGCCGGTCACCAGCATGCGGTCGGCGGCGGCGCGGTCGAACAGCTTCTTGCGCGTCGCCACGGCGGCGTCGCCGTCGACGTCGAAGGCCGCCTGCCAGTCGGGATGACGTGCGAACACCGCGGGATGCTGCGCGGTGTCGCCGAGCACCATGAGCGACTGGTCGCCCGAATGAATGGCGAACACGGTGTGGCCGGGCGTGTGGCCGGGCGCCGGCAGCGTGACGATGCCGGGCGCAACCTCGGCTCCCGGCTCGAAGCGCGTGATCTGCTTCGCAATGTCGGAAAAGATGCGGCGCTGATTGCGGAAGGTGAGCCTGAGGTCGGCCGGCGCCGCATTCATGTTGGCGTCGTCCATCCAGAACGCCCATTCCGGCGCGGACACCATGATCTCGGCGTTGGGGAAGACGAGGCCGTTGTCCTTGTCCTTGATGCCGTTGATGTGGTCCGGGTGGAAATGCGAGATGACGATGAGGTCGACCGCCTTCGGATCGATGCCGGCGGCGGCGAGATTGTCGCCGAGCACGCCGGCCGACGGCGCGATCTGGCCGCCGGTGCCGGTGTCGACAAGCACGAGCTTGCTGCCGGTGTTGACGACCAGGGTCGTGAACGGCGTCGCCAGCTTGTCGGCGGGCATGAACGCGGCGGCGAGCGCGCGCTCCACTTCGGCGAACGGCGCGTTGTGGATGAATTTCTCCGTGATCGGGCGGTACCAGATGCCGTCATAGAGCGCGGTCAACTCGAAGGAGCCGATCCTGTAGCGGTAGATGCCGGGCGCCTGCTTGCCGGCGGCCGGCTCCGCGGCAGCGGCCGGATCGGCGCGCGCGGCAAGGGCCGTGGCAGCGGCAGAGCCGGCGAGGAGGTGGCGGCGCGTCAGTGTCGGCATGGCGTTTCCGTTTTCTCGAAGTTGTTTGTTGGGGACGGGGCAGGCGTCGGCAAAAATGCCTTCTCGGTCGAACCCGTTAATCCGGCGAACACGCTCATTTTGTGACATCGGTGGCTGATTGTCCGTAGCGCAATCACAAAGATATGAGACGGCGCCGCGGCATCCTGTCACCCTCCCGGTCGC
>Ga0228598_1000227_pt1 | contig 10661 bp, 8 predicted proteins | sample CZU4metagenome_FD_182726 | JGI IMG/M metagenome (GOLD analysis project Ga0228598, IMG submission 182726) | Spruce rhizosphere microbial communities from Bohemian Forest, Czech Republic - CZU4 | ecosystem: Host-associated > Plants > Roots > Rhizosphere | place: Czech Republic: South Bohemian... | reverse complement strand
GCCGGCGCCAGCGAGAACCAAGCGTCTTGGGCCGTGGCTCATGCGAAGTGGATTGGTGTGAACATGGGCAATGGGCGGATGGATGTTTACGGATCGCTCTCGGCATTCAATCCGCTCCAGGGCTTGCTGCAGTAGCGCGATAGCATCGAATGCAAACTCCGATGCAGCTGGACAATCCACTGGCGGCCACACAAGTGGCAGCACAACTGGCAGGCGCGGTGATTCCGATTCCGCCAATCGGGGTTGCGGCGCCTGAGTCGGCAGGTTTCTCCCGGGCTGCGCTTGGGAAGATCGCCGCGCCTTGGACTTCTGCTGGAATTCAGGTGAAGCAAATGGAAGAGCAGATTGCGGCGCTGCGCAGTTCTTTGATTTGCGCGTTCAATCAGCTGCTGGATTTGAAGGACCTGAATACCGGGGTACACAGCACGCGGCTGGCGGAGTGGGCTTTGCACGTTGCCGGCGAGCTGGGGCTCGACCAGGGGTACCTCGGCGACATCGAAGTTGCGGCGCTGCTGCATGACATCGGCAAAATCGGCATCTCCGACGCCATCTTGAACAAACCCGCAAAACTAACCGCTGAAGAATATGAGCTGATGAAGAAGCATCCCGAGTACGGCTGGGCCGTGTTGCGGCAAGTGCCGGGAATGGAGCGCGCCAGCTTGATCATTCTTCATCACCACGAAAGTTACGATGGCAAGGGTTATCCAGGCGGTTTGCAAGGCGAAGAAATTCCGATTGGTTCGCGCATCGTCTCCGTAATTGATGCCTTCGACGCGATGGTTTCCTCGCGGCCCTATCGCCAGGGCTTGCCGTTCGAGGAAGCTGAGCGGCGCTTGTTGCAAGCGAGCGGCACGCAGTTTGATGCGCGCGTTGTGGATCGCTTCCTGCCACTCGCGCGAGCAGAGATGTCTTCAGTGTTTGCCGCAGCCGGAACCGCTGTCTCGACCGTTCTGTAACTTTTCTCGAAACAATCACGTAAATTACGGCTTCCGTCTCCGAATCCACGCGAAATCGCGACTCGCCTGCTGAAAAACCTTTCCAGAATCTGTCGCGTTGAGTATTATGCGCCACTCGTTCTGCGTGCCAGGTGACGTGATTATGAGAATGCGACATGCTGGTCTGGTTCTAGCTGTTGCGATCGTCGCGGCGGTGGCATTGGTCGCGGCGGTTCCTGCTGATGAAACTCTCGCTTTCGTGCACGCCACCGTGATTGATGCCACGGGCTCGCCTGCTCAGCCGGACATGACGGTGATCGTCGCAGACCGGCGGATCGTCGAACTTGGAACGAGTGCCAGCGTCAGCGTTCCAAAAAACGCGCGAGTGGTGGAGGCGCGTGGCAAGTATCTGATTCCCGGCCTGTGGGATATGCACGTGCACGAGATTTTCGGCGATTGGATTCCTGAAGATGAAAAAGTGACTCCGCTGCTTTTTGTCGCGAACGGAGTGACCGGAGTGCGCGACATGGGCGGGGATCTGGAGCCGCTGAAGAGATGGCGCTCGCGGATTGCATCTGGCGATTTGCTGGGGCCGCGCATGGTCATCGCCGGTCCCATGCTCGACGGTCCTGTTCCGGCTTTTCCGAGCTCGGCTCCGGTGAAGGACGCCGCGGATGGACGAAGAATCGTGGATGAACTGAAGGCCAATGGCGTGGATTTCATCAAGATTCAATCGCTGGTTCCGCGCGACGGATATTTTGCCGCCGCGGATGAAGCCAAAAAACAGGGCATCGTCTTTGCCGGCCACGTGCCGGATGTGGTTCGCGCCGCCGAGGCTTCCAACGCGGGCCAGAAAAGCATCGAGCACCTCACGGGCGTGTTCGAGGGCTGCTCTACGGTTGAAGCCGAATTGATGTCCAAGCCGCGGGGGCCCGGCCGCAGACGTTTCCTGGCCACGTATGACCCCGCAAAGGCGAAAGCGCTGATTGCGCTGTTCGTGAAGAATCAGACATGGCAGGTGCCGACGCTTTACTGGGAACAGGGCGAATGGCTTATCGAGCAGACGAACTCCGGACCCGATCCGCTGGCAAAATATGCACCGGCCGCGTGGAAAGAACGCACTTGGCCGATGTTTACGCGCGACATTTTGAAGAGCTGGTCCACCGATCCGGTGGTGGATCGCGAAGCATTCGTGCAGGCGGAATTCAAAATGGTGGGAGAGATGCATCGCGCGGGCGTGCCAATTTTGGCGGGAACGGATACGGCGGCGGGAGTGCGCGTCTATCCCGGATTCAGCCTGCACAGTGAACTGGAGCTGATCGCGAAATCAGGTTTGTCGCCGATGGAAACGCTGCAAACGGCGACCCGCAACGCCGGAGTGTATTTGGGACTTGCGGATACGGGAACAATCGAAAAGGGGAAGCGGGCGGATCTGGTGCTGCTGGATGCGAACCCGCTGGATTCGATCAGCAACACCCGCCAGATTCGCAGCATGGTGCTCAACGGCCGTTACCTTTCGCGCGCCGATCTGGACGGTTTGCTGCATACCGTGCAGCTCGAAGCCGCGAACTCAAAGTAGCAAAGTGAACCCGAGAGTAAGCGCTCAGCATTTGGACAAGCGCTCCCCAAAAAAACCACCGAGTGGCATTAACAATGGCCTATCATCAGCACGATTCACGGGCTCGGCGACCTCGAACTATTAATATGTCGCAAGGATTTCAGCAGCGGCGCTGCGCGCGGGAGGAATGTTACGTCTGATTCCAAGGATGCGGCCGATCTTCAGGATATGAACGCCCACGGTTTCAGCCGCGGGCTGGGGCTGTTTGACAGCACCATGATCGTGGCCGGATCCATGATTGGCTCGGCGATTTTCATCGTCTCCGCTGATATGTCTAGGCAGCTCGGAAGTTCCGGTTGGCTGTTGCTCTCGTGGGTTATCGCGGGCGTCCTCACCATCACCGCGGCACTTTCCTACGGCGAACTGGCATCCATGATGCCCCACGCCGGCGGCCAGTATGTTTATCTGCGTGAATCGTTTTCGCCAACTCTGGGATTTCTGTACGGCTGGACGCTTTTTCTGATCATTCAAACCGGAACCGTTGCGGCCGTGGCGATCGGATTCGCGCGGTTTCTCGGGGTGCTGTGGCCGACGATCCGGGAATCTCACTACCTCATCGAGCCTGTACACGTTACGTCTGGTTACGCCATTTCTCTTTCCACCGCGCAACTGGTCGCCGTGCTGGTGATTCTGCTGCTCACCTGGAGCAATACGCGCGGACTGAATTACGGCAAGGTGATACAGAACGTTTTCACCACCAGTAAGATTGCGTCGCTCGCCGGACTGATCGTTGCCGGCATTTTCTTTGGACGGAATGCCGCGGCGATTCATGCGAACTTTAGCGCGATGTGGTCTCCGAGCGGCTACCTTCCGATCGCCGCCGGAATCAGCGCGGCCACGGGTTATGGACTTTTCGTCGCGTTGTGCGTTTCGCAGGTGGGCTCGCTCTTCGCCGCCGACGCTTGGAATAACATCACCTTCACCGCCGGCGAAGTGAAGAATCCGCGCAGAAATATTCCTTTATCGCTCGCGCTGGGCAGCGGAATGGTGATTGGATTGTACCTGCTGGTGAATCTCGCTTACCTTTTCACGCTCCCACTCAACGCGATTCAGCACGCGGAATCCGATCGCGTGGCCACCGCAACTCTTCAGGCGGTATTTCCCGGACTGGGCGTCACGTTGATGGCTCTTGCGATCATGGTTTCCACATTTGGCTGCATCAATGGAATGTTACTGACGGGATCGCGCGCTTATTACGCAATGGCGCGTGATGGGCTGTTCTTCAAGCGCACGGGAATTCTCAATCGCGCAGGAGTGCCCGGGGTTGCGCTGATTGTGCAGGGCGTGTGGGCCGCGTTTCTGGTTCTGCCGCGCACCTACGACCCGCTCACCGGAAAATATGGCAACCTTTATAGCAATCTGCTGGACTACGTCGTATCCGCGGTGCTGATCTTCTACATTTTGACGATCATCGGAATTTTTCGTTTGCGCCGCTCGAAACCGCTGGCGGAGCGTCCATACAAGACGTTTGGTTATCCCGTCGTACCGGCGCTGTACATATTGGGCGCGAGCGCGATTCTGGTGATCCTGCTTTGCTACCGGACTTCGACGACGCTACCAGGGCTGGTGCTGATCGCGAGCGGGCTACCGGTTTACGTTTTATTCCGCGCCGTTTCGCCGCGTGGTACCGAAAATGCTCCTCCGGAGAGAGAATGAAAGCGAAATGGAAGATGAACTTGAGCCTTGCGGCGAGTTGTTTTCTGCTGTGCGTGACCGTCGCCGCACAGACTCCGGGAAAACCAAAATCTAGTCCCGCGTTGGACGATGCGATGCGCGCGATGTTTGGCGTCCGCGCGTTCCAGCAAGCCTCGATTTCGCCTGACGGAAGAAGTGTGGCATGGGTCGAATCGCTTCCCGGTCTAGGCAATGCGCCTTCGTCGAACTCCGCCATCTACGTCGAGGCCACGAACGCAGGCGCCGTCGCGAAGCGGATTACCGCGGGCGACGGTAAGGCTGCACACGAAGAGCACGATTTGGCTTGGTCTGCGGACAGCCAGCGCGTCGCGTTTCTCTCCGACGCCGGATCACCGGGCCAGCTGCAACTGTTCATCGTTGACGCGAGCAGCGTCGGCGACGCGCCAAAGCAACTCACGCATCTGAAGGGATTTCTTTCCGCGCCCGCTTGGTCGCCGGACGGTAAGACGATTGCGATGCTCTTCACCGAAAACGCCACGCGCGCTTCCGGCCCGCTGGTCGCGGAAACACCCGACGAAGGGGTGGTATCGGAGGATTTACATGAGGAGCGGCTCACGCTAGTTGACGCCGCGACTTCGCGCGCGCGGCAAATTTCGCCGAACGATCTTTACGTGTACGAGTTCGATTGGGCGCCGGACGGCAAGCGACTCGTCGTCACGGCGGCGCACGGAAGCGGCGACGACAACTGGTACATCGCGAGCCTGATGACCGTGGATGCCGCGTCCGGCGCGATGAAGACGCTGATCGAGAAGCCGGGCCGGCAGATCGCCCAGCCGCACTGGTCTCCTGACGGACGGAAGATCGCTTTCATTGGTGGATTGATGAGCGATGAAGCGATCGTCGGCGGCGATATCTATTCCGTGGCCACGGACGGCGGCAAAATGAGCGACCTGACGCCGGATATGAAATTCAGCGCGTCCAGCCTTAGTTGGTCGGCCGATTCATCGAGCATCACTTTCGCTGGGATCGTGGACGGTGGCACCGGCATCGCCCGGCTGGATCTGGTGGAAAACAAAATCGTAGAGCTCTGGCGCGGCGAGGAACGCGTCGCGGACACTGACTACGATTCCAGCATCTCGCTTTCGGCGGACGGGAAGACTTCCGCCGTCGTCCGCGAGTCGTTCACGCAACCTGCTGAAGTTTGGGTTGGCGCGGTGGGCGAGTGGCGGCAAATCACGCATCGCAACTCCGGATTGCACCAGGCTTGGGGTAAATCGGTGAGCTTGCACTGGACGACGGACATCGGAACAGTGCAAGGATGGCTCACCTATCCCAAGGATTTTGATGCTTCAAGAAAATATCCGCTCGTCATGCGTGTTCACGGCGGACCTTCGTGGGCGGTGCAGCCCTACTGGCCGACGCGCTGGGATTACGCGATGGCCTTACCCTCGCAGGGATATTTCGTGCTGCAGCCTAATCCGCGCGGCAGCTATGGACAGGGCGAGAAATTCACAGCGGCCAACGTGAAGGATTTCGGCTACGGCGATTTTCGCGACATTCTTGCGGGCGTGGACGAAGCCATCAAAGTGGCGCCGGTTGACCCTGCGCGTCTCGGCATCACTGGTTGGAGTTATGGCGGGTACCTGTCCATGTGGGGCGTCACGCAGACGAATCGTTTTCGTGCGGCAATTTCCGGCGCGGGCCTGGCCAACTGGCAAAGTTATTACGGCGAAAACAAAATTGATCAGTGGATGATCCCTTTCATGGGCGCGACTGTTTACGATGACCCGGAACTGTATGCAAAAATGTCGCCGATCACTTTCATCAAGAAAGTCACGACGCCCACTCTAGTGATCGTTGGCGATAGCGACGGCGAATGTCCTGCGCCGCAGTCCTACGAATTCTGGCACGCGTTGAAGACTCTCGGCGTGCCTACCGAGCTGGTGATCTACCCGCACGAAGGGCATCGCTTCGCAAACCCCGCGCATTCCCGCGATGTGATCGAGCGCTCCGTCGAGTGGTTCAACCAATACCTCGGCCTCCCGTCAAAATAGGGATTGGCCGCGGCTGCTTCCAACTCGCGGTGGATGCACACATTCGGGCGGCGCAACTGCTGCGCGCGGGGAAATCCGCCAACGCCGTGGGCGTTCTCACTGGAAGTCCTTGGCCATCCTTACGATCGGCAGCATTTCTCCGTTGCTCAGGCGCACTTCCAGATTCTCGAGCTCCGCATAACCCTTCGCGCGATAAAAAGCCACGCCGCTCAGCGTTGCGCCCATTTCCAGGCGCGTGAAACCCGCCTCCCGCGCGGCGCTCTCGCAAGATTCCAAGATTAAGGTGCCTATGCCGCGCCGCGCCCAATCCGGATGCACGAAAAACGCGCGAATCTTTGCCGCATCTCGCGTCGGGTCCAGCAGCGAATCCTCGCGCTGCGCGTACTGATCGCCTCCATACAACGTCTTGCGCTTGCTCCAGCCGCCACAGGCGACAATCTCAGGTCTCGTGATGCCTAATTCCACAACTTCCGAGACGAAATATGTTCCATCCGCGATGAGCTGACTATCCACTCCGTACACCGACTGCAGCGCGCCGGCAATCTGTGATTGCGAATAATCTCCGAATTGCAGGCCGCGCACTGACGCTTCAATCACTTCACGCAATCGCGGAACATCTACCGCGGCCGCTTTGCGTACGTGAAAGTTCATTCCGTCGCACCTCTGGTTGGATTCCCTCAATTCTAATCGCAATTTTCTCCTTGGCCACGCGTTTACGTTGTTCCATTTTCGTGTGCGGGCATCTTCTTGCGAATCGGGTAAAATCCTTCTGCGCGATAAAAATGCCAGTGCGGGAAGGGCGGCGGAACATGAGCAAACCGATTCTGGTGATAGTGGACCACTTTACCGAGGATGTGGAAGCGCGCATCGCACGCGATTTCACGCTGCGCCGCGTTCCCAGAGACGCGCCATCCGAAGAGCTGCTGCGCGCGGCGGAAGGAGCGGATGCGCTGTTCATCACCCCGGTGCAGCTGGATGCCGAATTCTTCCAGCGCGTTGCGCCATCGGTGAAAGTGATCGCGACTTTTTCCGTGGGCTACGATCACATAGACGTGCGCGCCGCAGCCGCAAGGAAAATTGCGATTGCCAATACTCCCGGCGTCCTTACCGATGCCACGGCGGACGTGGCGATGCTCTTGCTGCTGGGCGCTTCGCGACGCGCTTACGAGGCGGAACAATTGCTGCGGACCGGAGCATGGGCGAAAACGGGTTTCGCCAGACTGCTGGGCTGGCAGCCGACAGGCAAAGTGCTCGGCATCTTCGGCATGGGGCGCATCGGACAAGCCGTCGCGCAGCGCGCGTGTGCGTTTGGCATGGAGATCCATTATTCCAATCGCAATCCGCTGCCGAAAGAGCTCGCCGGTGACGCCGTGTTTCACGAAAGCCCGCAGGATTTGCTGCGCGTCAGCCAGTTCCTCAGCCTGCACGCGCCATACACGCCGGAAACGCATCATTTCCTGAACGCGCAGAACATCGCGCTGCTGCCCGCGGGCGCGATTGTGATCAACTCGGCGCGCGGCGGACTGGTGGAAGACGAAGCGCTCATCGCGGCGCTAAAGACGGGCCGCGTGGCCGCCGCCGGGCTGGACGTCTTCGAAGGCGAGCCGAACATCAATCCCGCCTACATCGGCCTGCTGAATACTTTCCTGTTGCCGCATATCGGCAGCGCCACTCGGGAAACGAACACCGCCATGGGCATGCTCGCGCTGGACAATATTGACGCGGTGCTCGCCGGCAAGCCCGCGCCCTCGCTAGTGAAACTCTAAAATGATAAGCCTTTCGCGTGACCTGACAGAGCAGGAGAAGCCATGAAAGCAATTCGCGTGAAAGAATTCGGGGGCCCGGAAGTAATGCAGCTGGAAGAAGTGCCCGATCCCAAACCGTCTGGCGCGCAGGTAGTGGTGCGCATTCGCGCGGCCGGCGTGAACCCCGTGGACGTGTACATGCGCTCAGGCGTCTATCCCCGCAAGCCAACGCTTCCCTATACGCCGGGCACCGACGGCGCCGGCACCGTGGATTCCGCTGGCCCCGACACCAAGCGCTTCAAACCGGGAGACCGAGTATATCTGGCTGGCAGCTTGTCGGGTACTTATGCGGAGTTGGCGCGGTGCGAAGAACAATTCGTCTTTCCGCTGCCGGCGCATGTTTCGTTTGCGCAGGGCGCTGCGATACATGTTCCATACGCGACGGCGTATCGCGCGTTGTTTCAGCGTGCGCACGCTCTGGGCGGCGAGACTTTGCTCGTGCATGGCGCGAGCGGTGGCGTGGGAATCGCCGCGGTGCAACTGGCGCGCGCCGCGGGGCTGCAGGTGATCGGAACGGTTGGTTCGGATCGTGGACGAAAACTCGTCCTAGCCGAGGGAGCGCACGAGGTGCTCGATCATTCCGCTCCGAATCATTTCGAGCAAGCGCTGGCGGCGACGGGCGGTCGCGGTTACGACTTGATTCTCGAGATGCTCGCAAACGTGAATCTGGGCCGCGATCTCGGCATTCTTGCTCCGCACGGGCGCGTCTCCGTCGTTGGCAGCCGCGGCAACGCGGAGATTACCCCCCGCGACATGATGGGACGCGACGGCGCGATCCTGGGCATGAGCCTGTGGAACGCTACGCCGCAGGAGCTGATCAGCATCCATTCGGCGCTGGTCGCCGGATTGGAGAACAAAACGCTTCGTCCCGTCATCGGCCAGGAAATCCCGCTCGGCGAAGCAGCCCGCGCGCATACCGCCATCATGACTGCGGGCGCGTACGGCAAAATCGTGCTGATCCCGTAAGAGTTGTGCTGCTGATTTGGTGTTGGGCGTCGCCAGGTGAACTGTGTTTGGGGAGATTTCGAGTCTCTTCCGTCGAGGTCAATTGTACAGTCAGACGGAGACCCTCACGCCACCTTCACCGATGCCATTTTCATATCGGAGCACTGGGCTGCACGGCACAATAAAATTGCGGGAAGTGTGCACAAGTGAACAGATATATGGGTTGGGCTTCTCTAAGATGTTTCTGTGGGTGAAGTAATCCTACCAGGCCGGAATCAAGTCCGAGAACATTCACCTGAACCACGCCGGAGATCGCGGATTTCCTCTCAATTCGGCCGCCGGTAACAAGCCTTCGGGTCAAGCCAGAAACTTCGTGTAACAACTTGGGACAGGCCGAAGTGTCTGCCTGCAAAGAGAAAGCGGTAAAAAATTATGCCGTTACTACAAGTACTGTTGGTTCTGATCGTGGTGGGAGTTCTGCTGTGGCTGGTGAACAATTTCATTCCGATGGCTGGATCGATCAAGTCGATTTTGAACGCCGTCGTGGTGATCGCCACGGTTTTGTGGCTGCTGAACATTTTTGGACTTTTTCACTCTCTGTCGCGGATGCGCGTTGGGGGCGTAAACAGTCCTGACTTGACCGTAGGGAAGATAGCTGCCGCGCGCCGACCAGGCGCCACGCAGCGAAGTAATACCGCGCCAGACGCGAAGAGCGGCGGCACGCGGAAGCGAACGAATGGAGGCACGACTCATGAAACGATTCGGAATTCTCAGCACGGCGGCGTTGCTTTTGCTCCTCGGAAATACTGCGAGTGCTTATGCGCGTCAGGAACAACACGAACAGGAGGCTAAGCCGGAAAAGCAGCCGGAAGCCAAACCTGCGAAACAGGAAGAGACCAAGGCAGTGAAACAGGAAGCGGCCAAGCCTGAAAAGCAACAACAGGTCAACGCCGTAAAGCAAGAAGAGACCAAGCCGGCAAAGCAGGAAGCGGCCAAGCCTGAAGAACAGCAACAGGCCAAGCCTCAGCCAGAGCAGGCCAAATCGCCAGAGCCGGGCAAATCGAATAACCAGCAACATGCACAGAGGACTCCGGCCGAAGAGCAGAGGCAACGCGCGGTGCCGGCACTGCGGCTCAGCGTCAGAGGCAGCGCCCGCATCCCCGATGATCGCTTCCGCGCCAATTTTGGCCGCGAGCACGTCTTCGTCATCAGCCAGCCCGAAATGGTCGGAGGATATTCGCGCTTTCAATACGGCGGCTTCTGGTTTGGATTTGTGCAGCCGTGGCCGGTAGGCTGGTATTACACCGACGACGTGTACGTTGATTACATTGACGGCGGCTATTATCTGTACAACCCGTATTATCCCGACGCTCGCGTTTGCATTAGCGTCGTGCTCTAACCAAGTTTCCCGCCCGCTGCAGGGGCAATTGCGATTTCTGCGGATCGAATCGCCCTGGCAGCGTTGGCAGAAACACAACGTTGCGGACCTGTTTCCACCGGATAAGAGGAGAAACAATGCTCGGAATGATCTTGATTATCTTTTTGATCCTGGCGCTGGTCGGCGCTTTCCCGCGCTGGGGTCACAGCCGCGAGTGGGGCTATTTCCCAACGGGCGGTTTGGGCTTAGTGCTGCTGGTAGTTGTAATTCTGGTGATTCTGGGACGCATTT
>Ga0228598_1000226_pt1 | contig 10661 bp, 7 predicted proteins | sample CZU4metagenome_FD_182726 | JGI IMG/M metagenome (GOLD analysis project Ga0228598, IMG submission 182726) | Spruce rhizosphere microbial communities from Bohemian Forest, Czech Republic - CZU4 | ecosystem: Host-associated > Plants > Roots > Rhizosphere | place: Czech Republic: South Bohemian... | reverse complement strand
AGTTTCGTGTGCCGGAATCCAGCGACCGTGCCGCCACCGAATAGATGTAAGAGTCTTCATACTCCAGGCCGTAAAAAAAATTCCCTTCGAAGGGGAGTCGCCAAACGAGGGCCAGGAAGAGAATTAGCCCAAGCGACAGCCATCTTTTTCGGAGAGCCTCGATGAATTCACGTTCCGCAGCGAAAAACAGCAAACAACTAATCACCGCGCCCCACAAGACAAAATAGAGTGATGTCGGCATTTGGTTTCCCGAGCACTGTTCCCATTCTGAGTGAGCCAATCTACCACACGGCTATCTTGGGTAGACACTTTCCGCATTTCCAGCTAGACCATGGAACTGCACCTTCGGCCCGACCGGGAGTCTCAAGCGGTTTCTTCTCCGTAGGTGGCTTCGCGTCTTGCTTCCACTGCGCCCTCTTCCGGGTGGACGCCGCTCAGCCGCGGCTCGGACGGGCGTTTCGGACTGCGCCGCTTTCGCGCCAAACTAACCCCAACCCCCGTTTGGCACTCACCGCGCTTTCACTCACGCCCTGCCACCCTCCTTCAGCCTCCGTTCTGTCCCTTTCACCGTTCCGCCTTGTTTCTTCCCGCTGCCGCTCAAGTGAAGAAAGAAACAAGCCGGAAACGGCAGAAAGGGAAAAACAATGAAATTAGAAGAAGTCAACACACGAACCAAAGAGGCCGTGGATTTCCTTGTCGCAGCACTGGAGTCCGGTCACAGTGAAGTCCTCACCGCATACCTCGGAGCAATGGCGAAGTTTCACACCTACAGCTTCGGCAACATCATGCTCATCGCACGTCAGAAGCCCGATGCTACCAACGTTGCTGGACTTCGGACATGGAACTCGCTTGGCCGCTTCGTTAAACGGGGAGAAAAAGGCATTTTCATTCTCGCCCCGATGGTCGGCAGACGAAGCACGAAGGATACAGCGACCGACGAGCCGAGTGAAGACGCAACCACTGAGGGTCAGCGAACGCTGTACGGATTCCGGGCCGTCTACGTTTTCGATGTCAGTCAAACCGAAGGCAAAGAACTCCCAACCCTGACCGAAGTCAATGGCGACGTGAGCGGATACCGCGAACGCTTGTTCAAGTTCGTGGAAGCGCAAAGCGTCGAGCTTGGCTTCTCCGAGCGAATTGCTCCCGCAAAGGGTCTTTCGTACGGCGGGAAGATCACGCTGCTTTCAGGGATGCAGCCAGCCGAGGAGTTTTCCACGCTGGTGCATGAGATCGCCCACGAAATGTTGCATCGGGGCGACCGCCGCATCCTGACCACCAAACAAGTCCGCGAGACCGAGGCCGAAGCCGTGGCCTTTGTCGTCTGCCAATCGGTCGGACTTCAGAACGGAACTTCATCCCAGGACTACATCCAGCTTTGGCACGGAGACGCCAGTCTCCTGCGCGAGAGCTTGGAAGCCGTTCAACAAACCGCTGCCGTGATCCTCGGGGGCATTGCCCCCGAGCCAGCGGCACTTGCGGCAGCCGCATAACACGCCAATACCTGCACCGTTTTGGGTTTTAGGCCCGACGTGTGCGCTGAGTCCACGAACACCTAACCAAAGACACATGAGAGGAGAAAAGATCATGCCTAGTACGCAAAATGCAGTCAACAACCACGAATACCGCAGCGTTCCCATCACCGCGCTTGCGGAGTCAGCTACCAATCCCCGCAAACGCTTTGATGCAAAAAGCCTCGAAGAACTGGCCGCCAGCTTCAAGGCGCAAGGGATTCTGGCCGCTCTTCTGGTACGCGAACTGGAGGAAAGCAAGTACGAAGTTGTAGCCGGGGCACGTCGCCTCAGAGCAGCGAAACTGGCGGAACTCGAAAAACTTCCCGTCCGCGTGGTCAAGCTGACGGATGCCGAGGCAATCGAGGCCCAATGCGTGGAGAACCTGCAACGTGAAGACATCCACCCGCTTGAGGAAGCTCTGGGTTTCAAGTCACTATTGGAACTCGGAGAGCCTGCCTACACCATCGCCATCATTGCCTCACGCGCTGGCAAAAGCGAGGCGTATGTCTACGGTCGCGTTAGACTCGCTGACCTGATACCACCAGTGGCCGAGGCATTTCTGAAAGACCAGATCACCATCGGCCACGCTTTGCTGATCGCCAAGCTCCCGGCTTCGCAACAGCAGGAGGCATTCTCGGCTGCTTTTCGGGGCTTGTGGACAAGCGAAGGCAACAGCCAAGTCCTGATTCCGGTCAGGGAGTTGGCATTATGCAGTGCACCGCATAATGCCAGTAATGCGGAGGGCATCTTTATGCAGAGTGCGACAGCGTAGCAGGGGATGAACTTCTTTAGGGCCAGCATGATGGGCCGATCATTAGAGAGTGAAGCTTCGCATAATCTGCAATAGGCTGAACTTGACTTGACTGACTGACCGATTGAATCGCTCTCGCCCTGGGCGACAACCAGCTAGCAGGAACCCAACTTCAGTATTGCCGACCACACGCCCAGTGATGAGTCAATTCCGGGGTGGTGGGCGATATGGCGATGGTTTGTCCCCGATCTCTCCAGCGGGGATACGCTATGGCACTCGCTTGGCTTCGAGTTCACCGTCGGTATGGGTGTAGAGAATTCCGCTCACTTTGCCGGATTTATCTCGAAGGAACCTTTCCACCCAACCGTCTTCCCGGCTGAAGAACGTGTCGTACTTGCCGGGGAAAAGTTCGAAGGCTTCCTCGTCCCATGACTCAGAGAACTCGGAGAGCCTATCGCCCTTGCGAACGATGACAATGTCGCCTTTGTCGCCGCTGTCGACCAGTCGGTAGTGGCCGACGTAATCATCGAGGTGATCGTTCGGGGAGGGCCTCCGGTGCTTGTTGGGTATGTCTGTTTCATGGAATGCCACCAACCGCCACTCGCCGTTCTTGCACGTGAGTACACGGGTGGTTCTGGAGGTTGCACCCCAATTGATCCCCGTCTTCTTGTCATAGTCGGTCCAGTGCTTCGTTTGATTCACAATTGCGACGCCGCCGGTAAATACCACTCGAACATCTTCGGGCTGCTCATCGCTATCGGTATGGATGGTGCCTTCCGGTTTCCTGAGTTCGGCTAGACTTTCCTGTTTCCCCTTGCGCGCACCGCCATCGTCGGTAGAGATAAAGCTATCGTCTGCCAGTTTGTCCCACGCGGCTACATCGCGACTGCGAACGGCAGCCCAAATCTGGTGCTCCACCTCTAGCACCGCTTGCTCTGTAGCGGGGCATGTAATCGAAGGCTGATTCTGTTGGGCGAAGGCGTGAAGAGATGACAATAGGACGAATGCGATCGAGAGTGGTCTGACGGTCATGTGGCCTCCATCGCGACAGCTTACTATGGGAAATGGGGTTCGGTCTTAACCCTGGCAGGGATTGCTATCGACATCAGGCCTTAGCGCCCTCGGACCCCGAACTGGCCGGTTTCGGATTCTGGGCATATGACGGGCAACTCTTACCTTACCGATTAGGCAAGGTTTGCCGACAAACCGCCCAGAATCGATCACATGGTTTTCTAAAAGCCCCGCCTTTAGACTGCCTATTCGGATCAACCGTCTAACTTCGGCTGTGAACAGGGGTTTTCGGATAATCGGAATATTTCGACAGCTATCGAACGGTTAAGGTTGATTTGCCAAATCCAACTCGCGATCACGCGAATCCCGTGCGTCGCAGCCTGTTGTCCGACTGTACAATTGGAATCGATCTTTCAAGGAGGAGGCTCCTCGCAATGAAGCGGAAGCAGCTAAGCCTGCGCCAAGTGCTCGTTCTGCTGCTTGTGGGAGTTGTTGTAGGTTATCCCTCCTGGATTGCTTTCGAGGCCTCCCAATGGGGCGACGTCCCACAATTAGTGGCGCTGGGTCTCTTGATTGCCGTTGTGTCTTTGTTAGCAGGAACTATCGGTCTTTTGGTGATCGCAGTCAGAGCCTTTGCATCGATGCTAATGCCGCCCAGGTAAAAATGGTCCCGTTAGTCCCACCGGCAATAAAAGAGAATCGAAGGCCAGTGATATTGGTGATGCTTGGCACCTCACGATTACAGGCCGAGTGACTGGTTAACCTTCCATAACACGGCAAGGTAAGGTTTGCCGACGATCCTGAAAGTTGAATGCAGGGACCGGCGGATTCAGGCCCGGAAGTTACTTGAGTCAGTCAAAGTGGCCGGAAATCAGCCTCGTTGATCGCCATCTTCGCTATGATCATCTCCGCTGCTCCAAGTCCGGCAGAATCCGTGGGAGCGCTGGCGCGGCGGTACCAGCCATTCGCACGAGAAACCCTGACGCCTCAAAGCGGCGCGTGCTTCAAGGGGACGCGGCGCAGCGCAGGTACCCAGACGGACGATGATGGCCGAGCGAAGCCTCAACCCGATTGCGGACAAGGTCATTGTCCGCGCCATCGCGACCACCCAGCTATTGGTGTCGCTGGGCAGTTTCTTGATGGTCCCGCTCATATTTTTGTATGGGGGAGCAACTGCTCGGCCGACTGCGTTCCACTTCGCCATCTTCTTTCTCTCTTGCGGTTTGATAAGTGCGATCTTCTTGTATTCCGGGCTGGTGGCAGCTCGAGCCATGGCCCTAGTGTGGCATATTGTCCTCGCCGGTGGTCTTACCCTTGCGTTCTTTGCGGGATCGCAGGCGGACTGGTGGTTAATGTGGCTGTGGTCCGTACTGTGCCTGTGCTATCTGGCGGCAACGTCCCTTCCACCGATCTGGGCCGCCGCGAAAGGCAACCCTCAGGCCGCAAGGAACACGATTCTGGCGGGTTCAACGCTTATCATCCTGGTGGTTGGTTCCCACGTTTTTTCCGATGTCAGCGTTACCGGATTGGAGATGCAGCTCCACTCTACTGACGGGAACGTACGATGTGCGGCCGCGAGGCGGTTGGGCGAAAAAGGGGCGGCGGCCGCGAGTGCGTTGCCTGCGCTCAAGGCCATGCTGGATAACACGATCTGTCCTCATTACGGCGAGTTCGCCGACAACCCGGCGGAGGACATCGAAAAGATCGGCGGCATCGATCCGTTGATCGAAGTGATGAGAGATAGCAAATCGATCGGTCGCTTCGCGGCGGCGTGGCGCTTGAGAGAATCCGCTGCCCGGTACCCGGACCGCGCCGGAGACCTTAAGCAGGCGTTTGCCGCAGGTCTGAAAAATGATGACAATTCGGTGCGCCGGCTCTCGGTCGAGGGTCTGGGAGACATGGGCCAGAACGCAGCCGACCTTTTACCCGAGCTTCAAGGACTTGTCGACGATCCCAGCCCGGAAGTCCGCCCGGCCGTAGTGGAGGCACTGGGCAAGATGGGTTCCGTGGACAGCCTAAGTCAAGTGGTTGCCAGCCCGGACCAGCAGACTCGCTTGGAGGCGATTCGGGCACTGGCGGGTAACGGAGCGGCGGCTATTCCCCTGCTCGAATCCGAGCTAAATGACAGTTCGGAAACCAATGCCAAAGAAGCAGCGACCGCTTTGGGCAAGTTTGGGAGGCAGGCGTTGCCTGCGCTTAGTTCCCTGGAACATCTGGCGTCGAACTCCGCAGACCCCTCCACGCGGGGGGAGGCGATCGAAGCACTGAAGAACATCGGTCCTGAAGGTCTGCCCGCAATCGAGAACGCTCTCGGTGACGGCGACGCGCGAGTCCGCGATTACGCTATCGCGTTGCTGGGAAGCTATGGCCGAGCTGGCGTCCTGGCTCTAGCGTCATTTCTGGACCAACCCTGGACTCCCAGTACCACCAGGGCAGTGGACATCCTCGGGGGGCTTGGGCCGAGAGCCTTGCCGGCGCTGGACGCCTTGGAGCGCACGGCCGTCAGCTCTCCCGATCAGACGACGCGCCGGCTGGCGATCGGTGCTCTGGCGAAAATTGGCCCTCCAGCCTATTCCTTTGTGGTCAGGTTGGCGAACGATCCCGATCCGCAGACGAGTGCCGAAGCCCAGAGTTGTCTCAAAGGCATGCGGATCAAATACCCCTCGTTACCCAATCCTTAAAATGAAGTGTAAGTACGCGATTCTCGCAGCCACCTCGAACCTAGGCGGGTACGCTCATTTGACGTTTTGACAGCCCAGGTGGCCGCGAGTGCGGTCCAACTCCCGATTAACGGGCAACCATGACGTAATCCGGTAAGGGAAGGTTGGCCGACCATCCACCCACGATCTGCAGCGAGATATCTCTTCATGCACACTCGGTATTGGCTTACCAGACGCGCACGCGGTCGGGCGGAGCGAGGTACAGTTTTTCTCCGGCTTGGACATCGAATGCCGTGTACCATGCGTCGAAGTTGCGTACCGTAGATGGCCGGAACTCGTCGGGGGAATGCACGTCAGTCATCACTGTCTGCCGAAGAAACGCTTCACTCGACTTTGAGCACTGGCTCTGGGCAAAGGCAAGGAAGAACTGCTGGTCGCCCGAGAGACCGTTCTGGACGGGAGCGGCCTTGCCCGCGAGGGAGGCGCTGTACGCATCGTAGGCAGCGGAAATGCCGCCGAGGTCGGCGATGTTCTCATTAAGCGTCTGCTTACCATTCACGGCAAGGTCGGGAAGAGGCTTGTAGGCGTCGTACTGCGCGACCAGGCTGGCCGTGGCCGCCTTGAAATGCGCCAGATCAGCGGGTTTCCACCAATTTCGCACACGCCCTGTAGAATCAACCGCGCTACCTTCAATATCAAAAGTATGACTGATTTCGTGCCCTATGATGGTACCGAGTGCCCCATAGCTCACCGCGGCGGTTGCCTGAACGTCGAAGAACGGCGGTTGGAGGAATGCGGCTGGGAAAGTGAGTGCGTTTTGCAGGGGCAGTTGCATCGCGTCCACCGTCTGCGGCGCAAATACCCACTCTTTGCGATCAACAGGATGGCCGAGACGGGCGAGATTTCGGTGGTAATCAAACAGGCTGCCGCGCCATACGTTGCCGAAAATGTCATCCGCCTTGACTTCGTAGGCGGAGTAGTCGCGCCAAGTCTCCGGGTAACCGACTCCTACATAGAGAGTATCGAGCTTGGCTTGGGCTTCAGCCTTGGTCGCAGAATCCATCCATGAGAGGGCATTAATGCGCCTCCGAAAGGCGGCGATGATGTTCACAACCATGGCTTCCACTTGCGCCTTGGTTTCGGGTGAAAAGTAGCGGTGGGCGTACATTTGTCCGACGGCGTAGCCGAGCACGCCCCTACCTTCGAGCATAGAGCTTCCAGTTTCGTCCAACGGGCTGTTGATCAGTGAGACGCCGCGCCGCGAGCGCGGAAGTTGATCCGTCTTGCCGGAAAGCGCCTTGCCGAAGAAGGCGAACCGCTCGTCCGCGAACCCTTTGGGCAGGACGGCGGCGTAGGTGTCAATCAGGCGGAACGCAAGCCAGTCTTTCCACGTATCCAGCCGGATAGAAGCGACAAGAGCAGACTCTCCAGTGATGGCGGTGGGCTGCCAGACGATGAAACTCGCTTGTTGGCCGAGACCCGCTCCACGAAAGTATTCTGCCCAGTCGAGGCCGGGGGCGTTGGAGGCGAAGTCGGCTTCCTTCCAAGTGTTGTTAGCCTTAGAGATGTCTTGCTCGTCCGCGAACGGGACATGCTTTTGGGCGATGGCGTGCTCCAGCTCGACGACGTGCATTGCACGAGCGTCGGTGTCGCTGAATCCCGCAAGCCTCAGGATGGTCGCGACGTGCGTCTGATACCTGCTGCGTATGTCGCGCATTTCGGAGCTATCGGAAAGGTAGTATTCGCGGTCAGGCATTTCGAGGCCCCCTTGCAGCAGATAGGCGGCCCAACGCTCTGGATCGTTGAAGCCGGGCGCTACCCACAGCCCGAAGAGGTTGGGTGTATGAAAGTCGGTGCCGTTCAGGGGATCGACATCCGACCGGAGGGTTTCACCCAATGCTCGTGCAAGGTCGTGCTTGTTGCTGATGGCGGCAATTGCGTCGAGGTGCGGGCGCAGCGGAGCGATGCCTTTGACTTCGATGGCGGCCTCGTCCATGAAGGAGCGGTAGAAGTCGGCAATTTTGCGGGTATTGGAACCGGCAGGCGCATTGGCCTTGACCGCTTCTTCTATCAGCCCTGCGGTCTGCTTGCGGGTCAACTCAGTCGAGTTGTCGTTCGACCAGCCGCCAACGGCAACGTAACCGCTGTCCGGGGGAATTTCGGTGCGCTTGATCCAGTCGCCGTTAGCATAGCGGAAGAAATCGTCACCGGGCTTGACCGACCGATCCATGTTAGCGACGACAATGCCGTGGGTCCCTTGCGCGGGCGCGTCCTGCGGATAGGCGGCGAGTTGGGCGAGGGCGAAGAGAGCGCATGCGGCAGCGTTCCGGAACAAGAATCTAAGTGTGAATCTCATGCGTAATGATCCAATGGAACTGTGGTTTGGGAGCCGGCCAACTGGGGCTAAACGGCAGCCAGCAAAAGAGGGTAACACGGGCCGCAGGTTGGTGGGTTTCAAGCGGCGTTGGCACTCGCCGCCGGTTGCAGCCGGTTGACGGGCAAACCTTACCTTTTAGGTAAGGTTAGCCGACAAACCGTCCGTGGGAGGGACAGTCGTGCGGCCATGAGCGCTATGGCGATGGTTCATCAACTATGAGTGACCTTATGCGCGGCTGAGATAAAAAACGCCAGAGCGTTCTTACTTCGTCGCCGCACTGGCTTTTGTTTCGCCGTTCTTCTGAGCGGCGATTCAACCTTTCAAGCGCTCCTCCATGACATCCAGCGGTGGAGCACCCCCGTTCAGAATCTGGTCGTGAAAAGCGCGTACATCGTAGTGGCTGCCCAGTCGGGTTTGGGCTTGCTCGCGAAGCCGCCTGACCTCCAACTGTCCAAGTTTGTATCCCCGGGGCTTGGGCGGGCCAAACGATATAAAGGTCCGTCTCGACCTGCACGTCTCGTTCAGGTTACTGAGATCAAACGAAGCGGATGTCACTCAGTCATTTGGTTGTCGGTCCCGGTGGGTTCGAGGGTGGTTTGGCTGCGGTCGCCTCCGCCTCCGCGAGCATTGCATCGAGCGAGGCACGAGGCATCAACTTGCCGCCCAAGATGACCGCGCGGATGGACGTGGTGTTGTGAATGTCGGCGAGGGGGTTTCGGTCGAGCAGCACAAGGTCCGCAACCTTGCCCACCTCGACGGTTCCCCGACGCTCTGCCTGTCCCATGAAGCGTGCCGGGCCAATCGTCGCGGCTTGCAGTGCTGCCATGGGCGGCAAGCCCGCCTCCACCAGCAGCGAAAGTTCTTCGTGGAGGCTAAAGCCTGGAAATACGTAGGGATTGTAGGTGTCGGTGCCCGCCAGGATGGGGACACCAGCCCGGTACATGCGCCCGACCAGCTTGAGCTCCTCCGGAAACTGGCGGTGAGCGTCAGACCAAAACTGAGCGCTCCTTTGCTTGCCGGTGTCATCTCCCATCTTCTTCCAAAGATCGCGCATATCGCTCGGAATGTATTTCAACCACTCCTTGTGCATGTAAATGCCATCGTCGAAATGTTCACCGGATCGATTGACGACCAGGGTCGGGCATTGCCATGTGCCATTCTTGATGAATCGGGCGAACACCGCGGAAGCCTTGGACTCGTCATAGGTCGCGTCCGCACGCAGATCCCTCCGGAGAAAATCGCCCGTCTGAGTCCACTTTACGGCAAACAATGTCTCTTCCTCAGAAGAAGCGCCAACGGCCACGCCAATCAGATGCTCGATGCTCTTCTGACCCGCGTCAGACGCCTCCTCCACTCTGATCGCATCGGGCACATGCCCCACGAACGAGATTCCGAGCTTGTGGGCTTCATCAACGATCGCGAAGTAGGCGTCGCGTGGCACGCCGTCATAAACCTTAATGAAGTCCGCTCCGTTTGCCTGGTAACGATCGACGGCCGCGCGTGCCTGCGCCGCATCGGCGACGGCGACACTTCCAGGCCAAGTGGGGTTTGGTCCGTCGATGATGGGGCTAGCGAGGTACACGTTCGGTGACGGCTTGTCGTATTTGGCGTGCTGCACACGCCAAGCACTGGCGTTTTCGGGCCCCCACATCGCACGCACCCCGACGACACCGTTGGCCAGATGCAGCGGATACATCCACGTCTTGCCCTCCACCGTGCTGCCCGGCTCCGTAGAAAAGCCATGCACGTGCATGTCCCAGAGGCCTGGGATTAGAAACTTCCCTCGGCCGTCGACGATCTGTGAGCCCGCAGGAGCCTTGACCTTCTTCCACGGACCGATCGCTACGATCTGATCTTGTTCAATCACGACGGTCATACCGGGTTGTGCAGGCTTGCCGGTAGCGTCGATCACCGTTACGCGCCGGATGACGAGCGACCCTGCCCAGGCCAACGGACTGAGGAGGATAGATAGCAAGACACAACGGACACACTTTTGCATGTCGACGCTCCGTCTGAGGAAGGCAGCCGGCATTATAGCAGCGCCTAGGTTGTTGGTTGACGGGCAACCCTTCCGTAATCCGGTAAGGTGGGGTTCGCCGACTATCCGCCCGGAGCTAGCCAGGACGGGCATTCGAGTTCTGCGGAGTACGTGAGATTCGGGCCACCGGGAAAATCGGCCACGAAGTCAGCGCTGGGAGGCCTCGCTGGAAGCTAGTTTTCCGAGTGGCTCGGCGAACCATATCGGTGTTCCGTCTTCCCATTGATTGTCCGTCAACTGGCGAAGGCCGGTGCCATCGACTTGGATGACAAAAAGCTCGCCGTAAGGCTGGGCATCCGTCGACAAAGCACGT
>Ga0228598_1000225_pt1 | contig 10703 bp, 9 predicted proteins | sample CZU4metagenome_FD_182726 | JGI IMG/M metagenome (GOLD analysis project Ga0228598, IMG submission 182726) | Spruce rhizosphere microbial communities from Bohemian Forest, Czech Republic - CZU4 | ecosystem: Host-associated > Plants > Roots > Rhizosphere | place: Czech Republic: South Bohemian... | reverse complement strand
CTCTGGGCTCGCTGATATTGCTGTGTCTAGGCAGCTTTCCAGCGCTGGAATGTATCTATTTGCAGCAACCAGTTCTGTTGGCAATCCTGTTCATGGCGGCTGCGGGAGCCTGCTTGACATCGGGGCGATTGGGTTGGGCGGGCGCGTTGTTCGCATTGGCCACTATCAAACCTCAGCTTACAGCGTTGCTGGTACCGTGGTTGCTACTGTGGGCCTGTTCCGATTGGCCATCGCGAAAGAGATTGGTTTGGGGTTTCAGTTCGACCCTGCTTTTACTTCTTGCGTTCTCCCAGTACCTGGTGCCTGGGTGGATCATCGAGTTCCTTGCCGGCCTCCGCGCTTACCAGCGTTACACCGGTAACATGTCAATTCTGGCGGTTTATTTTACTAAGACTGGCTCAGCGGTTGTCTCTGCTGGTCTGATCGCTGCGTGGGCAGGCTTGGCGTGGCAAATGCGCAAGCTACCCGCGCGATCAAGAGCTTTCAACTTCACCGTGTGCGCTTCTCTGGCGATTACGGTCGTGCTCATACCGACTCTTTATCCCACCGGCCAAGTGGCCCTGTGGCCCGCGATTTTTTTTATGTTGATGGAGTTTCCCATGATCTGGAATAACGGGCGCGCTTCTCGCCTGGCGTACGTGGGCGCCTTTTCTCTGATCGGGTGGCCTTGGCTCGGCGCCTGGCTCTTTGTTCTAGCCAGCCTAGCAATACCGATGGTGAGGCTTAAACAGTTCTGGCTCGTTCCCCTGAGCACACTCGTACTGGTCCCCCTTTCCCTGCTCGTTTTATTTAGCATCAATCTTCCGGCTTTGATTCGCTCTCCTGCGCCATGACGCCCGCACACAAAGACTCAACAGCCGGCAGGGACGGCGGCTGGAGGTGTCAATGAAGATCGGAGGAGCGCGAGGAGGCGACATCCGCGAGGTTGTATCTTGCCTGCTTCAGACCCGTCGAGTGTTCGTGACAATCCTGGCGCTGGGCCTTTTCACCATGGCGGCGCGCGCCGCCACTGATCCCGACCTGTGGTGGCATCTGCGCACCGGGCAGTTGATCATTCAAAATCACAAAGTCTTTCAAGCCGATCCTTACTCCTACACGCGGTTTGGACAACCATGGGTTGATCACGAATGGTTATCTCAGGTTCTCATCTTTGGTTTGTATCGCCTCGCGGGATGGGGCGGATTAATTGTCGGCTTCGGTGCAGTAATCGCGGCTGCGTTTCTCGTGGTTTTCTTGCGTTGTCCAGGCCGTCCTTACGTCGCTGGGGTGATCACTTTACTCGGCGCTTTCGCGTCGGCGCCTAGCTGGGGCGTTCGCCCACAGATGCTAACTTTGCTGTTGGCCAGCCTGCTTCTGCTGATCTTGGAGCGTTCTTACCAGCATCCCAGGCTGCTGTGGTCGACCCCTCCGCTCATGCTGCTTTGGGTCAACCTTCACGCCGGATACGCGGTCGGGCTCGCGCTGATGGTGTTGTTTCTGGTCGGCGATGCGCTGGATGTCACGTTTGGTTTCGCAATCTTTGATTCCAAAGATGGCCGTCGTGTCAGCACGCGCTTTCGGGCCCTGGCTTTGGCCATCGTGGCGTGTACGGCGGTGGTCCCGCTGAATCCGTATGGTGTGGCGATGTATTCCTATCCGCTGGAAACGCTCCGCTCTCGAGCCATGCAGAGCTACATCGGCGAGTGGCGTTCGCCCAATTTTCACCAACACCGATACCTCCCTGCACTCGCCATGATCCTGGCGTCGGTAGTCTTACCAGCGATCTCGCCCAGGCGCCTGCGGCCGCGCGAAGTTCTGCTGTTATCAGTGATGACGTTTGCAGCCTTGCGTTCGGTAAGGCACATACCCATTTACACGCTAATCGCGGTTCCCATTCTGAGCGCACTGCTGATGGCGTGGCTGCAGGAGAGCGGTGTTGGAGGGCGCTTCCAGTCGAAGAACTCCGCTATGACTCTGCGCAAGACGCTGCTCAACGCGATTCTGCTTGTGGTTTTTCTCATCTTCTCTGTCGCTCGGGTGCGCTTTGTGACCCACCGCCAACCCGAGGCCGAGGCCAAGGAATTTCCCGCTGCTGCCGTTTCCTTTATTGCCGACCATCAGCCGCCAGCGCCGATATTGGCTCATTACAACTGGGGCGGATATTTCATTTGGAAACTCTATCCCGAGTATCGGGTCTACATCGATGGCCGGGCTGACCTTTATGGCGATGCTTTCATGGACAATCTAGCTGCCGCCTACTACTTGAAGGGTGACGCTTGGCGGACACTGCTTTCAACTTGGGGAATCCGAACCATCGTTCTTCCGCCTGATGCTCCTGTAGTAACAGCTCTGAGAACCTTGCCTGGTTGGCAAGAAATGTACGCTGATAATCAGGCTGTGGTTTTTGTCAAGAAAACGCAGTGAGGGGGGTTTTTATCTCGATTCTCCCCTGAACCTTACGACAAAGCCCTACCAACGCCGAAGGAAATTGGCAGATTCATGGTGATTGACACAGAAAACACGTACTTTCGTGGGTCTCAGTCGTTAAAAACGTATCGTACACCGGCCCTTTCCTGTGAAACTATGGTCACTAACGGGAAGGGCAGGTATGCAACAAATTGTCGCCCTAGCAAGAGGCCTCGGGGTATGATGGTCGGGGGGATTGAGGGCAACTCTTTTCCCGCTCCTAAACCTTTGATTCAAAAAAAGCAAATGATCCGGCGCACCGGAAGGTTACGTGCGCATGGAATTGCACAGACAGCTCGGCTGTCCGGTTGTGCTTTGGCTGCCGGCTAGGCCAGCGGCAGTCGGCGCGAGATTTCGATTGGTGAGGAACAGTAGATGAATCGCAACCGGCTCTTGTTAATCGGGTTTATCGCCTTGGCGCTGGGCGCGTTTGTGAGCCTTATTGTCTATCGCACCCTGCAATCCAGGGCAGGCTCCAAGACCCCTCAGGGCGAAGACGTAGTCGTCGCAGCGGACGATTTGCAAGTGGGAACAAAGATCGACGACAAGGACATCCGGGTGGTGCATTTTCCCAGTGGCGACCTGCCGGACGGTCGCTACCGCCAGAAGACCAAAGTCGTGGGCCGGGGCGTCGTGCTTCCGATCGCCAAAGGCGAATTCATTCTTCAGAGTAAGCTGGCGGGGGAAAACGCAGGATATGGCCTTCCGTCGTTAATTCCCCCTGGCATGCGCGCAGTTTCGGTGCGAGTCAACGATACTACCTCCGTTTCCGGTTTTGTGGTGCCGGGCACGCGTGTCGATGTCTTGTTGACGGGAAATCCCCAGGGATCTAGCGAGCAGCAAACCGGAACCGTCTTGGAAAACGTTGCCGTTATCGCCACGGGCCAGAGGCTGGAAAGGAACTCTGCCGGTGAACCGCAGAGCGCTCCCGTGGTCACTCTGCTGGTATCACCAGACGATGCCGAAAGACTTACACTGGCCAGTTCTCAAGGCCATATTCAACTGGTACTGCGCAACCCGCTTGATACTAAGCAAGAAGGCGTGGCGGCCGTGAAGTCCAACTCTCTCTACAACACTGCCTCCGAGGTTACTCCGGCAGCGAAGCCGCGAAGCACAACCAGGCACGTCCCAGTCCAGGCCCCTCCCTCAATCCCGACCGCATACACGGTCGAGGTTTACAAAGGAGATAAGAAGGAAGAGGAAAAGTTCTAAGCACAAGTCCCGGTGGCGAGGTTACACGACATGTCGATCCGCTCCCGCAGGTGGGAGAAACGCGAAATACAAGCTGGCAAACTGGTGGGAATGACGTTTGGCATTCTGTTGCTGCTCAGCGCCATTGCAGTGCCGAAATCTCAGGACGCTCAGGCGCCGCAAGCAGCACAACAGCAACCAGCAGCGCCGGCGCCGGCTCCAGAGCAGGCGCCGGCCCAAGCCGCGCCCCAAGGCCCCACGGCGACGGCGCAGAATCAATCCGAAGCTGAATCGCACGGTGCCGCGCCGTTGCGCGTGATGGTGGGCAAGTCGCTTCTCATCAATACCACCGAGCGCCTGAAGAGAGTTTCCGTCACCGATCCGGGCGTAGCCGATGCCATCGTGGTCACGCCCACTCAAATTCTGGTACACGGACGTTCCGCCGGCGAAGTCTCCCTCTTGATCTGGGATGAGCTCGAACGTTCGCGCAGCTTTGATCTGCGCGTGGATGTGGATGTCAGTGCAGCGGCCGAAGAAGAACGACGAGTTTTTCCCGACGAGCAGATTACGGTTACGCCTTCCCGTTCGGCGATTGTGCTTTCGGGTCACGTGACCACCGAGGATATCGCCAAGCGCGCTGAAATGATTGCCGCAGCCTACTCCAAGAATGTCGTGAATGTGCTCACTTTTGGTCCGATAGGTGCCCAGGAAGTTCTTCTGGAGGTGAAGTTCGCGGAAGTAGACCGCACCGCCGCACTGCAGTTGGGAGTTAACTATTTCCTTCCTAGCTCGGGTCATACGACTGGAACCTTGACCACGGGGCAATATGGCGGGGCTACCGTTTCGACGAGTTCTACTACCACGCAAACGACAAGCAGTGGCGTAAGTACGACCACCACCGCACCCACACCTCCCACCATCAACCTCACTAACCCTTTGAACCTTTTTTTATTCCGCAGCGACATTAACTTTGGAGTTGTGGTCCAGGCATTGCAGCAGAAAAACCTTTTGCAGATTCTTGCGGAACCGAACTTGATAGCGGTGAACGGCAAGGAGGCCAGCTTTCTGGCTGGCGGAGAGTTTCCCTTTCCCATCGTCCAACCGGGACAGGGGTTCACTGCCGTGAGCATCTCGTTTAAGGAATTTGGTGTCAGGTTGAGGTTCACTCCGGTGATCATGCCCAATGGAAACATCCACCTGCGCGTGGTGCCGGAAGTCAGTGAATTGGATTTCGCCGATGGGTTGACCATCTCCGGATTTAACATCCCCGCACTGAGCACCCGTCGCGCGGACACGGAATTTGAGTTGCAGGACGGGCAGAGCTTCGTGATCGCCGGCCTGATGGACAACCGGGTGACTCAGATTGCTAACAAGTTTCCTGGACTCGGCGACATTCCGATTCTGGGCAATCTGTTCAAAAGCAAGAATATGCAAAAGAGCAATTCGGAATTGATGGTGCTGTGCACGGTGCATCGCATCTCACCCAGCACCCAGGCGCCTGAAGGTCCTAAGAATCCGCAGCCGTTCCTCGACAAAGATAAATTTGATGGAAAGAAGCCATCGGCAGGCAGCAAATGAAGCGCCGCGCTGGATCACCATGGCGGACCTTTGCGTGTGTAGATGTCGTTGGTCGTGAACACTCGGCGGAGAAGTGGCGGCTTCATGCCTGAACTTTCGGTAGTCATCATCGCGGCGGATAACGAGCAGCGCGCAGTGCTGCAGGTGCTGGTGGACGGCACCAGTGTGGCTCGAGCCGTGTATACCCATGCCAGTTTTCCGGTAGCCGCAAACGACCCTTTGATCCGCCGGATCCAAACCACAAAGGCTGACGTCGTTCTGGTCGACATCCCCGCCGATAACGCGATCCTGGCATTGCGGGCTATTGAATTGCTCCACCAGGAACTGCCGGCAATGGCTCTATTCGCGATCGGCAGCATCTCGCAGCCTCAAGTGATCGTCGGTGCGATGCGCGCCGGAGCGCGTGAGTTCATTGAACGGCCCACTACTACCACCGATCTTCTGGAAGCGTTTGTTCGCCTCACGGCAGCCCAGCGAAAAGTGAACCGGGAAGGGACGAGTGGCAAAGTTTTTCTGGTTGTTAACGCCAAAGGAGGCAGCGGCGCCACAACCGTCGCCGTGAATCTGGCTCTGGCTCTGCAGTCTGCCCATGGCAACACCGCTCTCGTGGACCTGGCGCCCCTGGGACACACTTCCCTGCACATGAATCTGAAGCCTCTGTTCAACGTGACGGATGCGATCCGCAACCTGCATCGTCTCGACAGTTCTCTGTTGGAAAGCTTCATGACTCGCCACAGCAGCGGCCTGCAACTGCTTGCCGGCCCTAACGTTCCGGTTGCGGCAGAGCCCTCAACCGCGGAGTTTGCCAGATTGTTCGATATGTTAATGGGTCAGTTCCGCTACGTTGTAGTTGACGCTTCCACGAGGATAGACCCCACGACCCGACTGGTCTGCAACTTGTCCCAAAGCGTTTTGATGGTGGTCAACGCCGACGTTGCTTCATTGTGGAGTGCGGCCCGCGTCCAACAGTATCTCGGAGAAAGCGGCGGACGCGAGAAGGTGGGCCTGGTGCTGAATCGTTTCCGCAAAATAGCCGGTTTTAGCGAGGCCGATGCCGAAGCTGCAGCGGGCGCAAAATTGCTCTGGAAGATTCCCAATCAATATTTTGCGGTGTCCACGGCGATCGATCGCGGAGTGCCGGTAGTCTCGCAAAACCACACTGAAATAGCGCGCGCCTTCGCCGGGCTGGCGGCCCGTTTGACGGAAAATGATTTAGAAGTAAAGCGCAAAGCTTGGTCCTTATTTAAGACGGTTTAGTATTTAACGCGGTGTAGGCTTCAAGCGTCAGGCTTCGCGCCTCGGGCATTTCGACTATCGGGCAGACTTCATGGCGAATTTGCAGACCTTCGAAAGAACCGAATACCAGCAGGTCAAAGCGGACCTCCACCGCAAGATTCTTGATCGTCTTGACCTGGAAAAACTGGGCAGGACCCCGAGCGATGCCGCGCGGGATGAAGTCCTCCAGTTGATCCGCAACACCGTGAACAGCGAAGCCGTCCCTCTAAGCTTCGCGGAGCGGGAACGGCTTTCGCGGGAGATTCTCGACGAAATCTTCGGCCTCGGCCCGCTCGAACCTTTACTCAAGGATCCAACCGTCTCCGACATTCTGGTGAACCGCTTTGATCGAGTTTACGTCGAGCGCGCGGGCAAGCTTGAACCCACCGGCCTGAGCTTCAAGGACGACGCTCACCTCATGCAGATCATCGACCGGATTGTGTCTCGAGTCGGTCGGCGCGTCGACGAGTCTTCTCCAATGGTCGACGCACGTCTTCCCGACGGGTCCCGTGTGAACGCCATCATTCCGCCACTTGCGATCGATGGGCCATGCCTTTCCATTCGGCGTTTCGGCCGCGACCCAATCACGGCGCGCAACATGATCGAAAACAAAACTCTAACCGAGCCCATGCTGGAATTGCTTTCCGCCATGGTCAAGGGACGGCTCAACCTGCTGATCTCCGGTGGAACCGGCGCCGGCAAGACCACGCTGCTCAACGTGCTCTCCGGCTACATTCCAAATTCCGAGCGCGTGGTTACCATCGAGGACGCGGCCGAATTGCAAATGAAGCAGGAGCACGTAGTCCGCCTCGAAACCCGCCCACCCAACATCGAAGGCAAGGGCGCAGTCCGGCAGCGGCAATTAGTAATCAACAGTCTGCGTATGCGCCCGGACCGCATTGTCGTCGGCGAGGTGCGTGGCGAAGAAGCGTTCGACATGCTACAGGCCATGAACACCGGCCACGAGGGCTCGCTGACCACGGTACACGCCAACGCACACCGCGACGCGTTGGCTCGATTGGAAAGCATGGTTTCGATGGCGAATTTGAATCTTCCCGAGCGGGCCATGCGGCAGCAGATTGCCTCCGCCATTCACGCTATCGTGCAGATCGCGCGCCTCTCTGATGGCACCCGCAAAGTGATTTCGGTTTCCGAAGTCACCGGTATGGACGGCGAACTCATCGACATGCAGGATATTTTCGTATTCGAGCGCACCGGCATCGATGAGAGTGGGAAGGTAAAGGGTGCGTTCCGCGCCACCGGAATCCGGCCCCGATTTGCCGATCGCCTGGCCACCGGGGGTTGCCGCTTGCGTCCGGCGCTATTTGAATCGCGGGTCGAGGTTTAAAGGAGTTCTCTCGAAGGCGAACGGAAAATCATGCTAGGACTTATCGCCATATTGGTTTTCGTGGTAGTCGCCTTGGGCGTCTTCGCTGTAGCTTCCCTACTGGACCAGCGCAGTGCCCAAGCTCGCCTTCTGCGCGAACGCTTGGCAACGGTGCAAGAGGCCGCGTCTCGCGCCCCCAGCGAGGAACTCGCCTTGCTGCGCGATGAAATGTTGAGCAAGATCCCGGCGCTCGACAACCTGCTCCGCCGTTCCTCCCGGATTTCGAACTTGCAGCCATTCCTCGAACAGGCGAACCTGAAAATACGAGCCGGCAACATCCTCATGCTTTGCATGGTCAGCGCTGTGGCACTGGCTGTGGTGGGCTTTATCGCAGCTGGATCTCTGCCGCCGAACCAGGCTTTGTTGATTGCCGTGGTTGGTCTGGTGCTTGGCGGATTCCTCCCCTATTCTTACGCCTCTTATCGGCGCAACAAGCGTTTTCAGAAATTCGAAGAATTGTTTCCCGAAGCCATCGACACCTTGGCCAGAGCGGTGCGTGCCGGCCATGCTTTCACTACGGCTTTGGAGTTAATCGCAAACGAACTCACCGAACCTGTGGCCTCTGAGTTCCGCAAGCTTTTTGAAGAACAGAAGTTCGGACTGCCGGTCCGCGACGCTTTGATGAACCTGGCCGAGCGCATGCCGCTGGTAGACGTGAAGTTCTTCGTTACGGCGGTAATGCTGCAACGCGAAACCGGTGGCAATCTGGCTGAAATCCTCGATAACCTTTCTTATGTGATCCGGGAACGATTCAAAATCATGCGCCAGGTGAGGGTTTACACCGCGCAGGGACGTCTGACGATGATGCTTTTGATGGGATTGCCTCCTGTCATCGTGGTCACAATGCTGCTGACGAGCCCTGCTTTTATCCATCCCCTGTTCGCGGATCCCATCGGGCACGTCCTGTTGGTCGCTGGAATTGTTTTGCAGACGCTGGGCTATTTTGTAATCCGGAAGATCATTCAGATTCAGGTTTGAACTAACGCATGGCACTCGCGCTCACAGTTGTTGTGTTCTTGACCATCGCCCTGGTCGTGTTTTCGTTTGGAGCAGCGGCGTACGCACCCTCGTCTCTGCTCGGCTCCCGCTTGCGCGCGTTGGGAGGGCAAAGGACCAAAGCTCCTGAAAAGCCCGCTCTCAAGGAGCGCCTGGAACAAGCCCTCGATCCCTTCAGCAAAGCTATACCGCTGTCACCGAGCGACGTCTCGCGAACCCGCCGTTGGCTGATCCAGGCTGGTTATCGCGAAACCCGCCATTTGACGGTGTATGTCGGCAGCCGCCTGGCGACCGCGATCTTCGCATTGGCGCTGGTGATCGCGTCGAGTGGATTCAACTCCCCCATCTTGATGGTCAGCGTAGGTGCTTTTGGGTTCTTTCTACCTCGGTTCATGCTTAAGCGGATGATCAAGCAACGCCAGCAGCGCATCAAGCTGGGTTTGCCTGATGCCCTGGATCTCACCGTTATTTGCGTCGAAGCCGGATTGGCCCTCGATCAGGCCCTGATGCGGGTTGGCACTGATCTGCATCATGCCCATCCCGAACTTAGCGACGAGTTTCATATGGTAAATTTGGAAATGCGCGCCGGCAAGCCTCGAGCCGAGGCTCTGCGCAATCTGGTTGAGCGCACTGGCGTTGACGATCTCCGTTCGCTTGTGGGAACCTTAATCCAGACTGACCGCTTCGGTACCAGTATTGCCCAGGCTTTGCGAGTGCACTCAGATTCACTGCGCACAGAGCGCCGGCAACGGGCGGAAGAGCAGGCTGCCAAGACAACCATTAAAATGGTAATTCCCCTGGTTTTATTTGTCCTCCCCTCGATCATCTTTGTCACCCTCGGCCCGGCGATCATCGAGTTGATCCGGACGCTGGCGCCCGTGGCCGGACACTGATAAGCCGACGATCTGGCAAGACGAGTCTGAGAGCACGAACCGAATCCAGCAGTTATGATTCAGGAGTTGTGATGTCGTTACCAGCCGCCACAGGATATGCGTTCAACCGGACGCGCAACGCCTATCTGGCCACCCATTTGTCCGTGGCAGGGACGCACTGGTCGCGCCTGCTCGGGCTCATGGGCAAGGATGCCGCCGGCTTCCCTGCTGGCGACGGTCTCTGGATTATTCCATCCCGCGGCGTACACACGATCGCGATGAGGTTTCCAATCGATGTCCTCTATCTGGACCCGAACAGATTTGTTGTCCATATCGAGCAGAATCTGAAGCCGTGGCGAGTGGCGCGAGTCAGCATGCGCACAGCTTCGGTGCTTGAGTTGCCGGGAGACACATTGAAGTCCAGCGGAACCACGATCGGAGATGAAATCGAGATTGCGCTGAATAAGACCGCGATGCCAGAGGTGAGCACAGCGTGAGCGCCGAACTCAAACTCCTGGTCGAGTGGTCTTCGCCGTGGCAGGAATTCCTCACCGCCATCCGGCCTGCCCTGAAACGCTCTCCCCAACCTTTGGCGGGAGAAGCCAGAACCGGACTTGTTCCCTATCGTGGGATGTTCGCCTCCTGGATCGTGGAAGCGGCATTGTTTGCCATTGCGATCATGCTGTCGCAAGCAATCGACAAGCTGCGGCCTTATGAACCGCCGTCCATGCCCAAGTACGATGTCATTTATTTCTCGGGCGAAGAATTGCCGCGCACCGAAGATGCCGGAGGAGCGCAAGCCGGGCGTTCCGGTCGCGCTGGCGGTCACGAAGCTCATCACCGTACTCAGACCATTCGTGTGGCACGCGGCGAGTCCCTTCGTGAGAAAGTCGTGGATGCTCCCAAGCTCAAGCTGCCGCAATCCGATTCGGCAGTTGCCAATTTGCTGGCGTTCAAGC
>Ga0228598_1000224_pt1 | contig 10726 bp, 11 predicted proteins | sample CZU4metagenome_FD_182726 | JGI IMG/M metagenome (GOLD analysis project Ga0228598, IMG submission 182726) | Spruce rhizosphere microbial communities from Bohemian Forest, Czech Republic - CZU4 | ecosystem: Host-associated > Plants > Roots > Rhizosphere | place: Czech Republic: South Bohemian... | reverse complement strand
CGAATGGCAAAAGTCCCCGTCGTCCCTCAGACACGACTATCACCGCATCGACAGGCCGTGCACGAGTTCGTGACCACCCAGCAAGGATACCGCCTCTCAACATCCGTGGCCGGTGCACTGACCGGTAGGGGCGCCGACTATATCATCATCGACGATCCGCTAAAACCCGATGAGGCCCTCTCCGACACGCAGCGGAAATCCGTGAATGACTGGTTCGATAATAGCCTCTACAGCCGGTTAAACGACAAGAGGCGGGGCCGCATCGTCCTAATCATGCAACGACTGCATCAGGACGATCTTGTTGGTCATGTCCAAGAGTTGGAACCCTGGACGCTGATCCGATTCCCCGCGATTGCCGAACAAGACGAGACGCATGAGATTCAAACACCGCACGGGCCACGGTGTTTCCAGCGTCGTGCCGGCGAAGCACTGCATCCGGAGCGAGAACCACTGGAAGTGCTGAAACGTATTCGCGGAACAGTGGGAGAGTACAACTTTGCCGCCCAGTATCAACAGTCTCCCACTCCCTTGGGAGGTGGAATGGTCGAGGCGGCGTGGTTCAAATCGTACACACCGGCAGAGTTACCCTCCACGTTCGAGCAGGTATTTCAAAGTTGGGATACCGCGAACAAAGCCACGGATCTAAACGATTTTAGCGTCTGTACGACCTGGGGCATAAAGGATAAGCACGCTTACCTGCTTGACGTTTACCGCAGGCGCGTGTCCTATCCAGAACTAAAATCCGCAGTAAAGCAACTGGCAGCAAGGCATAACCCAAAGACGATCTTGGTTGAAGACCGAGCCTCGGGCACTCAATTAATCCAGGAATTGATCAGCGAAGGAGTGTACGCAGTCCAAGAATACGATCCAACCATGGACAAGGTTGTGCGGATGAATACGGTGACCAGCACGATTGAGAGCGGCTTTGTCCACATTCCAGAAAAAGCTCCGTGGCTGGACGAGTTCCTTCAGGAACTGACGACTTTTCCCAAGGCGAAATATTACGATCAAGCCGATTCCGTGTCGCAGGCGCTGGATTGGTTGAAGCAGCAACCCACTGCGACTTACGCGGTTGCGGAGACTCTTACTCGACATGCAACCGAGATTAGAAAGGCGAGATACTTTCCCCCATCCGATTCGCCCCTAATTAATCGAGGCGCACTACTTCGCGAGTGGGATCGGATGAGGTAGCCCGGTCTGAGATTGTTTTGGCAGGCTCTTGGCTGGGCTAGGACCTTGGGACCAAAATGCTGGCGAGTGCATCCATTCGTTCACTTCTGATGTTCGCGCCAAACACGTAAACCGGGGCACGCCGATCTTAAGCGTGCCCATCTCTAGATCTCTACGGCGAGGTACTTGAGGCTTGAATCTGATGCGACACATGCTGATCGCGCTTCAATACCTCCGCTTCGGTGCACATTTCCACGACAGAATAATAAAAGGAGGTCAGACGTTTGGCAGTCGGATTTTCCCTGTTAATTCCCTGTTTCGTAATGTGCTGCGAACGCTTCATTGCAACACATGCGGAACTTCCGCGGGGATCGTCAGATTTTCCCTGATTTGTTCCCTGTTAACGGGAGAACCTGGAGGAAACAGCCTTTTCCAGGAGGAACTGAACCGAAGGCAACGGCACATACCGCGGAAGAACGCCAGATACGGGAAGGGAAGCAGACTGTACGGCTCGGACGGAAGGATACGGAGCTTTGATCCGCGAAGGCGCAATGCATGGGTGGGCCGATAAGGCTTCGACCGTTCCGCATAATCAAATACCGCGAAGCTGTGGCCTAGTCAAGCGAGCTGTTGGCGATCTCCTGCGGGTCAATCAGGAATTCGACCCCATACAGGTAGACTAAGCGGTTGCGAACAATTCCGCTGACACGGGCGGGTTTACTGCAATCGGAGTCCATGAATTCAACATCGATCTGAGCTCCTACGGCTAGGTTCGCAAGGGCAAACAAGCAAATGCCACCTGCGCTCATCTTTGTTCCGCGAGCCGGTATCACAGCTGTGCCGCTCAGATCATCAGCGACTACGCGGATTGGCACGTCAACCGCGCGTCGCTCCCATCGGCGCGTGTCTCCTGACGGGTGTCGGTTCAATGCCATACTTGCAATTTAACAGCATCGTGAACCGACTTACGCCTTACGAAGGAACACGTCCAGTTGAAACTCCCAATTGTTGCATGCAAGACCGGAGATGGTACTTGGTCCGATGACCGCCGTTCCGGCGAGGATCCGGGCCTAGCTGCGTTCTCAGATGGGATGAGCTCTGCCGCGAGAACTCGGTTGAGCTGCTGGCCAGCTCGCAGCGACTTACCAAATGAGATCTTCGTCCAAGTCCGCTAAAGGACTACCAACACTATTGTTGCCTGCGCCGATCGCGAAGCGGCGCCTTATAATGCCCAAGCGGACTGTGCTCTCAGGAGGAGACTGCATGGGGGCGTGGGGTACCGGAAGCTTTGAGAACGACGACGCTGCGAATTGGATTGCGGAACTCGGCACAATAGTGCCTGATGATCTGGCGCAGATATTCGTTCAGGCCGCTGACTATCCCAGCTATCTTGAGGCACCCGCCTCCCGCATCGCTGTCGCGGCGGCTGAGGTCATCGCCGCTCTGAACGGCTCCCCCGCCCAGGAAGCGCCCTCAGAAATTATCCAATGGACGACCAATCGACAGACGTCCACTCGAGAGCTCAAGGCTCTGGCACTACGAGCGTTGGAGCGTGTGCGGAAAAACTCTGAACTGAAAGACCTATGGCTCGAAGCCGACGGTCTGAACGACTGGATCGCAGCGATTCAGGATTTGCAGACTCGGGTAGGAGGGTAGAGTCCCCACCTCGTGTTGAGTGTAATGGCCTCTTCACATCACTTACCGTACACCAAAACGCATTAGCGCTCCTCGTCTTTTGGCAGTCGTTCCGATACCTCTGTACTATTGTTCGCTATGCTGATTCGACGCACTTCCAGGTTAGGAATGCAGCTGGTGATAGGCGTCTTCGTTTCTGCCTTGGCTGCGGGCCAAGCACCTGCGCCGGACTTCCGTCTTCCTAAAATCGCGCGCCCAACTCGATACCATGTGGACCTGACTATCGTGCCGAGTATGCCCAGTTTCCAAGGTTACGAAGTGATTGGTATTGACCTACAAGAACCGAGCGACATTGTGTGGCTCAATGTGAAGGACCTCACGATTCAGGAAGTCAACGTGACGGTAGGTAAAGTCCGAAAATCAGTCCGATGGCACCTGACGAACGAGTTCCTGGCTGTCGAACTTACCGAACGAACTCGGCCGGGACCGATCGAGATTGGAATCCGGTACATCGGAAAACTTGATGAAAAGTTCAACGTGGGAGCATACCGGAGGAAATCGGGTAACGATTGGTACGTCTACACAGCATTCACACCGATCGACGCTCGACGCACATTCCCTTGCTTTGACGAACCGGGCTACAAGGCGCCATGGGAAATCGTGCTCCACGTGAAGCGTGATGAAGTCGCGGTGTCCAATGCACCGGTGGTGTCCACGACTGATGAACCTCACGACATGAAGCGGGTGGTTTTCGCACCGACACAACCGCTGGCTTCGGAAGTTGTCGCATTCGCTGTTGGACCGTTTGATGTGGTAGACGCCGGTGTGGCTGGACAACGACGAATTCCGGTGCGAATTATTACTCCGCGTGGAAGGGCTACGGAGGCCGCGGCAGCGCGCACCGCCACTCCAGAGATCCTGAATCGACTGGAACAGTACACCGGAATCCCGTATCCATGGGAAAAGCTCGACCACTTGGCTGGTCTGGAGTTGCCCTTCGGGGGCATCGAGAACCCAGGGCTGATCATGTACGGAGACCAGATCCTTCTGGCACCGCGGAATCAGGACACGCAACGACGGCAGCGACGTATGCGAGAAGTGATGGCACACGAACTGGCGCACCAATGGTTCGGCAACCTTGTGACTCAGGCATGGTGGGACGATGTTTGGCTTAGCGAAGGTTTCGCAACCTGGCTGGGCACAAAGATCTCCGACTTGGAGTTGCCCGCGTTTGAGCGCGGTCTCGCCATCACCGACGTGCGCGACCAAATCTTACTTTCCGATTCGCTCGAGACGAGGCCTCTGCGGCTCGAAATGCATTCACGCAAGCAGACAGAAGATGTGTATGACGTCATCGTGTACTTGAAGGGAGCGAGCATCCTCGAAATGCTGGAAGACTGGTTAGGACCAGAACGCTTTCAGCGGTCGCTGCATCGCTACCTTACCGATCATCAGTTTGCGACCGGCAGTTCGGAAGACTTAGCGCGAGCTATTGAAGAGGAGACTAGCGTGGATATCCGACCGGTTCTCTTCAGCTTCCTCGATCGATCCGGGGCACCAATATTGCGCTTCACACTTGCCACCACGGGGCAAGTCCCAAAGCTCGAAGTCGAACAAGACGGGCGCCCGTGGATAGTGCCGGTTTGTATTCACCTGGAAAGCGGGGAAAGGCAGTGCCAGCAAGTGAGTGATGCTCACGTCGAACTGTCATTGCCCCACGCGTCAATGTGGTTCTGGCCCAATGCCTTCGGCAGCGGCTACTACCGGTCTTTCTTGGCAGGAGGCGGCCTCGAGGCATTGATGGAGAAGGGCTACGACCTTCTTGAAGAACCGGAGCGCTTGGCGCTCGTTGGCGATCTCGAAGGCCTGACCGTTAGCGGCGCGTTGCCTGCGGCAGCGGTGATGAGGATTCTCCCGGAGATGATTGGGACACCTGGAGGTCCAGAGCCGCGAGTCGGGGCGCATGCAAACACCCTTGCCCTGCAACTCGCTTTGGTTTCGCCGGAAGCCATTCGCCGGAAGTATGCCGAATGGGTGGGGAAGACGACGCGGATGCCCTTGATCAAACCGGAGCAGACCAGGAGCATGGAAGAATTTTTTCGAGACAAGCAGTAGAGCGTCGTCTTTCTCAGCTGCGATGGATTCTTGTGTGGCAATCATTGCACAGCGTGATCAGGTTTTCCTCCGAACTGTCCTTCGTGGTAGCGCTGGACTGGCTCAGGCGGAGAGACAGGTCTTCAACCAACTTAGGGATATATCCGGTGCACTCCTCCTGGTTAAGCGGAAGGCAGTTTAGATCACTGCTCTGCTTCGTCGGCGCCAACCAGTTTTCGACGATACTGCTGCAGCACCGTTGCAGTATCACGGCCACTCTCTCCGCTTTCTCGGACGAGTTCAGTAAGTCACCCCATATCGAACGGTTTCACCACAACCTCGTCCGCTTCTAGAAGGATGGCGGCCATGGCGCTCTCCACGTCGCGGTAGCCGCTGACCAGCGTGGTCAGTGCGTTGAGCTGGGAGAGGCCCATCGCTGACGCCACCGTAAAACCGTCCCCGGATCGGGCGTGTGCAGGTCGGTAATGAGTACGTCAAAGGGCTGATGTGGCAGTGCGGGCAACCTACAAATGGCATATCGCATCTGCGATAATGCTCTTGTCCCGAGTTGTTTCGGGCGACGTGCAGACGGTACAAGTGATCCAAATGCATTTCCTACGATTGTTCTTAACAGCATGGCTTGCACTCGGGATCGCAACGGTTTTCTTATTGTTCTGGTTGTGTAAACGAACCGCCCGGCGCAACAACATGCTGGACGGGCCAGTTCCAGACCAGAATATGTTCCAGCGACACTTGGGCGCCGCGCATACAGAGTCGGTGCCTCGTCAATCTGATGTTGAGCCGTTGGCACGCTCCAACCCCTCGACGGTTCTAGGTTTACATGGCAGGATGGTGCGCAGGCCAACCCCTCCCAGCGACGAACTCTTCTGGAGGGCCGCGACGGGGCTAGCAATGGCAGCGGTTTCGGCTCTCCTACTAGTCGCTTCGAGCGATCGCCTTTCGCCCGTGCCTTCCCAGTTGGTGCTGCCATCGGACGTGGTCCAGCAGCAGGTACCCTTTCGGAGAGCACCTCACATCGTGACAGTTCCGACGCAGGGCGGCGGAGTGGGCATAAAGACGGTGGTGATGGAACGACAGGCGACGAAGACTGGACCGATCGGGATCGGGCGATCGGTTGTTGCTGACAGACCGGTTGCACGTTCAGCCTCTACCCGGAAGATTGTGAGCTCGAAGCGCCATTCAATTTATGAGGGCGAAGGCGACATAGTCGCTCAAGACATTGTGGTGCGTTACGAGAGGCACACCGCGCTTCAGTAATTCCTTAACAGCGTCTTCGCGGGTTCGGTGTATCTTTATCCGTCGGGCCAGCCGAACTGTCACTCACGATGACTACAGCATTCACTGTATTGCCGTTGCATTGCTCTGTTCTTTCAGTCAAAAGTAGCAGTTCGGTGAAGGTATTCCTGAGGGGAGCGCGGTAACTTACGGAGGGCACGCATTTTTCTACTCAGGCCTTTCATCTCATTTCAGAAACAATGTAAATTCTCACCAGTGATAAATAACTTGCTTTGAAAAACCCGCGTCATCGCTTGACTTATGCCCCGGCCTCTTTGCTAGGGTGGAGTTCAGATCCGAACAAGGGGACGACCGGGAAACATTATCTCCAAAACTGTCCCACGCTCTCAACGCAAAGACTACTCCACTTCGCCAAGCAAGATCCACGCGATGAGCCGGCGCCGGTTCCGTCGCTGTCGTGGATGGTCACAATTATGTCAAGAGCGAGAGCATCGCAGCATGAGGTGAGCTCACAGAAAAGTGGTTCCTGGGTCCAAATTGAGATCAGTCCTTGGCCCTTCCTCTGGACCGTGGTTGGGGCATGGATGTGGTTTGGAATTTTGCACCTAGCCCATTATCTGAATCACCTTCACAAATCCTGAAAGGTTGGGTAAATCCAGAAGGCCGACCTACTCCCGCCGCTCCTACCAAAGACACGAGCGACCGCTAGGGCCTCTTCAACTCAGTCATCGACTTTAATTCATCTATGATTTCCTTCAACCTCTCTTCGCGCCTCGCGTGATGGCCATGACGACGAGGTAGCCCTGCTTTGGCCTCGACACTACGTCGCCGATGTTAACTGGCAGCACAAATGGGCCACACAAGTTCTGAATTACGAGGCTTTGGACGGGGGCGTGATGTCCTTCAGCCGCATCATCCTTTCAACATAGCAGTCTTCGTGAACGGCTTTCCCATCCTCATCCGTCTTCGCGCTTTTAAGCTCGACAGGTTCATTGCAGATACTGCATTTCGGTGGTCGCAGTTTGTGGATAAATCGCAGGAACGATGGCACTGCAGCCTCCGGATGCAAAATCGTCAGATCGCAAATGCGACCAGGGCCGAAGGGCGCGGCGGAGAGATGTATAAGCGACTCCTTCCTTATACCACGGTTGGGCACGCCCGCGGTGTTCGACAGCTACAGTATGTAGGGTATGGAACAGCTTCGCGCCCGGTGTCATGATTAGTGACATCGGGGTATCTCATGAGCTTGGACAGGCGAATCCGTGACCTCTGCTCTCAGGCTGTCGCAGCGAAGGACGCGGACGCCTTGCGGCCTATTATGGACGAACTTAGGGATGCGCTCCGCGAGCACAACGAAGACCTGCAACGTATCCTCGCCGAATATCCCTTCCTGCTAGATGACATTGTGAAGCCAGCCGCTTAAGGTTCCGCGGTCATCGCGAGGATGTATCGTGTCGGGGGATTCTGTACCCTATTCAGTACGCAGCCTCGTAGGCCCGCTAGTGATCCATTGAGGTCAGGACAATCGGTCCGACCCACGCATCTCTTCGGTCACAACCTTGATCATGATTACCAGTTCGAGCCCCTCAGTGAAGAGGAGCGGGCTGCCCAATCGATCCAACAGCAGTTCCCGAAGTCGTCACGCTATTTTTGGATGAAATAGACGAAATAGAAGAGGCGAAACGCATGTTGTTCTTTCGATCGAACAGAGCGCGGGGCTATAATTGCGAGCACTCATGGCGCTCACCTCTGGCATGAAACTTGGCCCCTACGAAATCCAGTCCCTGCTGGGTGCGGGAGGTATGGGGGAGGTGTATCGCGCCCACGATTCCCGGTTGAACCGCACGGTTGCGATCAAGGTTCTGCCCGCATCGTTCTCTGCGGATCGCGACCGTCTGCAGCGCTTCGCGCAAGAAGCGCGGGCGGCGGCGGTGCTCAACCATCCCAATATTCTTTCCATCTTCGACATCGGCGAGGAGCAAGGCGCGCCTTATGTGGTCTCGGAGTTGCTGGAAGGTGAGACCCTTCGCGAACGGCTGCGGAACGGCCCGCTGCCCATCCGCAGAGTAGTCGATTATTCATTACAAGTGGCGCGTGGGCTGGCGGCGGCGCATGAGAAGGGCATCGTGCATCGCGATCTGAAGCCGGAAAACTTGTTTCTGACCAGCGACAACCGGGTGAAGATTCTCGATTTTGGTTTAGCCAAGCTGACGGGACCGGAAACGAACGATGGCAGCGGAGACGCTCCAACCGTGCAAGTGGCGACCGACGCTGGCGTGGTCATGGGCACTGCCGGTTACATGTCGCCCGAGCAGGTCCGCGGAAAATCGGCCGATCACCGCTCCGACCTTTTTTCTTTTGGCGCGATCCTTTACGAAATGATTTCGGGCAAGCGGGCCTTCCACGGCGAGACCTCGGCCGACACAATGAGTGCGATCCTCAAGGAAGAAACGCCGGAGCTTTCCGAAACCGCTCGCAACGTTCCCCCAGGTCTGGAAAGAATTGTGCGGCACTGCCTGGAAAAGCATCCCGCGCAACGTTTTCAATCGGCGGGAGACCTCGCGTTCGATCTGGAAGCGCTGACGGACGTTTCGGCCGCGACCAAGTCTGGTGCGCAAGCCGCCGTACAACAAGCCAACGTGGGGAGCTCGCGTCGTAAGCTGACGGCTGCCGCGGGTGTGATCGTGCTCGCAGCAGTTATGCTTGGTCTGGGTTGGTGGTTGGGACGAGGCAAGGGTGCCCCACCTCTAGCCGAGTACAAGCAGATCACATTCCGTACCGGTTTCATCGGCAATGCCCGGTACACGCCCGATGGCGGCATTGTTTACGGCGCGTCGTGGGATGGCGGCGACTTTCAGCTTTACCTGGCGCGCACTGACGACACGGTCTCACGCGAACTCGGGCTGAAACATGCAGAGCTTCTGGCGATCTCAAAGAGTGGAGAGCTTGCCGTCCGGCTCAATACCGTATTCCTTCCAGGGTATGCCCGCATCGGCACGCTGGCCCGCGTTCCGCTGGGAGGCGGTACGCCGCGCGAAGTGCTGGAAAACGTGCAGGACGCCGACTGGTCAGCGAACGGCGACAGCATGGCCGTGGTTCGTTTTGTCCCGGAGAACAGTCACTGGCGCCTCGAATACCCGATCGGCCATGTGTTGTTGGACAGCGTGAATTGGCTCAGTCATCCGATAATCTCCCCTGACTGCCGTCAGATTGCCTTTGCCGATCACGAGAATCCTGGTGGTGATGACCAGGGCTCAATCGCAGTCGTGGACATGCAGGGACACGAGAAGAAACTCTCGTCGGGATGGATTTCTGCGCAGGGGATTGTCTGGTCTCCCAAGGGCGATGAGATTTGGTTTACCTCCTCAGATACGGGCTCGGCACAAAACCTGCGCGGAGTAACGCTGGCCGGAAAGCTGCGGACCATTACCAATGTTCCGGGAGGGATGTGGCTGGAAGACATACGCAACGGAATGACCCTGATCCTTTCCAATCAGAAACGCATTGGACTGCGTGGCGTGCCTCCTGGCGGCAAGGAGGAGCGGGAACTGGGCTGGTTGGGATGGGCCATTCCAGGCGACATCAGCCGAGATGGAAAGAAGGTTTTGTTCGAAGAGGAAGCCGACGGAGGCGGCCCGAATTACACGGTATTTCTCCGCGATACCGACGGCTCGCCTCCAATACGGATCGGGGAAGGCAGAGGGCTTGCGATTTCGCCAGACAGCAAATGGGTCATTACGAAGCCGGCCAAAGGCGGTCCGCTGAGCGTGGTTCCGACCGGCGCCGGCGAAGCCCGGCAGTTGACCCATGACAACGTCGACTACACCCAGGCCCGCTATCTGCCAGACGGCAAACAGCTAGTGGCGGGGGGAATCGAGGCGGGACACGGGGCGCGCGATTACCTGATCGATTTAAGCAACGGCAATGCCAAGCCCATTACGCCCGAGGGTGTTGCAGGGACGATTTTATCCCCGGACGGCCGCAGCTTCGTGGTGTTAGGGCCTGACGGCAAATGGGGGGTCTGGCCGTTGGACGGCAGCGGCCTGCGTCTGCTCCCCGGAGTCGACTCCCGATACTACGTGAGCGGTTGGGCCCCGGATGGAGCCTCAGTGTATGTGGGTGAGAGTCACTCGCACGAGCGCACCGTGAAAATCTTTCGAGCGAACGTGGCCACCGGGAAAATGGACGTCTGGAAAACCTTCGGAGACTCGCTGCCAACGGGAGCGAACGCTGGCGGCGTGCTTTTTTCGAGCGACGGGAGCGCCTACGTCTACCTCTACGACCAAATCCTGTCGCAGGCTTACGTGGTCAAGGGACTCAAGTAGCCTGTGCGGTTTTTGAAGGGGGTTTTGAGTGTTATGGCGTGCTTTCTTAGACAAGGCGTCGCGTCTCAATCGGCCTCTGGGAACGCTCGACAAACATATCGTGACACGATATATTGTCGTGGCGTTGAAGACCTGCGATGGAGCGCTTACACGTCTTTTGTTGTCAAAACGAACCCAATATGTGTCCTGTTGTTATAAAGTTCCAAAAGTTGAGGGGCATGAATTCGCCGCTTACGGTCGTCCGT
>Ga0228598_1000223_pt1 | contig 10727 bp, 8 predicted proteins | sample CZU4metagenome_FD_182726 | JGI IMG/M metagenome (GOLD analysis project Ga0228598, IMG submission 182726) | Spruce rhizosphere microbial communities from Bohemian Forest, Czech Republic - CZU4 | ecosystem: Host-associated > Plants > Roots > Rhizosphere | place: Czech Republic: South Bohemian... | reverse complement strand
GAACGAGAACATGGAGCTTCTCGATTTTGGCTACAGTCAATCGAAATGGGTAGCGGAACAGGTGGTTGTCGACGCCCGCACTCGGGGACTTTCCGCGCGGATTTTCCGGCCGGCACTGGTGAGTCCCTCGGTCACGGGCGGAGGTAACAACTTCGATATCGCGGTTCGATTGGTTGCCTTTATGGTGAATCACGGGATCGGCGTCGATACGCTCAACCAGGTCAGCTTCGTTCCGGCCGATATTGTGGCGAACAACATCGTTGCCATCTCTACCACTCCCGGTACGGCGAATAAGACTTACCATGTCGTTCGGGACGATTATTCGAACATGCTGGATATCACCGGGCTTATTACCAAAGCGACGGGCCGGCAATTCGAAATATTCAGCCTTCCCGATTTCGTTCCCGAGCTGATCCGAAGGTGCCGGAAAGAAGATCTTCTCTTTCCTCTGCTGGATTTTCTGGTGGGCTCTGTCGACAATATCTCCTCAATGGAGTTCAAACGGTATGACAGCTCTTCCTATCAAATGGCTCGGGATGCCTCCCTGCAGGGCAAACCGGACCCGTCTCTGGAAGATACGGTCAACGGCATTCTGAAATTTATGTATCGCAAAGGGATTATTTCGGTCGCCGCTCGTGAAGCCAGCGCGGTGCCACCGATGAGCGAGCGCGACCTGACTATCGAGACCCATCGTCGAAGTATAGATTGCGGTGCGGACTGTCTCCAATGCATGGCTGCCGCCGGAGATCCTGAGTGTGTCGAGGAGACCGATCCCGAAGATCGAAGTCTCGGAGCAGCTGTGAGTTGATCGCGGGGTCAATCAGCGTATGCGCCTGTTTGCAACCAGCTCCCAGTCTAGAAAAGCTCGCTTCGCGCCCACCTAATCTTTACTGGCAGTTCCCTTTTTTGAGTCTGCGGCCGATGTCCGCGGCCAATCCGGCGAGGCCAGTTCCATGCGCCACATCGGCCCTCCCATGTAAGACAATGTCTCGGACTTTAGAAAGACCGGAGCTTCCCCGCCAAGAATCCAAATCTGCGAATCTGGCGGTTGTTTTCCTACGATTGGCGCCACCACCCCGGCAACGCCGCCAATGTCAACCTTCGCGATATAGTGCTTGGCTTCGCGGCTAAATCCCCCGAAGAAAAAAGGCTCTGTTCCCTGGGCATTTACCACGATCTTCACCAGTCTCGGCTTCGGCGCAGCCACCACCATGGGGATTTCAATTTGTGGCGTGCCCTCTCGCATATTCGTCAGGAGCATGGGAATCAGCCCGTTGCCTAAATCCGGCGGCAGATTGAGATGCTCGTTCACTATTTTCTCCTTGCCATCGTCGTCGGTGTAGCGAACCGTGACCTGGCCAGTGGCGCACGTCACAGAGAGATCGCTTGCGTTCTTGAACGACGGCCCATTCTGCACCATGTGATAGGAAATAAGCCGGAAGTTGCCGCGCTGCGAAAAAACGGTGGTTTCCTCTTGCCGCGAACCGTCTTTGAAGCGGAACACGAGTTGAGTTGTAACTCGATCACCGCGAGCAACCTGGGTTAAGTCGCCTGCCGCGATCGCCTCGCCATCCAGCGTGCTGAGCATCAGAAAGCCGTGAATTAGGCCTTCTTTATAGCGCACCGCGACCGGGGAGGCTGACGCCGCGACGCCGGAAAGAATACAGGCGGAAACCAGCAGAACGACGAGAATTCGAGAGCGCAAAACCATCACCTCTTGTGCCCGACACCGAAAGAGAAAGAGGCGGCACTGTCGTTCGATGCGGTTCCTGCCTATGGCGGTTCGCATAATCGCTGGACGCATCGAGGAGTGCCAGGCGGCGCGTCCCGAATCGGCAAGCTTGACCTGAACATTGTGACCTATCGCAGAGGTATAGATTGCGGTGCGAATTGCCTCCAATGCATGGCCGATGCAGATCCAAAGTGTACCGAGGAGATTCCGAAGATCGAAGTCTCGGAGCAGCTGTGAGATGATCGCGGGGGAAATCGCGGGGCCAATGAGCTTATGGCCCGTTAACAACAGCCACACTAGAAACAATCAACCAGAGGTGTGCCGCGCTACTTTCCGTTCCAGCCTAAGAAAAAGTACGAAGAGAAATAATGACTCAGCAAATGCGAGTGGAACCACGTACAGCGTGCCCAGAATTAAACGCGGTAAAAGCTGGCCGAAGATCACCCACATCACAAATACATGGAGAAGCAAGCACGCCGCCCAGAAAAACCAGAACATCCGTGAGTTCCGCTCTTGCCGACCCCATATCAGAACTCCGAAGAGCGCAAGAAACGTCCACATGATTGCCGCATGCCACTTGTGCGGCGGACTGCCTTTATCAAGGATGATCGCAGCTATGAGTCCGAGCGCGATCCCGATCCAGCCCACGGCGTCATCGCTCAATGAGGTTTTCCTAGGGGCTCTGTGCATTTCTCTTCATGCTCCAGACCGGAATCGTAATGCAGTATTCACGAAGAAACATGGACTTTTCGTTAGCTGGCGATAAATCCCAATCACGCTCATCGACCCCCGAGCGATCGGCCTCTGGCCAGCGCAGCTACATTCTCCCCTACTTCTTAAACACGAGTTTCTCCGTTAGCTGCTGGCCTGATTCCAACGTGCCTGTGCTCGATAGCGTCATCTGCTGCCCATCCGCCGAAACCACCCACATATCCTTTTGAGTAACCTGGCCGTCCCGCTGGTAACTCGCATCCACGGTGTGAGGATCGACAAGTTCAAGCGTCACGGTATCGTTGCGCGAGTTCTTCAGATCGTACGGCTTTCCGTCAAAACGGGCGGTATAGCTGAAGTCGCCCACAAAACGGACTCCACCGCTTCCGTCCGCCTCGATCTTGAGCACCAACCCTCGCCGCAAACGGGTCTTGCTGAGATCCTGCGTCCACTCGCCGACAAACGGGTCGACGGCGAGCTTCGCACCTCCGGTTCGCGTCCACACCGTGATCCGATCGGGATGGCCCACCGTCGTAGTTGTGGCCGTCAGCTCCTTGCCATCCTTCGAAAGTTGTTCATGAACCGTAGCCACAACAGCTCCGTCCTTTTTCTGCGTGACCTCAGCCTGCCTCTTATCGATCCTATGCAGATCAATTTGATTGAAGCCGAGATTGCCGGGTGCGGGCGAATCGTGTCCGTTCCGATTCGCTGTGAAATCGAAGTGGGTTTCGCCCGACATGACAACATGCACTCCGCCGCCCTGCACGTGTGTAATGGAAAGCCGGTTCGGAGGTTCCAGGCTGGACTGGGCAGAGAGGAGCGTCCAGACGCCAATACGAGGGTCTGTCACTCCAGTTTGGGTCACCCCAGGTTGGGCGGCGGCAAGCAGTGCAAACAACAGTAAGGTGCGAATTGATCCTCCCACGATGATTTCGAAAGTTTAGCAGATTCACCTAGCTCGTTATTGTGAATGGTACTCCCCGCAAGAGAGCTTCAGTGGCGACGAGCTTCTATGCCATGATGGGTGCTATGGATGCGCGCCGTTTATGGGTGTCAGGAATCGTTCTCGCAGCAGCCATGGTACTTCTTCCATTTTCTTTTCATGCTGAGCGCCACTTGGAGACCGCGACCCGTGTCGAAGGAAGCCAGGCTGAAACTGTCCGACAAGAGTTGGCCGACCGTTTTCGGTCGCCGTTCGTGGACCAAGTGGTGCTGGTGATCGAGGGACTCCCGCCTGTGGATTCAGAGGAAGGCACGCAGGCAGTAGTGCCCATCGTGACAGCACTGAGAGAGCAACCCGGCGTTTCGGGAGTGGTGTCCTATCTCGACCTTCACGATCCCATCTTCGTGGGACGCGGAGGGGGAACATTTGTTATCGTCGGGCTCACCTCGACCAACGGTCCGCTGGAGTTGCTTGTTCCGCAGCTTCACCAACTGGCAAGCTCGCTCGAAAATCAACTGCGGGGCCGTTATCCGGCGGTGAAGATCGAACTCACCGGCGAGATTCCACTGAATTTCGACATTCGGAAAGCGAGTTCCGACGACGTGGACCGCGGGGAAAGCCTGGTGATTCCCGCGACCCTCGTACTTTTGCTGGTGGCTTTTGGAAGCCCGATCGCCGCCCTGATTCCATTGGCGGTTGGCCAACTTGCCATCGCGACCACTCTGGCGATTACGGGATTCCTCGCTCAGCGCTGGCACTTATCCATTCTGCTTCAGAATTTGGCCACCATGCTTGGCCTGGGCCTGGGCATCGACTACGCACTCCTCATGGTTAGCCGCTTCCGGGAAGCGATTTCCGCCGGGAACGACGGACCCGCCGCCTCGCTCATCGCGGCACGGCAGGCAGGTCGCACGCTCCTGGTTTCAGCCTCAACGGTAGCCATCGGATTTCTGGCCCTCCTGACGGTCCCGATCAGCGAAATCCGTTCCATCGGTATCGCGGGATTCCTGGTGGCCGGGATGAGTGTGTTGCTTACAAATACTCTCGTTCCGGCAGTGCTGGGGTTGCTCGGGCCGCGGATTAATATCGGCCGATTGCCTTTTAGTCCAAAGTTGGATGAGCATCGGGCTGAGTGCACTGGCGTTCGCTGGCGGCGATGGGGACACGTGATCGTCGCGCACCCATGGCTGGCCCTTGTTCTGGCGGGCACTCCTTTGCTTCTGCTCGCCTGGCAGGTCCGACGATTGGATACGAGTCTTCCGCGAGGGGATTGGCTTCCGGCGCAGGCTGAATCTGTCCGTGCCCTCCACACCCTGCGCCGGATGGATCGTGAAGGCGTGGTTGAATCGTTGCGCATCATTATCGAGCTTCCAACCGACTCCATTGCGCAAACCGACGCTGGGTGGAATGTGCTGGATCGTCTCACCAAGCGTCTCGCCGCCGACCCTCGCTCCGACCGCGTGATTTCTATCGCTACGATTGCGGAGGGCAACCGGTCTTCCCTCCTCGACATATCGCGGGACACCCGCCGAACATTTCTGAGTAGTGACGGACGAGCCGCGCTGATTGAGGTGTTGCCTACGAGTTCGGTCTCCCTGCGCGGCCAAGTCAACTGGGTGCGGGAGATTCGCAAGACAGGAGCGCTAGCGCTCACCGGAGTGCCTGGCGCAACCCTTCTCGTTGGGGGCATCCCGGCACTCAACGCCGATTATGAATCGATTATTAAGAACCGCCTTCCGCCGGTAACGGGGCTGGTGGTAGGGGGGACGCTGCTTGCGCTACTCTGCGGATTCCGATCTGTCTTCGTCGCCGTGAAGGCTATCGCACTCAACTTGTTCTCGGTTGCCGCGTCCTTCGGAGCATTGGTTTTGGTTTTTCAAGACGGGCACGGAAGCAGATTCCTGGGAGTTCCCGGAGGAACCGGTAGCATCTTTCCTCTGGTTCCGATTGTCGCTTTTGCCATCGTCTTCGGATTAAGCATGGACTACGAGGTATTTCTGGTTGCACGCGTTCTCGAGGCCAGAAGAAGCGGTCTAAGTGAATTGGATGCGATCCCGGAGGGCATGGCGAGAACCGCAGGTCTGATTACGAGCGCCGCCGCAATCATGATCGTGGTATTTGCGGCATTCACTTTCGGAAGTTTCCTGGTGGTCAAGATGATCGGATTTACCTTGGCGGTCGCGGTGTTGATTGACGCCACACTCGTTCGTATTGTGATCGGTCCCGCACTCCTTCGTCTTGCAGGAGATTGGAATTGGTGGCCTGGGGGCTTGCCAAAGCAGGGCGCGCTTGGCGAGTCGCGGAATATATCGGCGCGGTAGGCGCAGTGAATTGTCACGGAACGCGCAAGTGCAGTAAAATGAGGCAACGAGCGGGAGTAACTCAGTGGTAGAGTGCGACCTTGCCAAGGTCGAAGTCGCGGGTTCAAATCCCGTCTCCCGCTCCAGAATTTTGTTGCCGTCCCACTCGGTCAGGCCGCCTCGAAAGCTTGGGCCTTCGCGGAAAATCAAGTAACATAAATAAATGCCCAATCGTTTTTGTCTCAATCATGCGGAGGGTCCTAATCCCGCATGAAGTCTTCCAGTCTGCACTTTAAAACCTACCTATTGATCCTGTTGATGGTGATCTTTGGCCCCCTGGGCAATGTGCTGCTGGGAAAGGGCATGAAGCGGATTGGCGCAGCGAGCCTGGGAACACCGGCCGAGGCATTTAACGCTCTTTCTCGCGTGCTAACGTCGGGCACCATTTGGCTGGGCATCGGGTCGCTCATTACGTTCTTTGTGGCGTACACGCTGGTGCTGTCGTGGGCGGATTACAGTTACGTGCAGCCAGCGTCAGCGATTGCCTATGGCATGGTGGCCCTGCTGGCCCATTTCATGCTGCGCGAAGTAGTCACTCCCATGCGCTGGCTGGGGGTTCTAGTCATTTGCCTTGGCGTTCTGGTGGTTGGACATACACCGCCGCGCACCACGGAGTCCAGCTAAGTGCGCGAGGTTATTTTCTATTTTCTGATTATATGTGCCGGAACTGGAGGCGAGCTCTGCATCAGCCGCGCCATGAAGGCGGTGGGCGAGGTCAAGGACTTTCGGCCGGCCGCGCTGATTGGCGTCTTCGGCCGCGCGTTGCGAGTTCCGTGGATGTGGGTCGGCGTTTCGCTGATGGGAACGGCGTTCTTCGCGCTGCTCGCTGTTCTATCGATGGAGAACGTCAGTTTGGTGGTTCCGGTTACGGCACTGAGCTATGCTGGCGGCGCTTTGGGCGGGAAATTCTTTCTTGGCGAGCGGGTCACGCGCAGGCGATGGGCGGGCGTCCTCTTAGTGTGTGTTGGCGTGGCTTTGGTGATTGTGGGCCGTCGGTGATACCGGCTTTGGCTTTTGATTGTGCATCATAAAAAAGGTAGGATTGCCTTTCATCCAGCCAGTTGATGCCTTGGTGCGCGGAGTAGCAGACTCCGCAGGCCGATCTGCAGGCTGATTTCAGGAAATAGGAAGAGGTGCAGGCACTTGTGTGGAATCGTCGGTTTCACCCACAAACGTTGGGCGCCTGATCCCGATCGCATTCGGAACGCCACCGCTACCCTGATTCACCGCGGCCCCGACCAGCAAGGCGTGCTCCAGTCGAGCGTGTGCTCGATAGGGGCAACGAGGCTGAAGATTATCGACCTCGGCTCCGGCGATCAACCTATCCTGTCGGAAGATGGCGATGTAGCCATCGTGTTCAACGGCGAAATCTACAACCATCAGGAACTTCGACACGAACTGGAAGAATTAGGACATCGTTTTCATTCGCACTGCGACACGGAAACGGTTCTTCACGCATTCCTCGAATGGGATACAGAATGTTTCGCACGTTTGCGGGGTATGTTCGCGATTGCGTTGTGGACGAAATCGACCAAGCGGCTGGTGCTGGCTCGCGATCGGATGGGGATCAAGCCGCTTTACTTCGCGCGACACGGAGACGACTTATTCTTCGGCTCCGAATTAAAAGCTATCCTGATCCATCCCGAGATTGAGCGACGATTGAGTTTGGACGGCCTCGATTGCTATCTGTCCCTGAATTATGTGCCTTGTCCGTGGACACTGGTCGAAGGAATCGAAAAGCTTCCTCCCGGACAATGGCTGGAGTGGAAGGATGGCAAGGTTTCTTTCCAGCCCTACTGGCGTTTGCCGCTAGGCGTGGTTCGTGAACGGACGCTGGAATCTGCGAGGGAGGAACTTGACGGTCTTCTGCGGCAGTCGATCCGCGAGCACCTGATTTCCGATGTCCCGTTGGGCATGTGGCTTAGCGGCGGCATCGATTCGTCTACGATTTTGCACTACGCGGCGACTGAATCCAGCGCGCCGCTGAAGACTTTCTCGATTTCATTTCAAGGGCGGAGTTTCGACGAGACTACGTACATTCGCGAGGTCGCGCAGCGCTACCAGACCGAGCACGAGGAACTGGATCTCAATCCGGAAGTTGACCTCCAGAGCGCAATCGAAGAATTTGCCTACTTCTCGGATGAACCGTCCGCAGACGCCGGAGCTCTTCCCGTTTGGTTTCTATCTAAACTGAGCAAGACCAAGACCACTGTAAGCCTGAGCGGTGAGGGCGCCGACGAACTGTTTGGCGGCTATCTTACTCATCGGGCGAACCGTTTGGCTGGGCTCGCTAGAAGATTGCCTCGACAAGCTCTACAACTGGTGCTCGGCGCATTGCAGATGTGGCCGGTTTCCGACGACAAAATCAGTTTCGAATATCAGTTGAAACGATTTCTCGAAGGCTCGTTGATGACGTCGGATCGTGCGCACGTCTACTGGAACGGAACGTTTTCTGAAGAGCAAAAGTCGACTCTGTTGCGCACGGAACTTCCTCACGCGCTCGACGGTATTTTGGGCGAACTCCGCGATCGGTCTCCGGCGCACGATGATCTGGCGCCGTATTTGTGGTTCGATCAAAGATATTTTCTTCCTGACGATATTCTGAACAAGGCGGATCGCATGAGCATGGCGCATTCTCTGGAAGTGCGGCCGCCGTTCCTTGATCACCGGATTGTCGAATTTGCCGCTTCCCTTCCCGCATCGCTGAAGATTCGTGGTTCGCGGCAGAAAGTTCTGCTGAAGGAATTAATGCGTGACAAACTGCCGGCGTCGGTACTTCGACGGAAGAAGGTCGGATTCGATATTCCTGCGCACGATTGGCTTCGAGGCTGTCTGCGCCCGTTCATGCAGCAAGTTTTGATGAACGGTGTGTCGGTTCACGGGGAGCTTTTCCGGCAGGACGTAATCGAGAAGCAGATTCAAGATCACCTGGAGAGACGAGCGAATGTTGGATACCACCTATGGGGATTGATGGTGCTGTTTCTGTGGATGACAAAGTGGGGCATTCAGGCAGCAGCGCCCCGAGAGACGAGTGTTTGGATACAGGAAAAAACTGGTACCTATATCTAGGAGTATTGCTCGTCGCCGGGGCTGTGTACCTCGGGTGCATTGTTTCTCCTCCGTCTCTCATGGACGACGTGGACGCCGTGCAGGCGCAGATTGCACGGAACATGCTGACTTCAGGCGACTGGGTCACGGCGCGGCTCGACGGCGTTGTCTATCTGGAAAAAGCTCCCTTGATTTACTGGGCCATGGCTGCCGGCTACGCGATCTTCGGCGTGCATGACTGGGTCGCGCGCATTCCGATCGCGTTGTCGGCCATGGCGCTTTGCCTGCTCACAGCGGCTTTCGGCGTATGGGCTTTCGGCAAGCGTGCGGGATTCTACGCCGGGCTATGCATGGCCACGTGCATTGGGCTGTTCTTATTTACAAGAGTTCTGATCCCTGATGTCATGCTGACTTTCACGGTCGCTCTTGGCATGTGGGCCTTTCTTCGCGCCCTGGACGACGAGGAGTCTCATCCCCGATTTTGGGCTTTCGTGCTGGCTGCGAATCTCGGGCTAGGCCTTTTGCTGAAAAGCTTGATCGGAGTGCTGTTTCCGCTGGCTGCTGGCGTCATTTATCTTTGGATCACGCATCAGCTCTTTTCTGCCAGGACCTGGCGAAAGCTGCATCCCTTCAGCGGATTGCTCATCATCCTGCTTATCGCCGCACCGTGGCATATTCTCGCAACACTGCGCAATCCACCCTATTTCGCCTTCACGCTGCACAGCGGGCCCGGGCAATATCATGGATTTCTCTGGTTCTTCTTCATCAATGAGCAACTGCTCCGCTTTCTAAATCTGCGCTATCCGCGGGATTACAATACCGTCCCGCGCCTTTACTTCTGGCTGCTGCATCTGGTGTGGCTGTTTCCCTGGAGCGTGTATCTTCCAGCCATTGCCAAACTTTCTTTCAAACCCACCGATCGCGCGGGCCGAACTCGGCTTCTGGCGCTGTGTTTGACTGGCTTTGTGCTGATCTTCTTCACGTTTTCTACCACGCAGGAATATTATTCGATGCCTTGCTATCCCGCGCTGGCGCTACTGCTAGGTTCGGCGATGGTGACAGGAGGAGACTGGATAAAACGTGGCACACGCGCGCTCGCGGTGATTGCTGCGTGTGCGGGGCTGATTACCTTAGCTCTGTTTTTTCTCACCCGAAACATCCCCGCACCCGGAGATATTTCGCAGGCGCTGAGCCAACACCCGGGGGCCTACAAGCTCTCTTTGGGACACATGCAGGATCTTACGCTGGCCTCCTTCGCGTACCTCCGGACGCCGTTGCTCGTTGCTGCTATTGCATTCTGCATCGGCGCCTTGGCGATCTGGAAATTCGCTAGCCAGCGCGCATTTCTTGCGGCTGCGCTGATGATGGTACTGTTCTTCCATGCCGCCCGCATGGCGATGGCTGTGTTCGATCCGTTTATGTCGTCGCGGCCGCTCGCAGAGGCGCTCTTGAAATCGCCGGATGGCACGCTGATTATCGATCACCACTATTACACGTTTTCTTCCATCTTTTTCTATATGAACCGCACCGCGCTGCTTCGCAACGGCCGATTCTTCAATCTGGAATATGGGGCCTACGCTCCCAACGCGCCGGACGTGTTTATCGACGATGCACAATTCAAGAATCTCTGGCTCAAACCGGAGCGTTCCTACATCGTCGCCAAGCAGAGCGTGGTGCCTCAACTGGAATCTCTGGTGGGCGCAGCGGACCTGAATCTGGTTGCGGAAAGCGGCGGGAAGGTCGTTCTGACCAATCATCCCATCATTATTTCTCGGGCCGAAACCCCAAAGACAGCAGCAGTGTTTTAAAATATTTGTTAACCTCAGGTATCGGAAAAACGTGGGGCAGGACAAAAAACTGTTCGACCCTAGTCCTTTCAAGTGCATCTCAGTTCGGTAAGGACGGCTGATTTAGCATCATCATTTTCAGTAAA
>Ga0228598_1000221_pt1 | contig 10736 bp, 8 predicted proteins | sample CZU4metagenome_FD_182726 | JGI IMG/M metagenome (GOLD analysis project Ga0228598, IMG submission 182726) | Spruce rhizosphere microbial communities from Bohemian Forest, Czech Republic - CZU4 | ecosystem: Host-associated > Plants > Roots > Rhizosphere | place: Czech Republic: South Bohemian... | reverse complement strand
GGTGTTGCCACTGAACGGCACATTGTTGACCACGCCTGCCGACAACACTCCCGGCAGGTGGTCGATTTTGTCCAGCAAGAGTTGAAAAAATGTCAGACGCTCTGCGTCCGGGTAATCTGCCCACGTAAGCAAGATTTGCCCGGTCAGCACATGGTCCGACTGGAAGCCCGGAGAAACGGCCATCACTCGCTGCAGACTGAGGCCGAGCAGACCCGCTCCGTCCAGCAGAATAAACGCCAGGGCAATCTGAGAGACGATGAAACTGTGACGCAGGATTTGCGCGCTGCGCCCGCTGGTGCCGCCGCGGCTTACCGATTGCAGCGCATTCCCGAGATGCCGCCGCAGTTGGAACCAGGCTACGGGCACCGCGAACACGATGCCCATGACGATCGCTGCGACCAGACCGACCCATGCCAATCGCGCGTCGAAAACGACGCGACTTCCCAACGGCAGGCGATCAACGCCCAACGCGCGCAGCAGCCGGATTCCGCCGGCGCCGACGGCAAGTCCCAGTAGTCCTCCAGCGAACGTGAGCAAGGTGGTCTCAACCACCACTTCGCTCACCAGATATTTCCAACCTGCGCCAAGCGCCTGCCGCACCGCTAATTCCTTAGCACGGCCACTGGCACGAATAAGCAGCAGGTTCACCAGGTTGACCGCGCCAATCAAAAGAAGCACGAGCGCGCCTGCTTCCAGCAGTAGCAGCGTGGGACGCACGGCTGCGACGTGGTCCGCGCGCAATGGCACCACCAACGAACGAAAGCCCGCATCGGCGATCATCTTGGCCTGCGGGTCGTCAACTTCCAATGCTGCGTTCTGCGCGTCAAGCTCCGACTGGGCTTGTGCGAGCGTGGCGCCCGGTCGCAGGCGCGCAATCATTTGGATCACATTCCCGCCCGAATGCCGCTGCGATGGCGCGCGATCTTCCGGGCGCGATGCCAAGGGCAGGAACACCCGTGCATCGGAAGAGAGAAAGTGGAAGCTGGGAGGCAAGACGCCGATCACCGTCCTGGAAACGCTATTTACGCGAATCTGCCTTCCAAGCACGTTAGGATCGGCATTGAATCGTTGCCGCCAAAACGTGTCGGAAAGAATAGCAACGTGGTCGGTGTCCGAAGTGGTTTCCTCGTCCGTGAAAGTGCGTCCGATCGCGGGGCCGAGTCCCAGAGTAGAGAAAAAATCCGGAGACACGCGCATGGTAGGCTCGCGTTCCGTCGAGCCAGGCTCGCCGACGACCTCCATTGCATAGCGGTAGATCGAGAGCGAGGCGAAGGCGGGAATACGGCCGCGGCGTTCGTAATAGTTGGTCAGCGAGGACCCGTCGCGCTCGACGCCGGCTTTCGGATACGTATTGAATATCATCATGAGCCGGTCGGGCTCGGGAAACGGCAACGGACGGAGCAGCACCGAATCGATCACGGCGAAAATCGTCAGATTCGCGCCGAAGCAAACAGCCAGCGTCAGCAGAGCGGTAGCTGTAAATGCCGGGGTCTTTCGCAACAATCGAGTGGCGTATTTCAGCTCCCGGCGCAACTCGTCAAAGAAGTGCACGCCGAAGGCTTCCCGGCAATCCGCCTTGATGTTGATAGAACTGCCGATCTCCCTCCGGATCACGCGGGCTGCTTGTTCCCGTGACATGCCGGAGCGCACCAGGTCGTCCGTGTATTGCTCGATGTGGAAACGCAGCTCCTCAGACAATCCTTCTTCGAAATCACGCCGCCGAGTGAGCGCACGAAACAGAGAACGAAGGCGCTGGATCATCTCAGACCTCCTCCGGCCTTGCGTTTAACGCCGCGGCCATCGCAGACGCCAACCGGTTCCAGCCAGCCGTTTCCTCTCGCAAGCGGCGACGCCCTGCGGCGGTCAAGGTGTAATACTTCGCCCGGCGGTTGTTCTCGCTCTGCCCCCATTCTGCAGTGATTAGATCGTGATGCTCTAAGCGGTACAGGGCTGGATACAAGGAGCCTTGGGGAATCTCCAGCGCATTCTTTGAGATCTGGCTTATACGCAACAAAACGCCGTAGCCGTGCAACGGTTTCAAGGAAACCGCTTTGAGAATCAGCATATCAAGCGTGCCCGGGAGCAGTTCTGCGGATTTGTCCACTGTGTTGGTCTCCTAGTTCAACTAGGAGTGTAGCGAATACTCTCCTAGTTTGACAAGGGGAATGCGCGGCGCTTGGTGGATAACGTCACCGGCAGATGCCCCAAAAAGGGCGCGCGCGCATGTGGTTGGATCGTCTGCCACTCGGAAGTAATGGCCTAAGCTCTGGTAAACAGCAATTACCGGAGATCAAGTGGGTCCGCTCTGCCCGGGGGCTGTTTAATGGCGAATTCATTTGCGTCCAGGCCGGGTGAAGCGTAGGATGCGCGAATTCAATAGTCCAAATCGAAATTCCGGCCTAAGCGGATCGGTAAATTGTAGGCGCCGAAGATGTCCTCCCACGAAGCGGTTGTGAAAGATCGCCGCCCTGTTCTCACTATAATTGCGCTTCTGATTACGCTTGGCTGCGCAGGGTTGCTGTTATCCGAGGTTCGAAACGAATTCGCAGGCCCGGGACATTTCGCTGCTTATGAGATCCTCTGGTGGGCGCTGGTGGCTTTGCTTCTATGCTACGTGCGTTGGGCGGAGCGGCGGCCGCTATCTTCGATCGGTTTCAGCAAGCCTGGGATTCGGAATATTCTCATCGGGATCGCAGCCGGCATCGTGGTCTTTGCCGGCCTCGCCGGGATTTACTTGGTAATACTCCCCGCCCTTCATTTCAAGGAAGACCCGCAGGTTACGGAGGTGATGAGTCTCATGCTGGCGAGACCTTTTTGGTGGCGCCTCACCTTAATCCTTCGCGGCGCAATCGCGGAGGAAATTATTTTTCGCGGATATGCAATCGAGCGGCTTCGAGAACTCACTGGCAGTTTCAGCATTGCGGGCATTATTTCCTGCACCGTCTTCGCCTTGGAGCACTTGGGGGTTTGGAGCTGGGGCCATGTGGTAATTGCCGGTTTTGCTGGCGCCATACTCACCTTGCTCTACATCTGGCGCCGCAATCTGTGGGTCAACACAATTGCGCACTTCGTCCCAGATGCCATCGGTTTGCTTTTGGGCTAGTCTCTGCAGGACGGCCGCGAGGCCAGCCGTTTTAGGTGGCCCGCTTAGTTTCAATCTAGACCACCATCGCGCAGAGCGGAGCGGACGGAAGTTCTGATGCGAAGTCTTCCATTGCCCCCAGCTAATCGGGCCAGTGCCCTTACCGGAGTGTGAAATCAGGGCAACACTACTTGATGTCCGGTAACAAATCATTAGTTAGGCCTCCGCAGTGAGGTGAACACGTTTACTGTTGCACGTTAGCGTTATCGATGGACACTACCGCGCATGCTTCAGTCTTTTGAGCCTCATGCTTGCAGTTCTCCAGAGCCTTCTTACGCGCCTCGTCTACCGTGATCTGTGCGGCGGAGAGGCCGAATGAGTGCTGAGATGTGGCGAAGGCTTTGTGCGGCCCAAGCAGCAAATAACTCTGAAAATCGTGCAGCCCCTCTTCGCTCAGTCCGGCGGGAGGCGGAACGTTGGGCGGGGTAATCTCAGGCAGCGGTTCTGCCAGCGTCAGCAAATTTTGTGCCTTAAGAAAGTTATCAACCGTAGCGGACCAAGCCTCAACGTGACGGAAAAGCGAGTGCCCGTCTTCTCCGATGGGAGGCGCAAGTACGAACTGGTCCTGACCTCCCTGTGAACGAAACGCTGCGTCGAACTTTTGCGCCAACTCGGGCCAGAAAAACTTGTCATTCTGCGCGTAGATCCAGAGCATCGGCGTCCGCGAATGTTTCCCGAAATCGCGGTAGGCGCGCAGCAGATCACCAGAATTGCACACATCGTGATCCGCTTGAGAGCCTCGCCCTCCTCCAAAGCTAATCCCAGCCACCAGGCCAGGAGGAGCCTTGGCAGTGAGGGCGACAGTTGCGAATCCTCCAGTTGAAACACCCATCGCGATAATGTGCGTGGCATCTACCTCTGGTAGATTGCGCGCATAATCAATGGCAATGCGCAGGTCCTCGGCTGAGTAATCTCCAGCCCTCTCGTAATCGGTTTGTGGACAGCGTCCGCCGTGGCGACCATCCTGCTCGCCGCCGGATCCTCCATAGCCGCGACGCACAACAACAAGAGCGATCCATCCTCGGCGGGCAAACCATAGCGCTTGAGGAAGCTCCTGCCAGGGCGTCACCTGGGCGTGCTCCTCCGACTTCCGGGAGGATCCGTGCGTTATGACGATCAGGGGATGCTTCCCTGGCAGTTCCGCGTAAACCAGCAGCGCATCGAGACCTCCAGGGGATGCCGATACCCATGGAATCTTGATCTCGCGTTCAACGTAGCGCTGCGCGCTTGCGCCAAAGAATGCCGTCAGCAGAACCAAGAGGCCGAAGTGGAACAAGCGTGGCTGACTTTGCACAGAAGAACATTACAACGGATCTGCAGGCAGTTGGCGTGAATTACTCGGTTTGCAGCTAGAAGGCGAACCAGAGTTCACACTGATTAGCGCTGCGGCGAAGTGGGTTCCAGTACCCAAGTTACCGGTAACGACTAATCAGCCTACCGCTGCTGGGGCCGATTACTGGTGTAGGCGATTTATCGACAGCTAGCTGTGGGGAGCCCCGGAGTCGTCGTTACCCTTCCACCGTACCCTGAAAACAAGAAAAAGCAAAAGAGTCAACGGTAAGCCACAGACTATGGCAACAACACCTGCGACAACCGAATGCCACTTGATGCAGCCCCAGGCGAAATCGACCACGGCGCAGATTGAAAAGAAAACTAGTGTAGTAGGACACTGCATTCCAATCAGCATTATGCTCGACTCTGCACAATGCTGAACGTACTTAGCGAAATCATCGCCTTATCACAAGTAACCCCGTAACTTGCGATAACGCCTATTGCAGCGCGAGTCTTCCGCCCTGGTCACACCTTCCTGGCCACTATCTTGATCACTATGGCAGCGGGGCGGGCGTTCCATCCGACCACTTGCCCACGGGAACGATGAACAAGGTGTACGGCTGTGGGGGGCCGTGTTCTCCAACGAAGACGGGGGAATTCGGGAGATCAGCGCCCCAATTCTTGCCATCCATAAGTGGGGTGTAAAACATCAGATGGGCCAAATTATGGTCGTGATCGTCGGTCAGGTAAGCTGCTTTCGACATCATGTAACACATGGCGCCGGGTTCCACATCGGGTAGCTCTTTCTTGGCGTCGGCGGCCTTCATCCAATCGATGATTTGAGCTTTGGATTGTCCGGCGAAGGCTAGTTCTGTCCGTTTGTAATCAAACGGCAGGATCGAGTGCGCGGCTTGCGGGTTGTAGCATAGTGGGCTGCGAATTTTCGGGTTCCAAAACCCCGCACTTTCAAACGGCGACATCCACGCCCGTTCCACCAAGCACACGAAACCGTTATTGCCTTCGACCGCGGTTTCGTAGCCGTGCCGGCCAAGAACGAGAATCTTCGCATCGCGGGAGATCGACTCCGGAGCCGCACTTCGCGCCAGAGCAATCTCCGCATTGCGGTCCGTCATCAGGTACTGATCGAGCGGCGCCATGCTGGGATACAGTGTTTTGCGATCTTGCGCCTGCATCTGGCATGGCGCTTCACAGGTGAGAGTCAGGGTGAAGATCAGAGAAGCAACAGCCGTGAATTTTGGTTTCATATGTCCCCTTCCGGAGCGGCCGTGCCCGATCCTAGTGATTGTCCCAAATGGCGAGATCAGATCTGCTACGTTTGACTGGCAGGACCCAAGAAAGGTTAGCGCGGGTGCATCCTCGATTCGTCGGGGTGGTTACTTTTGATAAATCGTGATCACGTGTAATCGTCACAGTGCCGGTAACGACTAACCAGACTTGAACCGAGATCAGACCCGAAGGATTGAAAGCAAGGCAACTTAAGTTCATGCTCGTGGATCAGAGAGAGTACAACTCTTATTGCACGAGGTCGCCAATGCACTTATCTTTCCCAGTGCTTATCCTCGTCGGGGCTCTTGTTAGCTCAACGGAGATTCCGGCCGCACAAGTGGAAACAAGTGAGACATCTCAGGCCCGCCGCCTTCTCCTGGAAGCTAGTCGCCTTATCGACGAAGTCCCTGAATCGCAGCGTTCCAGTGCAGTGGCCAATATCGTCAGCCAACTGTCGCGTAGTGGAGACTTGGAAGACGCACTGAGGGTTAGCCAATCGCAAAAGAATCCGGGCGATCAGGACTTGGCGACCGGACTCATCGCCTGGAACTTAGTTCAGCAAGGCAACGTGAGACAAGCTCTGAGGCTAGTCGAGAGCATATCCAACGAGCGGAACAGACAAGGTCAATACGCGCAGTTGGCGGCGCTCCTGGCAGAAAAAGGTGATCTGACTGGGGCACTCCGGATCGTACAAATCAGCCGCGAGCCGCAAGTTCGCGTGTCAATTCTCGTGCAAATTGCGCAACAAAAGGCGCGCAGCAAGAACAGGGACATCGCTGGAGCAACTGAAGTTCTCCACCAGGCGATGGAGATTGCTGAAGAACTTGTTCACGAGAATGCTTCTAACGCTAACCTCCTTTCGGAGATAGCAACGACGCAGTCGGAAATCGGCGACACGATGGGCGCACTACGTACGTTAAGCGAATTGTCCGCGATTGCGCACCAGTATGCAGGGCCTGAAGGCAACGGATTGTTGCTTCACCTGCTGGGTTGCGCACAAGCCCAAGTAGGCGATCTGGTCGGCGCGCTGCAAACCCACGAGGAAATGGCACTAAAGTCAAACTTGGGGTCGAATTCGGACATTGTGCTGATGACCATCGCAGAGGAGCAAGCTAAGCAAGGATTGATGGCCGATGCTTTGCAAAGCGCCGACCGGATTTCTGATAACAATCTGAGATCGGCAACGCTGCGCGAAGTTGCGATTGCGCGAGGAACAAACCGCACATTGCAAGATGCGATAGAGGCCATTCACCGAATACCCGACAGTGCCTCCCGTTCGGAGGCCATCGGGGCGCTGGCGTTGGAACAGGCGGAGGCCAAAAACCCCGCTGCGGCACTCACGGCGGAAAGAGCGCTTGAGTTCGCGAATGAAGCAGGTTCTGGGTCGGTCTCTTCAGACAGAGGGCGGGAAATGATCGCGGTCACGCGGGCGATAATCGGTGATTTTGCCGGGGCGGAAGAAATTATAAAAAGCATGCCAGAGCCCGAGTCGCGAGTGTGGCCGCTTTGGAATCTCACTTCAATGTTGACAGAGGCAGGCCGAGAGACCGAAGCTCTGAATCTTGCTGAAGACGAAAACGCATCTCTCCCAAAACTTCACGCTCTACTTGGGACTGCACAGGGGCTCCTTACACGCGTTGCATCTAAAGATCCGGCATCCGCAAGCAAATGAGCCTGATAAACAAATCAGGAGTTACGAACTTGGATTCACATCCACCCACAGCTCAAGCTACTTGGTTCCTGTAGGAATCATTCTTCGACGAGTTTGCGGAGCAGCACGCCCAGCGAATCATCGTCCTGGAAATTTATGTCCCGACCGATATAGCGGAGTCTGCCCATCTTGTCCACGATGGCTACTACCGGAAAACCGTAGACGCCGTAACTCGTGAGTGTTTCGTCAGAAGTGATCACCACGCCGATGCCGGGTGCGTTCTTGAGCCGACCTTTCTCAAGGGAAGCTGCGATATTGGAGGGAGTGGAAGGCGTGAGATAGGAATTTACCTTATAGGTGGTGACAGCCGTAACCTGCAATCGTTTCTTTCCGTATCGCTTTTGAAGAGCGTTCAGCCGAGAGAGTTCCTCCATACAGGGGGCGCAGCCTAAGAAGAAGAAGGAAATCATTTCGACGCGGCCCGGCTGGAACGGGCTCAAGGTAGAGCTTCTGCCCAGCATTTTCAAGACGGCGACCGGAGGCGCGGGGTGCATTTCTAGATTGGCCCAATGCAGGTCCTCGCCACCCCAGTTCTTTGCATCCGTGGGGTGCGAATCTACGAGACCGTTCATCTGGTCGAGCACCTTCGTGCCCTGTTCGATCTCGCCGACCACATAGCATTGGTGGACGAAATCAGATCCGGCGCTCAGCACGCAGTCCAACGAAACTTGCGGCACACCAAGCTTCTCGGTCCGCATTCGATCGAGCAGGATTTCGTAACGTTCCTGTGACCATTCCAGGGCCTTTTCGGGATGTGTAGTCGCTTCATCATCGATTACTACATCGATCTGTGTTTGCACCGGAACAATGGGGTCTTCTTGCAAGATGGTTCGGATAGTTCCCCATGCCGCTTCCCAGTTTCCCGTGGCGCGCATTTGCAGCACGGCGAGGAGCATGCGTGCATCCGGAGCGTGCGCCAAATCGGTACCTGCGAGGTAGCGCTGCACTGCCGCAAGCGCTTTCGGGTGATCATTTTCGCAGAGTTTTGCAAGCCAGTAGAGCTCTTCACCCGATGTGCTGTCTAGCGAAAAGGACGGGCACAGTGCTTTACCACGTTGCTGTGCGATGTCGGGACGGATTGTCGGAGTAGCTGGCTGCCTGTGCTCGCGTATGGCCGTTTCCCATTCTGTCAGCGGCCGACGGGCGTATTCATATGCCTCTGAGGGTTTAGTGAAGGCCGTCTGAGCAGAGGAAAACTGTCCGCATAAAAGCAGTAGCCAAAGTGGCCGCAAGGTCTTCACACTCGTTAACCCTGGACGAAAATAAAAGTATCTGAAGGCCGGATTGGTGTCAATGAATCGCCCGGCTCTCAGCAAAACTCGAAGCGGCTGTTTACAAAATGAGCCATAGCTCCTAACAGCATTTACCGGAGTGAAATCGGGCAAATCCACTTGATCTCATAACGACTATACGTCCAAGTGGATTTGGGTTGGTAAACACAAGCGCATTTTTCGTTACTAATCCACTCGGAAACCCCAAACTGAAGCGGGATGAGCGCTTAGGCCTGTTCGCAACAGTTGAGCCTTCAGGCGCCACACGAGAGCGAAAATCAGACCGAATTTTGCTTAGGACATTCGACTGGATTTCCGGCCAACCCTCCGCCTCGCGAAGCTTCCTCCCCGGTTTTGTGGTGACAGGTACGCTTCCGGGTCTGGAGGTTGGCCTTGGTAGGCTCGCTTGACAAACTCCTACTTCTATCCTATATAGATAGCGTGTCTACCGTAGACAGTCTACCTAACGACAGACTCGAGCTGCTTCAGGGAACTCTTGAAGTGCTAATCCTCCGTAGCCTCAAGCTACAGCCCAACCACGCCTATGGAGTCTCACAGTTCCTGCAACAACAATCGGACAGCGAGTTTGTCGTCGACAACGGCTCACTGTACCCTGCACTCCAACGACTGCTCCAGTGCGAGTGGATTTCCGCACAGTGGAAGACTTCGCCCAACGGGCGCCGCGCGCGGTATTACAGCCTGACGCCGGCCGGGCGCAAGCAACTGGTCAAGGCAACTTCCAAGTGGCAGCGATTTGCTCTAGCCATGGAAAGGATTTTGGCACCGGAGGGTTGATCTCATGCGCCAATGGTGGTCGAAGATGGCACGTGCGCTCGGCAGAAGGCGGAATCTCGCCAACGAACTGCAGCAGGAGATTGAGGCCCATCTTCAGTTCCTGATCGATGAGAATCTGGAGCGGGGCATGCCGCCGGAAGAGGCGCGTACCGCAGCGCGGCGCCACTTTGGTAATGCGACCAGCGTGCGCGAGCGAAGCTACCAATCGTGGCAATTCCCTACGTTTGAATCACTCCTGCAAGACCTTCGCTTCGCGGCGCGCGGTATCTGGAGAGCGCGCGTCTTCTCGCTGTTCGTAATTCTGACGCTGGCTGTCGGAATCGGCGCAAACACCGCCATCTTCAGCGCGGTGTATGCCGTGCTTCTCAAGCCGCTGCCTTTCCCTTCGGGCGAGCGTCTGGTGTGGCTCGGCGAGTCCTCCGCGAAAGCCAGCGGCATCAGCGTAACCTGGATCAATTTCCAACACTGGCGGATGGAGAATCACTCCTTCGAATCGATGGCTGCGTTCGAGAAGGCCGATCTGACGCTCACAGGCCGCGGTCAGGCGGTGCTCACACACGCCGGTGTCGTCACGAACGAATTTTTTCGGCTGACCGGCTCTCGTCCGATAATGGGCCGCCTGTTGACCGCGAGCGATGATGAACCGCAGTCTGCTGCGACGGTCCTGGTGACCAGGGCTTTCTGGGCCGAAACCCTATCAGCCGATCCACAGATCATCGGCAAGACGGTGACCCTGAATGGAACCGCATACATAGTGATCGGCGTACTTGCCCGAGATCCTGGCTTCTTCCTCCCGCCGGTCGATTACTATCTTCCATTCCGTCCCTCCGTTGTGCAGGTTGCAAAGCGCGACGCACACGAATGGATGCGCGTGCTGGGGCTGCTCAAGCCTGGAGTCACGCTATCCCAGGCGCGCTCGGATTTGGACACGATCCTGCAGCGGCTCGCGCAGGCAGATCCGGGCCCCGAAAGCGACCATCGCGCGTTTGCCGAATTCCTGACGGAGCACCGAACCGGCGACCTAAGAGACGTGTTCGTCCTCTTGATGGCTTCGGTTTGCCTGATCCTGATTCTGGCGTGCGCGAATATCGGCGGCCTTTTGCTGATTCGCATGACCACCCGTGCGCGCGAGATGGCAATTCGGACTGCAATCGGCGCGGGACGCAGGCGGCTTGCACGGCAGCTTCTGACGGAGACCTTACTGATTACACTGGTAGGCGGCGCCTTCGGAATCGCTCTCGCAGGCCTTGGACTACGC
>Ga0228598_1000220_pt1 | contig 10739 bp, 7 predicted proteins | sample CZU4metagenome_FD_182726 | JGI IMG/M metagenome (GOLD analysis project Ga0228598, IMG submission 182726) | Spruce rhizosphere microbial communities from Bohemian Forest, Czech Republic - CZU4 | ecosystem: Host-associated > Plants > Roots > Rhizosphere | place: Czech Republic: South Bohemian... | reverse complement strand
GCATATCGAAACACAGCAGCGCGCCAATCTCGGACTTCGCCAGCAGAGCCTTGGCCTTCGCCAGGCGCTCGTTGCGCAAGCGGTCGAAGTCGATTCGTTGTTCCCAATCGACTGCCATGGTTCCGTGAGTCTTGAGTGCCATAGATATCTCCTGATGCTTTTCCAGCTTGGCTGCCAGCTACGAAAATGCCAACTCAGGCAAGCACTTCGTCGATACGGTTCAACAAGCCTTCCGCGCCTGAGCGTACTACGCTTGCCTCGAATCCAACGACTTCCCCGTTCTTAATCCAAACGACAGAGCCGTTGCCCATGTCGATATTAGGAAACATGCGGATGTTCCCTTCTTTTTCCTGCGACTCGAGCCAACGATGGAGGGCCGGATTTACAGGCGCTGCGGCTGGCGAACTCAGGTCGGCTATAAACCATGAGATCGGTTTCCGCGATCGATCTGCAGCAAGCTTTGCGGCTCCTCGATAGATCTTACTTCCGTGTCGCGCGTATGTGGACCAGTTCACCCACACGAATAATGCCGTATTTTCCGCCGCCAGCATTTCCGCCATATCGTCTGAGTTTCTGATCGGTTTCATAAGTTCGATCAGCGCCTGCACATCGATCTTGCTGCATCAAATACCGTTTGTTCCGTCGGCACGGTTGCGTCCTCGAGCGGCGGAGAAAATGGAATGGGGACGTGCATGGCGCCCATTCGTTTCACTGGTGCATCCAGATCGTAGAATGCGCCTTCCGCGATGACGGCGGCAAGCTCCGAAGTAACGCCGTAGCGACCGTAGCCTTCATCCAGCACGATGACTCGCGACGTCTTCTTCGCGGAGTCGATCAGCGTCTTTTCATCCAGCGGCCACGTGGTTCGTGGATCGACTACCTCGGCGCTGATGCCTTCTTTTTCCAGCAGAATCGCGGCGCCCAGCGCGACTTGCACCATGCTGCTGGTGGCGACCAGCGTGATGTCGTCGCCGGCGCGCTTCACATCGGCAACCCCCAGTGGGATGGTGTAATCCTCTTCCGGAACCGGGCCTTTCAGCTTGTACATCATTTTGTCTTCGAAGAAAACGACTGGGTTCTCGTCGCGGATAGCCGTCTTCAGCAGGCCTTTCGCGTCGTAGGGCGTCGAGGGCAAAACCACTTTCAATCCAGGCACGTGGCTGAACCACGCGTGCAGCGACTGCGAGTGCTGCGCGGCGGAGCGCCGCGTCGCGCCCAGCGTGGTGCGCATCACCATCGGTACTTTCCAGTGCCCGCCCGACATGTAGTGAACTTTGGCTGCCTGGTTGACCATCTGATCCATGGTGAGGGTGATGAAGTCGCCAAACATAATGTCGACCACGGGACGCATTCCGGTCATCGCCGCACCCACGGCTACGCCTGTGAATCCAGCTTCGGAGATGGGCGTGTCTACCACGCGTCCCGCGCCGAATTCCTCGACTAATCCGGAGAGAACTTTGAAGGGCGTGCCCGCTTCGGCAACGTCCTCGCCGAAGATGCAGACGTGCGAGTCGCGGCGCATTTCCTCGGCCAAGGCCTCGCGGACGGCCTGCGCAAATGTGAGTTCGCGTTCAGGCATAAACGTGCTTCTCCACTTCGTCGACGCTGGGATAAGGTGCCGCAATGGCGAATTTCACAGCCGCTTCTATCGTGGCGCGAACTTCCGAAGTAATTCGATCGAGGGAGGCAGGGTCAGCGTAGCCTTGTTCGAGCAGCCACTTGGACAAAACTTTGATGGGATCGCGATCCGTTTTCCAGAGATGCTCTTCCTGCTTGGAGCGGTAGTATTCGCGATTGATGTCGCCGACGTGATGTCCGCTGTAGCGGTAGGTATCGCATTGTAGGAATGCAGGTCCGGCCCCGGCGCGCGCTCGCTTCACCAGTCGCATCGCGACTTCATGCACTGCGCGCACATCCTGACCATCAACGCTGGCGGCTTCAATACCGAAAGCGTGGGCGCGGCCAAGAATTGTGCCGGCGGTGGTTTCGGCGTAGTGCGTGTACTCGTTGTACTGATTGTTTTCGCAGACGTAAATTACGGGCAGCTTCCATAGCTGCGCCAGGTTCATCACTTCGTAGAGCGATCCCTGGCCGAGCGCGCCTTCCCCGAAGAAGCAGACTGCAACGCGGTCCGTGCCCAGATTCTTGGTGGAGAATGCTGCACCCGTGGCGATGCCTACGCTGCCGCCCACGATGGCGTTCGCGCCTAGGTTGCCGGTCGCAGGGTCGGCGATGTGCATCGATCCACCTTTGCCGCGGCAATAGCCAACTTCTTTACCCAGCAATTCGGCGAACATGCGGTCTGGTGACGCGCCCTTGGCCAGGCAGTGTCCGTGGCCCCGGTGCGTGCTGGTGATGTAATCGTCGATGTGCAAGGCTTCGCAGATTCCTACCGCAACGGCTTCTTCGCCGCTGTACAGATGGGCCAGTCCCGGCATGAGAGCGCGGGTATAGACCTCATTTACCTGCTCTTCAAATAAGCGGATGCTCACCATCTGGCGGTAGGCCCGAAGCCACTTTTCTTTTTCCGCAGCGAGATCGTGGCCAGCTTCGGACTGGGAGGTAGTAGTCGTCATTTCTTCATACCTCCCGCGGTGACCGGCGTTGTCACTCCCGACATTGCGGCCAGCACATCGAACATGCAGGCGAAATCGTATTTCGTCCAGCCCATGCCGCGAGCCGCCGTCAAGATTTCATTACTCACAGCGGTGGTTGGCAAGGGCACGTCGAGCTGACGTCCCAATTCCATCGCGAGAACCATATCCTTCTGCATCATGTTGACATCGAACCAGGCCTCTTCTGGCTGCTGCAGCACAAAAGGCCCGCGGTACTGAATCATGGGCGACGCGACCGCGCTGTGGGTGAGCACATCGACTGCAGTTTCGCGTGCGATCCCGCTCTTCTCGGCCAGTAACAAACCTTCGGAAAACGCCAGCATCTGCACGGCGAGACTTAGGTTGATCGCGATTTTCATCGAAAGCGCGAGGCCGTTGTCGCCAACGTGCGTAACCTTAGGGCCGATGTCGAGCAGCAGCGGTTTTATTTTGTCGAAGGTCTCGCGGCGTCCGCCGACCATCACCGACAGTTTTCCTTCCTGCAAAGTGATTACGCTGCCGGAGACGGGCGAGTCGACCATGTCCGCTCCCTTTTCCCGCACCTTCGAGGCGAGCGTTCGACTCACGATGGGACTCACCGTACTCATATCAATGAAAGTCTTGCCAGCGCTCAGACCAGCCAGCATTCCGTCGGGACCTTCGGTGATGGCAGCGATGGCGGCGGAGTTGGTCACCATGGCGAAGATGAAGTCGGAGACGCTCGCGACCGTGCGCGGCGAGTCGGCCCACTGCATTCCTTTTTCAACCAGCCACTGCGCCTTGGATCGCGTGCGGTTGTAGCCCGTCACGGTGTGACCCTTGCTGAGCAGTCGATTGACCATCTGGCTGCCCATGACTCCTAAACCGATGAATCCGAGTTTCGCCATCCGCCCCGAACCTCCGAAACTTACTACTCAGCAAATTGTTATGCAGTGATCGTTATGCAGTGATCCTGGAACCGGCCGGTGAATGTTTCCCGGAAGACTTTCCGCTGGAAGAAATCTGCGAATCCTGGCGTACTTGCTCGAGATGAGCGCGCATCGCGCTGCGGGCCATCTCAGGATCGCGCCGCTCCACGGCCTCAAGAATTCGTTTGTGATGGAGCTGCCCGCGCTGCGGTCCACCTTCGACGTTAAAGATTTTTATCCGTTGTTCGCGCAGCAGTCCAACAATGGAATCGATCAGCGAAAGAATCAGCGGATTGGCAGCCGCCTCGGCCAGCGCGAGGTGGAAGTCGAGGTCAGCTTCGATGAAGGCCCCGGGATCTCTCTGAGCCCGATCCATCACGGCAACCGCCTCCCGCATGGCCACAAGTTCCGGTTCCTGAATGCGTGCCGCTGCCAGCGCGGCAATCCCCGGTTCCAGGATTAAACGAAGTTCCGCCAGATGTGGCGCACCTTCCTGCTGGCCGATCTTCACCATGAGGTCGAACGATTGGCGCGCCGCCTGTGAAGTTCCGTCAGTAATGAACGTGCCGCGACCGGAGTAGGCTTCGACCAAACCTTTTTCGCGGAGCGCCTTCACCGCTTCGCGCACAGCGGTGCGGCTGACGCCGAGACGCTGAGCTAAATCACGTTCGGCAGGAAGCTGATCGCCGGGTTTGAGTGAGCCATTAAGAACGGAGTCTTCGATCTGCTGGACGATCTGCTCGTACAAGCGCGAGGTTCGCACTACTTTGTACACTGGATTTTCTCCCGCACGAGCCAGTTTGGGGGAACCGGCGATGGTCCGGCTACTATACCGCAGGTCCAGAGTCTGCGGAGGTGTTTCTGCCGTTTTGGAGTGACAAGTCAGCATGTTAGGTATTTAGGTATAGTGGTATGACAGCTAGGACGATAACACTTGGTAGCCTGCAAGGCAAGTCCCTCTCAAAAGGCCAATTTAATCACCGTTTGCGGGGAAGTTCTTCACCCGCCGACTTTACCAACCAAGCTCCTATGGCCTTGCAGAAGAAAGGGTCACATGGGGAATTTACTTGACTTCGCTGGCGCAGCGATGGTATGGCTGTCGGACCAGAAAAACGGAGGAAGTCTCGATGACGTTCCGCACCGCCCTGTCCGCGGGTCATAGGAAGACCTTAGTCGACCCTATTGTTCTTCTTGTTTTCGCGCTTGGTCTGATGTCTCTGCCCGCGCTGGCCCAGTCCACTACCGGACGCATGCTGGGGAGCATTACCGACCAGAGTGGCGCTTCGGTTGCCGGCGCAACCGTGGTGGTCACCGATACGCAGCGCGGCACTTCGCGAACCCTCACGACCGATGCGTCCGGGGACTATGTGGCGGCTGACCTGATACCGGGGACCTACAAGATTCGCGTCGAGGCCAAAGGCTTCAAGTCGGAAGAGCGGCCTAACGTTGCCATCGAGGTCGCTACCGACGTTCGTGCTGACTTCACTCTCCAGCCCGGAAACGTTTCCGAAATCGTGACCGTTACCGAAGACGTTCCTCTCATCAATACCACCTCCGCTACTTTGGGAGGAACTCTGAGTAATAAAGAGATCAACGATCTGCCGTTGAACGGCCGCAACTATGAGAATCTGTTGCAGCTACGCCCCGGCGTGGTGCGATATCCCGGTGGTGGATTTTCCACCACCAGCGCCAACGGCCTGCGCGCGGAAGACAACGCCTACTTCGTCGAAGGTCTATTCAACAGTGAGCCTTACTCCGGACAGGCAATCATTAACGGCTCAGGAATCGCAGGCGACTCGGCGACTATTCTGCCCATTGACGCGATTCAGGAGTTCAATCTCCAGCAAAACCCGCCCGCGGAATACGGATGGAAGCCGGGGGCGGTAGTGAACGTGGGCCTGAAGTCCGGCACCAACGCTGTGCACGGAACGGCTTTTGGCTTTGGCCGCGATGGAGTCATGGACGCGCGGAACTACTTCAACGACGCCCCGAATACAAAATTAACCCGGACGCTGGAGCAATTTGGCGGCAGTTTGGGCGGTGCGATCATCAAGGACAAGGCATTTTTCTTTGGGGCCTACGAAGGCCAGCGGTATAACGTGGGCAACTCGTACGGCGGCGTAACCAGTCCCTCGATGGTGCACATGGCGCCGAATGGAACCTGTTCGTTCGGCTTTGCGGGCGACTGCGCCGACAGCATTCCGGATGTGATCGCCGATATTACAGAACCGGCTGCAGTGGCTGCTGGGGTCATCGTTAGCCCTGCGAGCCTGCTGGTCGCAGGCTGCACCGGTTCAGGGGCATCCATCACCTGCAACGGCACAGGATTTCCCACGAACAATCAGACGAATGTTGGCACGGCCCTCACCGCCGCCCAGGCAATTACAATCCCCAACGGATTCAATAACGTCGTGCACGTCGACAACGTTGTCGGCAAGGTGGACTACAAGTTGAACGACCGAAACAGCATCAGCGGGATGTACTTTTTCGGAAACAACTCCGGAACCGTCGAGGATTTTTCTGAACTGCAACAGAAATGGCTCTCCGATATTCACACCCGCGCGCAGGTGGTCGGCGGCAGTTGGATTTGGACGCCCAGCGCCCGATTGGTGAATGAGGCACGCGTCGGCTACAACCGGCTATACCAGCCGACTTTGCCGGCCGATCTCAACACGTCCGCCTCTGCCTATGGTCTGCTTACAGGGGTAAGTGGACCCAACACCGGCGGCCTGCCCCGCATCGGCTTCGGTGGTTACTTCACTACACTGGGCGGCTTCAAGTGGCCGAAGTTCCAGGGGCCCGATTCGATCACACAGTTTGTGGATCACGTCTCCTACACCGCAGGCAAGCACGCCCTAATGTTCGGCGGCGAACTGCACTACAACAACGTCAGGAACGCCTCGTACGGCAACGCCCGGGGCAGCGTCAATTTCCTGGGCGGCGTTGTGAGCGGGAACCCCTCTCCCGCCGGTTCGAGCCCGCTCGAAGATTTCTTTGGGGGTGCGCCGCTGAAGTCAACGGTAGAGGTGGGAAATCCGACCCTGCAACTGCACAACTGGGCGTACGCAGGGTTTTTCCAGGATGATTGGCGGGCCAGCAAGAATCTGACTATCAACTTCGGCGTTCGCTACGAGTTCAGCAGCGTGCTCCAGGAAGCTCACGATCTGCTGGGGAATTTCGATCCAAACGTAGGTATGGTGCAGGTGGGCCATCAGATCAGTAGCCTCTATAACCCGGATCATAAAAACTTCGGTCCTCGCGCGGGCTTCGCATGGGATATCGGCGGTAAGGGGCGGACCGTGCTGCGCGGCGGCGGCGGATTGATCTACGAGACGGTGAACTGGCAATCGTTCATTGCCTTCAACAATGCCTTCGGTCCGGGCAGCGTTCCAACGGGAGCTCCGATCGACGCCGCGGGAGATACATCCGGCGGCACCATTACCACGGGAAACGTCACCATCAAGAATGTTGCGAATTACCCCACAACCTGGGACGCAGTGAACGGTCCGCTTTACGGCAGCAGCACGATCAACTGCTTCAACAGTCCCTGCCCCATCATGACGGTGGATCAAAATCTCACCACGCCTTACGTGTGGAACTGGACTTTAAATCTGCAACATGCCTTCACTTCCAACCTGTCATTGGAAGCGGCCTACGTGGGCAATCATGGTTCAAATCTGACGGGAATCAGGGATATCAATCAGCCGCCGGTGGGAACGGACTATTCGGCATTGTGTAACACCGACCCGAACTGTGACCAGGACTCGCGCCCCTTCGACACAAAGTTCGATTACCTCAGCAACATCTTTCAGATGGGCAACGTTTACAGATCCAATTACAACGGGCTGCAGGTCACTTTGAATGCCCGCAACTACCATGGTCTGAGTATGGTGGCGGGTTACACCTACTCGCACGCGCTGGATGACGTGGGCGCGAATTGGGATTTCGGTTACGGTTCGGGCTTGCCTCAGAATTCCTACAATCTAGCCCAGGAATACTCCAACAGCGACTTTGACATCCGCCACCGGCTCACACTGTCGCTTACGTACGCTATTCCTGGTCGCAAGGGCTATGGCCAGATGCGGGAAGGCTGGGAGATCAACTCGATCATCACGCTGCAAAGCCCACAATACTGGGGGCCGATCGACGAGGGAACCGATGCCGCGGGAGTGGGGCCTCTGCCTGTAAGCCCGCCCGCAAACGAGCCCATCCGATGGGATTTCTATGGCAAGACCTCGGATTTCAAGTCTGGACCAACACCTCTTCCGTTCTTCGCCGGAAGTCACAATCCAGCCAATCCTACGAGCAACTCAAGCTGCAATGCCCAAGCATTGGCGCTCGATGGAGGAACGGCCGGTGGGCCAGCGACAACTTCGCTTGCCTCGTTCGGGTGTTACGCCAAAGGGAATTCTTTCATGATTCCGCCACCGCTGGGTCAGTTCGGGACTATGCGTCGGAACACTTTCCCGGATTCCGGCTTCAAGAACTTCGACTTTTCTCTAGGCAAGAACTTTCATTTCGGAGAAACAATGCGGCTTCAATTTCGCGCTGAGTTCTTCAACATTCTCAATCACCCGAACTTCGCCAATCCGTACGGCGGGCAAAACGGGTTTGGCCTGAACGATCCTTCAGCGCCGAACTTCGGATGCGGTTGCGCTACGCCGGACATTGCGGCCGCTAACCCTGCCGTCGGCTCAGGCGGGCCACGCTCCGTCCAGTTGGGTTTGAAGTTCACGTTTTAGTGGTGAGCGAATCTATTTCATTCCGCAGTCACGGAGGTGCAACCGAAACACCAAAATATCAAGAGCCATCCATACGGGCCCTCTAACGCTCGCCACCCAACGAGGAGATCTGATATGAACACACGACTGGCTTTGCTCTTTGTCGGCGCAACTATCACACTATGCTGCGGAGTTGCGCGCGCAACAACCTGGAACGGGTACCTTACGGTTTCGGGTAAGGAGTTCACGTGGTGTAATGAAACCAGGAACGGCTGTCTAGGGACCTATTACGACCACGGTACCTATTACGTCACTGTTGGCAGTTCAACTGTCTCGGCCGGTTTTGCAGAAGGGAGCACCGCTCAGAGCCTAGCGTCCGCACTGTGCTCAGCGATGAACTCGAGTTTCCCAGTGCAGTGCACTGGGACTACCGCCATAGGAACCACTGGTGAGTTTGTGCTTATTAGCGTTCAGGGCACGGCGAACGACACCATCAGCTGCAAGGAATCCGACTATTACGTGGGGGGTGGGACCTACCCATGCATTGGGCCGGCTTTTCGCGTCACCCAGGTAGCCCTGGCCAATGTCGCCCCCGCCTACAAGATTCTGTCAATCGTTTACGACGCTCCCGGCAACGGCAGCCAAAACGGGTACACCGACACCGCTACGTATGGTACGTCCACGACGATCGCGCAGACCTTCACTGCCGGAACGTCGACGACATACACCGAGAGCTTTGGCTTTCCTGGCTTCTCCAGCAGCCTGGGCTGGACCTACGGTGATGCCACCGTAACAGGGAATTCTGCCGCGTCCACTTTCTCTGTGGCCGAAGGCGATGGAGTGGCTAATAAGTCCGCCACTATGGGGCCAAATACCATCAACCACGATCAGGATCTATTCCTGATATGGCTTAACCCTTACGTTACACTCGTCCAGACAGGGGCTACATCCGTAGAGTACGCAGTCAGCGTCCCGCCACAGTCGAGCACCGATCCCGATCCGGGTCAGCCCCAGATTCAGGATATCCTCGAGGTATTTGCCTCCGTGATGATGCCGAATTCTAGCAACGTTACGACCGTCCCTCTGTCCCTCCTGGAGCCCCAAATAGCCCCAGACGGCGAGGTGCTGCCAGGGATGTTGCCGCCTGCCTGTTCAGGCCCAGCGAGGGTCTCAGAGAGCGGACTGCTTCCGGACATTATCTCCAGAAATCGATCGCCGTTCGTGCTGTTGTTGACGGAGCTTGGAGCCGCTGTACCTGAAACGCCCAAAAGTAAGTCCTTGCTTAGGGCCGGACGCAATTCCGTCCGGCTTTTTTCGTAGACCGCTCGCGCTGGTTGCGAGCAAAAAGAAAAGGGCCAAGTTATGAAGATAAAGAGTCAGTTCTATTCTGTAGCTTTACTGTTGGTATTCATCGCACTCATTTCTGCTAACGCTTCCGCTCAAAACGAGCCACGCCGCGAGCGCACCATCGATGAGATCCGGGTCGAAGCCATTCATCGCGCCGAGGTGGGCCAGTACCCACTTATCGGCCTTGATCCCGGCGACGTCAAAGAAGCTTTCGAGAGCATCCATACTAGCGACAAAGATGAGTGGGCCGCGGGATTCATGCACGTGGCCGATCGCTATTTCAATGAAGCGAAGTCGTTGGAAAAATCAGATCCAGCCAAGGCGAACGCTGATTACATCCGGGCGTGGCGGCTCTACTCGTTCGGACGCTGGCCGATTCCGTCGTCACCGGGTAAGCAGCGCTCGTACGAAAAAGCCATCGAAGCATTTCTGGCGCACGCGCGTTTCTTCGATCCGCCGCTCGAAGTCGTACACATTCCTTTTGAAGGCAAGGAAATCATCGGCTACTTGCGCCTGCCGAAAAATGCGAAAGGACCGGTGCCGCTGGTGATCGCGGTAAATGGCCTGGACAGCCGCAAAGAAGACTTGACCGAAAGCTTCGGCGCAATTCTTCCTTTCGGAATCGGCGTTCTCGCGGTTGATGGTCCCGGGACGGGGCAGAACCCGATCAAGGTCAGTGAAACCTCAGATCGCATGCTGTCGCGTGTGATCGATTACGCGCAGTCCCGCCCCGAGATCGACAAGAACCGCATCGCGATGCATGGCGTGAGCTGGGGAGCGTACTGGGCGACGAAGATGGCAATCGTCGAGCGCGCCCGGCTGCGCGGGTGTAGCGCACAGTCTCCGCCGGTGGATAAGTTCTTCCAGAAAGATTTTCTGATGAACTCGTTGCTCGGCAATCGCGAATACTTGTTCGACCAAGTACCCGCGCTCATGAACATCCTGGAAGGCGTGCACACGCTGGATGAAATGGGTGATTTTCTGCCGAAGCTCTCGCTGGTGCACCAGGGACTGCTGGGCAAGCCCATGGCGCCCATGCTCATCCTGGCGGGAGTTCTTGACACCCAGGTTCCCATCGAGGATGAATATCTGCTGCTGAGCAAGGGGGATGTGCCGAAAGAAGCCTGGATCAATCCTCGCGGGGGACATCTTGGGCGGCAAGTTGGGGT
>Ga0228598_1000219_pt1 | contig 10781 bp, 7 predicted proteins | sample CZU4metagenome_FD_182726 | JGI IMG/M metagenome (GOLD analysis project Ga0228598, IMG submission 182726) | Spruce rhizosphere microbial communities from Bohemian Forest, Czech Republic - CZU4 | ecosystem: Host-associated > Plants > Roots > Rhizosphere | place: Czech Republic: South Bohemian... | reverse complement strand
GTGACCAGCAAGGTGACCGTTGACGTGGCTGTCGAGCGCCGCGTGGATGTCGCGCTCAAGCCCGGAGAAGTGACGGTGCAGGTGCAAGTCTCGGGCGAGAGCCTGCCTCAGGTAGAAACCACGACGAACGATCTAGGCGGCGTGCTTACTGCTAAGAACGTAGAAAACCTTCCAGTGAATGGCCGGGACTATACCAAGCTGATTTACCTCAATCCCGGCGTGGCCGGGTCCCCGGATCAGATTTCGGATTCTCCGGGATCGTTCGGTGAATTCTCGATGAACGGCGCTCGCGGGCGATCGAACAACTATCTGCTGGATGGAACCGATATGAACGACGGTTACCGCAACGATCCGGCGATCAATGAGGCGGGCGTTTTCGGTACTCCGTCGACAATTTTGCCGATCGACGCCGTGGCCGAAGTGAATGTGATTTCGAACTTTCAGCCGGAGTACGGGCGCAATGCCGGCGCGGTAGTGAACATCGTCACCAAAAGCGGAAGCAATGCTTTGCATGGAACTGCAGTCGAATACTTCCGCAATGATGCACTGGATGCGCGTAACTATTTCAACCTAGCAAGCGAACCCAAGGCGCCCTTCCACAATAATCAGTACGGCGGTTCTCTGGGTGGTCCGATCATCAAGAACAAGACGTTCTTTTATGCCGACTATGAAGGCCAGCAAGAGCCGGTCGGAGTGGTCACATTGGCTTGCGTGCCCGATCCCGCGCAGATCGCGGCGGACAAGGCTTTCATTACATCCAACCCTCTTATTTTTGGCCCTAACGCTCTCAATCCGGTGACTGCTGCTTTGCTGGCGCGCAATCCTTGGCCTGCGCCGAACATTCCCGGAACCTTTGGCGGCTCGTTGGTTTCACCCAATGGACCTGAGGAAAGCGGCTGTCCGAATGGACCGAACAGTTCCGTGGTTTCGCCGTCATTCAACCGCCTGACCAGTTTTATCGGGAAGGTCGACCACAACTTCAATGCCAACAACGTGCTTACGGGCCGGTATTTCTTCGGTGATAGCGTCCAGTCGTTCCCATTGGCCCTCACAGCGACGGGTGGGCAATTGCCGGGATTCAACACCTACACCCCCACGCGAGTGCAGTTGGTCTCCCTCTCTTACGTACACACAATCGGATCGAACAAAGTTAACGAGTTGCGTTACGGATGGAACCGCTTCGCGGAGGGCTTCTTCCCTGCAGATCAGAGTTTTGCGCCAAGCTCGATTGGACTCAATACCGGAACCGGTCCTGCCGACCAGGGTCTGCCTATTATTTTGATGGGCAGCTTTGCCCAACTGGGCGCGACCAGCAGCGTCCCGCGACACCGGGTCGATAGCAACAATCAAGTGCTCGACAATTTCTCCTGGAAGTCGGGAAGACATGATTTCAAGTTTGGCGCGGATTTCCATCGCACTACGGTGCAGCAGTATTTCGATAAGTACTTCCGTGGAAGGCTGGAGTTCGAAGGCCACCAGGCGTGCCAGGGTCTGGCCTGCACCGACACTGGGCCGCTTACTGATTTATTACTTGGCTACGTAAGCAGTGGTTTCCAATATTTCGGGGACTCGACCCGCCATACCTTCGAAAACAATTTTGGCTTTTACTTCCAGGATAGTTTCCGGGCCACGCCGCGGTTGACGTTCAACTACGGACTGCGCTGGGACTATTTTGGTGTGGTGGGCGAAAAGAACAATCTGCTGAGCAACATCACGAGCGAGGCGCCGAATCCTGCGGGTACCGGAACGTTCACGCTCACGCAAGTAGGTCAGCCTGGGTTGAGCGGCCTGTACAATCCGGACAAGACGAACTTTGCCCCGCGCGTCAGCCTGGCATGGGACATGACAGGAAAAGGGAAGTCGGTGATCCGCGCCGGGTACGGGATCTTCTTCGACTCTTTCTCCCAGGATATGGCCCTGGGCCACTTGCCGTACTCGCCTTTCTTTGATCCCGGACCGGCTTACAACAACATCGGGCCAGCGCCAATTCTCTCAACGAGTGCGGTAGGAGGAACTATCGTCCCCGGCAGTCCGGTATATGCGCCTTCGACTACTTGCAGTTTTGAGTGCGATGCTTTCGGTTTCGACCGCCACATTAAGACTCCGTATATGGAGAACTTCAACCTGAACTTCCAGCAGCAGATCACCAGCAAGACGGTGCTGCAGATCGGGTATGTGGGATCGCAAGGGCACAAGTTGTGGAGGTTCTTTGATATCAGTCAGCCGAGTCAAGCGGAGATCACAGCTGGGGATATCGCTTTCGCGCAGGCAAACACCACCACCACCATCCCTCCAGTTCCCTGTTTCCCAGCGGGTGGGCCAGGCTGCATCCCCAGCTATGGCGTACCTCGCCCGTTTGGGAGCAATCCTTATGACGCGTTCTACGTGCTTCAGGAAAATTCCAGCGGACAGTCCAATTACAACTCGCTGCAGACCAGCTTCCGGGTGAACGGATGGCATGGAGTTACATCGATGGTGAATTATGTGTGGTCGAGGTCGATGGACAATTCGAGCGACGGCGAGGACTTTGAGCCCAACGCGGCGCAGCCGAATGACAGCACTCGTCCTCAGCTCGAATATGGACCCTCGAACTTCAACGTGCCCAATCGCTTCACCTGGATTTTTGCCTACGACCTGCCCACCATGGGCGGGAACTGGAAGCGGTTGAAAAATGGCTGGGGCATGAACAGCTCGGTGACGCTGCAGAGCGGGCAGCCATTCCAGCTCAACTACAATTTCGAGGATGATTTCAGCGGCAGCGGCACCGGTTTCGACCGGCCAGATGTGGTCGGGCCCATCAAGTACAATCCCAGCACACCCCTCAATTACCTAGATATGAGCTCGTTTGCAATCCCATGCACGCTGACCGCCTATGCGATAGCCAATGGGGCTACCGGATCGGCACAAGACTGCGTACCGGGCACGCGGCACTTCGGGGATGAAGGCCGCGATTCGTTGCATGGTCCGACATTCAAAGAGTGGGACCTGGCGATCTATAAGACCACTGCGATTACGGAACGATTAAACGTGCAATTGCGTGCCGAATTCATGAATGTCCTCAACCATCCGAACTTCGCCAATCCTTTCTTGCCGGCGTTCATCGCGGATGCGGGGGCGGGCGGGTTCCACATCGTTAATGGTCGCGAAGTTGCCGGCTCCGGTGGTGGTTATCCGATTACCGCGACTGGCGACGTTGGCATTGGCAATCCATTTCTTGGCGGCGGCGGACCACGGGGTATTCAGTTGGCGGCTAGGTTTACGTTCTAAGTTTGCGAGTTGTTTGAGGCTCCTCCTGCGGGAGGAGCCTTTTTCTTGCGCGCGTTACTGCGGTGGCTGCACTTCTCCGACGGGAATGATTTTGGTGTCGGTGCGGAATTTTTTGTAATCGCGGTAGGTGATGTCGTCCTCGACGTCGAAGTTCTTCAACAGAGCAAGGCGCACGTCGATTTTTACAGCGATGTGTTGCGGCAGCCAGACTTCGTCGTTGATTCGGGTTTGCTCGATGATGATGCGCGAGCCTTTGTGGACGCGGGCGAGGAACAGGCCGAAGGAAACAGTGTCGATGCACTGGATGTCGAGTTTTTTCCATTGCGCTTCGTCTTTATCGATCCACGCACGGAAGCGGAATTTGGGCAGAATTTTGGCTTCTTTCAGGTGGGGCTCGTAACCTGGGCGCGGTTCACCGTCGATGACGTAAGTATCACGACCGGAAAGTGAATCGATACCCACGAAGGTGAAGTTATAGGCGTCGGCCACTTCGCGTACGAACTGGCGGTTCTGTTCGCGGTCTTTTTCTTCTTTTTTCTCGCGCTTGTCGCGCTCTTCTTCGGACTCATTCTTACGCTTGTCGATCACCTTCTGGATTTTTTCTTCTTCTTTCTTGGCGTCTTTCTCGGGGAGTGGTTTGTCGTCTTTCGCGATCAGGCGTTCGACCTGTTCGCCGTAGATCTCCAGTACCTCGGAAGTTTTCGTTTCCGTGGACTTTACCTGGCCTTTGCCATCGAGATGATGCTGTTCCTCGCGCTGGATGTAAGTGTAGTCGCGCTGGCGCTTGTCGTTTTCCATGTCATTGGACGCGGTCTGGCGAATGAGGTCGCGGATCTGATCCTGGGAGAGCGACGGCGCGGGGTTGTCCTGGGCGAGGGCGCAGCCCAACGTGAGAACAAGGACGAGAGCGGGCCTGACGAGCATGCTCATGTTACGTGATTAGAGTGTGGCGGGTTCCGGGCGTTGCGCCCTTATTTTTCAGGGGCAGGAACCCTCTGAAGTCAAAAGCTCTCAATCGCAGAGGTCGCGGATAACGGCCGCGGATGAAGCTGAGGTTTTACTTTTCGGCGCGGCCGAGGCAGCCAGCGCGGAAGGAGCGGTCGTCGAGGCGATGCAGACGTTTGGCCATGCCGGGGCGTAGCAGTGAATGATGGCGGATGGTAAATAGATACTCGGCGATGAACCATAAGTGTTCGTTGGTGGTCATCCAGTCGCGGGGGTCAAAGCGAGTCAGATTTACCGGGCGCGAGAAAGTTCGTAGCGAGCGCTCGCGGCGGAGATTGAAGTAGACATCGAAATAACTCAGGGCGAGTTCGCGCAGAGTGCGGTAGACAGGCTCGCGATAGCGGCATCCGGTGTAATTGGAATTGGCGATGGCGCCCCAGTGGCCGTTGATGCGGTAGACGGCGACGACATGGTCGGTGTCATGTTCGGCTTCGAGGTCGATGACCAGCGGAGGATATCCGATGGCTCGCAGGGCGGCGGCGGCCAGGGTCGCGCCTTCGAAGCAGTGCGACGTATTTTCACGCAGGACGCGGCGCGGGGACCAGGCAGTGTCGGCCAGATGGTAAGGCATGTCGTCGAGAAAGCGCTGGATTCCGTGAGGAGTTTTGAGGCTGCGAAGTTTGCGAAGTTCGGCCGGAGTGAAATTATCCATTCTCGAATGCAGTTTATCGCGAGAAGTGGATGAGAGCGTTAACAACTTAAGGACACGTGGGGACAAACGCCATCAGCTGTCCCCAAGTAATAGGGCCGGGTTGGACACCCGGCCCACACACGCATTGCGGTTCTTATCGTCCGGCTAATGCTGGTTCGGGATGGCTCTGGAACGCTTTAAGGCGCTGGTTGATTTCATCCCAGTTCACCACGTTCCACCACGCCGCCAGATATTCGGGGCGGCGATTGTTGTATTTCAGGTAGTAGGCATGTTCCCAGACGTCGTTGCCGAAAATGGGGAACAAGCCTTGCGAGATGGGGCTGTCCTGGTTGGGCGTGCTGATGATTTGCACCTCGCCGCCGGGTTTGCCGGCCAGCCAGACCCATCCGCTGCCGAATTGTTTGACACCGGCTTCGTTGAACTTGGTCTGGAAATCTTTGAAATTGCCGAAAGTTTTGTTGATGACTTCGGAGATCGCGCCGCTGGGATCGCCTCCGCCCTTGGGCTTCATGATCTTCCAGAACATCGTGTGATTTACATGTCCGCCGCCGTTATTGCGAACGGCGCCGCGGATGTCCTCGGGAATGGCATTGAGGTCGCGGATCAGGTCCTCAGCACTCTTTGATTGCAGGTTGGGATATTTTTCGAGAGCCGCGTTCAGATTCTTTACATAGGCCCCATGATGCATATCGTGATGCAGTTTCATGGTCTGAGCATCGATGGTCGGTTCCAGAGCCGAATAGTCATACGGTAGATCGGGTAGCTGATGCGCCATTTTTATTCCTCCTTGGCTTACTAAGGGTGATCAGGTTAGGGTAAACGATGCACACCTAGTGATTCTAACGCAATTGGAGGCGCGGCGGATTATGAGGGCGCGCGGCCAAGTGCTTATTGCCTCCGGTGGTACATACACGTTCTTTGATTGAGCCGCCGCCGCACTTCTAGGAGAATCAAAGACACTCGCAGGCTCTGCAGAACTGGAGGGGACGTGCACTCGCGACGCGTGCTTGCCGCAGCACTGGTCATCTGCTTCTTCGCCTTCTTTTTTGGCTGGACAGCGTTGGCCCAGGCGAAAGACCTTGCGCTCATTTCCAATAAATCGAATGAAGTAGTGGCGGTCACATTGCCCGAACTGGTGAAGGTATGCAAGGGCCAGGTGAGCCGCTGGCCGGATGGCAAGCCGGTGAGCTTCGTCACTCGCGATCCGACGGCGCCGGAAATGAGGCTGCTGCTCGAGAAAGTTTATGGCATGTCGAAGGACGAAGTGAAAGCTACGATCGCGAGCGCGAATCACAGCCGGGCGAATCATCCGGCCATTGTGGTGGTGGACACGGACGAAGCGGTGGTGAAGAAAGTAGAATCTATTCCCGGCGCTGTCGGATTAGTGGATGTGTATTCGATCAGCGGCTCGGTTACCGTATTAAAGGTTGGTGGAAAGTTGCCGCTGGAGCCCGGGTATCCGTTGCACGGGAACTAGAGTCGGCAGCTTTTCGGGAACGACCGAGCGGAGGTTTTTATCTCCAATTCGAAACCGGCTAAACATAGTGCACGGCGATTTCCGCGCTATCAGGTCGACATGCGGATCGTAGTGCAGATCTTTCGTTCGGGAGAGACGACATCGCTATGGGGGCGTTCGAATGAGTTGGGCGAGGACGGCGTTGGGGGAACGCTGACCGGGGAATTGGAGGTTGGCGAAGTTGTCTCCATGGAACTGTCTTTGCCGTTGGCGGCGTATCCGCTGAAGCTTCGTGCGCTGGTACGCTACCGCATCGGATTGCTTCACGGTTTTGAATTTCTCGCAGTCAACGAACAGCAGCGGGATGTGCTCCGCCGGGTTTGTGAAATGTTGGCAACGGGCCAGTAGCAGCGGCTTTCGGTGCTTCTTTCATTCTGGAATTACCTCCGTAACTTTCGAGTAACTGTTGCGTCCTCTAACATCTGAATCGGCTCTGGTTTTGAACCGAGGGGGATGCGAATGGGTGACCAAATCACCCAGCCAGCGACGTTGGCTGAGCTTGCACGCGCGAAGTTTCTCAGAGAGGCTCTGCAACGCCGCACGCTGGTAGTCCCCGGCCAAGCCGAGACCATCACTGCAAGCACGGAAACGATCACGCCCAGCTTTGCTCCCGATAGCCCCGAATTACAAAGAGCCTACCTCGAGCAATTAGTCGAATGCGCGCCGGAGGCCATCAGTATTCTGGATCCGGACTACCGGATTACGCGCCTCAATGGCGAGTTCACGCGGATTTTTGGTTTCGGGCCGGCGGAAGCTCTAGGGCAGCGCATTGACTCGCTCATCGTGCCGCCCGACCGCAGCGCGGAGACCCGCTGGATTGGCGAGTTGCTCGTCAAAGGGCAGAAAGTTGTCCTCGAAACCAAGCGGCAGCGGAAGGATGGAACGCTGCTGGATGTTTTTATTTCGACTGCTCCCATCATGAACGAGGGCAAGCAGGTGGCGATGTGCGTTCTGTATCGTGACATCACGGAACAGAAACGGACGGAGGCGCTGCATTCGGCGCTGCACCGCATCACCGAAGAAACCAGCACAGCGGACGACCTGCCGCAGTTCTACGATGCGGTTCACGAAATTGTGGGCGAGCTGATGTATGCCCGCAACTTCTACATTGCGATCTACGATCCACTGACCCAGCTACTGAACTTTGCTTATTTCGAGGACGAGACGGATTCCAGGCCGGCACCGAGGAGGCTGGGCAAAGGTCTGACTGAGTATGTGCTGCGAAGCGGCGAGCCGCTGTTGTGTACGCCTGAGGTTTTTGACGGTCTGGCGAGGCAGAAAGAAGTCGAGTCGATCGGCGCTCCGTCGCTGGACTGGCTGGGGGTTCCGCTGAAAGCCGGAAGCAATACTTTTGGAGTGGTGGTGGTGCAGAGCTACAGCGCAAATGTGCGCTTTGGTGAGAAGGAGAAAGAGATTCTGACCTTCGTCTCGCAACAACTCGCCGGCGCAATTGAATATAAGCGCAACGAGGACGCGCTGCGACGTTCTGAAGCGCGCTACCGCTCACTGGTACAGAGCGCGGTTTACGGTATTTATCGATCCAGCCTGGAAGGCAGATTCTTCGACGTGAATCCTGCCTTGATCACCATGCTTGGTTACGATTCGGCAGAAGAGCTTCTCGCCTTGGATCCGAAATCGGATGTCTTTCTCGATCCCAGCGAACAGGAACGGGTAATGCGTGAATTCCAACGCGGCGCGCGATTGGATCACATGGAAGTCCGCTGGAAGCGCAAAGACGCAAGCGCGATCACCGTGCGCTTGAGCGGCCGCGTAGTGAACAACCCGGAGGAAACTGCCGAGGTTGTGGAAATTATCGCGGAGGATATTACGGAACGGCGGGTGCTGGAGAACCAGTTCCGCCAGGCGCAGAAGATGGAAGCCGTGGGACGTTTGGCAGGAGGGGTGGCCCACGATTTCAACAATCTGCTGATGGTCATTAGCGGTTACGCGGAAGTTCTTCTGGAGCAGACCAGGAAAGGCAATCCGCTATATCCAAAGATCGAGGCAATCCACCAGGCAGCCGATCGGGCCACAAATTTGACGCACCAGCTTTTGGCTTTCAGCCGCAAACAGCTTTTGGAACTAAAAGTGGTGGATTTGAACATCATCATCGAGGACATGGAGCGCCTGTTGCGTCCGCTGATCGGAGAAAACATCGAGTTGCAAACTCACCTCGCGCCCGACCTCGGCCGGACTCGCGCGGACGCGGGTCAGATCGAGCAAGTCCTCATGAATCTGGTGGTCAATTCCAAAGACGCGATGCCGCAAGGCGGAAAAATTACCATTCAGACTGCTAACGCGAGCTTGAACAATGAGGATCTTCGGCGCGAATACACCTACATCCAACCCGGCTCCTACGTCGTACTTTCAGTCACCGACACTGGCGAGGGCATGGACAAAGAAACCCAGTTGCGCATCTTCGAGCCTTTTTTCACCACCAAGGAAAAAGGAAAGGGCACGGGCCTTGGGCTTTCGACGGTATACGGCATCATCAAGCAGAGTCGCGGTTATGTCCTGGTCGAGAGCGAGCCAGAACAGGGGACGACGTTTCGGATTTACTTGCCGCGAGTCGAAGATGCGCTCGAGCCAACAAGCGCTGTGGGCGCGGCTCGAACCCACGCGGGCGGTTCGGAAACCGTGTTGCTGGTCGAGGACGAAGAATCCGTGCGCCAGTTAGTCCGCGAAACATTGGAGTCGAAAGGGTACAAAGTTCTTGAGGCTGAAAATGGAGAGGCGGCGTTGCAGATCGTTGCCACACATTCCGGCAAAATCGACATGCTGATCACCGATGTCGTAATGCCAGGAATGAGTGGCCGCGAGCTATCCGCGCGGTTGTGCGCGTCGTGTCCGCAAACCAAGGTGCTCTACCTCTCGGGATACACCGAAGACGCCATCGTGCACGAGGGCGTGGTCGATCCCGATACTGCTTTCCTGCAGAAGCCATTTACCCTGCAAATGCTATCTCGCAAAGTGCGGGAAGTTCTCAGCGAGGGCAGCTCTTGAGGACGTAGCAAGCTACGTCTTCTCTTTCCTCTTTCCAGCAAAGAGCGCAGGTTTGCAACTTTTCCGGCCATCGTGAGTCCTATTGGACAGTGTGCCGAGCCGGCCGGCAATCCAAGGCCGGGTGATTCTCGTACACTTAAAGTAAGGACGTTCCATGCTGATCAAGAAGCCAGCGGATATTCCGTCGTCGGAAATCACGCCGAAAAGTTTGTACTTGAACCGTCGCGCGTTTCTTGCGGGAGCAGCCGCTGCGGGAGCCGCGGGAATCGCGGGCACAAGCCTGCGTGACTTGGTCTCTCCTTCGATGGCCGTGTACGCCGACGCCAAGATCGACGGCATCAAGAAAAGTTCATTCTCGACCAACGAGACCGTCACGCCCTACAAAGACGTCACCAATTACAACAACTATTACGAGTTCTCTACCGACAAATATGAGCCCGCAGACCTGGCTAAGAAGTTCAAAACGCGGCCGTGGACTGTAACCATCGACGGAGCGGTCGAGAAGAAGCAAGTCCTCGACGTTGACGCAATTATCAAAATGGCTGCGCCCGAAGAACGAATCTACCGCCATCGCTGCGTAGAGGGTTGGTCTATTGTCGTGCCATGGGTTGGCTTTTCCCTGAGCGAACTGATCAATAAAGCCAAGCCGACGAGCAAAGCGAAATTCGTCGAGTTCACGACCCTGCTGGATGTGCAACAGATGCCCGGCCAGCGCGGCCACGTGCTCGACTGGCCCTACGTCGAAGGGCTGCGTATGGATGAAGCCATGCATCCATTAGCTCTGCTTTGCTTCGGCATGTACGGCGAGGCGCTGCCCAACCAGGACGGCGCTCCGCTGCGCCTCGTGGTGCCGTGGAAGTATGGCTTCAAAAGTGGCAAGGCGATTGTGCGTATTCGGTTCACCGACAGCCAGCCTCAGACTACGTGGGCCGAAATGGCTCCGCGCGAGTATGGCTTCTATGCGAACGTGAATCCGAATGTGGACCATCCCCGCTGGAGTCAGGCCAAAGAACGGCGCCTCGGCGAATTTCTGAAGCGTCCGACGCTCATGTTCAACGGCTACGATCAGGTGGCCAGCTTGTACAGCGGCATGGATCTGAAAAAGAATTTCTGAGTCGTCCTGGGTCAACCAGGCAAAACACAAGCGGTTCGTATCAGGATATGGCTTAGCCATATCGTTGCTGCAGTCGAGTGATACCGGCTTTAGCCACCACGGAGAGTCTCGAATCTTCAGGCTGCGGCTGAGCCCTAGCTGCTCTTATGACTGAACGATATGCCTGAAGGCATATCCTGATACGGATCGTCGGTGCTTTTAGAATGATTGTTGGCATTTTGCAG
>Ga0228598_1000218_pt1 | contig 10786 bp, 9 predicted proteins | sample CZU4metagenome_FD_182726 | JGI IMG/M metagenome (GOLD analysis project Ga0228598, IMG submission 182726) | Spruce rhizosphere microbial communities from Bohemian Forest, Czech Republic - CZU4 | ecosystem: Host-associated > Plants > Roots > Rhizosphere | place: Czech Republic: South Bohemian... | reverse complement strand
TTCAAACGCCGAGGCCGGAACCTGCTTCAAAGTTCCGAGATCGTCATTGCTCCAGCGATTGTCCGGATCGCCGGTCACGAACATCGAGCTGCCGTTGTCCGCCATGATCATTCCATATTGTTGCAATGCAGCCAGGATCACCTTGGCTTGCGGCGGGAACGAAGAGATGTCATAACTGGCTTTAAGCCGTAGCCGCATGCCCATCGGCGCAGCGAATGAATTCGTAGAATTCGGCGCCCAATGCGACGCCGGCGGAGTGAACGCCTCGCGGCTGAATTGCAGCGTGAAGCGCAAGGCATGCTGGATTTGGCCGCTGGCAACTTCGTCATAGCGAGCGAGTCCCGCGAAAACGGGCAGGCCCGCCGCATCGGCCGACGTCCACGTGTAAGGACGCTGCTCGTCGTTCAGCAGATCCCACACTGCGGCAGAAGCCGCGTTCCAACTTCCGTTTTTCTGCGGGAAAGAATAGTAAAGCTCGTAGAGCCAGCAGTTGTCGCGATCGAGCACCAGGACGTGGCGGTCGCCATTGCCGGGGTGCGGATACCCCTCAATCGGCGCATTGTGAGGAATCGGCATGGGCCCGGGATCGCTCTCGCTGCCATAAGCGGTGAAGTGAATGTTCACAAACGGAGAGCCGCTGACGATGTCGTAAGGAATGCCGATGGTCGAGCCACCGTATAAGCCCGCACCGAAGTCAGGATGCAAGGGAGTATTGGCGCCGATGAAGTTGATGATTGCGTCCGAATTGGGATCGACCGACGCGTTGGAGATATTTTGATTCCACGCGTTGTCCGCAGGGAAGGGAATGAAACCGTTCAAGCTGGCGTCCCGCCCGAGACTCATCGCGCTGCAGGAGCTTTGGGCATAGACCTGAGAACACAGCAGCATCGCGAAGAAGGCAAGCAGAAATCCAGCGCGTCGCATACGGACCTCCGGGGGAAAGTGGCGACACCAGCAAACTAACATAACTCTAGACGCCCGACTCACCCGGTAGTGCACGACTCAGGCAGGAAGTGAGAATGCCCGCACAACGAAACCAATCCCAAACTTGTCAGCCCAGCGCAGCAACTGCTTCGCGAAGCGAATCCCACTTAAGATTTGTCATCCCGAGCGGAACAGAATCGTTCGCGCAGCGAACGATTCTGTGCAGTCGAGGGACCCCGTGTTCCCCCGTAGCACCAGGAACGTTTCAAGGCATCCCACCGCGCACCCGAAGACCACCTTTCAGCCAAAATCTTGTCAAGCCCCCTAACGCACCCATTTCCCCGCAACTCACTGATTCTGTTCATAAAATAACTATGAAAACCATAGCCTATTTACCCCCTCCAATTTGCTATTCTTGAAATAGGGACTAAATCTCGAAACAAACAGGCGCGACCGGAAATCCGGCTCGCGCCTTTTTTATTGGAGTCCAAATTGAAAAAAGCAGCAAAGTCACGCAAAAAGCAGAGGAAGCTCGCAACCATGGTCCGCGGACCGCTAAACTACAAAGCCAAAGGTGAATTGGGAGAACTCGCCTTCGCGCACAAGGCGGCGTCGCTCGGCTTCGGCGTTGCTAAACCCCACGGCGACAACGAGCGCTATGACTTCATCGTCGACTCGGGCGAGCGCCTATGGCGCGTGCAGGTGAAAACAATTTGCCAAGTCCACGGTCACCTCTATCAGACTTCAGTCAGCCATGGGTACGGCCTCGATAAGAAACCCTATAACGCCAGCGAAATTGATTTCGTCGCGGCTTATCTCTCTCCACTAGGCATCTGGTATTTAATCCCCGTCAGATGCGTGGCTGGTTCAACTGCGCTGTGCTTTTATCCTTCAGGATGCAGGCGAGGCGGTGGTCGCTTCGAGGCCTATCGCGAGGCCTGGGATCTCATGGCGCCGGGTGGAGATTTGATGCAGCCGGGAATATTGCGACGGATCCGGGCCATGCTTTGCAAGGGAAATGCGCGCAAAGGAAATGCGCGCAAGGGCAGGATCTGAATCCGGCGATTGGAACCGCTAGCCGCGAATCCATTCCGCCGATGGACTCGCGCTCAAGTCGCCTTGAACTCTTCCCACGCTGTCCGGCAGAAAAATGGAAAAGACGGTGCCGCTGAAGCCTGAAGTGGTGCGGCTTCGGACGCGGATCGTTCCTTCATGCTTTTGCACAATGCCGTGCGAGAGCCACAGGCCCAGCCCGGTTCCAGAATCACCCTTGGTGGAATAGAAGGGCTCGAAGATGCGCGTCAGATCGCTTTGCTGGATGCCACTGCCGTTGTCGGCAACGGTGACGCGCGCTCCAGTTATGTGGGCCGCGCTGCCATTTCCGTGGGACCAGTCGCGGCCGCGAGCCACGCGGAGAGTTAATCGGCCGCCCTCGTTGAGGGCATCGAGAGCGTTGAGAATGAGGTTCGAAAAAAGCTGTCGGAGCTCTCCCGCAAAGCCACGGATTTCGACGCTGTCGTCGTACCTTTTGTCGACCTGAATGTGCTTATCGTTCAGTTGGCGCAAGTAAAGCTGTAAAACATCGTCAAGCGTGGCCGCGACATTCAGTGGCGACGGCGCTGAACTTTCGCGGACGAAACCCAGCATCTGTTGAGCGATGGCGCCTATACGAAGCACTTCTTTTTCTGCCATCTCCAGATATTGGTCGCGGCTCTCGGGCCGGTGGCGCGCGAGGTAGATCAGGTTGTTGACTGCTTCGAGGGGGTTGTTGATTTCGTGCGCGACCGCGGCGGCCAGACGTCCCGCGGTGGCTAGCTTTTCATTGCGGCGCAACGCTTCTTCCGAACGCCGCTGCGCGCTGATATCGTGCGCGATGCTGGATGCGCCGATCACTTCGCCACGCCCGTTGCGGATCGGCGAAAGCGAGATGTCGACAGTGATCCGTGTGCCGTCTTTGCGAATGCGCTCGGAAGCGTGATGCTGAATAGGATCGCCCTGCATTACTTTTCTTGTGATGCCGGGCACTTCGTCGGGACGCTCGGGCGGACCAAGCACATCAACCGACATCCCGATCGCCTCCGCGGCAGAGTACCCGTACAGCCGTTCGGCGCCGGGATTCCAACTGGTGATGATTCCATTTACATCCCCGGTGAGGATGGCGTCGTCAGAGGATTCAACCATTGCCGCCAACTGGCGCTGTGTCTGTTCGGCGCGCGTCTGCGCGCGGGAGCGTTGGCGAGCCAGGCTAGCGGTAAGAATCGAGACGGCAATAAATATCACTAGGCGGCCATAGTCATTGGCGTAAAGGGAAAAACTGAAGCGCGGTTCGAAGATGAAGTAGTCGATGGCGAGGCTGGAAGCGGCAGTGCTTAGCAGCGCCGGGCCGAAGCCCGCAAACCGGGCACTCACAATGACTGCGGTGATGAAGATGGCGAATGGATCCTGCCGCATGACCGGCCACAGAAACCAGATGCCCAGGGCAACGCCGGTCGCGGCCAGTGCAACGCTGTAGCGTAGCGTCCACTGAAGCCACGTCCCGCCAGGGTCGGATTGCGCAATGAGGGGCGGAGTCATGGGAACGAGAGACGAACGAGCAATTCGACAGGGAGGTGTGCGCGAGCCTCGACCGTCCGAAAACTAACGCGTCAGTACGGAATCAATCTAGCAGGCTAATGGCAGTCGTGCAATTTGCACTTCGACAAATCGCTGGGCTGGGTAAGCCCAAATCTTCGCGCGAAACAGGCTAACTCTGGTGCAGAAATTTATAATCGAGGATGCTGGCGGCAAGTTTCGTGTGCTGGGTTTCCGCTTGCGCGCCTTTTTTCTCTTGCACATCTTTGGTGCGAGTAATGCGTCCCTGGCAGAGCACGGTACTGTTCTTTTGACCAGAAATCTCTTCCGGCATTTCGAAAACCATCTCGACTAAAGTGTTATCAGGAAAGTGCTGGGCTCCTTGCAAAAGAACACCGGACTGGCTGAGGTTGGCGATCGTACCCTCATACCAGCTTCCGAGGTTCTTCACCCGGTAACGCACAGGAGTGTCAAGCTTCAGCCTCCGGGCTCGCGGAACCCACGTAGGTTTACGAGCGCGAGTGCGACTGCGACGCGCGCCGGTGCCTTCCGTGTCGCTGGACTGGCTGTGATCGACGCGCTCGGTTCGCCGCATGGTCGCCCAGTCGTAACTGTATTCGACCGCGCACAGCAGGCACACCTGGTAGAAATGACCATCGGCGCCGCGCCGCGGCCAGGAGAATTCGTGGGAGCAACGGCCTAGCATGAGCACATCCAATAACTTCTGGGGCATGTTGGTCTTTCCGGGACGGGATTCGCCGGAAAGGACATCATCTAACGGCGGCGTTATTTTGTGTAGGTTACTTTCGTGTCATTCACGTCCTGCTGATTCGATAAGCTTTAAACCACCGGGTCGCGCCGTTTTTGCCTCAGCTTTTAAAGACGCAACGCAGTAGAGTGGTGGAGAGCGCGTTTCGCCTAAGCAAGAATTATGTCGGGCAGAGTACGAGTCGTCAACCTCGAAGATGGATTTCCTACTCGCGATCAAGCTTACCAAAAGCTTGAGGCGGCGCTCGCACGCGCACGCAAGGACGGTATCGCGGTACTGAAAGTCATTCACGGTTATGGCTCGACGGGCGCCGGCGGTGTGTTGCGGTTTGCAATTCGCGGTTACTTGCGTCAGCGAAAAGAAAAAAAAGAGATCGTGGCATTCGTCAATGGGGAGAGTTGGTCCAGTTTCGATGAGCGCAGTAAGCTGCTCTTTACGAGAGTGCCGGAGTTGGTGGTCGACAGCGATGTGGGGCGCGGCAACAAGGGAATCACGCTAGTGCTACTGTGAGGTTTTCTTCGATCGCGTTGTGGCATGTTTTTCGGATTACGCAGAGCTGTGTATGATTTGCACGTGAAGGTTGGGGTGGAGTCCGAGATCACGGCTTTCGTCCTGGCCGGAGGCAAGAGCTCTCGCATGGGAAGCGACAAGGCTTTCCTCCGATTACAGGGGGAAACTCTTCTGACCCGAGCATTGAAGGTCGCAGGCTCTGTCGCGGAAGAAGTGCGGATTGTCGGTGACGGCAAGAAATTCGCGGCATTGGGCCGGGTCGTGGAGGATACCTATTGCGATCGGGGGCCACTTGGCGGGATTCATGCGGCCCTCTCGGGTACGACGACCGAACTAAATTTGATGCTGGCGGTCGATCTGCCTTTCGTCGTACCGAAGTTCCTGAAATATCTGCTGGTGCGGGCACGGGAATCCGGGGCAATGGTGACCGTTCCGCGAGCGGGCTCAGGATTGCAGCCGCTCTGTGCCGTTTATCGGCGCGGCTTTGCGGAGGTTGCGGAAACGTCATTGCGCGAAGGGAAAAACAAGATTGATTCACTATTCGCGAAAGTTACAACTTGCATGATCGAAGAGAGCGAGTTAGTGCGGGCTGGTTTCCCGGCCGTGATGTTCCGAAATTTAAACACTCCGGAGGAGTTCGAGATGGCAAGAAGTCTGCATTTGGAGAGATGACCTGATCTACGGCTTGTTTAACATTACGCTTATTTAACATTACGAAGGACTATCAACGAAAAGAATCCGGCCGAGAGCTGAATATTTTATATGGCTAGCGACGCACAATTGGCACCCTACATCGAGTTCAAGGAAGTGTCCAAGTCTTTTGGCAGCAACTGCGTGCTCGACCACGTCAGCTTCGATGTTATGGCGGGAGAGACCGTTTGCATCCTGGGACGCAGCGGTGTAGGCAAATCGGTCACTCTGGAGAACATCATGGGTTTTATCAAGCCAGACTCGGGCCGCGTGATCGTTGCCAGGGAGGACATTACCGACTACACCGAGCTAGAGATGCAGCGCATCCGCAAGAAAGTGACCATGGTATTCCAGAACGGCGCGCTGTTCGACTCGCTAACCGTGGGCGAGAATGTGGCATTCCCGCTGCGCGAGCGTCGCGATCTCAAGGAAGATCAGATATTCCAGATCGTCGATGGATTGCTCGAGATGGTGGGAGTGAAAGAAATGCGCGATTTGCTGCCCTCGGATTTGTCCACGGGGATGAAGCGGTCGGTCGCCATCGCCCGCGCGTTGGCGGCGCAGCCGGAATGCGTTCTTTATGACGAACCCACCACCATGGTCGATCCTCTGATGGCGCAATTACTGGGTGATTTGATCAAGCGCCTGAAGACTCAGTTGCACCTGACCAGCGTAGTCGTCACCCACGATATGCGGCTGGCTAAGAAGCTGGCGAACCGGATCGTATTTCTGTATGAAGCCAAAGTGATCTTCTTTGGCACCTATCCCGAGATGGAGAAAAGTGATGAGCCGATCGTGAAGGAGTTCCTGGAACTGGATGAGATGAGTCTGAAAGGGTAGTTAGGTATTAGGCTTCAGGCATCAGGCTTCAGGCATCGGGCTTCAGGTATCAGGCTTCAGTGTTTAAAATCCTTCTCGTACCAAACGTTCGATCGTCAGTGTACGGTTCGCGGAATCTCCCCGCATCATCTTCTCCACGTACTTTGCGATTATGTCCACTTCCAGATTCACGGGTTCGCCGGGCTTAAGCGATTTCAGATTTGTCATCTCGGTGGTGTGCGGAATAATGGCGACGGTTACCTGTGTTCCTTCGACTTTCGCGACCGTGAGGCTGATGCCTTCAATCGAGAGTGAGCCTTTGAAGATGACATAGCGCGCTATTTCTGGCGGGATCTCGATGCGTAGCCAATAGTTGTCGGCGCCGGAGATTTCGTCGAGTGCGGCAAACTTTCCTATACCATCGACATGGCCCTGCACGATGTGTCCGCCAAAGCGTCCGTTAGCGAGCATGGGGAGTTCGAGATTCACCAATGCTCCCGGCTTGATACGGGAGAACGAAGTGCGATTCCAGGTTTCCTCGGCCAGGTCGGCGCCGAACGAGGTTGGCGTAATTTCGACGGCAGTCAGGCAAACACCGCTAACCGCGATGCTGTCACCTTTTTTCAGTTCCTTCGCGAGATGCGATGCGGCGACGGTAAGACGGCGGTTCTCGTTTTCGTGAGCGATCCCGGTGACGCGTCCCACTTCTTCAATGATGCCGGTGAACATGAATCTCCTTGATATGGCGTTCGGCTTCAGGCTTCGGGCTACAGGCGTTAGGCGTCAGGCTTCGGGCTTCCGGTCGAATATTTAATCTTGAAGCCTGGCGCCTGACGCCTAGAGCCTGACGCCTAGAGCCTGACGCCTAGCCCTCAATCTCCATACGGGTCTTTCAAGTATCCTTCCACTGCGAAATCTTCGCCAAAGCGATGCAGACGGATCGATTTTACGCGGGGAGCGGTGTTAATGGTTGCGAAACCCGCGCCTCCTGCAAACGGCACGGCAGTTGTGCCTCCGAGAATTCTGGGCGCGTAGTAGAAAAAGACTTTGTCGACGATGCCCGCTGAAAGCGCAGCCGCGTTGACTATGGATCCGCCTTCGATCATCAGGCTCGTAATCTCGGTTTGGCCGAGAAAACGGAGAACGGCGGCTATGTCGGGATGGCCTTCGGAATTGGCCCTAGGCAATTGTTCCACGCGAACCCCCAGCTTCAGCAGTTGCTTTTTCTTTTTCTCTTCTGCAAAAGAGCAAAGCACAACCAGGTCATCCGTGGCAGTTTTGACTATGCGGGATTCAAGAGGAAGGCGCAGGCGCGAATCGAGGACTATGCGCAGGAGTGGCCGACGCCGGGCACGCCCGCTGCGGTCGGTGAGCAGCGGATCATCGGCAATCACCGTGCCAACACCTACCAGAATCGCGTCATGCTGATGACGAAGCTCCTGCAGATGGGCGCGAGCTAATTCCCCAGTAATCCAGTTAGTCAGAACTGAGTGTTCTGTGGGATGAGATCGACTTGGAGGGGGCGCGATTTTTCCATCGAGCGTCATCGCGGCCTTCAGCGTGACCAGAGGAACATGATGCCGAATGTATTTTGCAAAAGCCTCGTTCAGCGCTTTTGCTTCTTCTTCAAGCATGCCGGAAGAGACGTCGATGCCGGCAGCGCGAAGCTTGGCAAATCCTTGGCCGCCGACCAGCGGATTTGGGTCCTCCATGGAAGCGACCACGCGGGAGATTCCGGCGGCAATGACGGCATCGGCGCAAGGTGGGGTGCGTCCTTGATGGGAACACGGCTCCAGGTTGATATAGAGAGTTGCGCCACGCGCTTTTTCTCCGGCTTGCTCGATGGCAAGGACTTCGGCATGTTTCAGGCCATCGTAGGTGTGGCTACCGCTCCCGACAATTGAGCCATTCGTGTCCACAATCACGGCGCCCACACAGGGATTAGGCGACGTCAGACCAATGCTTTGCCGAGCCAGATCCAGGACTTGGCGGAGGTAGAGTTCGTCAGTTTTCCGAGCGGGCATTTTACGTTTATTCACCACAGAGTCGCAGAGCCACAGAGGAAGGCACGGACCAGATGATCAGAACTGCGTTCTTCTCTGTGCCTCGGTGTCTCCGTGGTGGAGAACTTAGGCAAACAAGGAGTCGACAAAATCCTTCGCGTTGAACGGAAGCAGATCCCCGGCTTTTTCGCCGACGCCCACGTAGCGCACCGGCAGACCTAACTCACGGGAAATCGCAACCACCACGCCGCCCTTTGCAGTGCCGTCGAGCTTAGTGAGCACGATTCCGGTTACGCCAGCGGCTTCTGTGAACTGGCGCGCCTGCTGCAGGCCGTTTTGGCCGGTCGTGGCATCCATCACCAGCAAGGTTTCGTGGGGCGCGCCGGGAATGATCCGTTGCGCGGTACGCCGCATCTTGTCCAGTTCCGCCATGAGGTTGGTTTTAGTGTGCAGACGTCCGGCCGTGTCGACGATGACGTAATCGCTGTGGCGCGCGGACGCGGCTTGCAGAGCGTCGTAGAGCACGGCTGCGGGATCGCCGCCGGCTTTCGTTCGGATGACTTCGGTTCCGGTGCGCTCGCCCCAGATTTCCAGTTGCTCGATGGCGGCGGCACGGAAAGTGTCAGCTGCGCACAGCAGGACGGTTTTGCCTTGCGAACGAAAAACCTGCGACAGCTTGCCAATGGTCGTTGTCTTTCCTGTCCCATTGACGCCGACCACAAGAATTACTTCAGGGATGCCATCGACTTTCTTGACCGGGCTGGTGTTGGCGGCATCGAGGATCGCCAGCAGCTCGTCTTTCAACAGGCGTTTCAGTTCGTCAGCATTCCTGATTTGCTTTCGATCGGCCTTTTCACGAAGCTTGTCCAGCACTTCCCGGGTGGTCGTGTTGCCGAGGTCGGCGCCAATCAGAGTGGCTTCCAGATCGTCCAGTGTTGAGCGATCAATCTCTTTGCCGAAGGAAACAACTTCTTCGATGCGCTGGCTGAGGTTTTCGCGGGTACGCGTCACCGCCTCTTTCATGCGGTCGAAGAGGCCGGGCTTCTGCTTCTCGTCCAGGCTGCCAAAAAGAGTCTGAATCATAATGTTGAGTCTCGCGCTAAGAATCAATTATAGCGGTAGGTGCTGATTTGGACGGGAAGGGACACTCAGCGGAGTCACGGAACGCGAACAACAACGAAAACTAAACCGGGGCTTCCGAGACGGCCGGAATTGGTGTCGCAGGCTGCGCAGGAGCGGGCATGGTGGATTTGACTGGAATGGGCGGTGCCGGCAATGTTGGGCGCGGGATGCGAATATCGCCGCGATAGTAAATCGCAGTTATGGCCGAAGCCGCAGTGGGATCGAGGCGCTTCCCGGAAAGATTGTGAATGATTTTCAACGCGTCCACGGGGTCGTGCGCTTGTTGATAAGGACGGTTGGTGGTCAACGCGTCGAAGGTGTCGGCGACCGCGATGATGCGCGGCAAAAGAGGGATCTGGTCTCCCTTCAAGCCATGTGGGTAACCCCGCCCGTCGAGCGATTCATGGTGCAGTTCAATTCCCGGAATCATTTCTTTCAGTTGCGCCACCGGGCGCAGGATGTTTGCGCCCTTGGTGGTGTGGGTTTTCATGATGTCGAATTCTTCCGGAGTGAGTGCGCCCGGCTTCTTTAGAATGCGATCCTCGATCCCAATCTTGCCGACATCGTGCAGTTGGGCGGAAATGCGGACGGTTTCAATGAAGTCTTCCGACACCCCCATTTCTTTGGCAATCATCAGGGAATAGCGGGTGACGCGGTCGGAGTGGCCGCGAGTGTAAGGATCTTTTTCGTCGACCGCGCCGGCGAGCATCTGAATCGAACCCATGAACAAATCGCGGTTCTCGGTGGCGGCGCGTTTGAGGTCGAGCACGAAGTGCTCAAGCTCTTCCGACATGACGTTGAACGTGTCGGCTAGTTCGCCGATTTCAGTGCGGCTCTTGACGTGAACGCGCTGCGAAAAATCCCCAGCCGCAATGGCCCGGCTGAAATGAGTGAGCACCTGCAGTGGATTCGTGATCCGGCGGGCGGCGAAAATACTGATCGCCACGCTAAGAGCGATCGCCATCAGTGCCAGGGTGCGGGCGTTGCGCTGCATCTCATATACGCCGCGATAGGCCTCGGCGCGCGGCTTTTGCACGACCACGGCCCAGTCGAGATTCGTGACCGGACTGTAGGTGCCAAGCATTCTGATGTTGGTATTGCCACTGCGAAGGTTGAATTCCCGGGTCGCAGCCACCAACTGGACTTTGGTGCCTGCCTCGACAAAGTTCCGCACGATTTCGAGGTTGGACATGTCCTGTCCAGTGGCGTAGTCCGAAGTGGCGCCCGCGACCAACCGGCCCTGGCTGTCCACCACATACGGGGTCAGGCCGCCTCGATTGACCTCTTGCAAGCGGCGAATCAGAAACTGCAAATCTACGACTGAACCAATCATGCCCAGAAAACTGCCACTGTACGTTACAGGAGTGCTGACCAGCAT
>Ga0228598_1000217_pt1 | contig 10807 bp, 10 predicted proteins | sample CZU4metagenome_FD_182726 | JGI IMG/M metagenome (GOLD analysis project Ga0228598, IMG submission 182726) | Spruce rhizosphere microbial communities from Bohemian Forest, Czech Republic - CZU4 | ecosystem: Host-associated > Plants > Roots > Rhizosphere | place: Czech Republic: South Bohemian... | reverse complement strand
CACTACCGACCCTTCCGCCACGTTTCCCGCCAAACGTTCGAAGATTAGCCCACCAATTCGCTACAATGATTCCGGCACGCGTTAGTATGAACCTCGACGAACTAAATTTCGACCTGCCGCCCGAGCGCATCGCGCAGCGCCCACTCGCCGCGCGCGACGCCTCCCGCATGCTGCTCCTCGATAAAACGACTGGCACATGGGCAGACCGTCAATTCCGCGAATTTCCCGATCTTCTGCGCGGCGATGAACTGATCGTCCTGAACAACGCCCGCGTCCTCCCCGCGCGCTTATTCGGCCGCCGGGTCGGCATCCACGCCGAGCCTCCCGGCATCCACAACCGCGCCCGCCACGAGCACCTGCAATCCCCGATCGAAGTCCTGCTCGTGCGCCAGCTCTCGCCAGACACCTGGGAAACCCTGGTGCGTCCCGGCAGAAAAATTTCGGTAGGCGAAAAAATTATCTTCGGCGAAAGGGCACGCGATGGCGAAGGTGAACTCGCGGCCGTAGCCGAAAGCCGCGGCGAATACGGACTCCGCGTCCTGCGCTTTATCTGCAAATCCGGTTTTCACGAGGCGCTCAGTCGCCTCGGCCACATCCCCCTGCCGCCCTACATCAAGCGCGCCGACGAACCCGCCGACCGCGAGCGCTATCAAACCATCTACGCAAGGCAGGGAAACGCCGTAGCCGCGCCCACCGCAGGCCTGCACTTCACGACCGAAATCCTCGAGCGCATAAGAGCCCGCGGCATCGCAGTTGCCGAAGTAACTCTCGACGTAGGCCTAGGCACCTTCGCGCCGGTTCGCACCGCACGCCTCGAAGACCACAAAATTCACGTCGAGTCCTACGAAATCCCCGAACCCACCGCGCAAGCGATCGCGAAAGCGCAAAATGAAGCACGACCTGTCCTCGCCATCGGCACCACCGTAGTTCGCGCCCTCGAAGACGCCGCCGAAAAATCCGCACAGCGCGGCAGCAGCACACTAAACCCCGGAAAATCCGCAGCCGCGATTTTCCTCTACCCCAGCAGACCCCTCCGCGTGGTAAATCAGCTCCTCACAAATTTTCATCTCCCGCGATCCAGCCTGCTCGCGCTAGTAGCCACGCTAGCCGGACAAGAAAATATCCTGCGCGCCTACCGCCACGCCGTCGCCGCCGAATACCGCTTCTACAGCTACGGCGATTGCATGCTAATCCGCTAGGCGCTTTCCGCGTCCCGCGTTTTCCGGCTTCCCAAAGTTCCCCCGCGCGATTTCGTGCAACCCGCTCACTCTTCGTCTATAATTCGCATCCTGCCCCTCGGGGGCAGTTTCATGCGCTATCTGATTCTCAGCGACATCCACGCCAACTTAACTGCTCTGGATGCCTCTCTCGCTGCCGCGAAGGGCCACTGGGAGAAAGTAATCTGCCTCGGCGACGTAGTAGGCTACGGTCCCGACCCTAACGAAGTCGTCGATCGCATCCGCGAAATGGGCGCCATCACCATTCGCGGCAATCACGATAAAGCCGGCTCGGGCCTCGCCAACGCCGACGATTTCAATCCCGTCGCACGCGCCGTAGCGCTATGGACCCGCGACCAACTCCGCCCCGACAATCGCGAATGGCTCGAGCAACTCCCGACCGGCCCGCTCAACGAAAATGGTTTCGTAATGGTTCACGGCGCCTTCCGCGATGAAGACGAATACGTTTTCGCGCCCGCCCAGGCCCTCGACAGCCTTCTCGACGCCCCCGCGCAAATCACTTTCTTCGGACACACGCATCTGCAAGGCGGCTTCACACTTCACGACGATCAAGTCGGCGTGCTGCATTTCAAACCCGCCGCCGGACAGCATTTCTCGACGCTCAACGTCGAGGACGGCACTACCTACCTTCTCAATCCCGGTTCCATCGGCCAGCCGCGCGATGGAGATACGCGTGCCGCGTTCGTAATTGCCGATATTCCCAATAAATCCGTGCAGTTCTGGCGGGTGCCCTACGATATCGAAGCAGTGCAAAAACGCATGGGCGCCGGCGGCCTGCCCGAGCCGCTGATTCAGCGTCTGGCGTTCGGCCGCTAAGGCGCGCGAGGAATCCAAGCCATGGAACCGGGCGAAAGTTCCTACAGCGCAGAACGCCGCCGCTTCCCGGTAGCATTCCTGGCCGGGGCGATGGTCATGGCGCTATTGTTCGGCGGATTCTATCTACTCACGCGCATCCTGGGCTCCCACGGCCCCGCCGTCGCCGCAAAACTTCCCTTCGGCGCCGCAGAACAAGCCTACGCCGAGCGCATCCATTTCAACGACCTGCACATGTCGCGCTCCACCAATATGATCAAGCAGGAATTCACCTACGTAACCGGAACGATGACGAACGACGGCGTGCAATCAATTCGCGCGATGGAAGTCACCGTAGAATTTCGCGACGCTCTCAATCAAATAATTCTGCGTGACTCCCAATTCGTGATCGCGCCCAACACAGACCCCCCGCTGAACGCCGGCCTCAGCCGCGAATTCCAAGTCACGCTCGAACACGTTCCCGCCGAGTGGAATCAACAGTATCCTTCCATACGAGTCACTGGCCTGATACTGCAATAGCCGCGAGCATGTTCTCGAAGCGGCAACGAATTCCCCATGACGGTGTGCGGTTGAATTCGCCTGGCGGAAAACTGGCGCCGAGGCCTGAAAATTATTTTCCGCCAGTAAGCGATTTATTTTTTGAGGAAATTTTTGCGCCGGAAAAAAAGGAGGGGAAGCGGCCTGGGTTGAGCCAGAACCACTTCCCGGGGTGTGTCCTAGAAGCGATTAAATGATTAGACGCCTGCGGTGGGAAAAGGTTGCACTAAAATGCAGGCACGGAAAAAATTCACAAAGCTCAATAAAACAGGTACTTGCGCCACTTCTCGTCGCGGTGTCCGATCAATCGCATCAACTGCCGCGAAGTATGCAGCGTGAAAGGCCGCGGCCGCCGCTGCAATTTGATCCCCGCTTCTTCCGGTGTGCGATCGCCCTTGCGGTTGTTGCACGTGTAGCAGCACGCCACCAGATTTTCCCACGTCGAACGCCCGCCGCGCGAACGCGGCATCACGTGATCCAGCGTCAGCTCCGAAGCCGGAAACGCCCGCGCGCAAAACTGGCAAGTATTGCGGTCGCGCAGCAAAATATTTTTCCGCGAAAGCGCCCGGCTCTGCTGCGGAATGTGCCGGTAGCTCAGCAGCCGGATCACCGACGGCACTTGAATCGCCTTCTGTGTAGAATGCACTTCAGTGTGGTTGGTTTCTTCCGCCTGCGCGACGCCCTTCAGCATCAGCACCAGCGCGCGCCGCACCGCCGTCACGTTGATCGGCTCAAACGTCGCATTCAGCACCAGCACGGGAGCTTGCATCACGGAAGGACGGCTGACAGGAGACTTTACCTGCCCACTCACCGCAACAGGATCCGACGCGACTCCGCCCAGCCCGATTGCGGGCCGGGGCCGTAAGCCATGCTTGAGCCGCATTTCCATTTGCGCCGCCTTTGCGTCGCTCGACGAGTTTCCCTAGCTTCTAAGGATGCTCGTCGCACCCTGTTGGTTTCTCCTGCTTGAATCTGTTTCTGGCTGCTGGGGACCCGTGGGCGACCAGCCTCGAACGACTCGCGCCACCGTCAATCCGATCACCGCCGCCGCGCCCGCCTGCTTCCGGGCTCGCGCGCATGAATCCAAGGTCGCGCCAGTCGTCAATACATCATCTAGCAGCAGAACTCGCAGCTTGTCAACCCGCAGCCCCTTGCGAGTCGCGTACGCGCCACGTACCGAATCCCAGTGCTCCTTACGCGTCAGTACCAGTCGCGCCGGACGAGGCTTGGTGCGCATCAGCAAATACGCGCCCTGCTTCAAATGGAGCCGCCGTGCCAGTGGCCGCGCGATCAGTTCCGTCTGATTGTAACCGCGTTCGCGCGGCCGGTCAGGATCCAGCGGCACCGGCACCACCACATCGGAGCGAAACGCCTCGCCCTCACGCGTCACGATCTCAGCCAGCCGAGCGGCGAAGCAGTCGCCCAGCCGCGTAACTTCCTCCTATTTCAGCAGAAGAATCGCATGGTGCAAAGCGTCGTTGTAACGTCCGTAGCTGCGCGCCCGATCGAAAGCGTAGTAGCCATCGCGGCACAATCGGCACAAAGTCCGCGCAGCTTCGGTACTCGCGGTCGTGCCAGCCGCGGCCACGCCCGCTACGGCTGCAGCCAACACCGGTGCGGGAAACGGTCGCCCGCAACACTCGCCCATCGGTTGCTCTATCGGCTGGAACGACGCAAGACATAAACCGCAAATTGGAATGCGGCTAGCATTCCAAAGCGTAGTCCCGCAAATGCGGCAAGGCGCAGGGAAGAACACAGCAGCAAGCGCGTCAATGGCGGTTCGCAATATCACAATGTAGTTAGCGAGCGAGAGGGGTATCGCGAACGCTACTCCAGGCGAGAAGGGAAGGATAGAGGGTAATTCTACGCACAACCGCGCTGCGCGGATCGCGTCGCACCCATGTCCAATTGGGCGGAAGGGCGGGGCTTCAGCCCCGCCGTCACGCGCCACGCAATCAGAGCGGCTTCAGCCCCTGAAGCCACGCTTTTCAATCATGGCTGGACACGCGAGCGCACACCCGTACGCGTCGGAATCGGCATGGAAAACGAATCAGAACCGCCGCGCGACTTACAGCTGCCCCTGCTCCGTCTTTTCCTGGCAGGTAATGCAATACCGCGTCCACGGCACAGCTTCCAACCTCTTCTGCTGCAGCTCTTCGTGGCACGAATTGCACTCGCCGTACGTGCCATCCTTAATACGCGCCAGCGCGCCATCCACCAGTTGCAGCAGCGAGCGGTCGTTATGCGTCTGCCCGAACAGGAATTCCTTGGTGTAGGAATTCGCCGCCTTGTCGCCCAGATCCACCGTCGGATCTTCGTCCGCCTCGCGCCCTTCCTGCTCGGTGCGCGCGATTCCGCGCACTAATTCTTCGCGCCGCGTGGCCAGTTTCTTTTTGTAGTACTCCAATCGTTTCTTGTCCATCGTTCAGTCCCTATGCGAGGCCCAATAGCTCGCTCGAAGCCGCCCAGTTTAACGGCACACACTTCCCATGTCAAATGAGCGCAAAGCTGCTGACGGCAAAAGGTAACCGCCGACGTTCCTCCGTCGGGCGATAAACCAATAATCGCCGCTAACTTTGACGCTCCGCCAGGAAGAATGTCTCTGGTCGGCTTGTGATAGATGCTGTATCAACGGAAAAGGATTCCACTGCCCAGCCGCAGCGATAGCAACCTGCAGATTCGTTGGGGTTATGTAGCGGGCATCTGTCTTTCGAAGCGAGACTGCCGAGAGAGAAGCAAAGGAGCGCAGAACGTCCCGAAACAATGGTTCCCGGGAATCGCTTTGTCTGTGCCCTCCACCTTTCCCTGTGTTCTCTGTGCTAAATCTTTCGCCCTACGCCGCGCCAATCTGCTTCTTCGGAAATATAAAATGTATCCCCAGGCCGCCAACAATAAGCACGAGAAACGCGAAGATGCTCCCCTCCGGCCCCACCTTTCCCCCGGTAAGCCACGTCGGGCCATGAAACGTGGAGTTAAACAGATGTCCCTTCGCCAACATTCCGCTATCCGGCACGGAATAAAAAAACGTCTCCGACCAATCCCACGCCGCGTGCATTCCAATCGGAAACCAGATGTTCCCAGTCCGCTGCAAACTGAACGCCGCCAGCGCCCCAAACGATCCCGCCATCGCCGCGCCGAACCACGCTTCGGCGAGGTTGTTCAAATGGATCGCCCCAAACAAAATCGAAAGCACAATCGCCGCCGGCCAGAACCCGATTCCCTCGCCCAGCGTCGCTTGCATATACCCGCGGAACGAAAATTCCTCAAAGAGCGCCACCATCAGGAAGGCGATCCCGTACAGCGCGCCAAATTTCACCGCATCCCCACCCGACAGCGCCACGCTGCCTAACGAAAATCCGTGCAGCGCCGCGATCAGCCCTAGCGCCAACGACAGCATCGCGAACCCGTACGGCACGCCCTGCCAAAACCGCTTCCCCAGAAACTGATTCGGCGGCAAATAATAATCCGCGTAGGTACGCTTTTCGATCAGCGCCATCAACGCCGTCGCCACCACTAATCCAAACAACAGAATGCTCTCGCTAAAAATCGCCAGCGGCGGGGTAAACATATTCGGATCTTGCGCCTTGAACCATGAATCCACTCCCGGGACGTGCTTCAACGTGAATCCTTCTGCCTTAAGGCACGCGAACATCAGAAAAATAAATAGCAGCAATCGCCACCCGGAGCGGATTCCCCGCGTTCCCATGAAAACATTTTCGATCCCCGAGTGCTGCGCCTCCGCGGGATGAAATTCTCGAACCGGCGCAGGCAAACCGTTCGTTTCGCCGTTCGTCGTCATCGTGTCCCTCCCAAGTCCTGCCTACTATACGGCACTGCCACCAAAATAGTTTCAATATCGCCCCGCGCAGCTCTACTTCCGCCCCGCTCGCTTCTGCGCGATCACCAATCCACGCGGCGTCGAAAGCAGCACCACCGAAATCAACCCTTCCTGCTCCAAACGCAGCGCCGCCTCGCGCACCACTTTGAAATGCGAGCTCGCGTCGTGCACCAATATCAATCCGCGGTGATCAAGCTGCGGTAGAAACCGCCGTATCTCCTGCTCGCGAATCGTCAGATGGCTGTCGCTGAAAAGAATATCAATCGTTCCCTCAATCGGCGTTTCCAGGCTCGACGCGTTTCGATACTCGATCCAATCCCCTAACCCGGAAGCGTCAATGCGTTCCTTCGCCTTCGCAAAAATCGCCGGATCGAACTCGATCGTAATCAGTTTCCCATATCCGTTGGCCTTCATCCCCTCCGCCATCTTGATCGCGCTGTACCCGATGAACGTCCCGGTCTCCACAATCAATCGCGGCTTCGTCGTGGTCACGATCGATTTCAAAAAGTCCAGCACTTCCAGCTCCGAGCTCTGTGAATCCACCATCTGCCACCATTCCGGATGCGGGCACTCCGGTGTAGCCCCTACGTACTCCGCCTGAATGAAATCCTCCTGCTCGCTCAGGCGATCCAAAATGTGATGCCCCTCGTAACGCTTCACGAATCGCGGCACGAGCACTGCGATCACCGCTCCGCCCGCCAATATCGCCACGCCACAAACCGAAAGCGCCACCGCTCCATGCGGCACGCGCGGCCGACCGCCGAACACCGCGGTTTCCAGCAGTTGGTAACCACTCGCAAGTATCAGCCATTCCCCAAACACGATCCCCGCCGGCCGCTGAAATTGCAGTTGCTTCCGGCCTTCACTCCAGAGGAAAGCCGCCAGCGACCCAGCGGCTGCAATTCCCCAAGTCGCCGGCGCATAAAGCGGCACGCTGCCATTAACAACCGCGAGCGGAATCAATCCAGTCGCAACTCCCACTGTCGCCGCCACACAACCCACATCCAGCACAGTGAGCAACCGCCAACCGCCCGCGCTTCGGAGCGAGAGTCTCCTGCGCAGCAAATCCGCGCGCAAAGTGACACCCGCAGCGATCACGAAAAGCGCGTAAACGAAAATTGTCATCCCGGATAGCCTTGCTGCGAACCGTAGGTGAGTACGCGAACGCGCGCGCGTGTGAATGAGGAAAAGTCAGAAGTAATCAACGTAATCCAACCTGGAGTTTGTGACGGGCGGTTCACGGGAGGAGTCTAGGAGGTATCTACGTCTGCTGGCAAGCCGTGCGATGCTTCGCAGTTCGTAGCGCCGGCGTCCCGCCGACTCTTGCCGTCCGTTACGCGTTTTCCGCCGACGCCACTTCCGCCGGCATTCCCATGTTCACCGGCATCTGCCGGTGCGTCAGCCGTCCCAACTCGAAAAACGCGCTCGCAGCCGCATTCTGCATCGCCAGCGAGCTTTCCACGCCGCAAGTGCAGCCCGGACACTCGCGCCGCACCATGGCCTCGCACTGCCGCACGTAATCCTCAGACGCCAAAATCGTTTCCAGTTTGTCCTTCAGAATATTTCCCACCGGCTTCAGCGGATAGCATCCGGTCATCACGTCGCCATTCGAAAGCACGAACATCTGGAGGTACCCCAGAATGCAAGGCGGCTCCGACACCAACTGCCGTTTGAAATATTTGGTCACGTATTCCACTTCGTATTCCGGCCGCTTCAGGTCCTGACGCAGGAATTTTGCGATCTCCTTCACGTCGCCGCCCTCCGGCCACATCGAATCCATGTCCGCGTCCTTGATGAAATAAATGCTCTGGCTCAGGACGTTATACTGCACCTCGGCTCCCACCCCGTGCGCCACTTCCGCCAATTTCCCGAGTTCCTTCGCGGAAATTCTATTCAAGGTCACGGCGATCGAAACTTTCTTCCCGCGTAGCAATTTGATCCCCTGCATCGCCAGGTCAAAGTACCCGTCAATCCCGCGGATCAAATCGTTCGTCTCTTCCAGCCCGTCAATCGAAATGCAAACCTTGGTGATCGGCGACGCGTTAATTTCCTTGTGCATCTTCTTGATCAGCAGCCCGTTGGTCTGCAGGATCACTTCCGTAAAAGGACGCATGTCCGCGCGCTTCATGATCTGGAACAAATCGGTACGCAGCAGCGGTTCGCCACCGGTAAATCGCAACGAACGAATTCCGGCCGCCCCGATCTCGTTCAGCAGTTCCACCGCGCGATCGGCCTTGATCCCGTCGTGCCAGCGCGTCTTCCAATAATCGCAGCTGATGCACTTCGCCTGGCAATTTTCCGTCAGCTTCACGTGCGCGGCCAGCGGCCGAATACGCGGCGGCAAAAATTTCGCCGAAAAATTGCTCCCCAGCCACACGCGCGTCAAATACAAACCAGAAAACGACATCCAGCGCTCCCTCGGACCGCTCGGCAAATCAAAAATCCCAACAATTCCCAAGCGTCCGACAAAGATTATACAGCCTCGCTCGACCCCCTGCAACGCGCGTCCGCTGCGATGTGTTGTCAGACGGGGCGCCCACAAAGTGTTATCGACACCCCGCCATCCCTCGCACCTCATGGTCAGGGTTGCGGCCAACCCACACCGCTGTTAAAATCTTACGTTTGCGAGCCTGGAAGAGCCGCAATCCTTATCCGCTATCCTGGACATCCTTCCATGAACGGAACCATCTCGCGCGACGCACAATTTCTGGGGGAGGACTGGTTTGGCTAAATACGATGTCGTAATAATCGGCAGCGGACCGGGCGGATACGTCGCCGCCATTCGCGCCGCGCAGTGGGGCCTGAAAGTTGCCGTCGTCGAAAAAGATCCCTTCCTCGGCGGCACTTGCCTGCACGTCGGCTGCATCCCCACCAAAGTTTTCCTGCACCACGCCGACATTTACGATCACTTCAAGCGCGCCGAAGAATTCGGCTTCGAAGTGCAAGACGTGAAAGTGAATTGGCCCGCCATCCTCGCGCGCAAAGACAAAATCGTAAAAAAACACGCCGGCGGCATCGGACTGCTGTTCAAAAAGAACAAAGTCGAATCCATCACCGGCTGGGGCAAGATCGCCGGCCCAGGCCGTATCTCAGTGGAAAAAGACGGCAAAATCACCGAACTCGAAACCTCGAACATCCTTGTCGCCACCGGTTCCGCCGCGCGCTCGTTGCCGGGTGTAGAAATTGACGGAACCACGGTCCTAACCAATCGCGAAATTCTCGGCCTGCAGCAAATCCCGAAATCCATGATCGTGGTCGGCTGCGGCGCGGTAGGCGTCGAATTCGCTTCCATCTTCCGCACCTTCGGCTCCGACGTGACGCTCCTCGAAGCGCTCCCGCGCGTCGTTCCTCTCGAAGACGAAGAAGTTTCCGCCGAACTTCACAAAGCCCTCGTGAAACGCGGCATGAAAATCGAACTCGAAGCCAAAGTCGAGTCCGTGAAGAAAGACGCGAACGGCGCGACGGTCGTGTATAAAGATAAAACCGGGAACGCCCACACCATCAGCGCCGAAAAAGTACTAATCGCCGTCGGCCGCCGCCCGCTCACCGAAAATATCGGCCTCGAAAAAACCAAAGCCAAACTCGAGCGCGGCTTCATCCACACCAACGCGTTCCTGGAAACCGACGAGCCGCACCTCTACGCCATCGGAGACATCGTAGCCGGCCTGCCGCAACTCGCGCACGCCGCTTCCATGGAAGGAATCATCGCCGTCGGCCGCATGGCCGGAAAAGAAGTCCAGCCCTTCGACCGCAAGCGCTGCCCCAACGCCACCTACTGCGAGCCACAAATCGGTTCCATCGGCCTAACCGAAAAGCAGGCTCGCGACGCCGGCTTCCAGGTAAAGACCGGAAAATTCCCGTTCCTCGGCAATAGCAAAGCCACAATTCTCGGCCAGCACGAAGGCTTCATCAAAGTAGTCGCTGAAGAAAAGTACGGCGAAATTCTCGGCGTGCACGCCATCGGCCCGCTCGCCACCGAAATCATCGCCGAGCCGGTAGCGGCCCTGGGCCTCGAAGCCACGCTCGACGACATGGCCGCCACCATTCACGCCCACCCCACAGTATGGGAAGCGATGGGCGACGCATTCAATTCCGTGCGAGGCTTGAGCATCAATTATTAGAGCGCGGTCAAAAAGTTGTCCAAGGCGCGGGTTGAGTGGCACAGGCAATCTTGCCTGTCGAGCTAAAGCAATACGGATCGGCGGCAATCCGCCGGAAACGGCTACGGTTTCGTGAAGCAACCAGAGAAAATTTGCTGGCAAGTGAATGGGGGCGTCCTGCCCTACGCCCAAGCCTGCGCACTGCAGCATCAACTCGTCGCAGCCCGCAAAGCCGGCGCGATCCCAGACGTCCTGCTCTTCTGCGAGCACCCGCACGTAAT
>Ga0228598_1000216_pt1 | contig 10810 bp, 7 predicted proteins | sample CZU4metagenome_FD_182726 | JGI IMG/M metagenome (GOLD analysis project Ga0228598, IMG submission 182726) | Spruce rhizosphere microbial communities from Bohemian Forest, Czech Republic - CZU4 | ecosystem: Host-associated > Plants > Roots > Rhizosphere | place: Czech Republic: South Bohemian... | reverse complement strand
ACCCTCAACGGCGGCCCCGGTCAATATGGCACGGTTTTCTGTCTGAGACCACCTTCCAAAGGAGCGAGGGATTGGGTCGAAACCGTGCTCTACGGTTTTGGCGACGGCCAGCAGGGTGCCGATCCAGAAGCTGGCCTCATTTTCGATGCGCATGGTGACTTGTATGGCACGGCTCTCGGCGGGGAGACCCACGGCGGTGTCGTTTTTCGCCTTAAGCCTCCGAAGCGCGGGGATTCTTGGCCGCTTACTGTGCTCTACAACTTCACAAAATCCCCCGACGCTGACCACCCGACGGCGGGTCTAGTTTTCGACGCCAAGGGCAATCTTTATAGCACGACAGAATGGGGCGGTACCGGGCAGACGTGTCAAGGTGGTTGCGGAACCGTGTTTGAGATCTCCCCGTGAGAGGGCCGCGCGGCCGGTGGCGCATTCAAGCCGCACTTTGGCTTGGGTGGGGCACTTCTCATGCGTAAGCCCAACTCATGGGACGCCCGTCTTGAGTTAGCGAACCATGCGCGGCAGCCGCGCGAGATTCCCAATTTGGGAATCGGCCTCGCCGTCCGCTCACTTTCCTCTTGAACTCCGCCTACCATCCGCGATAATATATCAGCGTAGATGTTATCTGTAAGATAATCTAAGATTCTCGACAAGCGGCCAATCATGGCGAAGACGAACACTTCCGCCCAGCTCTACCGCAGTCCCAAGATGGAACCGCAGGCGATCGGGCACCACGCTAACTCCAATGTTTCCAATATTTTGCCTCTAACTTCCTTAAGAACCATAGATCTAGCGGGAAGAAAAATTTCCGATCGTTTGTTTTCTAGATTTTGCGCGGAATTGAGAGTTTTTTTGAGGTATTTTCTGCACCGGAATATGTGCAACAGCGAACACGGTAGCAGCATGGGTCCGGGCTCCGTCAAAAACAAGGCAGCGAAGCTGTAGCGAAACCTTCCCCGGCATACGGAGTTGGCATTAAAAAAATGAATGCTGTTTTCGGGGTCAGAGCTTAGGAGCCGAAGTCGCCCGAGCCGGTCGTCCTTCGCGTGGGATCTTCTGAAACCGCCGCGCCTTAGCGGGATCGCTTCCACAACTTTGATAAAGCCTCGGCAGCATTTTCCAGGATTCGCCTTTGCTGGTTTTCAGCAGTCTCGAACTGGGCGCGCAATGGCATCCTGCGATCCAAGAGAGCTTTGGCGCGTCTACTGGGGGTTGAAGACTGTTGGCGTTCTAAAACCGTGAACGCGGCTGCGAAAATTTGTTGAGCGTCTGCTGAACTCATGGACGCTATTAAAGCCGAGCGTTGAATTCATTACCATACAGCCAGTTGCCTAGAGCGGCATCTCTCGGCACCTAGGGTGTCGAGGGGAGTTCTATTAGAGTTCGAATCGAGTAAGCATTATTTGCAGACAAAGTTGGCAGCGTCGTTGGTGTTGCCGCTGCCCTTGTATACCGCCTCTTGCGGATAAGAACAGAGCGGACGAGTAAACTGGACGCCTTGCGTTGGATCGTTGTTGACGTAATGTGTCGCGATAATAAGGTCCGATTTGAAAAGGCAGAAGAGCTACTCTTGCGGCCCTGGAAGCGCTCTCTGCTGCTCAGAAGCTTCTTTCCTGGGAATCTCGATCTGCTTCCATTTGCGATATACATTAGCGACAGCGAGAGTCCAGAAAGGAACCAGATCGGCTCCGGGTACGAGTTTGGCAAAGAACGTAGGCAGAAATTCCCATTGCCATCCGAGCAGGTGAACCATTACGGCGGCAACGGCGAAGTCGAGGACGTCATCCGCGGGCGAGAAAGCGCCTTCGGCGAATAACGGGAACAAAACGACTTGAAGTGCATCAGCCGCTATGGCAAGAATCATGGCGATGCGAAATCGCGAGCGCGGCGAGAGCTGGACCGGAGCATCGATTACGTCTGGGGCTGCCTTCATATGGCCTATTCTGACGCATCTCCCTCACAAATTGAAGTCTTATCAAACTAATACTAGTCAGAATTTCGATCTCCTATTGCGCCAGCACCATTATGAGGGCAAGCGCGTAGCCGCAAGGCGAAGAGAGAGCGAATTAAATTCTGCGGTAGGCGGACTGTAAAATCAGGCAGTCCGGGCAATATCGCCATTGGGCGAAGACTTGCGAATCCAGGAGTCTGTGGAACCATTTCTAGCCCAAGCTCGTATACGATTACAGCGTGGACCCAATGCACCCCACAGGTACGCTCGCCGCAGTGCCACCGGGAACGGTTCGAAGGTTCAATGCCCCGGCGATTCGAGAACAACTCAGGCGTTACGGTACTGCATTCCGCGACCCTGCGGTCGAAGCTTTGGGGGCGTTGCGCGCGCACAAATTGCGTTCTGCGCTGACGCTGCTGGGCGTAACTTTATCCGTGTCCGTCCTCATTCTGGTCGTGTCGATTATCACTGGCGCGAACATTTACATTCAGGATAAGGTTGCCAATCTCGGATCTAATGTATGTCTCGTGATGCGTTTTCCCATCATCACCAATCAGCAGGACTTCTTCAAAGCGATGCGCCGGAATCGGCTTATTACCTGGGATGATTTTCAGGCTCTGCATGACGGCATGAAGTTGCCTAAAGCCGTCGGCCTGGAAACGCGGACTAACGGCAAAGTTCGCCTGGGAACCCAAGCGTTGGACGACATTAATATTCGTGGAGTGACGGCCAACATCGCCGACATGGATGTGGAAGAGCCCGAGACCGGCCGCTATATAACGGACGCAGACAATGAAAGCAGATCGGAGATCACTTTCATCGGACAAGACGTGGCCACGAAACTGTTTCCCACTGTTGATCCCATCGGCAAGACGATCTATATCGACGGCATGGGCTTTCAGGTGGTGGGCGTAGCCAAGCCGATTGGAACCGTCTTCGGACAATCACAGGATAATTTTGTCTACATCCCGGTGCGAACGCTTTTGAAACGCTATGGTGAACACGGACAGGGTTTGGATCTTGCCATCAACGTACAAGCGCGCGGGCCGGAGTGGATGCAAGAGACTAAGGATGAAGCTCGCACGATCATGCGCGCCCGCCGCCATCTTGATCCGAAAGAGGATGACAATTTTGGCATTTTGGCGTCTGACACCATTATGGGTTTGTGGAAGAACCTGACCGGAGCTATCGCCGCTACCATGGTTGGAGTTGTTTCGGTGTTTCTCGTAATCGGCGGGGTTGTGATCATGAATGTCATGCTGGCGAGCGTGACCGAGCGCACTCGCGAGATTGGCGTGCGCAAATCGCTGGGGGCGCGACGGCGTGACATCATGATGCAATTTCTGGTGGAGTCTGCAGTGATGGCGGCTGTGGGAGGTGCGACGGGCATTGCCATTGCCTATCTTCTTTCCACGCTGGTGAGGCTGCTTACGCCGGTGCCATCGCAGGTGCCAATCAGCGCGGTGATTTTGTCACTTGCAGTGTCAACCATCGTCGGACTGTTCTTTGGGTTATATCCCGCGAGCCGGGCTTCCAAGCTGGATCCCATCGAGGCTTTGCGTTTCGAGATTTAGCGGGTTTCTTGAGGGATCCTTACAGAGGTTGTAACCATGCATCTTGAAATCGGCGAGAGCACACGGCTGGCGTTTGATTCGCTTCGCCAGCACAAGATGCGGTCTTTGTTGACCGTCTTGGGCGTGGTGATCGGAATCATGGCCATCGTTGCGGTAGCTTCGATCATGGTGGGGTTGGACCAGGATATTCGTGGATTTCTCGATCAATATGGCACCGACACGCTGTTCGTGTTTCGCTTTGACTTCGGGTTTCGAGGCACGCTCACGGCGGAAGAACGCAACCGCAAACCGCTGACGTGGGAAGACACTATGGCGATCCGGGATGAGTGCCCCGATGTGAAAGATGTAACTGTTGAAATCTCCCCGAGGATTGAGCCGGGCCGACCCATTACCGCAGTTCCGGCACGCTACAAACGCAACGAAGTTTACGGGATTCAATTTACGGGCACCATTCCATCTTACGAATGGGTCTACAACGCCAATCCGGAGAAAGGCCGATTCTTTTCGGAGGCGGAGAACTTGCATCACATGGACGTCGCGGTGATCGGGCACGACCTGGCGACGGGATTGTTTCACGAGGAGGACCCGCTGGGTAAGTCTATCGAGGTCGGAGGCGCGTTCTACCAGGTTGTCGGTGTGCTGGAAAAACGCAAAGGCCAGTTCTTCAAAGATGCGTCGGCGGATAAAGTTGTGGTCGTGCCTTATGGGGCATACCGCAAACACAATCCGCAGGATGATGAAAACTTCATTGGCGCGCAGGCGTATCCCGGTAGAAAGGCGCAGGCGGAGGATGAAATCATCGGCCTGATGCGGCGGCGTAGAGCGGTTGGTATTAGTAACCCGAACAATTTCGCGATTTCCAGCTCGGAGGGAATTGCGCGCCAATTCCGCCAGATCACGGGAGCGATTGCCATTGCCGTGGTCGTGATCAGTTCCATCGGACTCCTTATTGGCGGAGTTGGCGTGATGAACATCATGCTCATGTCGGTGACGGAGCGCACGCGTGAGATCGGCGTCCGAAAGGCCATTGGCGCACGACGCCGGGACATTATCCGACAGTTCCTCACCGAAGCCATGACCTTGACTGGCACTGGTGGAATCATCGGTGTCTCCCTGGGATGGGGGATCAGTTTCCTGATCAACAAATTATTGCCGAGTCTGCCTTCGGCCGTACCGCTGTGGTCGATCATCGCTGCGGTGACGGCTTCGATGAGCGTTGGCCTGTTCTTCGGTATTTATCCCGCGATGAAAGCCTCGCGTCTGGATCCTGTCGAAGCATTGCGCTACGAGTAAACGATTGTCCCTTCTGCGCGTGCGTGCTGCTTCCACGGCGTGTCAGCCTTGCACCATCGGTTTTCTCAGCTGGTCGAAAAAGATTTGTCCCGCCGAAGCCCAGCACAAATATCGCCACTTTCTGCCGTCACTTTCTGGCCCAGGCCCCGATGCCGGAAAAGTGAAAGTTACTTTCGTACACGCCCTTCCTTCATTTTGACAGGAGCTTCATGGTCGGAGAGGATCGTGTGGGATTGATCCAGAATCTTAGGAGGAAAATTATGACCAAAGCCATTGCAGCTGCCGTTGTTTCTTTGAGTCTGTCGTTTGCCGCCGGAATCGCGGTTGCCGACAGGGTCCGTGACTGGCACGAACTGGAAGACGTTCATAACCATGTGCAGGAAGCGATCCACGAGATGGAAGTTGCCCGCGCAGCCAACCACTACGATATGGCTGGACACGGCGTCAAGGCGGAAGACGATCTGCGAAGAGCGGAGCACGAACTCCACGATGCGATCGATGCGGCCCGCGCAGCACGCTAAGAGCGTTTTGGGCAAAACTACCAGCAGCTGTCAGGGGTGACTCCCACTGACGGCTGCTGGTTATTTTGGGTAAGCCTCGTCAGGTCCCCAGCGTTTACCAATATCAAACATTTTAGCTGGGGCAATATCGAACAACTCAGGCGTCAGAGCGATTCGAGAAGTTCTGATTTTGTGCTTGCAGTTCGCGCAGCTTGAACCGTTGCAGTTTCCCCGTAGCTGTTTTGGGGAGTTCCGGCAGAAACTCGATCCAGCGGGGACGTTTGTAGGCTCCGATCCTTTGAGCCACCCAGTCTTGCAGTTCCCGCGTTAGTTGGTGGCCGGCCGTGAACTCATCGTTTACCACGACGTATGCTGCTGGCTTGGTGAGTCCATTCTCATCGTCGCGAGCGATGACGGCAGCTTCCTGAATTGCCGGATGAGCGATCAATGCGCTCTCAACTTCGGCCGGACTCAGCCAACGACCGCTGACCTTGAATAGATCATTGGCGCGCCCAGCGTACCAGAAGTGGCCTTCGTCGTCCTGGTAATATTTGTCGCCGGTATGGAACCAATGGCCATCAAAGGTTTCCTTGGTTTTCTCGTGCTGATTCCAATAACCGGAGCAAGTCGAATCTCCCTTGATCAGCAGATTGCCAATTTCTCCCGGAGCCACCAGTTGGCCATCGTCATCGACAATCCTGGCTTCATATCCGGGAATGAGTTTGCCGCTCGATCCGGGCTTCGCTTCGCCCGGACGGTTCGCGATCACCATCTGCAAAGTTTCTGTGGAGCCCAGCGAATCCAGGATCTCCACGCCAAAGCGCTGTTTGAAACGCTCAAAGAGCGGGGCTGGCAAAGACTCACCCGCGGAGATAGCGTGGCGAACGCTGGAAAGATCGAATTCTTTTCGATCTTCCTGCCGACACGCAAGTAATGCAGCATAACTTGAGGGTACCGAGAAGAATAAAGTTGGGCGATAGCGCTCAATGTCAGCATAGACCGTCGCGGGTGTGGGACGCGCCGGCGAGAGAATAGTTGTCGCCCCGCAGCCTAACGGGAAGTAGCCGGCGTTCCCCAAACCGTAGGCAAAAAATAATCGCGCCACACTGTAGCAACGGTCGCTCTCATTCATATGCAGAATGTTCCGGGCGTATAACTCGAAACACACGACCATATCGTGATGCAGGTGCACGCAGCCTTTGGGGGCGCCTGTGCTTCCCGAAGAGTAGAGCCAGAAAGCCGCGTCGTCCTTACTGGTGGATTCGGCATCGAGTTGCGGAGAGGCAGCTTCCATCAATTCATCGAAGTGACGATCGTTTGGGTCCGTTCCTCCAACGACCACAATCTCTCGTAGATATCGGAGCCGTTCCCGCGGTATGGATTGGAGTTGCGGAAGCAGAGCTTGGCTCACCAATATCACTCGCGCCCGTGTGTCGTTGAGAAGATATTCGTACTCGGGCGGTTTCAGCAGAGTGTTAGCGGGCACGGCGACGGCGCCGATCTTGATAGTCCCAAAGAACGAGTACAGAAACTCCGGAGTGTCCAACAGCAAGAGAGCAACTCGTTCTTCTGGGCGCACGCCGAGTTGGCGAAGCGCATTGCCCGCGCGGTTTGTCCGCTCGAGCAGTTGCCGATAGCTTACCTGTTCGTCAGCGCACTCGATCGCAATCTTCTCGCCTCGTCCGTCGAGGACATTGCGATCCACAAAATAAGTCGCGACGTTGAACATCTCGGGCAAGTTGGTTAAAGGCTCTGCAAGTGTCTCCAGGGTTGAGGGGGATCTGAACATACGAATCTGCGTAACGGTGCGGGAGTATAACACGCGATCGAGCGCGATGTCGGGAAAACAGAGTTCATCGCGTCCCCGGCATGAACTTGGATTCCTTGTCGCTTGCGCTCCTCGGGATGACACAATCCATCCTTCTGGAATGGCCGGGAGGGGTTGGCTGTGGCTGTGGCCTTAAACGTAGCAGACTACGTTTCAGCGGATTATTGTCCCGTTGGCTTCGCTGAGGTGCTGGCCATCTTTACGTTGTGATTGGAGGCCTGATAATGCGCGATGCCGGCGTAGAGGGCTTCGGCGATTTGCTGGCGATACGTCGAGCTTTGCAAGTTGTTTTCGTCGGTGGGACTGCTGACGAATGAAACTTCAGCCAGAATCGCCGGCATCGAGGTTCCAGTCAGAACGACGTAATGCGCTTCTTTGACGCCACGATTAGGAAGGCCGGGATTCTTCGCAGACAACATCGCATACAACGCGCGCTGGACGCTGATTGCGACCCGGCGCGATTCGTGAACTTTTTCGCGAATGTCGATGCTGGTCCAGTCGATGGTCTTCAGTCCTGCCGCCGCGGATTCGTCTGCTTCTTCGGTTCGCGCCTTCACCGATGAGTAGGTGTTGGTGTAATAGGTTTCCACCCCGCGAGCTGAGGGGAAGTCGCTGTAATTGGCGTGGACGGAAACGAACAGGACGGCTTGCGCGAGGTTCGCAATTTCAGCGCGCTTTTCGAGCGCAAGATAGCTGTCGTCTCTGCGCGTGTAGATGACTTCGGCGCCAAGGCGACTCTCGACGAGTTGGCCGAGGCGTTCCACGATATCGAGTGTGAGATCTTTTTCCAGCAGGCCCTTGCGGCCGACGGTTCCCAAATCCCAACCGCCGTGACCAGCATCGAGCACGATGCGAAGCTTTTGTGGGGAGACGGCCGTCGGCTTTTGCACGGTGTTGAGCGGAGTTAAGGTCGCTGCCGGTTGCTTTTCATTTGCGCCGGTCGCTGCCGGGCTCAGTGGATTTGGCTTCGAGGAAGGCGCAATTGCGTCGAGGGTTTTCGGATTCGCAGCGAATTGATTCGCTGCAGTTTGATCCGACGGAGCAGGATTGGCGGGAGCAAAAAGATCAATCTTGGCGCGGGCGCTGGGCTTGGTCCCGAGCTTGCGAACTTCGACGACCAGACGATATGGATTGGGCTCCAGGCTCACGGAGAAATCCGATGCGCCATTGGTTTCGAGCACAACGCGAGTCACTCCTGCAACGGGCTGAGCCACGCGAATGCGCTCGAGCAGCGCATCGTTTACAGGAATCACTCGATTGGTAAACGTGGCAGGGAGCGTGGTGTCGTGCAAGTCGAAATAAATTCGCTCCGGATTTGGGAGCCGATGAGCTTCATACTGGACCTGATCCTGCATATCAATCACAACCGTGCTCGATTCGGCAGACGACCAATGACGGATGCCAGTAATCTTGGGCAACACGCCGGCTTCTTCGGGAGTTACGGGGGAAGAATCGCTTTCGTCGTCGGTTTGCGTTGCGGTTTCTACGATCGCGGGCGCAATTGCCGCGGGCTGCGCGATGGTTGCAGGCGGCACGATTGGCGACGCGGCTGGCACGACCGACGATGTGTTCGCTTTTGCCAAGCGCGCATTGCGACCGAGCTTCCACCACACTCCCGCACCCAGAGCCACGGCAATCAGCACCACTGCTGCCACAACCGCGAGGCCGGGCGGCGGGGACTTGAGTCGTTCAGCCTCTACGGGTGTTGGCTCGACGACGGCAACAGCGCTGGATTTCGAATTCTCGGTTGAAACTAACTCCGGGCCAGTAACGGAACTCGCGGGCGGAGCGCTGTCAGCTGATTCCTTCGCCGATTCAGCCTCAACCGCCGCAATTTCAAGCGCAGGCGCAGGAACTGGTTCGGGCTCGGCTGCGACCGCCGGAACGACGCGCCGTGAAATCTCACGCAGGCGATCTTCCTCTTCCGGCTTCATCGCGGAAAGAATCAGTTCAGCCAGCAGACACAGACTGCTAACGTCGCTGTCATTGAATCCGTAGGGTTCGTTGGAGAAAGCTTCCAGCAGGCCAATCACATTTTCTTTTGCCGAGATAGGCACAGCCAGCATGGAGCGGACGCCCAGACGGCGGCAGGCCTGCAGGTTTACGCGCGGGTCGGTTTCGGTATCGTCGCAGCGAACGATGCGCCCCGAGACCAGGCATTCTCCGGAAAACCCTGAGTTCGGATCGAGACGAATACCCGCGTCGGGCGCGATGCTTCCCGCCGAAGCGCGGCAAACGATGGCATCGCCTTCCGCCCATGCAATGGCCATTCCATCGGCGCCGGTGATTGCCAGAGCGCGCTCCGCGACCAGTTGCAGCACTTCGTCGAGGAGGAAGTGTTCGACCTGCCAATCGTCTTCCGCACTGGAGCGGCCGCCGTCACGCACCTGCTGCGCCCGCCGTGTCCGTACTTGTTCATGCAACGCGGCAAAGGCGAGGAGGGCCTGCAAGGCTTCGTGGCCCATGCTGTCGGTTGGGGATGAAGGTGCAGGTGCGGGAACAGGTGCGGTTTCGTCTTTTAACAGTTCCAGTCCCGCATTGTTCAAACTCGCACTCATGGAAGTGGCGGAAAAATCTCTTTCGGGACAGTCGGTCTCATACTGCTAGCCAGGACCGCTAACCCGACGGTCAATCTTTGGGGAGAATGCTTGTTATTAACCTATTTGCAACTCGCAGCTGATCTCTGCGAGTTTCTTGCCTTCGGCCGAGGCATTACTCTTAAGCTACAAGGGTTTGGCGCGAATCGCAATATTTTAGGCGCACGAAGGTAAGGACTTGCGCCATGCTCTTTCGTAAGCCGCCCAAGCCTTTCCGATTCATAGCTTTCCGAAAACCGTTGCGTGCCCTTTGAATTAAGCATATCCTTAATCGTTGGAAGGACTTACAGGTTGTGGCAGGTGAGTGAAGTGAAAAAGAAGTCGGGTTGGCTGTGGCCTCTGGGTGTAGTTGCAACGGGGCTGGGAGCGGCTGGAGTCGTAGTCTTCCGCGGTTGCTGGCATAGCAAGATGAGTTGGCCGGTCCGTTTCGAGGATCATTCCTATCAGGTTTGCCTGGGCTGTGGAATCAAGCGTCTGTTTGACGAGCAAGCCTTCCGCGCCTACGGACCCTATAGCTACGATCTCAGTAAACTCATCGCGCAGGACCGGGCTCGCAGCAAAGAGGCTCTTCCCCAAACCGAGCCTACCGTCCACCGTACTGCTTCCTGAACCTGCTCTTTCGAAAGGCCGGAACCACCGCGGTTACTGAGGCGCCTCCGAGGCGAGGCTAAGATTTAGTCATGGACGCTCGGTCGAACCCGATCGAATCCCCGGTTGTCAGCGCCGCAAGGAACAGCGCGCGCGCGTATCGACAGAAGATTCGCAGCTTGTCGCACGTGAATCTGGATACCGCGAGCGGAGCCATCCTGCGCGATCTCAGCGAATTCGGGATCGCCATGCAAACCGTCTCTCCGCTGACTCTCGAACAACAAGTTCATCTGCGCTTTGACTTGCCGGCTCCGCGCGTGCGCATTGAAGCTGCGGGCCGAATTGCCTGGACCGATGCCTGGGGACAAGCGGGAGTTCAATTTGTCGATCTGCCCGAGCATTCGCAACGCTCGCTGAAGGAATGGATTTTCGTCCAGATTCTTTCGAACGCTTATTTGTTCTCCCCGAGCGAATCGGTAGCG
>Ga0228598_1000215_pt1 | contig 10814 bp, 9 predicted proteins | sample CZU4metagenome_FD_182726 | JGI IMG/M metagenome (GOLD analysis project Ga0228598, IMG submission 182726) | Spruce rhizosphere microbial communities from Bohemian Forest, Czech Republic - CZU4 | ecosystem: Host-associated > Plants > Roots > Rhizosphere | place: Czech Republic: South Bohemian... | reverse complement strand
TACGATCCCGCCACTAATACTTGGTCAACGCTGGCTCCCGTGCCCTACGTCAGTGAAACCGCATCCGCAGTCGCTGATAAGGACGTCATCTACGTGATTGGCGGCCAGGACTACAGCGGCTATCTAACGACCGTCGAAAGCTATAACACCACGACCAATACCTGGACTGCAGAGGCCCCTCTGCCGGACGCGCAAGGCTGGGCGGCTGTGGGTCTGCTGGGACCGACGGTTGTGGCGGCCGATGGATCGAACGGCTCCGTCAACCTCGGTATTAACCAGGGCTACAACCTGACCAAAAACTCGTGGTCTGAACTCACGCCTGATCCTACGCCACGCAATCCGGGATGCTATGGGGCCATTAATGGAAAGTTGTACGTTGCTGGTGGCACCACGTCGACCATGATCACACTGAATGAAGACTACAGCCCGGGAACCAAAAAGTGGATAACTCTCGCGCCGATTCTGCAGGCCCCTGGCTATGCTGCCGGATCCGCGGTAGACGGTGGCAATCTATATTGTTTCGGAGGCGGCGTTTTTCTGACAAACGTTTACGACTACGTGCAGATTTATCAGCCTTAGGTTTGCAATTTGAACCGTCGAGTACGCCCGTTGTGCCGAGCCGAGTCACGGCGGGCCTCTCACGGTGAATTCCGGTAAGCAAGTGGGCTTGCCGGAGTTCGAGAATGATGGTTGACGAAACCAGGCCATAGCACTCGTCATGCTCCTGTCCTCACGAGACTCTCTATGCAAAGGAAAAGGGCGACCCAAGGGCCGCCCTCATGGACGCACATTTGTCCCCGCTCTAACGACGCCCGCCCGAATGACCCGCGGTGGAGTGGCCAGCTGACGAAGCGCTCGCGGCGCTTCCGCTTTGCCATGGGCCCATCTGCCCCGGCCCATAATAGCCGCCGTGCCACCAGCCGACCCCCACAGGCGCGGCGTGAACTTTTGCCGTGGCGAATCCCTGCTGCTGAACCGTGCCCGACAGTTGGCTCAGGTTCTTGACGCCGCCGCGCGGGATTCCGAGTCCGGCCGAATTCTTCGTAATTTGCATCTTGTCAAAGGATCTTCCTAATTGGATCGGCAACGGGCCACGGTTCACCAAGACTGTCCCCTGGCCTGAAGTCGGAGGCTGCGGCAGAGCGTAGTGCGTTGGCGAATTAATAATCCGCGGCGCGTTCCATCCGATAAAAGAGCCCCCCGGCTGCCAGCCCCATGCGCCCGTTGGCAGATAAACCCAGTTGCCGGAGTGGTACGGCGTCCATCCCCACGGGTATGCCGATACCCAGCCATAACCAAACCCGGGAGCGAATGCCCAAGCGCCATTCATGAACGGATCCCAGCCCGCGCCGGCAAAGTAAGGCTGCCACACGTTGCCGTAGCCCGGATAGTTAGAAAAGGAGCCGTAATAATTCAGATCGCTGGTGCCATACGCATAGGGCGAATAGCTGCTGGAAGAGTTGCTGGCGTAGACCGCGTGGTATTGATTCTGCTCTTTATCCCATGCGTCAAAGGGATCCGGCTCTAGATCCTTGGCCAACGTATGCCGATCGTCATCGGTCAAGTCGAAGGTCGCCGTATGGTTCTTGCTGACGGCCATGGTTCCTGAATCACCAGCGATCTGCGCATCCCCGTTGAAGACGGCTAAGGTCGCGGTGACGTCGGCCATCTCAATCCGCAGATGCGCGGAATGCGCGAGCGTCACCTTTTCATGAGCAAAAGTCAGAGCAAATTCATCGTCCTTCGCGCCCGCGAAGTTGAGGTATGCAGTGCCTTCCTGCAGATGGACCGTCGAAACCTTGGCCCCGGAGTCGCGCAGTGAAAGCTGCGGAAACTCGATCAGCGTGTTCGGAGTGACTCGCAGCGTGCTGCCGTCTTCGAATTCCACTTCGGCGCGACCGTCGTTCCGGGTACGCAACTTCACACCCTGGGTGATGGGCAAATTCAGAAATGCCTTCTCATAACCCTGTCCGGTATTGCGGTCGACCTGGACGTCGCCCTGAACTTCGCTCAATCGCACCATGCGGACTTGCGAATCGGCAACGGCGGGAACGGTGAAGGAAAGAATCGTGAAAATCAGAGAAGAAGCTGCGGCCGCTTGCATCAGCAGCTTGATGTTTATCCTGGACATAGAACACCCCCGGGAAGGCCCCTCTTGCGTTATTAGAACATGGTTTGAGCCATTTTGTTGCCCGAACGCTAGATATATTCCCCTGCCTTCGACCGGTCACTTGCCGCTGGCATCCGCGAGCTGCAGCATATGCTGAGCTCGGGCACGTACTACCTTGATCACAGCCGGATCATCGGCGATCTTCTGCAAGACCGGAGCCACCGCTGAAATCTCCGCAAGCCCGCCGCTGTTCGAGGCCTCTTCCATGTTCTTCAACTCCTCGTCCAAGGCAAGCTTCTGATAGCGAAGGTGGTAATCCAGCCGATGGCCGAACTCCAGGGTTGTCGACAGCGACTGGAAGAAATTAGTCAGGTCCTGAACCGGGGGCACCGGCGAATAGTTATAAGTGGCGCTCGTGTTTTTTTGTGTGTCCTTGTAGGTCAGGGTTTTGGATCCGGTGGAAGCCAATTTCTTGTTCTTGGAATCAATCTGCCCTTCGAAATAATGCGCGCGCTTGGCGAGGTCGAAAACGCGAGTGCGCCCGGCCTGGGACATGGTGAAATCTGCATGAAAAGAATCCCCTCCTTCGGAGTCCGGACTGAGCTTGCCGTCAGAGTCGTAGGATGAGCGGCCATCTTCGGATACAGAGATGACGTAGTGATCCGGTTCGGAGCCGGGAAAGTCCAACGTGAAAGTGACCGTAGGGACGGCTGTCTGCTGCGCCTGGGCGGAAGACATGAAGCACGCGATCAGGTATACAAGCGCAACCATTCGGAACCGAGCGAAGAACATGCAGAAGGAATTATGCCAAAATGTGCTGGTCGTACGAAACCTTCTCATGCCCGCTGGCGTTCCAGCGTGGCTGACGTGTGCAGATGGCAAATCGCAATGGCAAGGGCGTCGGCTGCGTCCGGCGGTTCCGGAATTTCTGCCAGATTCAGCAGCCGCGTCACCATGTGTTGCACTTGCTGCTTCTCTGCCCTGCCGTAGCCGACCACAGCGGACTTAATGGAAAGCGGCGAATACTCAGCGACCTCCAGCCCTGCCGACGACGCAGCCAGCATCGCAACCCCGCGCACTTGTCCCAGCTTGAGCGCCGACTTCACATTCAACGCATAAAAAACATCTTCGATGGCCACTCGGTCCGGCCGATGCTCGACGATGACCTCACCCAGCCGGTTGAAAATGGTTGACAGGCGCGCCGGCATAGAGTCGCGAGGAGAGAGTTTGACTGCGCCGCAGGTCAGGCAAATCAGCGTGCCGTCGTGGCCGAGCTCGACAACGCCGAAGCCGGTGTACTCCGTACCGCAATCGATTCCTAAAACACGCATCGACCAGAGTCTAGCATCCAGCGCACGAGATTTTGTTTACTCCTGACGCTTCCCTTGCTTACTCCTGATTGAACAGATCCGATCGGTCGAGTTGCTCGCCCTTGAAAAAGACAATTGAAATGCGCTCGACCGCGCCGATGTCATCGAGCGGATTCCCATCAACCACCAACAGATCGGCATCATTGCCCGCGCGAATCGAACCAATGTGATTCTCCGCGCCGAGCAAACGAGCAGCATTGTAAGTCGCAGCTTGAAGGGCAATCGCGGGAGGAATTCCCGCTCTCACCCATAGTGCGAGTTCGTGTTGCACGGTCGGACCATGAAGTATCAGAAAATTGCCGGCGTCGCTTCCAGTCACCAGCATCACGCCATTCTTATATGCCCGCAACAGATTCTGCCTCCCCGTTTCCAAGTTGAAGGGGAACTGCGCGATGCCTTCGCGCATGGGCTCGATGTCCTTGGACGCCATTTCCTTCTCAGTATTCTCGATCAGGTCCGTAGGCCCTACTTGCTGGACCAGCGAGCGCTTCAGCAGATCGGTATTCCCTGCTGCGAAGTCTCGGAATGCCTCGCCCACGCTGAGCGTCGGATCGTACGAGATTTTCTTCCTGGCCATTTCCGCGAACAGGGCATCTGGTATCGCCTCGCGAAAAGACCCGTGCTCGATGGAGCTTGCGCCAGCTTGCACCGCATCCGTCACGTCGCGCACATCCCCGGTATGCACGGCCAGAGGCAATTGCTGAGCGTGGGATTCCTGGACTATGGCCTGGAAGATCGCGCTATCCATACGATTAAAGACCCGGGAACCGCCGCCCGCTTCCAGTATCGCCTTGATACAATCAACGTTGGAGCGCTTGAGTTCATCGACCTGGCGGCGCGCTTCATCGGCCGAAGCAGGAAGGCGTGTGAACTGCGCTTCCGCCTGATCGCGAATATTTGCCGGCATGCCCTTGAAATATTCGGTGCCGTGCCCACCTTGAGCGCTAAAGAGTGGCCCACACGTAAACAGTTCGGCTCCCAGCCTCTCGCCGCTATTCACGCTTAAGCGGACCTTGAGCACAACGTCCAAAGGGTCGCCCACGCTTCTAACCGCAGTCACACCACTGTAGAGGTAAGCCGCCAGATTGCGGAGCATATGGGGTTCCGGGCTGTAATGGCTCATGTCCGCATAGAAACCACCCGGGGCCACAAGGTGTACGTGGACATCAATCAACCCAGGCAGAACCGTCTTGCCGGCGGCCTCAATGGGTGTGGCTTTCATCGTCTTCGGGTCGGGTCCTTCTCCCTCGTAGACCTCGGCGATCTTGCCATTCCGAATCAAAATCGCGCCCGATTCAATCACCTTCCCGTCGCCGACAAAAATACGCGCTCCACGAATCAGATAGGTTTCGCCCCGTGCCAGTTCCCGGTTCAGCATCTTGGTCTTCGCCACATTCTGCTGGGTGTGTGCCTGCCATAGGCCCAGCACAATGAACGGCAACATTACCGCACCCACCCAGAGCTTGGCGGACCCGCGAATCTTTTCCTCTTTTTCCCAGCGGAAAAGCTTGTACGAAATGAAAAGTCCCACAAACACAGTGATCAGCAGAGCAAATGCCGGGAAGCCATTCGCCGCCAAGCTCTCCTTTCGAAGCATCATTCCTTCGAGTCCCGAAACCAAGTAGGTGGCCGGCAGGAATTGCGTCACGATGAGCAACCACGCGGGAAACATCGAGGTAGGAAAGGTAGCGCCGCTCAGAAACAGCATTGGCAGGTAGACCAATTGCACCAGGATCTGGCTTTCCTGCATGGAATTCGCCACGGCCGCGAGAATCATTCCGATGGCGCGAAAGGCCAGAATGCCCAGGGTCGCAAACAAAAGAATTGACCCCATCCTTGCGGGCCATGGCATCCCGTACCCGAAGTGCGCCACGCAAAACATAAACAGCACCAGCGGCATAAAAAGTATCCACCCCACGACGGTCGCCGCAATCAGAATTGGAGCTGGAGTAATCGGAGTGACTTTATACCGTCGAAGCACGTTGGACTCGCGCTCCTGCACCGCGCGCATACCCGCCCCGAACAACCCGTTGCCGAGCACTCCGATGATGATCACCATCGTGACGATCAGGGTCATGGCGTTGCCGCGATCCCCATGCATCGCCTGGGCGAAAACCACAAAGAAAATCAGCGGAAACATGTAATTGAAAAATAAGACGGACTTCTGCCGCAGCGCGAGCTTGAGATCCAGTTGGATGAGTGCGATGTAGCTTTTCATTTCGTCCGCATCAGTCGCGAAGGCGTTTGCCCGTCAATTCGATGAACACATCTTCCAGCGTGGGCTTCTTGAGGTGAACATCCACCAACTCAAGGCTGCTCTGGTCGATCCACTTGATCAAGTCCACCAGCGTGGCCGCGGGGCGCCGCGAAATCACGGTCAGCGTATGCCCGGTCGAATCCACAATGCTCTCGATCGACTCGACCCATACTGGATGCTGGCCCGGAATGGGCTTATCGCACGTCACCACGATGGTCGAAGCCGCGCGGCTCTGCTGCTGCAGCTTGCGCGGAGTGTCCATCGCGATGATGCGTCCCTGATCGATAATCGCGACCCGGTCACAAAGCCGTTCCGCCTCCTCGATGTAATGCGTAGTCAGCAGAATGGTGCGTTTCTCATCACGAAGTTGTTCGAGCAACCCATGAATCTCCGCCCGAACCTGTGGATCGAGTCCGGTGGTGGGCTCGTCAAGAAACAACAGCGCAGGATCGTTGACCAATGCGAGCGCCAGAGCCAGGCGCTGTTTCTGGCCGCCCGAGAGCGTGCTATAGAAGGCATCACGCTTGTCCTCGAGCTGAAGCCGCTTCAGGATTTGGCTCGCGTCAACATTGCGGCTGTAAAACGACGAGAAAACGTGAAGGGCTTCGCGAACGCGAATCTTGTCCGGCAAATTCGTGGCTTGCAGACAGACGCCGATGCGATCCTTAAGTTGCTGTTTCTGTTTTTCCGGATCGAAACCCAACACCGATACTTGCCCGCCACTACGCGGGCGCAAGCCTTCCAGAATTTCCACGATAGTAGTCTTTCCTGCGCCATTCGGTCCGAGCAGGCCAAAGACTTCTCCCGTCTGGATTTCGAAATCGAGGCCACGCACAGCCTCGACGGGACCGTAGGCTTTGCGCAACTCTCGCACGGAAATGGCGGGATCGCTCATCGAGGAATGTACAGGCTATTCGAGGAAGTGCCGTAGCGTCAAAGTCAGCAGCATTTCGGACGACGCGCTTTCGCGTTCTCTTGCTCGCGCAGGAACGCGGCATATGCCCTTGAGGAAGAACATATTCGATTCCGCGAAAGAAAACGCATGTAAGCAGACTCATCGAAAATCTCGCGAAGAGTCGCCATCAAAGTCGTGGTGATTTTCCGTAGTCGCATCATCCCTGCTCCTCCGCGGCAAACCGGGTAGCCACAAAGGGCGCTTCCCTGACTCTCACCTGCATCCGGCCCGAGATCACGCTCACCCACAAGGAAATCGACTCCAACAAAATGAGCGCAACCATGCAAACCAACGCTCCCGCGACCGCAGCGTCCAGCCGGTCATTGAAGATCAGTCGCGAAATTTCATGACTGGGCGCGGAGGAGGAAGCAAGCTGCCGCGCATGCGCCAGAAAACCGATGCGCGGATTGGGATCGTACACCTTGTGCCACGAAGCCGTAAACGTCACCGCAACCAACCAGACCAGCGGCGCAAGAGTTACTGGCGAATACTTTGCCTTGCCCATCTTGACGATGATGGTCGTGGCCACGCAGAGCGCCACAGTCGCCAACAGTTGATTGCATATCCCAAACAGCGGCCACAGCGAATTGATTCCGCCCAGAGGGTCCTTTACTCCTTGCCACAAGAACGATCCCCACGCCGCCACGATTAACGCGCTGGTAGCTAGAATCGACGGATACCAACCCGTGCGGCCAAGCGGTTTCCAAACATGCCCTAACGCATCCTGCACCATGAAGCGGCCAACACGTGTGCCGGCATCGAGAACAGTAAGAATAAATAGCGCCTCGAACATAATGGCGAAGTGATACCAGATAGCCATCACAGCTTGTCCGCCCAAGCTGCTGGAAAAAATGTGGGCCATCCCTACAGCAAAAGCCGGAGCGCCTCCAGTGCGATTGAACAAAGTCTGCTCACCCACGGCCTGCGCCAGCGCGTGCATCCCGGCGGCCGTAACCGGAAATCCCCAGCCGCTGATGGTTGCAGTCGCCGCTTCGGGCGACTGGCCCACGATTCCAGCCGGACTATTGATCGCGAAATAAATTCCCGGCGAAAGTACGCATGCGGCAATCGTTGCCAGAATTGCCACCATGGATTCGCACATCATCGCCCCATAACCCACCATCCGAGTTTCCAGTTCGCGCCGAATCAACTTCGGGGTCGTACCGCTCGAGATCAAAGAATGAAATCCGCTGATGGCGCCGCAAGCGATGGTGATGAATGCGAAAGGAAATATCTTGCCGGCGAAGATTGGTCCGGATCCGTCGACAAACCTTGTCAGGGGCGGCATCTGCAGCGTGGGACGCAGCGCGACGATTCCCAGCGCCAACAATCCAATCGTTCCCAGCTTGACGAATGTGCTCAAGTAGTCTCGCGGCGCAAGCAGCAACCAAACCGGCAATGCCGAGGCGGCGAATCCATAAATGATAATGATCACAGCAAGCATTGGCGCGGTCAGAGTAAACCACGGAGCGACCGCCGGAGTCTGCGAGACCCACTGTCCACCCCAGATCGCAAGCATGACGAAAATAAATCCCAGAAACGAAACTTCCAGCACTTTGCCGGGACGCAAGTGGCGCAGATAAAAACCCATGAACACCGCGATAGGAATGGTCATCGCGATCGTGAACACGCCCCAGGGACTCGCCTTCAAAGCGTTCACCACGATCAACGCACCAGCACCGAGCAGAATCACGATGATGCTGATAACCGCTGCGTAGGCCACAAACCCGCCTACGATGCCGATTTCCTCACGGGCCATTTCGGTCAGCGACTTTCCATCTCGCCGCACCGAGAAAAGCAGAATGACAAAATCCTGCACGCACCCGCCAAACACAGCGCCGACCAATATCCAGAGCGTCCCCGGAAGGTAGCCAAACTGCGCCGCCAGCACAGGCCCGACCAGCGGCCCCGGTCCAGCGATGGCGGCAAAATGATGTCCAAAGAGTACCCACTTGTTGGTAGGCACGAAATCGCGGCCATCCTCCAGTCGCTCGGCGGGAGTGGCTCGGCGGGCATCGAGAGCAAGCACTTTAGCGGAAATGAATTTGCTGTAAAAGCGGTAGCCCAAAGCGTATGCACAAAACGCCGCGACCACCAGCCACATGGCATTGATCTGCTCGCCGCGGTGCAACGCAATCGTGCCCAGCGCCAGCGCGCCAAGGACAGCAACGCCAAACCAAATCAAAGGTTGAATGAATTTCTTCATTGCGGTCTTTTTCGTCGCAGCAAAAACAAATTTACGAGCCAATGAAGTATATCCAATGCGGCTTTTTGAGTTTGCTGCGAATCTGTCTTTATCATCGCGCCATTGACAATCGCCCGTCACCAATTGAAAATCCGCTGACCATGTCTGAAGTGTCCAAAGAGCTGGCGCGGTGGGCTCTCGATATTATCGAGATGGTTCTGGTTCTGGCGCTCGCCGCCATGATTTTCAGGCAGCGCCCCGCGAGCCCCTCGTCCTTTCGCCACGTCGAGCAGTGGTTCGGAAGGCTAGCGCGCAGAAAAACTTTATCAATTGTGGTCGTGGGAGTCCTGGTTCTCGCGATTCGCGGGGCGCTGATCCCGGTGCTTGGCATTCCCGCACCCGGCGTGCACGACGAGTTTAGTTACCTGTTGGCTGCCGACACCTTTGCCCACGGACGCCTGACCAATCCCACTCATCCCATGTGGGTCCATTTCGAAACCTTCCACGTCATCCAACGCCCGACCTACATGTCGATGTACCCGCCGGCGCAAGGTCTGGTGCTGGCTGCGGGTCAACTGCTGGGACATCCCTGGATCGGTCAATGGCTTATCACCGCAGCTATGTGCAGCGCGCTGTGCTGGATGCTTCAGGGCTGGCTGCCTCCGTCGTGGGCTCTGTTCGGCGGCTTGTTGGCAGTGTTGCGGCTGGGTATCTTCGGCTACTGGATGAACGGTTACTGGTGCGCATCGGTCGTAGCGTTGGGAGGAGCGCTGGTGCTCGGAGGACTCCCACGATTACAACGGCACCTGCGGGTGCGAGACGCGCTTTGGATGGGGCTGGGCTTGGCTATCCTTGCGAACAGCCGCCCCTACGAGGGATTCATACTCAGTCTGACCGTCGGCGCGGCCATGCTGGTCTGGCTCGTTGGGCTGGGACGCCCTCCCCTCTCCATCACACTAAGCCGCGTCGTAGCACCGATTACTGTGGTTGTCGTCATGGCGGCACTGGCATCCGGCTACTACAACTACCGTGTAACCGGCAGTCCGTTTCGGTTGGCCTACCAGGTAAATCGCAAAACATATTCCGCAGCGTCATACTTCATCTGGCAGAAGCCTCGAACCGAGCCTGAGTATCACCATGCAGTCATGCGTGATTTCTATCAAAAGGAATACCAGTACTACCTGGAAAACCTTACCTTTGGTGGATTCCTTCGACACGCGGCATTTAGGATTTCATGGTCCTGGCGCTTTTTTCTAGGGCCCGTCTTGACCATCCCATTGCTTGCTTTCCCTTGGATAGTCAACGACCGCCGGATACGTTTCGCTTTGTTAGCGACGACCGTGCTCCTGCTTTCACTCGAACTTGAGTCTTGGTACAGTCCACATTATTTCGCGCCGGCCACTGCCCTCCTGTACTTGATCCTATTGCAGTGCATGCGACATCTGCGATTCTGGACGTGGAAGGGAAAGCCCGTTGGCATCTCATTGATTCGAGCTATTCCTTTGATTGCGTGCGCCATGGTGATCTTGCGCGTAACCGCTGTCATAGCCCACGCACAAATTGAGCCTGCCTATCCGCGAGGTAACCAGACACGCGCAGCCCTGCTTCGTTCCCTTGAGCGCCTGCCAGAGAATCAACTGGTGCTTGTGCGCTATGGAAAGGCCCACATCCCCGACGAAGAATACGTCTACGACGCGGCCGACATTGACGCGGCGAAGGTTGTCTGGGCACGCGACATGGGCGAATCAGATAACCGCGAGCTTCTGCTGTATTACAAGGGTCGCCATGTGTGGCTCTTCGAGCCTGACGAGTCCCCGCCTAAGCTGTCTCTCTATCCGTGACTATGCCGCGTTGATCGCGGAACTCCAGTTACGCTCCGGCGTTGGCGCCCTGTCGCTTATGAAGTAACTGTGCGTTCAGTTTTTCCAGCGCGGTCA
>Ga0228598_1000214_pt1 | contig 10823 bp, 7 predicted proteins | sample CZU4metagenome_FD_182726 | JGI IMG/M metagenome (GOLD analysis project Ga0228598, IMG submission 182726) | Spruce rhizosphere microbial communities from Bohemian Forest, Czech Republic - CZU4 | ecosystem: Host-associated > Plants > Roots > Rhizosphere | place: Czech Republic: South Bohemian... | reverse complement strand
CATTCCAAATGAAGAATGGGTGAACGTCCGGAGTGGCTCCAAGCTTCTTCATGAAGCCCTGCACCAGGCCGTCGTAATAGTTGATATCGGCTAGGCCAACGGTTATCGATGGGCCACCAAAATTTACGGTTTGGACTGAACAGCTGGAGTCAGTGCAGTCGATCGTCTGCTCTGGCTTGACAACGGTCTTCAGGAGGACGTGGTATTTGGTGTTTTTCTTAACGTTGTCTCCCCACCAAGTGCCGCGCTGGAAGGCGTCTTCGTATTGCGTATTGCCGAGATTTGTCGCGCCCTGTTTAAAGTCGATGCCGGCGTTGAAGAGGGGTGACTTCAGGGTATTCTGAGTCACGGTTCGCCCATTGGGCAGTTTCTTCGTATTCGGATCGAAAGTCTTATCGCCGTGGCTAGCGTTGTAAACGAACTTGACTGGAATAATCCAGACCGTGATCGTCGAACTGACATTGGTTGTGGCAGGATTGGTCCCGACCATGGTGAAGGTATGCTTTTCCTTAGTCTGGTCGGTGAAGCTGCCATTCCATTGGATGAGTTGCTTGCCGGACGGCGAGACCGACGGTCCCGCGTGTCGAATGGCTGTAAACAATGGTTTTGGGTTGGCGACTTCGGGGTAGTCCTGGGCGAAAGCTAAGCTGCCGCAAACCAGTAGCAATGTGGCGAGCAAGCTGAAGGTAACAAAGCGTCTGTTCACTGAGACATCTCCTTTTGATTTCTTGGAACGGGTTTGGATTTCTAGTTCTACTACCACTTCAGCCACCAAACGCACATCAGAAAGGTGGCGTTGCAGATCTCATCACGGCACAGAAATATCCCGGCAAGGTACTTCTCAGCTTCGAGAATGACGACCCGCGGGGGAGCTACAAAGGGCGAAACGATTTTCAATGGCCTTCTGCCAGAAGTCAACGTGAAAGTTGTCAAATCTCCTGGGTTGGACAGATTCTTGCAGCCAATGTGCAAACCCGTGCGTAGTTGCGAGCCAGACATAGCTAAAAGGTCACCCGCACTCCGAGCTGTGCGGCAAAGGGAATGCCGACGGTGGTGCCGGGGCCGAAGAAGTCTCCCAGGGCGCCCTCGGGTATCTCAAGCTGCTTCAGGCTGGTGATGGGCGCGGTCTGCGAGCAGCTTGCATTCGCGCAAACGCTGGTGACATTGGTGATCCCTGTGACTGGATTTGGCACCATCTGGGCGGCCGGAACCGGAAGCTGGACAACGTTCACTGCGAAGTTCGCGCCGGGATTATTCCGGTTGAAAAGATTGAAGAATTCGGCGAACGGAATCACCGACCAGCGGTCGTGGAAGTTGAAAGGCCGGCTGACGCGCAGGTCGGACTGGATGTAGGGCGTGCCGCGGAATTCGTCGAGGCTGGTGTACGCTCCATTCACATAGATACGTTGCACATTGGCAGCGTCCGTGATCGTGATGGGACGGGCGCTTTCGATTTGTGTGATCGTACTCAATTCGAATCCGCCGGGAATGTGCACCGTGCCGGCCAGCACGAAGCGGTGAGTGACGTCTTCGCCCGAAGGCCCGTAGTCGCCCGGTCCAAAAGCATTCAGCAACGGTGGATTCGGCGGTTGTTGCGGGCAGACGCCATCCACATAGTCAAACAGCTCGCCCAGCAGGCAACCCCAAGTCTTCGCCTTGGAAAGCGTGTAGTTTGCCACCAGATTGAAGCGGCTCATGTTGCCTTGCAGGTGCAGCATCAGAGCGTTGTAGCTCGAACGGTTGTCAGACTGGAACACGTTGACGTTCGGCACTACGGTCGCCTGATCGGTAGCGTAATTCGGGTCGGTCGTCGGAATGAGTGGGGTGAATAGATTGGTGCCGCCGGCATAAGGGAAGGCGCGGTATCCGTGATTGCCCTGCTCGTGCACGTAATCCGCACTTGCCAGCCAGTGTTCGTTGAATGCGTGCTGCACGCCGCCGGTGGTGTGAATGGCGTAAGGCGTTTTGTAAGGCGAGCCGACCAAATTACCGGTGGCCCCGGCGCCGCCAATCAGGCAGCCCGCGCCGACGAGAGCGTAAGTGCCCGGACCTCCGGTCAGGGCGCAGGTTCCGGTGGTGAAGTTTGAGTTGTTGACGCCCTGGAACGCAGTGGCCCATCCGTTCTGCGCCAGGTCATCGTAATAAATGCCAAAGCCGGCGCGAATTACGGTCTTCTCACTGTCGCCGGGCGAGTACGCGATGCCAATGCGCGGCGCGATTTGCTTGTGGTAATCCTGCGGCAAGCTGGGCACGATTGGAATCTGCAATGCTTTTAGCGTCACGTATGCGGCGTTGTCGGCCTCGCTTCGGCCCGACCCCGTGAATAGCCCCCAAGTGGTCTGATAGCGCGCGCCGTAATTTACCGTGAGTTGGCGCGAGATGCGCCAAGAGTCCTCGGCATAGAACGCGAGACGCTGAACACTCTGCGAAAAGGTGCCGTCGCCGGCGGGAGTGAAACTGCAAGTTGAGCCATCTGAAGCGGTGAAGTTGACGCACTGCGGAGCGAAGGTTCCGAAGACGCCGGGGTTTTGAATGTAGAAGGTTGGGTTATTGACGTAGTTGGCGAGAGTCTCGGCGGTCGAAGCAAACGCCCCGCTCAGCACCGGTTCGTGAATAAAGTCGACTCCGAACTTGAGTCCATGGCTACCTGAAACGTGGCTCACGTCGTAGCGGAATTGATATTTCTGCTGATTGCGCAGGTCGGGGAAAAGAGTAATTGGAGTAGCGAATTGATTGTCGCCAAAAGTTTCGAAGCCGGATATGGTCAGCGCCGTGGAACTGAAAGGAAAGGCCAGCGCGAAGCCCAGGTCTGAGTTCCGAGTCTGCGTGAGATGCAGCAGGCTGGCGTCAAGAACGAGATTGCCCAGCCATGTAGGACTGAAAGTGTAGGTATTGCTGAGCGCCACATTCCAATAATTGTTGTGCGTGAGCAGACCCGTCGATGGCAATGTGCCTTGTTCCACCAGGTTGTTATGCGTGAGATAACTGTCCGACGATGCGCGCAGGAACCAGCTCGATTTTGAGGATTGCGCCCAGTCAAAACGCACCGAAGAGATGTAGTCGCGAAACGGAATCGGAACGTTGGGGGGAACGGCGATGGATGGAACCCCGGCGATCAATCCCTGCGAGGCCAATTGCGCGAGGGCTTGAAATTGCGTAGTGCTGGCTGGGCTGTAAGCGATGCTTGCATCTTCGTGCACGGCCTCGAAGGAAGTAAAGAACCACACCTTGTTTTTTGCGATCGGACCGCCAATCGTACCCACGTAGTTCTGGCGTGAGAACGGCTGCTTGGGATTAGGCGCAGGATTTTCAATTGGGAAGCGGGCGTTAAGCGCTGCCGCGCGCTCGTAGAAAGCCGCGTCGCCGTGCCAATCGTTGGTTCCGTGCTTGGTAGTGATCACAACGGAGCCGGCGGTGGTCCAACCGGTATCCGCGTCTTCGTTCGAGGTGCGTACGGCGAATTCCTGGATGCCGTCCGGCGAGAAATTCTGCAGAAAGCCGCCGATCCAATCGTCGGAGTTGTCAGCGCCGTCGACTGAAAGTTCGTTGTTCAAGCCGGAACTTCCGCCGGTGGAAACTGCGGTGATGCGCGCCTTGGTAGGATCGGAAGGCTCGACCGGCTCAGTTCCGGGCACGAGGTACGCGATGTTGGCAAAGCTGCGTGCGGGCAGCGGCAGAGCTTCGAGGTCGCGGCTGCCAACTACGCCGCCACGCACGGCGCTCGACGTGTCGATTGTCTGGGTCGTAATCGAGGAAGCAGTCCCTTGCACGTTCACCGTCTCGTGCCCGGTTGCGAGCGTGAGCGTAACGGCGATATCGCGCACGACGCTGACTGCGACATTGACATCGGCAGTGGCTTCCGCGAAACCTTTCGCGGTAACGGCTACGTGATAGGAGCCGGGCAGCAGGCCCTCAATGCGAAACTCCCCGCGATCGTTGGCCACGGTCTCGCGGGTGATCGAGGATCCCATGGACTGGACGACGATCCGAGCACCAGCTACGCGTGCGGAGCTCGCGTCCTGGACCTCTCCTCTAAGCGCGCCGTTCGGATTCTGGGCATAGCCGGCGGTCGAGAGCAGCGCCGTTGCCGCGAAAACGAGAAACCGGCGGAGCATGACAGTATGTTTTAGTTCGAGACGCGTTCGTTTGGATTGCATAGGTTAGTTATCCCCAAATAGTGCACGTGCGAACTCACGCGTTTCAGTGCTTGCCGCGTTCGTAGGTCAAACTGCGTTGGGGTCGCTGCCAGGGAGCGGAAGCGAGATGGAGGAGATTATCCCGCACAGAGAACTACTACCAGAGCTCGTAGGAAACGGCGGAGAAAACTCGGGGGTGACGGGCGCACGCGCAACATGCTCAAGGCTTTTGTGCGAAAGCTACGCGCGGAATGCCGCGCAGGTCATTAGTGATCTGAACCTCTTGCCATCCAGAGAATAGCCGCTTTACGCCGTCCACGATGCTTCCGCTGATCTCGATGACCAGCCAGCCACCGGGCCGCAGAGTGGCGTGCGCTTGCGGGATAAGGCGTTCGATCACTTCTAATCCGGTCGGCCCGGCGAAAACCGCATTGCGCGGTTCGAACTTGCGCACTTCAAGTTGCACTTCGTCTTCTTCGGATTCTCCAACATAGGGAGGGTTGGACACCACGAAATCGAAACTGCCGGGATCGAGCCCTTGCAGCAAATCGGTTTGGTGAAAATGAATCCGGCTTTCGAATTGGTGGCGGGCGGCGTTGGCATGGGCCACCTCGAGCGCGCCGGCGGAAATGTCGGTTGCATGGATCTCGGCGTGCGCGAGTTCTTTGGCGAGAGCAAAAGCGATGCAACCGGATCCCGTGCCTACGTCGACAATGCGAGTTGGAATGCCCGGCGAGGAGGGCTGGTCTCGATCTGTCTTGTTGGCCAATTGCAGCACGGTTTCGATTACATGCTCAGTTTCCGGACGCGGAATCAGCACCGCTGGTGACACAATCAAGTCCATGCCCCAGAATTCCTGGTGTCCAGTAATGTATTGTGCCGGGATGCCGCGGGCGCGCTGGCTCAGCGAATCGTCCAAGCGAGCTTGTTCTTCAGTCGTGAGTTGGCGTTCGGGATGAGCGAAAAGATAGGCGCGGTCGCAGCCCAGCGTGAACATAAGAAGCAACTCGGCGTTCAAGCGCGGCGAGCCCACCTGGGCGGCCGTGAGACGATCGACGGCCGACGTGAGTGCGTTTTTGAGAATCACGCGTAGAGTCACGCGACTATTTGAACATAAGAACCTTGGCGGCTTGAACCGTTGCTCCGGCAGCCTTAAACTTAATTCAGATGCACATGCACAGCCACGGCGGCGGCGAACGCACTTCCAAAGTTCTGCGCATTTCGCTGGTTGTCACTCTTGTCTACATTGTGTTGCTGGTAGTTGCCGGGATTCGCGCGCATTCTCTGGCGTTGCTCTCCGAGGCCGGGCATAACCTTTCTGATTTCGTTGCGCTTCTGCTCTCGCTGGCTGCGGTGTATTTGGAATCGCGTCCGCCGAGTGCTACCAAGACCTACGGATGGCATCGTGCAGGAGTACTGGCGGCGCTGGTAAACGCAGGCTCGCTGGTTGTGGTTTCGTTCCTGATTTTTTATGAGGCTTTCCGGCGACTGCAGAATCCGGAACACGTGCACGCCGGCATGATGATCTGGGTCGCGGCTGCTGGCGTTGTGATGAACGGAGCGATTGCCCTGCTTCTCTATCGCTCGGGTCGCGACGTCAACATTCGCAGCGCGCTGCTGCATGAAATTGGCGACACGGTTTCTACCGCCGCAGTCATCGTTGGTGGCTGGGTGATTTTAGCCACGGGCCAGTATTGGATTGATTCCGCGCTGTCGTTTGGCATTGGCGCACTAATTCTGTGGTCGGGATTTGGAATCTGTCGTGAGACCCTCAACATCCTGCTGGAAGGCACGCCACGCGGGATAAAGCTCGATCGTGTCGAAGCTGCCATGCGGGCGGTCGAGGGCGTCAACGATGTGCATGACCTGCATGTGTGGAACATTGGCTCTGAGACGCGGGCCTTGTCTTGTCATATCTCGATCGAGGACATTCCACCGTCAGTCAGTGAGCGCATTCTGCGCGACGTGAAGGAACGGCTGCACCAGGAATTCCATATCGATCACACCACCATCCAGTTCGAGCATGTGATTTGCGAAGTGGCGCATGGCTGCGTGATTCCGGTCAGCGAAGAAGAGCACCACCACGGGCATGGGCACTGATTCTGCAGTTGCACTTAGCATTTAGCACTTGGCACTCAGCACTCAGTCGCCAGGCTTGTCTGGCGGGCGCCAGGTCAGCTAAGTGCTAACTGCCAAGTGCTAATTGCTGGTTTCTCGACTCTGCTTCTCGTAGATTTCTTGCGCTCTTTCAATCGTGTCGGCTTCTTCTGGTGATTTATCAGTTCTTATCCGTACAATTCTTGGGAAGCGCAATGCGTAGCCGCTTTCGAGGCGGTCGGATCGCATCATGTTGTTGAATGCGACTTCCAGCACGACTTTCGGTTCGACTACGAGGCGGAATCCTTGATCTTCAATCGTGTGCTCGAGAAACCATTTGGTCATTTCGGCGATCTCGGCGTCGGTCAGCCCTGAATAGGCTTTGCCGATGTTGACGAGGCGCTCGCCGTCATGCACGGCGAAAGTGTAATCGCTGAGAACACCGATGCGCTTGCCGTGTCCGTATTCGACCGCCGTGACTACAACGTCAAGTGTGGCCAGTTCGTGTTTCAGCTTCAGCCAGGATTTTCCGCGACGTCCTGGCGTGTAGGCCGACTCGGGGTCTTTGATCATCAGTCCTTCGTTGCCGCGGGTTTGGGCTGCTTCGAAGAGCTGATCGAGTTCCTCAGACGAGGCGGCTCGAAAAACGGTAGCGCGGAAAACCTGGGTCGTGATTGTTGGGTCGTGTACAGGCGATCCCAACATTAACTGACCCTGCACTTCGATCAACCTTGCTCTGGTCGGAATTCGGGGAGCTACCAGCAATTCATCGAGCAGCTTGGCGCGCTCGCGCAGCGGGCGATCGATCAGCAATTCGCTTCCGGCGTACAGGATGTCGAAGGCGAGATAGGCGACAGGCACTCGCCGTATCATCGCACCACTTACTTTCTTACGGCCGAGCCGCTGTTGCAATGCGCTGAAGGGCAGAGCGCGGCCGGTCTCGCCGGATTCGGCGGCCAAATAGCTCCAGGCGACGATTTCACCGTCGAGGATTACGTCTCCGGGCAAGCCAGCGAGCGCGTCCGGCAATTCAGGGAACGATTCCGTAATTTCGTCTCTAGTGCGTGAAAAGATGCGCACTTCTCCGCCAGAGCAATGCGCTTGCGCACGGATTCCGTCGTACTTATCTTCGACCAACGCGTTGTCAAAATAGCTGAGCGCTTCTTCCGCGGACTGGGCGGGGCTGGCCAGCATGAATCCCAAAGGATGGAAAATGCGCATCCTGGCTTGATCAAGTTTTCCTTCAGCGCCGAGGCGGAGGGTTTCTCCGATATCACCGAGAAGCATGTTGGCTCGCTGGGTGTCTTTTGCTGAACTCCCAAAAGCTTTGGCGATGGCTTCTTCGACCAGACTCTCCTTCAGCCCGATACGCAGGTCGCCAGTGATGATCTTGATGATGTATTTTGCCTCGATGGGAGGCACTCGCGCGAGCAGTTCGCGGAGGAGAAGTGACTTGGCCGTAGGACCACGAGCGGCAGAGATTCTTCGAAACTCATCCTCGACTTCCTGCAGGCTTAAGCCGGATTCATGGACTCGGCCTGGACGGGCGGGGGCACCCGTCCCCAAACGACCCGTTGATAGAACTTCTGCAGCTGCGGCACCTAGATCTCCGTGTTTGCGATAAGCGGCGGTCAGTTCCTGAGGGCTTTTTCCAGACAGTTCCTCGACCACTCGCCAGAGCAGCCGTCCTCCTACCTGCAGCGTGGTCTCCTCCCATGCAGGAAAAGGTCTGCCGGAAAGAAATACCGCCGCGACCGCGGCTTCCTCAGGCGGGCACGACTTGAGGTAGTCGGCAACGATGGCAACCTTCTCCAGCTTCTTGGTGGTCGCTGAGACGCGTTCGGCGGCTTCGGCAAATTCGCGCATGGTGAGTGTTTGGGACGGGCAGTAATTTTAGTCCATCCCCGTCAAACTGCCGAGTTAGGCCGGCCTCGAACGACTCGGAGACCAGGTCCCCGCGCCATTGATTCTGTGCCAGCGGCGTTGTAAATGCCTACGAACCTATTACTTAGGGCATTGGATAGCCGGTCCTAAATCAGTTCAGGCTGTGATACTCTTACCGTGGTACTTTGTCGCCGGAAAGACATCCAATAACCATGCGTTTTGTGCGAACATTGTGGCGCTTTTTTGTGGCTGTCCAACTGCTGCCCGCGCTCGAGGGTGGCGAGGAAACCCTTGTGGGCGGACAGGCCGTACTCGAGGGCGTTATGATGCGTTCGCCGCATGCCTGGGCCATTGCGTGCCGCAAACCTTCGGGCGAAGTTTCCACCCACAGCGAGCCGCTCGAACGTCTTTCCGAAAAGCATAAATGGATGGCTTGGCCCGTCGTGCGTGGCGTTATTACTCTCGGGCACGCAATGACGCTGGGCTTTCGCGCGCTGAAGTTCTCCGCGAATGTAGCCCTTGACGAGTTGCAGCCTCAACCCGCGCCTGGTGAGCCTGAAAAAAAGAAGCTTGAAATCAGTGGATGGATTGCCGCCGTAAATATTGTCTTTTCTGTAGGCTTCTTCATTTTCATGTACAAGTTCCTGCCCTTGCTGGCGACCACGGAATTGAAGCGAGTGAATCCGGTTTTCGGCGAGCAGATTGTTTTCAATCTGGTGGATGGGATCATTCGGCTGATCTTGTTTCTCTTGTTTATTTGGGGAACGTCGTTGTGGAAAGACATTCGGCGCGTATATGAATATCACGGAGCCGAGCACAAAACGGTATTCGCATTCGAGAACGGCGATCCGCTGGACACTCCGTCGGTGCAGAAGTATTCGACTTATCATCCGCGTTGCGGAACCAGTTTTCTGATGACCGTGATGATTATTTCGATTTTCGTTTATATGCTGGTGCCGGTCACGACCTTCTGGGCGCGGTTTGCGGTTCGTATCATTCTGCTACCGGTGATTACCGGCCTGTCATACGAAATCATTCGCTTTGCCGCCAAACATCGCGGATCGCTGTTTGCGCTAATGACCGCTCCTGGATTGTGGATGCAACGCATCACGACGCAGCCTCCTTCGGATGAGCAAGCCGAATGCGCGATCGTCGCTTTGGACCAGGCGATGTCGCTTGAGAAGCAGCGTGGTGGCGAACTAGTCATCGCCTAGCGGCCCCGCCGCGAAACTCTTTCTGCCTCATCTCCCATTTCTACAACTAGAATAAGCAGTGGAGACTTGCACTTTCTGCGTCTCTGCGCAGCCGAAACGTAGCAAGCTATGTTTCCACGGGGCACACTATGTTTGAACGGCTAGATCAAATCGAGGCGCGTTACGAAGAGCTTACCCAGACGCTGGCGTCGCCGGAGATCATGAACGATTCGGCGAGATACCAGAAGACTGCCAAGGCGCATAGCGAAATCAGTCTCATCGTGGAGCGATACCGCGAGTATAAGGACTTGAAACGAGGCATTGCCGAGAGCCGCGCCGTGCTCGCCGATGAAAAAGATCCTGAAATGCGGGCCTATGCGCAGGAAGAGTTGGACAAGTTGGAAGGCCGCGTCGGCGGCGTGGAAGAAGAACTCAAGGTTCTGCTTTTGCCCAAAGATCCCAATGACGAGAAGGATGTAATTCTCGAAATCCGGGCGGGTACCGGCGGTGACGAGGCTACTTTGTTTGCCGCGGAAATGTTTCGCATGTACACCCGATACGCGGAAACTCAAGGTTGGAAAGTGGAGGTGCTCTCGACTTCCGAGTCTTCAGCCGGCGGATTGAAAGAAGTCATCGCCCTGATTGAAGGTCAACGGGTCTTTTCTCGCTTGAAATATGAGAGCGGGGTGCACCGCGTGCAACGCGTGCCGGCAACGGAACAGCAGGGCCGCATTCATACTTCGGCGGTCACTGTTGCAGTTTTGCCGGAGGCGGAGGATGTGGACGTCAAGATCGAAGCGAAAGACCTTCGCATCGACACATTCTGCTCGTCCGGGCCCGGCGGGCAGTCAGTGAACACGACGTACTCGGCGGTGCGCATCACGCATATCCCAACCAACACGGTTGTGAGCTGCCAGGACGAAAAGTCACAGATCAAGAACCGCGAAAAAGGTATGCGGGTGTTGCGCTCGCGGCTGTATGAAATGGAAATGCAGAAGCAGCAGGACGCGCTCGCCAAGGAACGAAAGTCGATGGTTGGATCGGGCGATCGCAGCGAGAAGATACGGACCTACAACTTTCGCGACAACCGCGTGTCCGATCACCGCATTGGCTTGACCATCCATCAACTTCAGGAAGTCATGGATGGGAAGCTGCAGCCGCTGATCGAAGCACTCACTACACACTATCAATCTGAAAAGATGAAGCAGGAGACGGCCAGCGTCGTCTGATTCGTGCTTGGTGTGGCGAATGTCAGCGTGCGCAGGTATTGGCAAAAGACCGCCACTTTCCAGCACAACAAAAAAGCCTCCTGCTTGCGCAAGAGGCTTTTCTGGGGGGAGGGCGTCCGGGTTTTGGTACCCGTCGTCCTTAAACTATTTCGCTGGGGATTGATCGGGAGTGCTCGACGTTGCCGTCAACTGTTCCAGATCGTTCTTCAGCAGGCTGATTTCTACGCGACCGCCGCTGGTTCGCTTGGTCTTGGATTGGTCATCGGTGCTGGCGCTCGGAACAG
>Ga0228598_1000212_pt1 | contig 10854 bp, 5 predicted proteins | sample CZU4metagenome_FD_182726 | JGI IMG/M metagenome (GOLD analysis project Ga0228598, IMG submission 182726) | Spruce rhizosphere microbial communities from Bohemian Forest, Czech Republic - CZU4 | ecosystem: Host-associated > Plants > Roots > Rhizosphere | place: Czech Republic: South Bohemian... | reverse complement strand
CGCTGCGCGCGCCACAAACGCCATTGCGAATGCCTATTACTACGCGGGAAATTATTCGGCGGCCGAGCCGCTCTATCGCGAAGCCCTGAGCATCGCACAGACCATCGGCGATGCTTACGATGAGGCTGGAGCGCTAAATAATCTTGCCAACAGCCAATCTGAGCGGCGTGATCACGCGGCAGCCCAGAAAACCTACGAACAAGCAATCGCCGTCGCGCGGGAGCGCAACGAGCTGGGCGATGTGGCGCTCGCCCAACAAAACCTCGCCACCGAATTGTATGCAACGGGAGACAACAAGCGCAGAAAGGAAACCCTCGAGGCCGCCCTGAAGACGGCGCGAGAACTGCGTGACAAAAATCTGCAGGCGCGCATCCTCAACAACCAATGCGCCTGGGCTTTGGATGCCGGCGCGCTCCTCGAGGCGCGCAAGAGTTGCGAGGATTCGCTCAAGATCCGCCGCGAGATCAACGATCGCGCGGACATTGGCAAGACCCTCGCGAATTTCGGCAACGTTCAGCTCCAGCAGGCCGATTTGGATGGAGCGCGCGCCAGTCTGGAAGAATCCTTGTCTTCACTCGAATCTGTAAGCGCCAATAACGACGCGGCGTACACCCGAATTTTCCTGTCCCACTTGGCGCTCGAACAACGCAAGCCCGACGACGCCGCAAAATATGCCGGCGACGCCGCGACAGAGTTCGCCGCCGAGAAAGACACCGGCGGCGAGGGAGGAGCCCGCGTTATGTGGGCGCGCGCGCTGCTAGCCTCCGGAAACGTCGCCGGGGCGCGCGAGCAGAGCGACAAGGCCTCGCAACTCGCTCAACAATTGGGCGATCGCGAAACGAAACTAGACGCGGCCATCGCTGCCGCGCTGGTGGACGCAAAATCCGGAAAGGCCGACGCAGCGCTGCACGCGCTGGCGTCCGCGCAGAAGGAAGCTCACGGAGGAGGCATGATTCAGATCGAGTACGACGCGCGCCTCGCGCTAGGCGAAACCCAGCTCGCCTTCGGCCGGAAAAGTGAAGGCCGCGCCACGCTGCGCCAACTAGCGCAGGACGCCAAGGCCCGTGGATTTAAATTAACCGCGCAAAAAGCGCTCGCAACAAGCCAGAACTGAACCGGCCGCCTGCCGCGTCGCGCCCGTTGCGCAGATCAAAGCGTCGGCGAACTATCCCCCAACATCGCTCGCCGCACGATCTTGATCGGTGGAAACCCCTGCCGCATGAAATTATTGTGAAATTGTTCCAACGAAAACGCTGCGCCTTCCTTCTTCTTCACGTCCTCGCGCAGTTTTAAAATCTCCAACTTCCCGAGCGTGTAATAGAGATAAGTCGGATCGCTCGTTCCGCGTTTCGTCTCCACCAACCCGGTTTCCTTCGACTGATACCCTTCCTTCAGGAAAAATTCCGCTGCCTGATCGAAGCTCATCTTGCCAGTATGCATTTCAATCCCCACGATGAATCGCGCATCGCGCAGCAACGCGTCCTGCAGCTGCCCCAACCGGATCAATTTCGCCTCGCGCGCATCTTTCGCGCCCGTCCCCGGCCGCCCGAATCCTTCATCGAGCATCATCTGCTCGCAATAATGCGCCCAACCTTCCGCGTTCGAGCTCGCTCCCAACAGCATTCGCGTCTTCGTCGGCGCCTCATGCACCCAAAGAAATTGCACGTAATGTCCCGGATACGCCTCATGGGTCGAAGTACTCACGATCGTCCCCACATTGAACGCCGACATCCGCCCCGCGATTTCCTCCGCCGTGTCGCGCGCTCCCGGCAGCGTCACGTTGAAGTAGGCCTCCTTCGCAACATGCTCGAATGGCCCCGGAGTATCCATCGAAGCAAACGTCGTCGCCCGCATGAACGGCGGCGTCTCCTGCAAAATCGGCCGTACATCCGAAGGAATCGTAATGATGTGTTTCGCGCGAATGAACGCAATCAGCCCGTCGAACATGTCGCGAAAACTCTGCAGCAAGTGATCCGCCGCCGGATGGTCCGCCATCAGCTCGGCCAGCACGTCGTTCGTCGGCTTATCGGGCTCCAGCTCCGCAGCCACGCGCTTGAATTCCGCCTGATTTTTGCGCAAGTCCGCCCAGCCGATTTCCAGCAGCCGGTCCAACGGCGTATCCACCATCTCGTCGTACAACAATTTCTTCGAAAATGTCTCCGCGCCAATCCGGAAATCTCCATTCGACCGCGGCAGCACGTCCGCCTTCAACCATGCCGCGTAGTTCTGCAAATCCGCAATCACCGCGCCATTCGATTTCGCGAACGCCGCCTTCACCGCGGGGTCGCGCGCGTCAGCAAAAGCCGCCGGTACGTCGTTCTGAAAAAAGCTGATAATGTCCGGCAGCTGCTGCAGCGCAATCTCCGTGTAAATCTTCGGCGGATTCTGCAGGTTCGCGCGCGCCGCCGCAAACACCGCCGGCATTTTCTCCTCGCGCGCTACCACAGACCGCAGCCGCTCATCCACCGGCGCAAACTTCCGGATCATGATCACGTACACGCTGTTGCTGATCCCGCTCGAATAAGAATCCGGATTCTTCTCCCACGGCCGAACGGTTTCCAGCGTCAGCAGCGTGCCCTGAATATTCGTCAGCACCAATTCGCGGTCCGCCGCCCGCGTTTCGTCCAGCCCCTGCGGATCCACCGCCGCCACGCGTTTTTCGAACGCGTGCAACGCAGTCACATCTGCGTCAATTCCCGCGCGCGAATAATCCTCCAGCAGCGCATCGTATTGATGAAACCCGAAGCTCGTCCCGTTGCTCGGCCCGAATCTGAGGTACACCTGGTCGAAATATTCATCCGCCAACTTATCCCAAGCCGCTTGCCGCTCGTCGGCAGCGGCCGCCGCCCGCGGCACCAAGCGCGCGTGTACGAACGTCGGAATTAACATCACAGTTAACACAACCATCAAACACAAAATCACCATCACGCATTTGCGCACGCTCATCTCTCCTTCGCTTGAAATCTGGCCCGTAGGACTTTATCCCCATTCTGCGCTGCAATAACCTACTCGACCGAGCGGCCCAAGCCCCAAAACTGCGACGTCAAATACTACGCTTTCCCGCCCCGCGCACTAAGGTGAATCTTCCCGCACATATACACATTTTCGCCACCGCGACTTTCGCCTGGCCTCCGTGTTTAATCTGATAGGCGCAAGAAACCGCCCGGAATTCAGCCCAAAGGCGAGTTCAGCGCCAAATAAGTTTCTGGTTTCGTGGGCCAGAAAGGGGGACATCATGCGCAACACTCTCATCATTCGCGTTTTGCTTTTCGCGCTCGTGCTCATGGCGATTCCCGCCACCGCGCCGACGGCCTCGGCGGCATTTGGTTTCGGAGTCGCGATCACCATCGCTCCTCCGCCCCTCCCGGTGTACGCGCAGCCGATTTGCCCGGGCGATGGATACATTTGGGCGCCAGGATATTGGGCCTATGGTCCCGACGGCTACTTCTGGGTCCCCGGCACGTGGGTTATCGCGCCGCAAATCGGATTTCTGTGGACTCCAGGATACTGGGGCTGGGGCGGCGGCGGTTATTTCTGGCATGCCGGTTACTGGGGCCCGCACGTCGGCTTCTATGGCGGAATTAATTATGGCTTCGGCTACGGCGGCTTCGGTTACGAAGGCGGCTACTGGCACGGCGGCCACTTCTTCTACAATCGCGGCGTAAACAACGTGGACCTCCATAACGTCCACAATGTTTACAACCGCACGGTGGTCAACAACCGCGACGCGAATCGCGTCAGCTACAACGGCGGCCGCGGCGGCGTCAACGCGCGTCCCACGGCCGCGGATATGGCCGCGAATCGCGATCGGCACACTGGTGCCACCGGAATGCAGAAGCAGCAGGAGCATTTCGCCAGCACCAACCGCGCGCAGTTCGCCTCGGTGAATCATGGCCAGCCGCGAACGGCAGCCACCGCGCGGTCCGGAGAATTTTCCGGCCGCGGCGCAACAGCCTCGAACAATTTTAACCGCGGCTCGAACTCCGCGCGGCCGAACACGTATAATGCTTCGCGACCCTCGAACGCCGCTGTGCAGCGCCGCAACGCCGTGCGCGAAAATGCCGTCTCGCGTCCATCGAACACCGCGCGGCAGCCTTCCCGGCCCGCAGTTCGGCAGGATGCATCGCGTTCGGCGACACGATCCCACACAGCTCGTGCGCAGAGTCACCCCGCACGATCCGCTGCTCCTAAGCAATCGCACAGCAATGGCGGAGGCGGATCGCACGGCAGCGCACCGCGCGCGGCAAAGTCCAGCGGTGGCGGCTCGCACGACGGCAACGGCGGAAATCACGGTCGGCGCTGAGACTTAACCCCCAGGGCGTCCGCCGCGGGGCGGGCGCCTTTTTATCCTGAGCGCCGGGTGCCCCACCTTTCGTGCTTCTGTTTCATGCGAAGGGTGGGGGTTTAGACCCAGCCTTACAAACCCGTCACGTCCCGCGCCGTTCTCAGCGGCACCCTTAAAATCAAAGTCGTCGGTTTCGCTGGTGTGGAAGCGTGGCCACCCGTCGTCTTGGATATTGTTTTCCACGGCAGCGTGTGAGATACCGCAGCCGTTGATTTGTGAGGGCAACAATGTCACGCAGCACAACCATTCTTGTTCTGTTCCTCGCCGCGCTGCTGGAGGCTGGCGGAGACGCATTTATCAGGGCGGGACTTCATAAGACTCTGTTCTGGCAAAAGGCGACGCTGTTTGCGGTCGCGGCCGTCGTCTTGTTCGCATACGGATGGACTGTCAACTCGCCGCCGTGGGACTTCGGCAAGCTGCTCGGCCTCTACGTGGTGTTTTTCTTTCTCAGCGCCCAAGCCATCTCTTGGCTGGCATTCAAGCAGATCCCATCTCTCGCAGTCCTCGTAGGCGGACTGTTCATCGTCACAGGCGGCATAATCGTCGCAACCGCGAGCAGGTAAAGTCAGTCCGCGGTGGAGCGGCCGCTGGCAGGCAGGGATGCGGCGCCCGCAAGAACTAAGCGTTCACTTAGCTGGTGTGGAAGTGCGTGCCACTCGCCCGGTGACCCTTTAACGTAATTTTAACAATATTCTCTTCCCCGATTCATGCGTGTCGCTTAAGTCTTTTGCAGCGTGAAGTTGCGTTCCGTGTTTTTGGGTGGACGTTCGCCGCGGTCGCTTTAGTAATACTCATGCTGCTAGTACGAGCTCGTAATTCCTATTTGCCTGGGGTGTGCAATGAAATTGAACTTCGCACGGATTGGGTGTGTCATCGTATTTCTGTTTGTGGCTTTTGGTCATGGTTCCACGTTCGCACAGCAGACGTTGGGGTGGATCGACGGCACAGTCACCGACTCATCTGGGGGCGTAGCGGAAGGTGTAGTCGTGAAAGCGCGCGAGGCTGCGACGAACCTTGAGGTCACCGCCATCACCAAAGCCGATGGCTCGTTCCACATTGCTGACCTACCCATTGGCGATTACGAGTTGACGTTTTCCAAGGACGGATTCAAAACGTCCAATTATCCGCATATCTTGGTGCAGGGTAACCGCACCGTTACGGTAAACGCGCGGTTGGAGCCAGGAGCGGTCACCGCGACGGTAACGGTAAACTCCACTCCTCTGCTTAACGAGACGGATACCACGATCGGTTACATCCTGGGCGAACTCCAGATCGATAACACGCCATTGGGTACGGGAAGCTTTACGCAACTGGCCATTTTCAGCCCTGGGGTGAGCGCCGATCTGCTGAATACGTCAGGAACCAACGCGGGGTTCGGCAACCAATCGATCTGGGCCGACGGTCAGCGCGATTCGAGCAACAGTTTCACCTTTAATGGAGTATCCGCGAACAACATTTTTAATGGCAAATCGTCAAGTCAGGTCACTTCGGCGCGTGTCGCCGTGAACATCGGGGAAAGCGGAAACAGCACGAGCAATCCTAGTGGCCAGATCGTAACCAGCACATCCGTGTACGGCGCGATTGGGCAAGCATTGCCTACGCCGCCGGTCGAAACAATCCAAGAGGTCCGCGTGAATTCGGCGATGTACGACGCGTCGCAAGGGGCGAATAGCGGGGCGCACATCGAACTCACCACCAAGTCGGGGACCAACGGCTTTCACGGCGGCGCCTACGAGTACTACCAGACAACCGCATTCGACGCCAATCAGTGGTTCTTCAATGATAACGGCCTTTCACGACCACCTCTGCATCGCAACGTGTATGGCGGCTATTTTGGAGGTCCGATAAAAAAAGACAAAATCTTCTTCTTCGGCTCCTACCAAGGCCAGCGTGTTGCAGATCAATTGCTCGATACATCTTTTGTCGCGGTCCCGCCTGACTTGACCGATGCCAGGGACGCGGCATCCATCGCCGCCGTAGCGAACAAAGATTTCGGAACGACCCTTACCGCCAACGACATCACACCCCAGGCACTGGCCATCCTACAAGCGAAAACGAAATCGGGTCAGTTTTTTATCCCGAGCGCCGAAACCGATCCAGCGAAACTGGCGACTTTGCAAAACCTGGGAGCCGATGCCAGCATTCAGGGTTCCGGTTCTCTTTTCACGGCCGATCAAGCAAACGGAAACATCGATTACAAAATCAGTGCCGCAGACCGCCTCGCCGCAAAATACTACTTTCAGAGCGATCCCAATACGACTCCGTTCGCAAACAGCGAACTGATTGGGTTTCCGCAGTCAATGAACGCAGGCAGCCAGGCTTTCTCCCTGACGAATACGACCATCATTACTTCGAATCTGAGCTGGGAGCAAAGGTTCGGTTTTATCCGGGAACGAGCCTTCGCGACGACAGCGCAATCTCTTTCCCCGTCCGATGTAAATCTGAATCTGCTCGGCCTTTCGTTGTTCCCGCAAATCAATATTAAACAGGCCGACGGGCCAAGCGGTTTTGGCGGAAATTTCAACCTGGGCAACGAGCTGGGGATTGGACCATCAAATAACTTCGCGAACGCCGGCATCTTTCAAAACAATTTCGAAGGTGAGACAAGCCTGAACTGGGTCCACGGGCGGCACACGTTGACCGCGGGGGCCAGTCTAGATTTCACGCAATTAAACGTGATTAACAAGAACAACGAAGTAGCGCGGATAACATTCTTTGATTTTCCCGGATTTTTGCAGGGACAAATCTGCGGGCCCAACACCGTGGCCTGCAGCGGTCAAGATACTTCGGAAATCTTGAACGGAGCGAGCAACCGCTATTACCGGGCCAAACAAGTAGGCGCTTTCGTGCAAGACGACTTCAAGATCCGGAAAGACTTGTCGGTGAACATCGGTCTTCGTTGGGATTGGGATGGCCCACTCGACGAGAAAAACGGCTTTCTGACGAATTTTTACGCAAACGATTATTCGTACGACGTCGCAACCGACACTATCAATAATATCGGCCTGGTCGTTGCTGGGAATAATCGAACGTTTGGTACCAAGGGAGTAAGCGATTCTACGCTCACAGGTCGGCAGTGGGGATTTGCACCGAGGATCGGGGTCGCCTACAGTCCATCGTTCCTCAAGAATCTTGTGGTCCGCGCGGGATTCGGAATGTATTACGACCGCGGTGAGTTTTTTACAGAGCTCTCGCCGCCGGCGGGAGGCGGAATCAGCGGACCATTTGGTGTGACAGTCGAAGAGCCATTCGTCGTGCCGTTCTTCTCTCCCGTGGGTGCAACGTTCGCCAATCCGTTTGGTACCAACCCTGTTCCACCGCCTCCGTCGAATCTTTCTTCGGTCGCAGCTTTGGTTCCCAATGCCGCGCAGTTAATCGCCAATACCACACCGTTCTGCACTGCAACCGGACAGTCGGGTTGCGGCCCGCTGTTTTTCGGTGGATATGATCCCGCCAATAAATTGCCTTACTCCGAAAACTGGACGCTCGATGTGCAATGGCAACCTGTCAATAGTTTGGTTCTGACCGTTGGTTACATAGGCAACCACGGCGTTCACGAATTGATTCCTCTTCCATTCAATCAAGCCGTGATTGCCACGCCTCAGAATCCTGTTCTCAGCGGAGGGCCTAATCAGCAGAATTTCTCGTATGGTTACAACGTTCCTGGCTTAAACGCCGAAAATGTCAGCACACTGGTGGCTGGCTTCCCCACTGGCAATGCGGCCCTTCGCGCGCCTTTTATAGGCTACGACCCAAACTCCGATTTCAACAAAGCCGTGGGCATCTCGAACTACAACGCACTCCAACTAAGCGTTCACAAGCGCATTACGCACGGTCTGGAGATTACCGGTTCATACACCTGGTCGCATACGCTCGATGAACAAAGCGGATTGGGACTTTTCTTTACAGGCAACGACCCGAACAACCCACACTCCTCTTATGGAACTTCGGATTTCGATCGCACGCATGTCTTTGCACTCAACTACCATTACGAATTCCCGACTATGCAGAATGCAAACACGCTCGAACGATATTTGGTGAACGGTTGGGGACTCAACGGCGTTACCGTGTATCAGAGCGGCCAGCCCTACAGCGTCAATGACTTCAGCGGCGGCGCGGCAAGCATCTTCTACGGCGGTGGTCAGGATGAGATTACCAACCCCATCGTGCCCGTCGGCGGCGTAGGGTCGAGCGCTCCGAATCCTATTCTGCAAGGCACCACCGGCGTAAACGCCAACAAACCTGTTCTAAACGCGGCGGCCTTTGGAATACCTGCTCCATTTGCTCCCGGCACAAACGGCGTTCCACCCTGTCAGGGCACGGGCGCCAGCCAGATTTGCGACTTCTATGAGACGGGCTACGCGGTGGGCGGACGTAATATCTTTAGGGGACCCTTCCAAGCCAGATGGGACTTTGCCGTTTTTAAGAATTTCAAAATCAGTGACCGTTTCACTTTGAGGTACGACGTTCAAGCTTTCAACATTTTTAACCACCCAAGCTTCGATATCCCCAACAACAACGTCGAATTCAATCCGTTTTTCAACAATCCTCCGGTTTACACCCAATCGAATTCGGGTCTCAATCCCTGCGTTGGGCCTCCGGCGAATGCTTACGCGTGCCCTCCCGGAGGTCACCTGGGTGAGATCCAGCATACGATCGGAAGCCCCCGATTTCTCCAAATGGCACTCCACCTGACGATCTAGGTCGAATTGTGCAAGGAGCGACCGTGAAGGACAACTGGTGGACTTTTGCTGGTGTTGTATTCGTTGCGGCCGTCGGACTCGCGCCGTCCGCGTGGGGTTGGGGGTGTACAGGACACCAAGTTGTCGCCGTGATAGCGGAAAAACATCTCAATCCTCATGCTCGGGATATGGTGGCGCAAATTCTTGCCGCTAGTCCCATAGACCCGAGTTTGCGGCGGTTTTGTGGCGCAAATACCCTCGACGCATTTGTCGATTCGTCCACTTGGGCGGATGACCAGCGCAGTATTCAGCCCAACACGGCGGGGTGGCACTTTATAGACATCCCGCGCGGTGTGGCGAAGGGCGACATCGCACCGTACTGTCCACCTTCAACCAGTTGCATCACCAGCGCGATTGACGATCAGATGGCAATCCTTCGGAATGTCAACGCGAGCGCGCAGGCGCGTGCCGACGCCTTGCGATACATCATTCACTTCTTTGGCGACCTACATCAGCCTCTGCATGCAACAAGCAACAATGACCTCGGTGGGAATTGTGTTCCGGTTTCGTTCTTCGGCGCTGAGCCTCAGGAAAAAAACGTGGCGAAGGAGAGCTACGCGCCGAACCTCCACAGCATCTGGGATACCGACATCGTCGAGCGCTTCGCCGACGGACAGACGCCCCAGCAGTTCGCGGACGAGATGGGTATTAGGTTCAAAGCGCAGATTCCTGCATGGCTGCGCGAGCGAGTTGACGTTGTGTCCTGGGCTTGGCAAAGCCACCAAATCGCCGAGGATAGCGTTTACACAGTCCTGCCGAGAAAAGTGGCCATTGAAACACCGGTAGAGGTCAACGCCTGCTCGGACGACCAGCACATTTCCACGCGAATGCTTAATCTCCACGAGCAGATCGGCGCTGACTACCAGGCGGTCGCGGAAGGTGTCATTCAAGAGCAACTGACGAAGGCGGGGATCCGTTTGGCCGCCGCGCTGAACGCAGTATGGCAATGATTCAGTGGTTCATTCTCATTTTGAACCAAGTGAACGCTATCGCAGGGATTGGCGGGTGCGGGTGGCACACCCTTCCACACCACCCAAATTACGCAGTTGGATTTCCGGGTGGCCCATCCTTCGCGCCCTTGTTTCATGCGAAGGGTGAGGGTTTAGACGCTCCACCACCAACCACCACAGCGAACTACACCTCATCTTTTCTGCCGCTTACTCATGTGAGTATTTCTACGAATATTCAGCGACCAACGAATATGTTAGCGTGAGTCGGGGCGCTTTTCGGCGCTGCTGAGGACGCGACATGGAGACTGGGGCGCGGGCGAGGGGCTTGGCTGGGCGCGCGGGCGAGCGCTTGGCGACGGTGTCTCCCGGTGTTGGGTCGCGGCGGCCCAGGGCCGAGCGCGTACAGGCAAATGACGGCGCGCAGCGTGAGCGTGGGCGCGCAATGCGCGAGCGCGCGATGCGAAATTCTAATTGGTTCCACCGCGATCAAAAATCCACGAATCACGCGCCTAATCGTGGCGCGTCCATGTGCTTTGCGGCTTCGGCGGATGCAGCAGGGTTTGCATCACCACGCAATACTGCTCGGTTTTTTCGCGCAGCGCCGCGATTTGTTCCGCGGTGGCGTCGCGCGCAGCAATATCAAAATTCACGCGAATGTTCTCGAAGCCGACGGGCACGTCTTTCGAAATCCCGAGCGTGCCGCGCAGATCGAGGTCTCCTTCCACCGTGACCTCGATGCGTTCAGTGGGAATGCTCATCGCCGCCGCCACCATCTGACATGTGATTTGCGCGCAAGCGGCGAGCGCACCGAGCAGCA
>Ga0228598_1000211_pt1 | contig 10868 bp, 8 predicted proteins | sample CZU4metagenome_FD_182726 | JGI IMG/M metagenome (GOLD analysis project Ga0228598, IMG submission 182726) | Spruce rhizosphere microbial communities from Bohemian Forest, Czech Republic - CZU4 | ecosystem: Host-associated > Plants > Roots > Rhizosphere | place: Czech Republic: South Bohemian... | reverse complement strand
AATGCTCGGTGATTGGGATTATCTTCGCCATCGGGTGTAGGTCTCCTTCTCGGAAAGGCTTTAGCTCGCAAGGCCAAAGCCAACTTACACCCTCTGCTTTTACACAATCGAATTTACGTCACCCGCCATCTCCAAAGTACCCTGACTGACGGATTGTCAGCCGCCAGTCGATCCGCCTGCCCTCTAACTAGCTGAGGTCCAGGGCCATTTTCAACGCGTGGTCCAATTCGGCGAGTTTGGCTCTGGATAATGAGCCCAGGAACTGGGTCAAGTCGGTCTTGCGCAGGCTCACCAGGTTGTCGCACATGATCCAACTGGAGTGTTTCAGACCCTCGTCCGGCCCGACCGCCACCTGAGTAGACAGGCCGTCCCCGTGCGTGAACACGGGCGCGCAGACCAGGGTCGAGAACTGGGAATCGATGAGGACCTGTCGGCTGACAATCACGAAGGCGCGGTACTGCCTGGGATCGCCTCCCGGCTTGTATACGCGATAGATTTCAACGCGCTTCCCTCAGCTTCGCCCTACGCCTGATTTTTTCCGGTGCCTGATATTCCCGGGCTTGATAATCCAAGACATCGGACGTCCGGCATTGAGACGCTGGCCGGCGGCGTTGATCCGTTCCAGGTCACGAGCCTGGATCGCCGCCCGCGTACGTTGCCGCAAGAATTCCCGAAGCACCTGTTCGATGAACGCGGACCAGGACTGCTGGGAGCCCGCCATGCGTTCGATGGCAGCCAATACGTCTCCAGAGAGTGTGATGGATGTCTTCTCTTTCACAGTACCATTATTACGTCCAACATCTGGGATCAGCCCTTATCTGCAACGACGGTAGCGATTCCCGCCGGCATCGTCAATGGTCCCTTGGGGAGCTTTCTAAGGGGTCCAAAAATGGATTCATAACTCTCGACTGCCTTCGTCAATCCCTCCAGTAAAGCAGGCACGGTCTCGGGAGTAAGCACAATACAGACCCGATCGACGATCCTGCTTTGCTGCTGAACGGATGTCGTCTGGTGAGGGTCGGGCAAGGTATCGGGAACATGCTCACCAAAGAATATCCTTATATCGCTAAAAGATATACCTAGTCGGATTGCGTTAGCATAAGCGATTGGGATGTTTGCGGGGTCGGGTTGATCTCGTTCTGCCATCGGCATCGGCTCCATTCATCATTTAGAATTTGTCCGGTTGTTATGACAAGATTCGGTGTCGGCGAGTGAACGGATAGGCTATGTTCGTACAGCGGTATGGTTATAACCTCTGACCAAATGTCCTCGCCCACTGAAATCAGCTTCGCGTTATATTGATCGAGATTGGCGACAGGAAGTGGCTGAGGCACCCCGTCGGATGGTGGATTGAGAAAGAATGCATCATCGTCGATTTTTGTCACAGCAAACTGATCCTGAGAAAAACCGTTCTCCCACTCCAGCATTTCACTGAAAGGCACAAACTCGATCTTTAAGCCGACCTTCAGGGCAGCGGCGATGGCGCTTAGCGTGCTGATCGTTGGGTTCGCCCCTGGCGTTTCAAACATCGAAATGCGAGATTGGTGCATCTCGGCTGCGTTAGCCAAATCTGACTGCCGAGGCATCTCTGACTTCAACCGCAAGGCGCGAATCTGCGATGGTACCAAGGTCCCAACCTTGGCTTGGATATAGGCTGATCTTGTTTTGAAGTCAGACGTTAACCTAGATATCAAACCTGATCGTTCTCCCACGAGTTCCTCCTTTATTCTCGCGCAGCGCCTTTGCACGCTTGCACGCGGTGTCAAGCGCATTCGGAGGAGTATAAACTTGTCCCTTGTGATAACAACCGACCAACAGAACTGCGTGTCTTCCGGGCCTGAACACACCTAACAGTCGATACTGCCTGCCGTCAGCAAAGAAATCCAACTGCCAGATATGATGTTTTTTCGGCTCGCCTTTCAGGTGCTTGAATCCAGACCATTGCAGATGGTTCTCGGTCTTTGCTGGGCGGAAACGAGAGTTTTTTTGATGTATTTTATGCACCATAATATGTGCAACTCTCGCATTCAATAAATCGCGTGGCCGGGAGCGGAACTACGCAAGTCCGGCTTCGACGCCATCAGCAGCAACCCGCCGATGCGCTTGAATGCCCGCAAATCCTCCAGGCTGTGAAACGATTTGGTCTGGTAGTCGTCCGGCGTAGGCGTGTCGTCAGGAATGCGGCGAGCTTCGACGCTCTCGAATCCATGTTTGGTGAGCAAGTCGATGTATTCGGCCTCCGAGCGAACATGGACCGGCACTTTGAGTTTGTCGACCCACTGCAGCGAGTAGGGATTGTCTTTATAGAGATTAATGAGAATGAACATGCGCCCGCGCGGCGCCATGACGCGGAAGAGTTCGGCCAGCGCGCGATCCTGATCGGGATAATAGTAGAACGATTCGACGGATAGCATCTTGTCGAAGAAGTTCTCTTCCCACGGAATCTGCTGCGCCGATCCCCACGCGTACAGAATGTTTTCGAAGTCCTTCGATGCGGCGCGAGCCTGGCGAATCATCTCGTCCGAAACATCGACGCCGACCACTTGCCCAAAGCCTTCCGGGCCGTCGGTGACAAGCCGCGCCAGCAGCCGGGTGGCCCACCCCGACCCGCAACCCAGGTCCAGCACGCGATCGCCGGGACGAAGATCCATCAGGCGGATCGTCTTGCCGGTGATGTCGAAGTGATGGCGCTCCATCTTCTCGCCTTCACCAGCTTCGGCCCAGCGATTGAACTCCTGCTGCAGAATCTCGTCGGAAGTTGGCTTTGTCTCGGACATTGGCTCCTCTGTAGCACTACCGGGACGGCAGCGCTACCTCTATGCTACATTTGGCTTCCTCATGGCTTCAAATCCGCAGCCGCCGGCCGAGCCCGAACTTCTCTATTGTCCGAAATGCGCGACAGAAGTTTCCGATCCGCTGACTTGCGGCGATTGCTCTGCGGTGATCTGCCGCCGCTGCGGCACGCCGCTCGAATCGGCCGATGAGTTGGGGATGGGTGATTGATGGAGATCCCAGTCGCAACGCCGACATTGCCCGCGAAATCCGAAGCCGCGCCCAGCCTGGTTCGCGGCCTGTCGCTGCTGGATTCGGTCTTGCTGCTGGTGAGCGGCATCATCGGATCTTCGATCTTCCTGACCGCCAAAGATATTGCAGGCCCACTGCCGCAGCCCATGCTGTTCCTGCTGGTTTGGGTTTTGGGCGCGGTGATTTCATTGTTTGGCTGCGTGGCGTTCGCAGAGCTCGGATCAATGTTTCCCGACTCCGGCGGACAGTATGTTTATCTGCGCGAGGCCTACGGCGATCTGCCGGCGTTTCTGTATGGCTGGATGCTGTTCAGCGTCGCCAACGGCGGCTCGATTGCCGCGCTGGCCGTCGCCGCCGCGGCTTACATGGGACAGATCGTTCCGGTGATTTCGCAGGAGCACGTCGTGCTTGTGTTCGCGGGGATCACGCTGACGCGGGCGCATCTGGTTGGATTGGTCTTGATCGCCGTGCTCACGGCGGTGAACGTTGTCGGGCTGCGATGGGGAGCGCTGTTGCAGAACGTTTCCACCTGGACGAAGTTTGCTGCCATGTCGGCGTTTGTGGTTTTGGGATTTGCCATCGGCAAAGGACACTGGGCAAACTTCAGCTCGCATGGCGTCGGGTTGACGATGGGTCTGGGCCCGTCGCAACTGGTGTCGGCGCTGGGAGTCGGGCTGATCGCCGTGTTCTGGGCTTACGACGGATGGGTTTATATCACCTGGGTGGCGGGCGAAGTGAAGGAACCGCGTCGCCATGTTCCGTTGGCGATGGTGTTGGGCACGCTCGCCGTGGCCGCGATTTATCTGGCGATGAACGTGACTTATATTTATGCGCTGCCGCTCAGCGAAGTGGCGAAGCATGAGACCATCGCGCACGCTGCCGCAGCCACATTGTTTTCGCCGCACGCCGCAGTTTGGCTTTCGGCCATGATCGCGATTTCTTGTTTCAGCGCTGCCGCCACCTGCACGCTCTCCGGCGCTCGTGTTTGTTTGGCCATGGCGCAGGATGGAGTTTTCTTTCGCAGCATGGCGAAGATCCATCCTAAATGGCGGACGCCGGCGTTCGGGCTGATCGGGCAAGGAATCTGGGCCGCTGTGCTCGCTGTCAGCGGACGCTATGATCAGCTTTACACTTATGTCATCTATGGGATGGTTCTGTCATACACGCTGACCGTGATTGGATTGTTTATTCTGCGCTGGAAGCGTCCGGAGATTCCGCGTCCGTATCGCTGCGCGGGATATCCGTGGATTCCGGGGATCTACGTGCTGATCGGCTCGGCCTGGACTTTGAACACGATTATCACCCGGCCCAAGGAAGCGCTGGCGGGAACGTTGATTGTACTGATCGGCGTGCCGGGATATCTCTATTGGAAGTGGAGCGGAAAAGCAGCAGCGGTGGAGTAGGCAATGTTCGAACGTTACACAGAGAAAGCGCGCCGAGTCATCTTCTTTGCCAGATACGAGGCCAGCCGATATGGTTCGCCTTATATCGAGACCGAACATCTTCTGCTGGGCCTGATACATGAATTAAAGTGGCTGACGACTCACCTTTTGCCCGAGGGGAGCGAAGAATCGATACGCGCTCAAATCGCGGCCGGTACGCCACATCGCGAGAGCACGTCTACGGCTATCGATCTACCGCTTACTGGGGAGAGCAAGCGAGTACTCGCGTACGGAGCAGAAGAGGCGGAACGCCTCGCTCATAAACATATCGGAAGCGAGCATCTGCTTCTTGGACTGCTTCGCGAGGAGAAATGCTTCGCCACGCGGATGTTACGCGAGCGAGGCGTGGAGCCATCAAAACTGCGGCTGGAATTTGCAAAGACAGTCCAAAGCTCGGGGCCGCAAAAGGACTACAGCATACCGGCCAGAGGTTCGCTGGCCGCTATTCACGATACGGTCGAAATCCACGGTTCTGCATGGCATGCCAGCCATGTTCGCAAAGCCGTCGAGCGATGCCGCGAATATTCGTGGCACTGGCAAAAATGCTCGTGGCGTCCGCGGGATATCGTGATCGATCTTAAGAGTGGGGCTTTTTCTTTTGTGCTTGAGCTCGCTGAAGATTCTGCGAACTTTCGATTGGTTAAAGGAGGTTGGACGAAAGATCATTGTGCGGTCTGTCGCTGGGAATTGTTCGAGTCGAAAGATGATCCCGAGCATGGTGTCGGCTACACCAACGGTCGCGATTGGTTGTGCACCGAGTGCTATGAGAAATTCTGGGAACGGCCAGATTTCTTTTCGTCCATGCACACTGAGATCACATAGCGGTCGCCATTAGGCTATTGCCTCGCTTCGCTCGTTAGACGGGCGGGACGCCCCTCACTCCTTTCTGACTACACTGGAACCGCAGTTTTCCTTGCGGGATTGAAGAACGGCATCTTTACTATCTTGGCGGTCACTTTTTGGCGGATGGCTTCGATGGTGATTTCTATTTGCAGCCTGGTGCCGAGCTTGGAGTGTGAAGTTTCGATGCTGGCTAGCGCAATCATCTTTTTCAGAACTGGCGACCAGGTTGTCGACGTGGCTTTGCCGACCTGCTTTTCCCCGCAGTAGACGGGGACTGCTACACGCGAAGCCTGGCTGGGAGCGGCGGGCGTGAGGCCGAATTTTTCGTAACGGTCTTCGACTTCCGTCCAATCGATTTCGAGTCCGACGAACTGCCTTGCGACTCCTTCTTTCTGATCTTTTTCTAAAGCTGCCTTGCCAATGAAATTCTCTTTATTGAGGTGCACCATCTTGCCGAAACCAAGTTCGAATGGTGAATATTTCTGCGACGCGATCAGAGCTTTCTTGCTGCTGGTGTAATCGACCTCAATCAACAACAGTCCGGCTTCGACGCGAGCCACGTCGAGCGCCAACATTCCGGCTGCGTGGATGTCGAAACGCTTGCCGGTTTCCATGACCGCATCCCAGACTTTTACCGCGTCGTTGCTTTCGTTGTGTGGCACCCAGATTTCGTAGCCGAGATCGCCGGTGTATCCAGTGCGCGAGATATCCACGGGGATGCCAGCGATCTTGCCATGAGTCACGCGGAAGTATTTGAGATTGGCGATGTCCGCTTCGGCTAGCGACTTCAGCAGTTTGCCCGAGGTCGGCCCCTGCAAAGCGAGAGCTGCGACTTTTTCTGAAATGTCTTCGACCTGAACGTCCATGTTGGTGCCATTCTGGCGAAGCCAGCGGAGGCTGGGATCGGCGGCGGTCCAGCGATATTTGTTTTCTTCGAGACGGGTGACCGTGCCATCGTCGATCACTTTGCCCTGCTCGTCGCACCAACAGCAGTAGATCACCTGACCCACAGCGACCTTGCGGATGTCGCGGGTGATCACGCGGTTGACGAGTTTGGTCGCGTCCTTGCCCGTGATCAGATATTTGTACAGTGGCGAAATGTCAATCAACGCGGCGGCGTTGCGGATGGCGTTGTACTCGTGCTCGTGATGCACTTCGTAAACGCTGACGGTGTAGTATCCCGACCACTCGCGGTAGTTGAGGCTGTGGCAGAGCGGAAAAGTTCGTTCGTGAAACGCGGTTCCGATGGGCAAGAGGTGGCCTCGAGGAAAAATCGCTCGAACCGGATTATATTTGGCTATTTCTTATGCGGCAAATCGTCGGCCCGCCGACCTTCAATCGAAGATGTAACCCGAAGCCGAAGCGGATGTAAAGTAAGGCATGGCAAAAGTGGTTCTAATCACAGGCTGTTCCGCTGGCATCGGGCGATTGACGGCAGAACTGTTTGCGGCGCGCGGTTGGAGGGTTGCGGCCACAGCACGCCGCCCCGAGGAAATCTCTCTCGATAACGTAACGCCACTGAGAATGGACGTAACGGACGAAGCCAGTGTTGCATCCGCGGTTGCGTCGACCGTTGATCGCTTCGGCGGGATCGATGTCCTGGTCAACAATGCTGGATACGGGCTGTTTGGCCCACTCGAAGGCGCGGGTGCTGGCGAATTCGAAGCACAAATCAGGACCAATCTGTTTGGCACCGTTTCCGTCATTTGTCACGTCTTGCCCGTGATGCGTGCGCGACGTAGCGGGGTGATCGTGAACGTCTCGTCGATCGCGGGACGGGTGGCGACGCCATTCATGTCCGGCTACAATGCGTCGAAGTTTGCGCTCGAAGGCCTTTCCGAATCACTTCGCTTCGAGTTGTCGCTTCATGGCATCCGCGTGAAATTGGTCGAGCCAGCTCACTTCAAAACCGGGTTCATCGAGCGCTCGCTTAAACGGACGTCGCACCCGGCCTATGATGCACCGTTCGAAAACTTCATGGGATGGGTGCGGAAAGAAGATGCGAAGGCTCCGGACCCCGCTCCGGTCGCGGAAACTATTTACCGCGCGGCGAACGATACATCGCACCGTTTGCGCTATCCGGTAAAAGGAAAGCTGATGCTGGCTTTCGTTGCCCTGTTTCCCGACTCGGTGTGGCGGTTGCTAAACGAGCAAGGAATGAAACGGCCGGCAAATTGACATAGTCAGACCTTGACTTCAGGGGACTTGTCAAAAGCATAAAGACAAAATTCCACGTTCCCGATAGAATGACGCTGCACATCATATGCACCGCAATATGCGACCTATCATGCCATCGTTGTGGAGTGTACTTCGCAGCTGGTCGGTCCTTCCTAGCGGCCTCTGATCCCGGCTGTCTATAATCCTGCTCGCGCGTGTGATTGCGTTTCTGATCGCGCTTTCCTTAATCTGTACGCTGGCATTCGAAGCAAAAGCTTATGTCCAACTCATACGACGTGATTGTGATTGGTGGTGGCCACAACGGGCTGGTCAATGCCGCCTATCTGGCGCGGGCGGGGAAAAAAGTTCTCGTGCTTGAACGGCGCCACGTGCTGGGCGGAGCAGCCTGCACCGAAGAGGTTTTTCCCGGCTTCAAGTTTTCGGTTTGCTCTTACGTCGTGTCGCTGCTGCGGCCTGAGATTATTCGCGATCTTGACCTTCCGCGCCACGGACTCGAAATCCTGCCGCTCGACGGTACGTTTACTCCCATGCCGAATGGCGACCACTTGTGGCGGGTGAACGATCACGGAAAAACGCATCGCGAGATTGCGCGTCACTCCAAGCTGGACGCGGAAGCCTACGACGAGTTCGGTAAGGCGATGCAAGCGATGTGCCGATTCGTAAAGCCGATTCTCAGCATGGTGCCGCCTGATCCGGCCACGTTGAATCCGAAGGAATTGATGAAACTGCTTTTCCTCGGCCGGCGCTTTCAGGGCCTGACCAGCGAAGATAAATACAACCAAGTGCAGTTGATGACGATGAGCGCCATCGACTTTCTGGATCAGTGGTTCGAGACCGACGTGCTGAAGGCGACGATGTCGGCTTCCGGGATCATCGGAACTTTCCTCGGTGTGCGTTCGCCGGGAACGGCTTACGTTCTGCTGCATCATTACATGGGTGAAATTGATGGGGCGTTCCGGTCGTGGGGATTTGCCCGCGGCGGTACGGGTGCCATTTCGAATGCCATTGCGGACGCGGCCCGCGAAGCAGGAGTGGAAATCCGCACCCAGGCTGCGATTGCCCAGATCATCGTAAAGAATGGCAAAGCGAAAGGCGTGGTGCTGGCGAGCGGAGACGAGATTTACGCCGACATTGTTTCTTCGAGCGTCGACCCGCGGCTGACGTTTGTGAAGATGATTGAAAAGGGAAACTTGCCCGACGATTTTCTCGAGGAAATCAATCGTTACAAATTTCGTGGGTCTTCCGGCAAGGTGAATCTTGCGCTCGATGCCCTGCCGAATTTCAAAGCGATTCCCGGGCCGGGTGCGCATTTACGCGGCGCGATTTCGATTTCGCCCAGCGTCGAATATATGGAGCGCGCTTACGACGATGCGAAGTACGGTAATTTTTCGCGTCGTCCGTACATCGACATGGTCATTCCCACGCTGACTGATCCGTCGGTCGCGCCGCCGGGGAAGCACATTCTCTCCTGCTTCGTGCAGTACGCGCCCTATAAGCTGCGCCCCGGGCTTAACTGGGACGATCAGAAAGAAGCTTTTGGAGACAACGTCATCAACACCATCGCCGAGTACGCGCCCAACATTCGGGACATCATTTTGCACAAGCAGGTGATCACGCCGCTCGATCTGGAGCGCGAGTGGGGTTTGAGCGAGGGCAACATCTTTCAGGGTGAGCTTTCGCTCGAACAACTTTTCTTCCTACGGCCGGTGCCGGGGTATGCGCAGTTTCGCACGCCGATCAAGAATCTTTACATGTGCGGATCGGCTACGCATCCGGGCGGCGGAATTATGGGTGGGCCAGGGCGGCTGGCAGCGCTCGAAATCCTCAAAGATTTCAAGGGAGCAGCCTGATGCTTCTAGAGGAAGACCATGCCTGACGCGCGTGATGTCGTAATCATCGGCGGAGGCCACAACGGGCTGGTCACTGCTTTTTATCTCGCGAAGGCGGGCTACAAACCGCTGGTCCTGGAGCGAAGGGCGCAACCTGGCGGAGCCGCAATCACGGAGGAATTCCATCCGGGATTTCGTTGTTCCACTCTCGCGCACGCGGCGGGGCCGCTGCGGCCAGACATCGTCCGTGACATGCAACTGGAAAAGCACGGCCTCAGGCTGATCACGCCTGAGGTTGGCGTGGTTTCGCTTTCGCCGGACGGACGGGCTCTGATCCTTTACAACGACGCGAAAAGATCTGTGCAGGAGATTGCCAAGTTTTCCCAGAAGGACGCGGCGAAGTATCCGGAATTTCAAGTATCGCTGGCGAAGGTGGGCAAGGTGATTGGGGATGCGCTCGCGCTGGCGCCGCCGAATATCGACCATCCGAACCGGAGCGATTTGTGGGGCATCCTTCAGACCGGTCGATCGATTCGAAATCTGGGAAAGAAAGATATGTACCGGCTGCTGCGGTGGGGACCGATGGCGGTCGCGGATTTGGTCGCCGAGTATTTCGACACAGAGCTGCTTCGCGCTACCATCGCGGCTCGCGGCATCTTTGGAACTTTCCTCGGCCCGTGGTCGGCGGGGACCAGCCTGGTGCTTCTGATTCGCGGCGCGGGAGATGCGCATCCCGCGGGCTCGGCGTATTTCGCGCAAGGTGGGATGGGATCGATCGCCGAGGCTATGGCTTCGGCGGCCACGCATGCCGGCGCCGAAATACGCAGCAATGCTGAAGTCATTGAAGTGCGTGTGAAAGATGGTGCAGCCACCAGCGTGGTGCTTTCGACTGGCGAGGAGATTCGCGCGAAAGCCATTATTTCAAATGCTGATCCCAAGCGGACGTTGCTCAAGTTAGTCGATCCCATTCATCTTGCGCCCGATTTTGTGATGAAGCTGCAGCACTATCGCATGCTGGGGACGGTGGCGAAAGTGAACCTCGCGCTTTCCGGGCTGCCTGAGTTTACGGCGCTGAAGGGGGAGAGGGATACGGGCGCTTTGAGCGGACGCATTCACATTGGACCGGAGATCGACTATCTGGAGCGCGCTTTTGACGAATCGAAGTATGGGAATTTTTCCAAGCAGCCGTATTTGGAAATTGCGATTCCGTCGGTCACCGATCCGGCGCTTGCTCCCGCGGGCAAGCATGTGATGTCTATTTATATGCAATACGCGCCCTATAAACTCAAAGGCAGCGATTGGGACAGCCAGCGGGTTGCGCTCGGCGATACTGTGGTTAAAACGCTGGCGCAGTATGCGCCGAAGCTTCCGGAGTTGATACTGACGCACCAGATCATCACGCCGCAGGACCTCGAAGATACCTACGGACTCACCGGCGGGCACATTTTTCATGGGGAGTTGGCGCTTGACCAGTTTTTCACCATGCGTCCGCTGCTGGATTGGGCTCGGTATCGCACGCCGATTCAGAATTTGTATTTGTGCGGTTCGGGAA
>Ga0228598_1000210_pt1 | contig 10892 bp, 12 predicted proteins | sample CZU4metagenome_FD_182726 | JGI IMG/M metagenome (GOLD analysis project Ga0228598, IMG submission 182726) | Spruce rhizosphere microbial communities from Bohemian Forest, Czech Republic - CZU4 | ecosystem: Host-associated > Plants > Roots > Rhizosphere | place: Czech Republic: South Bohemian... | reverse complement strand
CCCCCGGCAGATGCCCGTCTGTCCTACGGGACCGATCCCAATCAGTTCGCAGACCTGCGCCTTCCCAAAACCAAAGGCCCGTTCCCGGTGGTAATGGCCATCCACGGAGGCTTCTGGCGCGCCAAGTACGATCTAGCCCACTTAGGCCATCTCTGCGCCGCGATGACCGCCAAAGGCATCGCCACCTGGAACATCGAGTATCGCCGCGTTGGAAACCCCGGTGGAGGCTGGCCCGGCACTTTCGAAGACATTCGCAACGCGCACCGATATCTCCCGCAAATTGCCAAGCGCTATGACTTCGACTCCACAAAAATTCTTGTGATGGGCCACTCTGCCGGCGGCCAGCTCGCCATCTGCCTCGCAGCTCACGAATCGTCGCTCAAACGAGTGGTCTCGCTGGCGGGAGTATTGGATTTGCAGAAGGCGTGGGAACAGCATCTCAGTAACGACGCGGTTGTGGCTTTTCTTGGAGGCAAGCCCAGCGAGGTAACAGAGCACTACCGCGAAGCCGATCCCATGCAGTTGGCAATCGACCACGCCACGGCGCAGTGGCTGATACACGGAGCCGGAGACGACACCGTCCCCTCCTATTTCAGTCGCCAGTACGCTGAGCTAAAGAAAACCCGCGGAGAAGATGTCCATTACACCGAAATCTCAACTGCCAGCCATTTCGACCTGATCGATCCCCGCTCGACCGCCTGGCCCACAGTAGAAAACACGGTCCGCCGCCTGCTCACTTAGAGTAAAGATGGAGAGGCGAGTGTTCCCGCTCGTCAAAACTCTTTGTTATTATCCGTGAGAATCCGCGTAAATCCGTGGCCGCCTTTCAAGCGCAGTTCCGCAAAACCAAAGCCGAATTCTTCGACCCAAACGCAATGCAATTACAAACCGCATGTTCGACTAATCTCTTCCTTCCAACTTCCGGCACATAATCCAGATCGCACTCCGGATCAGGTGTTTCTAGATTTATCGTCGGCGGGATCCGCCCACTCTGCATGGCCACAATCGCAGCCGCGACTCCGGCTGCCCCGCAAGCCCCCTGCGGATGCCCGATCTGCGACTTCAACGCCGACATCGGAACCTCCCGCGCCCTTTCTCCCAGCACCAACTTCAACGCCCGCGTTTCGATGCGATCATTCAGCTGCGTCGAAGTGCCATGCAGGTTCACATAGTCCACATCCTGAGGCGCGATGCCCGCCTCTTTCATCGCCAGGCCGATCGCCCGTGCCGGCTCTTCACCACACTCCTGCAATCGCACCCGATGAAACGCTTCGCACGTCGACCCATACCCGCAGACTTCCGCCAGCATCTTCGCCCCACGCGCCCGCGCGTGTTCGTATTCCTCCAGCACAAACATCCACGCGCCTTCAGCCAGCACAAATCCGTCGCGGTCCACCGAGAACGGACGCGATCCCCGCTCCGGCGCATGATTCCACGAGTCGGTCAAAATCTTCATCAGGATGAAGCCTTTAATAATGCCCAGCGCAATGGGAGCATCCGCACCCCCGCTCAACACCATGTCCAGCCGCCCCGATTGAATCTGCCGCATCGAATATCCGAACGCGTCGGTCGACGAAGTGCACCCGGTCGTGATCACATGACTTGCCCCGCGCAATCCAAAACGCACATTCAGTTCGCTCGAAACCGAGCCCATGACTCCTGTGGGAACGCAAAACAAACTCATCTGCTTGTACTGCTGATGAAAGAACAAACGATATTGTTCCTCGGTAAATTCCTGTGATCCTCCACCCGAACCGATGATTACCCCAAAGCGCTGTTTCTCTTCAAGGGGAAGGGAAGCGTGATCGAGCCCGGCCGAGCCCAAAGCCTCGGTAGCCGCCGCCAAAGCCAGCGGGAGCACGCGCGATACATGCTTTCGCTCGCGCTTTTCGACCCAGGCCAATTCATCGAAATCCGGAACCTCCCCAGCAATCCGAACGGGAATCTCCGCCGAATCAAACCGCGAAATCCGCCGCACTCCGCTCCGGCCGAGAAGAGTGCCCTCAGAAAAAGCAGCATTCCCCACGCCATTAGGACTCACAACTCCCATGCCGGTAATCACGACTCGTCGTTTCAAATCCTTGCCTCCCTGGCGCGATCGTGCAACATTTTAAGAACTCCGATTTTGGGTGGCGCAGCGCTTCTAGCGCTGCGGTAACCGCCCTCGAAAGAACAGGGTTCAAACCCTGGATTAGCAAACATGTGTTTTTCGCCGACAGTTAAGCCGCGCCGTCACGATCGTCGAACATCCGGCCCCCAGCTCGAAGTATAGACCACAATCCAACGGCACCTTCAGGTTTGGATGCAGGAAGCGCCCAGAAACAAAAGGGGACGAGCGCCGCTATCTCGTCCCCGAATCGTTACTGTGGATGCGGTAACTGCAACATCAGGCCGCTGCCTTGCCCCGCTTCCACTGACGGCAACTGTCCGTTCCATCGGTCGATCAAAGCTCGCTGGTTTTCTAGCCGTCGCAGTTCCAGCAATTGTGCCGTAAGCGAACTTTGCCGAATACGATTCGAATCAGCTTCACCTTGGGCCCGCGTGACCTGCGACTTGGCATCGCCCTCAGCCTCGGCGATTTTCTTGGCCGCCTCAGCTTGTGTCGTTGCCAGTTCATTCTTCGCCCGTTCCGCTTCCTGGATCGCTTGCGCCTTCGCGGTAATGGCTTGCGCAATCACCGTTGGCACTCGAGGCGCTCCAATGAAGCCGAATTGCTGGACGCCCACACCGACATTGGTAACCTTATCCTGAATCTGCTTTTCTACTCGGCTCAGAAATTCTGCCTTCCTTTCTCCGTATACATCCTCCACCGTATAGGTGGAGGCAACCTCGTTCAGCGAATTGCGCACGATGTCCCGCAGAATGCCGTGCGTAAAACGATCGAGATTGTTGACCCGGTATTTCACGTAGAAATCCGGGACCTTCGAGGGCTCGATAGCATACGACAAGGAAACGTCGGCGTAAATTTCCATCCCTTCTTTGCTATTGAATCCCATCTCCTCGTTCAGTGGATTCCCTTCATCCACGTTCTTCGTCCACTTCACGGTTTGCACGTAAGTAGGGAACTCGATGATCTGCGTGGTAAGCGGGCTGTAGAAAACCCACCCAGTTCGCACTGGAATCTCCGACGCTCCCCGCTGACTGCCTGCCAGGTTAACTTCCACTCCAACGTAGCCAGCCTCGATTCGAGTCACGCCGATCAAGAAGCTGAAGATTAACCAGATGCCGATTACGGCGCCGGCAATTGTTAGCAACAGCACGATCAGGTTTCGGCGCGAGCCTCCATTCCATGCATGATCGATAACAGGAGGTGTCCGTTTCTCGCGGTCATTGTTGAATAGCGTCATAGGTTCCTCCAAATCATGCGCACCACCAGGGGCACGCAAATCAGCAAAGCAAAAATGATCGCGATCCCGCCCAGCAGCGCGGAATCCCGCGGCTGGCTCATCAGGTGGAATCCACCCACCAGCACCGCATACGCGATCAGGCACACAGCCAGAATCGCAACCAAGCGAAAATGGTGTCTCATGGTTTATTCACTCCCTCCTGAATCTGCTCAGGCCTGGAGCATTTTGTCGTCAGCTGAAACTTGCCAGAAGCGGCTTGTGGTAGGGCTTACACGGAATTGAACAACAGCAGATAAGATGTGGCCCATTCTCTGCGGATTCAAACTACATTGCCCGTCAGATCAATGGTTTGCAGGCGTTCTTTGGAGTCCTGTTTTATAATCGCGTTTCCCGATCCGGAGGGCTTTTGGCCTACGAAGATTTGCGTGATTGGATCGCCGCGCTCGATCGCGCCGGCGAACTCAAGAGAATCCGTACCGAAGTCGATCCCATTCTCGAGATCGCCGAGATCACCGACCGTGTCTCCAAGATGCCCGGCAGAAATAATGGAGGTCGGGCGTCCTCGCCCGGCGGCCCCGCATTGCTCTTTCAAAACGTCAAAGGCCATCCCGGCGCCCAGGTCCTGATCAATCAATTCGGATCCGCCCGCCGCATGAATCTCGCGCTCGAGGTCGACAAACTCGACGAAGTCGCCGACCGCATCCGCCAATTCATCGACGTAAAATCCCCGCAAGGCTTCCTCGACAAAGTAAAAATGTTGCCCATGCTTGCGGAGATGGGGAAGTTCTTTCCGAAAACCGTTTCCAGCGGACCGTGCAAAGAAGTCATACGCCGTGACAATTTCTCGCTCGACGAGTTCCCCATCCTGCAATGCTGGCCCAAAGACGCTGGCCGCTTCATCACACTACCGTGCGTTGTGACGCGCGATCCAAAAACAGGCAAGCGAAATGTCGGAATGTACAGAATGCAGGTCTACGACCAGCACACCACGGGGATGCACTGGCAAAGACAAAAAGTCGGAGCCGAACATTATCGCGAGCAGATGCGAGCCGCCGCCGCAAAAGAAAACTTAGGCGCGCACGTTCCCGCCCGTGCAGCCGTCGACATAATGGCGCGCTCCTCCGGCGGTTCCGTACTCGCCGATGGCAATCGTCCCACCGGCAAAATGGAAGTTGCCGTAGCCATTGGCACCGATCCCGCAATCACTTTTTGCGCCATCGTCCCCGCTCCCCCCGACGTCGAAGAATATCTCATCGCCGGATTCCTCCGCCAGAAACCAGTAGAACTAGTAAAGTGCGAAACGGTCGATCTAGAAGTTCCCGCGACCGCAGAAATCATCCTGGAAGGCCACGTAAACCTGGAAGAACTAAACCCCGAAGGCCCCTTCGGCGATCATACCGGCTACTACTCGTTGGAGGATCTCTATCCCGTTTTTCATCTCACTTGTATCACGCATCGCAAAGATCCGATCTACTCGACGACGATTGTTGGCAAGCCTCCGATGGAAGATGGTTGGATGGGCAAAGCTGTCGAGCGCATTTTTCTTCCGCTCATGCGGCTGACGATTCCTGAGATTGTCGACATCAACCTTCCCGTCGAAGGCGTCTTTCATAACCTGATGATTGTTTCCATCAAGAAGTCTTATCCCGGTCAAGCCCGCAAAGTCATGAATGCGGTCTGGTCGCTGGGTCAGGCCATGTTCACGAAGTGCATCCTCGTGGTCGATGAAGATGTCAACGTGCAGGACATCGCCGAAGTCACTCTCAAGGTCCTCAACCACATCGATCCCGAGCGCGACATTCAGTTCATGCTCGGCCCCGTCGATTCCCTCGACCACGCTTCCCGCCTGCCCAACTACGGATCGAAGATGGGCATCGACGCCACCCGAAAATGGTCGAGCGAGGGATTCACCCGTCCCTGGCCCGACGAAATCCTCATGGACGAAAAAACCAAAGCCCTGGTCGACAAGAAATGGAAAGAGCTAGGGATTGAGTGAAGCTCCCGGTTGACCCGTCCCAAGTCCGCGACTAGACTCGACGCCGGAGGTTCTCCTATGCGATGTTTGCTCAAGGTGTTGATCCCGGTCGAAACCGGGAATGCTGCGATTAGCGATGGCAGTTTGCCCAAGACTATCGAATCCATTCTGAGTGACCTGAAACCCGAGGCGGCTTATTTTATGGACGAGCATGGCCAGCGAAGCGGGTTCATCTTCTTCGACCTGAAGGATCCCTCGCAAATTCCCGCCGTGGCCGAGCCCTGGTTTCTGGCTTTCGATGCGCATGTCGAGATTCATCCCGCCATGAACCTTGAAGACCTGAGGAAAGCGGGACCCGGTATCGAGAGTGCGGTAAAGAAGTATCGCCGGACGATTCACGAGAAGGCGGCCTAGACTTGGTTTCTCCCCTATCGCAGAAGGCCCTCGCAAGAGGGCTTTTTCGCAGGTGCATTTCGCCGAGTGGAAAGAGGATGATTCGGGTTTAGACAAACGGAGAGAACATCGTATATCGCAATAGGAGCCTATGCGCATTCCACTTCGATTACCCGCACTGATCGCTCTGCTGATTCTCTGCGCTGCCAGCGCCCTCGCGCAGAAAACTTCCGACGCCGAGCGCCAACTCTTCAACTCCGTGAACCAGGAACGCAAGGCCCACGGATTACCCGCGCTAAAGTACGACGAAGCCCTGGCCACCGCCGCCCGCGCCCACGCCCAGCGCATGGCCGAGCAGGGAACCATCTCGCATCAACTTCCCGGCGAGCCCAATCTCCTCACCCGAGGCCGAGCAGCCGGCGCCCACTTCTCCTGGATTTCCGAGAACGTCGACGAGGGACCGAACGCCGCCGCCATTCATCAAAGCTTCATGAAGTCTCCGCAACACCGCGCCAACATCCTCGACCCCGACATGGACTCCGCCGGCATCGGCGTAGCCGAACGCAACGGCCAACTGTACGCGGTAGAAGATTTCTCCAAGGCGAAGTAGGGAGGGCCTTACTTTTTTTATCGTGAAGCGAACTGCCGAGACAGCCATGCTGGTATCGGTTTCGGCAGGAATGCCAGTCGAATCAGTTCCCGCGCGACCAGCGTTTCAGACCACGCTGGATGTTCTCGCTGAATCCGCTCCTTGGCCAATTCGCGGGCAAACAGGCTCATTTCAAGCGCGATCAGCAGGCGTTTTTCCCCGGTCATCGCCCGCTGAATTTCCAGCTGGACGCCTTGCACCACAGCGCTTGTGTCCGTGATGAGCACGGCCAAATGCTACCATGCGCCTCCCCATTTGAGGAGTTCTTGTCGACTCCCAACGCGCTCCCTACACTTCCTCTGGATTGCCGAGAACGTCGACGAGGGACCGAACGCCACCGTCATTCATCAAAAACTTCTGCAACCGCCCAGTTCGCGTTGGGATCGTGCCAGAGTGGCTAGGGGAGCTTCTCCACTCCGACCCTCACAAAGAGCGCGGAAGACTAGGCCACCGGTCCCGCCCCGTGTCAAGTCAGGTATGGCGCTCATATTTACGCCTATGTCGGTGTTGCACAGGTGGCGTAGTTCGCGCTATAGTAACAGTCGGTATGGCTTACGAAGTGTTCCAAAGGACCGGGGTAAGGGTTGAAGTGCCCGCCTTATCGATTACTGCGGACGGGAGGATGGTCATCAACGCGGCGGCAGCCAGGCTCTTGATTGAAGCCGGGGTGAAGTCAGTCCTGCTGCTCTGGGATAAAGCTAATCACAAAATGGCCGTGAAAGCAGCGCAAAAGGGGGATAAGAACGCCTATGCCGTCTCTCTTTCTCCCGACAAGTACTCAGGTAGCCTCCGAGCTAAGGCATTTGTGGCTCACATCGGATGGAGAGCTCCACGTCGCGAGATGCTATTGGCTACCTGGAACGCGAAGGAAAAGATGTTCGAGTTAACCTTGCCTGAGAAATACCTGAGGCGCGACTGATGTTGGTCCGAAATGCCAAGGGAGCGACGTGCGTGGTGCGGCAAAGGTGCCTTGAGGGAGAAAGGCGAGCCGCTAGAAGCGGGTGACTACAATGCGATGGGACTTAGACCTTTTTCAGTGGCAGGTGATCAAGTTCGGTGGCTTGGTCGTTGTAGCGCTGATCGTATTCATCCACATCGTTAAACTGGTCAAGGAGGCGGTCGCTGAGATTCGAAAGCCCCACGCATAAGGAACACATGAAGGCTGCCCGCTGTTGCAGAAGGTTGAAGGCAGAAATCGATGGCCAAACCTCCTAGACCTCCCAAAACCGACGAGCAACGCGAGGCAGAAAGGCGTCGGAGGAGTTCGCTGAAAAACTAGAACTTATCGTCGAGAATCTCGGGGAGGACGATTTCGTATCGGCAGTTAGGGTTGCAAGCCGGATATCACAAAAGAAGAGCTGCAGGAGTGGGTTATGCGGTTTCGCGCCGCCGTGCGCGAGAAGCGCGGGCTTTATTGACGATCCGCTCGAAGTGTTCTTCGGCCTTCTTGAATTCTTCTTTGCCGAGCTTTTTGCGCTGGGATTCGACCAAATTCTCGAAGCTTTCGGCAAGAGCCGCCATCGCGGATTTTGGCTTCTCGGCAGATGTCGCCATGGAAGAGCCTTTCCTGGAACGCGCGTCCTTGTTACTCATATAGTTTAACCTACGCGGCAAGATCGGGTGGGGCTACGTCACTGAAGTAACGTCGTTGCTTAACTCATTCGACTGTCGCCAACTCGGCCGGGCATGTTTGCGCGGAGAACTCCCTGCGGGTTCGTTGCCGGGTGCGGGCGGACGCGGGGTCCCTCGACTACGCGTGAGCGTCCTTCGGACGATCACGCTCCGCTCGGGATGACAGATTAGTGGTGTGGCCTGAAAGTCCACACCAGCCGCAACTGCGGCGGACAGGAGTGTCCGCCGACACGATTGGATTTGTGGGTGCTGGTTGCGCCCACATCTCGAAAAGCGCGAGATGTGGGGCACCCGGTTGAGGGCGGCGGTTTTTCTGTCTCTCTTTTCATCCTGTCATCTTGAGCGTAGTGAATGGACTCGCTCGCGAGTCCATTCACGGAGTCGAAAGACCGTGTGTTTGCGTACGCCTCGGAGTTGCCGTTTCGTTCCTGCTTATCCGGCGCTGAACAAACACAAGGTCCCTCGACTCCACAGAATCGCTCGCTGCGCGGGCGATTCTGTTCCGCTCGGGATGACAGAGTTAAACGGATGACAGAGTTGGGGAGGAAACAACCGGATCGAAACGATTGCTTTTAGTCGTTGTCCCTGCCTGGTTAGCGTCGGGTTTTGGTTGGGGCTGGTTTGGGATTGGTCAGCAGGCTCCAGGCTTCGCGGTATTTTTCGTAGCGTCCTACGGTTTTGCTGTCTGGAGCGGGATAGAGCGGGAGGCTGGTGCGCGGAGTGAAGGCTTCGACGGGGATGATGTACCAGACGCCGAGGGAGATGACGTAGGCTACGAGGAAGTCGATTTGGTCGGCGGTGTAGGGGACGTGGCTCTTGGAGGCCCAGTAGGCGCTGATGATGTAGCAGCTGTTCTCGGCGTCGTGGCCGAGACCTCCTCCGGTGGATTTGACCTGGATGCGCCAGAGGTGCTGGCCGGTATCGAGGATGAAGTCGTAGCGTTGGCTGTCGCCAATCGGTTCGTAGACTTTGAAACCGAGCTCGGTAGCCTTGAGGGCGAAAGCGATCTCGGATAACTCTCCTTGACGTTTACGAGTGCAGTTGCCGGCTTCTTTGGACAGACCTGATGGCGAGCGACGAAGGCGACCTACGGATTGTTTTTTCATGGCGATGCAAGATGGCGTCAGCGGCTGGCTGCGCCTGTCTTTTCTCCTTTTAATGATTTTGGAATTGGTTTGGAACGGGTTCAGAGTGGTTTGCGCGCAAAATAGAAAAGGCGCGGGGATGAGACCCGCGCCTTAATTCTGCTCTATTTCCAGACTAGCAGATTGCAGGGGGTAAAAGTGCCATGGTTTTCGGATTTATTTTATCCATGGAATGAGTCGATTAGGGGAAAAAGTGGGCCTCAGGGGGCTTGACAAGATTTTGCCCAAAACGGGTTTTTGACGAAAATTCGGCGTGGCGAAGCTTTGATCTTTTATGTTTCAGGAAGTATGTTTCAGGAAGGTTTGGTAAATGTTCCGCGGGCTAACATGCTTGGCGCTGCCGTGGATTTGACGGGCATTGCCTGCGGAGAAGTCACTGAGTTCTCGTTGGTGGTGGAAGACTCGTCGAATCCGAGATCGATGCGTTCGCGGACTTCCTCAATGCGGGAGGTGACGATCGGAGTGCGATATTCGGGATGACAGAATTCCAGGTGCATGCCGCGGCCGATGTAACGCAGCTTAAGCATGGAGCCTCCCCAGGTCGAGCCTGCAATCGCGACCAGCACCGGCTCGGGGCAGAATTCAGGATGGCCGGAAATCAGCGCCTGGCTTTCGCCGAGGAACACGGCGGTGTAACGATGATGCTGCGTCTGGATCTCGAGCACAGTCGACGGCGGCAGGTCGCCGAGAGAAACGCCGCCTTCGATTTCCGAGCGGACAATGTTGCCATTCACTTCGTCGCTGAGATTGGGATGCGGCATGAACATGGTCAAGTCCATCTGGCCAGATCAAACTGTTCGGAAGATCATACCAGAGGAACGGCTGCCGTCGAAGGTTACTTGTGGGGAGGGTCAGACGGGCGTGCGTTCGGGGCGAGGGAACCCAGGATTCGGCGCTGGCCAGCGAAAAAACAAGCCAGACTTTATCGGTCTGGCTCTGCGCGCGAGACAGGCGGCTAGCTATTGGCCGATGGAACTGGCCACAGAAGAGAATACGTTATTTGAACTTCCACCAATTAATCGGATCGTGCCCACAACGAGTACCAGAATGACCGCGAGCATGACGGCGTACTCGGCTATGTCCTGGCCTTGGTCATCCGCCCACAGGTTGCGGAAGGTTTTGCTGTTCATTGTCCCTCTCCCTTCTGAATCGGTGAGCAAGTGTGCTCCCAAGTCGACGAAAATACAAGTGCCAAGTCATCTTACAGGTTGAGAAGACGAGCGGCACGGTTGATCGTGATCGAGTGACAATGCCTTCACTTCTGGTGACAGTGTACTCTCGTCGACGCTAAACCCCTCAGGTTTTAAAAGCCATGCGGAGAGCGGGGCTGGTTGGATTGCGGGGCTGAGAGATGGTTGGAGGTGTCGTCCTAAAGTTACTGTCAGACTTGCGGACAATCTATTATTCTACGTAGTCGCATCTCACAAGAATTCTGAAGAAAGATTGATTAAGGCTGGAGGAATGCACAAGTCTGCTACCCGACGTTATGCCCGGTTTCGCACGGAGATACCGGTTATTGTGAAGGTTCTGGGGCCGGACGGCTATCTCCGGATACATGGCCGTTGCTTCGAGATTGCCGCGGCCGGACTGGGCGCTGTCATTACCAGCGAGTTGACGGCGGGAGAAATGGTGACTCTAGAATTCTCCATTCCTGACGTTCCCGAGATTTTCCGCATGCGATCGGTGGTTCGGCACCGCATGGGCTTTCTGCACGGTTTTGAATTCATCGGCGCGCTTCCCCATGAGAGCGA
>Ga0228598_1000209_pt1 | contig 10896 bp, 10 predicted proteins | sample CZU4metagenome_FD_182726 | JGI IMG/M metagenome (GOLD analysis project Ga0228598, IMG submission 182726) | Spruce rhizosphere microbial communities from Bohemian Forest, Czech Republic - CZU4 | ecosystem: Host-associated > Plants > Roots > Rhizosphere | place: Czech Republic: South Bohemian... | reverse complement strand
ATATCACGAATGGCAAGCCGGCGCCGGATCCTTATTTGAAGGGCGCGGAAGTGCTGGGTTTTGCGGCGCAGGATTGCGTTGTGGTGGAGGATGCGCCGGCGGGCGTGCGTTCCGGCGAAGCTGCCGGTGCGAGAGTGGTTGCGCTGCGCACTACGATGCCGGAGCGGGAGCTGCGCGATGCGGGCGCGGATTGGGTGCTGCAGAATTGCGCGGCGATATCTTTGGCTGCTTCTGAGGTTCGCGACGGGAAGATTTCGCTGGTGTTTCGAGAGGATGGCGCGGCGGGCGATTAACGTTGGGCGTCAGATCCTACAGCACGGGAGCGCTCGGCCGATACGAAAGGTGAAGCAAACCAACTGCTGCCCGGTCCCGCTTTGCGGGACCGGCCGCTACAATCTCAAATGCAACGTCAACGGCGTCCAGCTAAAGCTGGCCGCTACAAAGTCAAAACCTGCGCACTGACGCTAGGAATGTAGCGTTAGCACGGTTAGTGAATGGGCCGGGAACGTCTGATGGAACGCTGGGCCGGCACCGGTGAATGAGCTGCGTTTGAGCCCTACGTTTTTCGGCTCCGCGAAGGTGTTGGTCGAATCGAGGCTTGGACCGTTTACTTCGTACAGATCACCCGCAGGCTGCAATTTGAACCCTTCGATGGCGATGTCCGCCATTATGTCCGACGTGGGATGACGATTGACGACGGATAGTGTGAGCTTTTCGCCGTTGTCGTTCGTGGTGGCGGAGACGTCGAGGTACGGCGTGTCGGGCATATCGGGAAACGTGTCGGAGCGCACGAAGGTGTCGAGAGCGACATTGCCGGAATGTTGAGCGTAGAGCTGGAGCGGGAAGTAAATCGTCTGGAGGACGATTCCCGTGGGATTGGCGAGGATCGGAGCGATGACGTTTACGAGTTGAGCCAGATCTGCCATTTGCACCGTGCGGCAATTGCGATGAAAGATGTTAAGCGCGGAGGCTGCCCACAGGGCGTCGCGGAGGTTGTAAACTTCTTCGAGTTTGTGATCATCGCCGCGCTTGAACCAGGAGCGGAACCAGATATTCCATTCATCAGCGGCAATTTTTACGCGTTCTTTCTTGTCGTTTTTGCCGGCTACGGAGGTGATGACGGCGTCGAGCACGTGAACTTCATGTTCGAGCTTGCTGGCGTCGTGGATTTCCTTGGGCGTGTCTATGCTGCCGCCGTAGTGATGCAGAGAAATGTAGTCCACGACGTCGACCAGACGTTCGAGGACCGCGCGGTCCCAGTCGGCATTATTTCCACCGCAAGCAACGAGCTGGATGGTGGGATCCACCCACTGCATCATTTTGGCGAATTCGAGCGCGAGATCGGCGTAGGCTGTGGCGGTTTTGTGGCCGGCTTGCCAGGAGCCGTAAATTTCATTCCCCAGGCCCCAATATTTCACGTTGTAGGGTTCGGGATGGCCGTTTTTTCTGCGCAGGTTGGCCCAGGCGGTGTTCATGGTGCCGTTGCAATATTCCACCCAGTCGGCGGCGTCCTGCATTGTGGCGGTGCCCATATTCACGGTGATGTAGGGCTCGGAGCCGAGCTTGCGGCAATATTGAATGAATTCGTCGGTGCCGAAGCGATTGGATTCTTCTGCTTGCCAGGCGGTGTCCCAACGACGAGGGCGGGAGTCTTTCGGTCCAACGCCGTCTCGCCAATTGTATCCGGAAGAAAAATTTCCGCCCGGCCAGCGCAGAAGGGGAATGTGCAGGCCGCGGGCGGCTTCCAGAACGTCTTTTCGAAAACCGTCGCTGTCTGAGAGCGGCGAGCCTTCTTCGTAAATTCCGCCGTAGATGCAGCGGCCGAGATGTTCGATGAAGTTGCCGTAAATGTTGCGATCAATTTTGCCAATCTGGCGATCGAAATCGATTTTGATGCGGGCGCTTGCTGCGGGCGCGGAAGTTTGTGGTGGCGTTGCCGTGGCCGCCGCTGCCGGAGATTTGCTTCCCAGCGGGGAAGAGGAAATTAGAGGGAATGCGGCGGCACCGAGCGCCGCGACCATGCCATCCTTCAGGAAATTGCGCCGTGCAGGAAGCTTGCTGGTCATCGAAGTGTCTCCGTTTTCGTCGCGCGTCGTCTGCGCATATTCGGAAGATGGTTGGCGCCCATTCCGAACCGTAGGGCGAGTGGGCGGCACGAGTATCTACGGGGAAACGTTTACTCGTCAACAGGGGATTTTGGAGCGGATGATTTTGTGATTTTTCGTCGCCGCAGAAGGTGTGGTCCGCGGAGGTCTATTGGGCGCAGGAAGAAAATCCAGATGGGCCGATCAAGCTCCCGAAATCCTGGCGCGTGTTGTATCGCGATGGAGATGCCTGGAAAGAAGTGAGCGCGACGAAGGGCTATCCGGTAGTGGCGGATCGATATTCCGAGGCGACTTTCATGTCGGTGACTACGACGGCGCTGCGGATTGACGCGCAACTGGAGAGTGGCGCGACCGCGGGGATTTATGATTGGCGAGTCAACGATCAATTGCAGAAGGTGACGCCGGTCGAAGACTTGCACATGCGCGAGGAATTTCGATTGGATGGCGATGCGCTGGTATGGTCGATTTCATTGCAGAACAATACCGATCACGAGTAGCAAATTGGGGATCTGGGTCTGCCGCTGTTTTCTGGAGGCGTCCGAACGCCGAGGGGCCATATTTGGTGACAAAGTGAAAACCGGCGGCGACGTGGCTACGAACTCATTAGGAATGTTGTTCGCGGTGGCGCTGGATGAATTCCTTTAGATATTCACCGGCGGTGGTGATGTGTTTCCAAAGAGCATGGGAGGCTATGTCTGGATTCTTGGTGCGGCAGGCGTCGAGCAGCTCGTGGTGAGCTTTGCCGGCCATGTGCAAATCGCGGGTGAAGACCAGGTGCAACCGCGTGTAGCGGTCGCAATTATTGTTCAGGGTTTTTAGGAACGAGAGCATCACCGGGCGATTCGCCGGGGCGTATAACGCGGAGTGGAACGCCCAGTTCCACTGGCCCCAAGATTTTACGTCAGCGTCGTTTTCGAGCGATTCCTCGAAATGCTGGAGGATTTCTTCGGCGGCTTGAAAATCCTTTTCTGTGAAATTGGCGATGGCCTGGCGAAGCATGTAGCATTCCAAGACCGCGCGCGTTTCAAAGAGCTGCATAATTTCGTCGGGAGAGAGAGCGGAAACGACGGCACCGCGATTGGCAACGATGGTGATCAGCCCCTCGGCAGCCAAATGGCTGAGCGCTTCGCGCACGGGAATGCGGCTGATCTGAAATTCGGCGGCGATGGCGTCCTGGCGGAGCTGCTCGCCTTCGCGCAGCTCACCGTGCAGAATTTTGTCGCGCAGGCGCTCGACGACGGCGGCAGCCAGGGATTGGCGAGGGATAGCATCGGATTTTCTTGGCGCGGCGTGATCGTGAGTCGGCGCCGCGATGATTTTAGATTGAGGTTTTGGCATAGTCAGTTACGTAACCTTGTGCAACTAGGGCTTGACGGCGTGCCGCCCGGCTTTGAGATCTCGAATCTAGATTGCCCGTAATTGCCGGCTTTTCTTGGGCAGGATTTTTTCACACTGCCTGTCCGGTCGGGATATCGCCCCGCCCGTGATCATCTATCAGGACGGCTAGCGTGTCAATTCTCCGTCGACCATGCGCCAGATGCCAAGAGAATTCTCGTTTTTCAATTCGTCTGGCAGCGCGGCGTCTGGAAAATCCTGATAGCAGACGGGGCGGGCAAAGCGAAAAATTGCCAGCGTGCCGACGGAAGTGGTGCGCGAATCTGTGCTTGCAGGGTAGGGGCCGCCGTGCACGATGGCATCGCAGAGTTCGAGGCCGGTGGGGTAGCCGTTGTAAATAATTCGCCCGACTTTATTTTCGAGGATGGCGATGAGCTCGGAAAATTCCACGATGTCCTGGTCGGTGCCGTGAACGGTGGCGGTGAGATGGCCGTGCAGGCCGCGAGCGGCCTGGAGGATTTGTTCTTTCTTGGAGTAGTGGATCAGCAGGGTTTCGGGGCCGAAAACTTCGTTGGAGAGATCGGGGCTGGCGAGGAAGGATGTTATGTCCGTCTGGAACAGCGTGGCGCCCGCTTGAAAGGCCGAGGCTGGATCTGGAGACCTTTCCTCGGCCACCAGGGTGACGTCTGCACGACTCTTGCGATTGCGAATATCACGGTTGTAGGACGCGCTGATGCCGGAGGTGAGGAGCGTGAAGTTCGAGGATTCCGCTACTTTGCCTGCGAGCACGCTAACAAGCGCTTCCGCAGGCTTTCCTTCGGATAAAAATACGAGCCCGGGCTTGGTGCAGAATTGGCCGGCGCCGAGGGTGAAGGAGCCGTAGAGTTCCGCCGCGATTTTTTCGCCACGGGCGGCGAGCGCGCCAGGAAGAATGAAAGTGGGATTGGTGCTGCCCATCTCGCCGTAGAAGGGAATGGGCGAGGGGCGCTTGGTGGCCAGATCAAACAGCGCCCGGCCAGCGGGAATAGAACCGGTGAAACCGACGGCTTTGACCAGCGGATGTTGCACGAGGGCGGCGCCGACGGAAGTGCCGGAATCGAACAGCAATGAAAAAACACCTTCGGGCAAATCGCAGGCGCGCACGCTATCGCGAATGATGCGTCCCACGAGTTCGCTGGTGCCGGGATGCGCGGGATGCGCCTTCACGATGACGGGATTTCCGGCAGCGAATGCTGAGGCGGTGTCGCCACCGGCAACCGAGAACGCGAGCGGAAAATTGCTGGCACCGAAGACTACGACGGGGCCGAGAGGGCGCAGCATCGAGCGAACATCTGGTTTCGGAACTGGTTTACGCTGCCGATCGGAGTGATCGATGCGCGCCGTGACCCAGGAGCCTTCGCGTACGACTCTCGCGAACATGCGGAGCTGATTGCAGGTCCGGCCTGTTTCGGATTGCAGGCGAGCGATCGGAAGCGCGGATTCCTGATGGGCGCGCGTCACCAGCGATTCAGTCTGCGCTTCGATGCGGGAGGCGATCGTTTCCAGGAACTCTGCTCTTTTTTTGCCAGACACCCGCGCGAAAAAGGCGCTGGCTTCGGCGGCCAGTCTCACGGCGAGGTCGACTTCCTCGGCCGTTGCGGAGTGGAAGGGCGGCTCGATTTTCTGGCCCGTGGCAGGGGCGAACGCTTGGAACGCGCCATTACCGACGTTGCCTGCAGTGCCGTCACGAAATCCGATTATAGAAGTTCCCAAGAATTCCATTTTTGCAGCTCCTTTACCTGGCGGCGTGCGCGAGAGCTGAGCTCGCATTCTTAGGCCGATTTTGAATCGCGTGACGAATTAGTTTTCTGGTCGATTCCAATTCTTCGCCGACAAGCTCCAGTTTTGGGGCTCGGACGCGTGCGTTGCCGATTCCAAGCTCCTGCTGGACTAATTTTATCAGCTGGATGAACTTGGGAACTGTGTCCAGGCGCAGCAACGGCAAGAACCAGCGGTACAATTCGAACGCCTGCGCGGATTTTCCTTCCATGCCGTAGTTGAACAAATCCACGGATTCGCGCGGCAGAGCGTTGGCGAGGCCGGCGATCCATCCGGTGGCGCCGACTCCGATGCCTTCCAGGATGGCGTCGTCCACGCCGATAAATAAAATCAGGCGATCGCCGATGAGAGCGCGAATCGCGCTGACCCTGCGTACGTCGGTGCTCGATTCCTTCACTGAATGCAAGTTCGAGTGCTCGCTTGCGAGTTCCTGAATCTGCTCGGGAAGGAAATCGGTACCGTAAGAGACAGGATTATTGTACAGCATGCTGGAAAGCGGCGTGGCTTTCAGAACGGCGGCGACGTGGGCTTTCATTTCGCGCCAGTCACCTTTGTAAACATATGGCGGAAGAACCATGAGGCCTTCGCATCCGGCGGCTTCCGCGGCTTTGGCTTGCGCGACGGCTTCCCCGGTGGAAAGCGCGGAGATTGCGGCGACCGCCGGAGCGCGGCCTTTCAAGGCGGCTACGCAGTTGCGCAGAATCGCCACTTTTTCATCGAATGACAGTGTGGCGCCTTCGCCGAGCGAGCCGAGTGCGACCACGCCGGTGCAGCCATTTTCGACTAGCCAGCGGCAGTGATGGGCCATGAAAGCGTGGTCCACTTTTTCGTTTGGATCGAAGCACGTGGTGATTGCGGGCATTACGCCTTTCCACTTCATTAGAAACCTCCCGTTAATTTCGTGGCGCAGGATGCGATGGGATTGCCGCCAGGCTCGAACAGCGCACTGGATAGAGCGGCGGGCGGACGGAATCAATTTCCCAACCGAAAAGAAATTCAGCTGCGGGCGCGCAAACGCGTCCCTGGCAGGGGCCCATGCCGCAGCGGGCGTGCAATTTGGCGGCGCGCCAGGAGCCGTGTTCACACAGCTTTTCGTGCGGGACGTCCTCGCAGCGGCAGACCAGCGTGTCTGGCCTCGCGAGATTTTTCAACTCTGGGCGCAATGGGAATGCGTCTTTCAGAATGCGCACAACTTTTTGGTAGCGGGTGCGCTTCGCGAATAGATGCTTGGCGCGATCTTCCCAATTTGTGGCGGCGTATCCGGCGATTTCGCCTTCGACGAGCGCGAGCTCCAGGCCGCCGATTCCCGTAGGCTCGCCGGCGCAATATGTTCCGGTGATCGACGTCTGCTGAAATTCATTCACGTCCACGAATCCGTTGTCGAGGCGGCAGCCGCACATGCGCGGCAGTTCGACGTTTGGGATGAGATGAAAACCGCAAGCGAGATAGTCGCATTCAATTTCGCTGGTCTGTCCTTGGCGCGAAATGCGGACGCTTTCCACGCGCCGATTTCCGAAAGCGGCAACCGGCCAGCAATCGGTCCAGCGCGGGATGTCGCGAAGATCGTAGGCGAAGCGCAGGGCCTCGGCGGCTTTCCCGGGGACCAGGAGCATCTTCATGCCGAAGCGCGCCATGCGTGGTCGGGTGGTTTGCTCGCAGATGCCAATCACTTGCGCGCCAGATTTGCGCGCGTATGCGGCGACTGCGAGAAGCAGCGGACCGGTTCCGGCGATGACGATGCGTTTTCCCGTTATGTCCAGGCCCGATTTCACCAGGGCTTGCAGCCCGCCTGCGCCCATGACGTTCGGAAGCGTCCAGCCCGGGAAAGGTAGAAAAAGTTCGCGTGCTCCCGTCGTGAGAATTAACTTTCCGTAGATGATCTGAATGGCGGAATCATCGGATTCTGCGGCCAGCTCGCCTTTCGCGGCGTGAAAGACGCGCGCGCCGCGCACGATTTGGACTGCGGACTTATTCAGGCGATCAAACCAGCTGCGCGCCGGCGAATGTTGGGGAGCGCTGTGAGCGCCGCGCCAAATCTGTCCGCCGGCGGCGGGATTGTCGTCAATCAAGCCGACCGACTTTCCGGAATCTGACGCCGCAAGCGCTGCGGCGATTCCAGCGGGGCCTGCGCCGACTACGGCGACGTCGAATCTTAGATGTTGGACGCTATCCATTGGCTTCAATTTCCATGTCCACTTCGCAAAGTACCTGGCAGCTGCGCTGCTGTGGTTCTCCGTTAATTGCGACGCGGCATTCGAAACACGTGCCCATGCCGCAGAGCGGCGAGCGCGGTTGGCCGGTCACCGAAGCGCGGCAAGTTGCGCCGGAAGCAAGAACCGCGACGGCGACCGTGGCTCCGGCGCGAACGGTCACCGGCTTTCCATTTACGCGAACGGAAACGGATTCAGACATGGGCCTCCGCAGCCATTTGCCGGGATGGCAGGTACGGCTGAATGGGAATTGCGGGCCGCTGGCCGAGAATTTGCGCGCAGATCAGCTTGGCTGTCGCGAGTGAGGTGGTGATGCCGAGGCCCTCGTGGCCGGCCGCGACCAAAATGGACGGATCTTCCGGCGACGGGCCGATCAGCGGGAGTTTGTCGGGAGTGGCGGGGCGAAAACCAGTCCACACGCGGATCGCGGAGAGTAAATTCAGGTCAGGCATATATTCGAATGCGCGCTGCAACATGCGCGCGAGGATTGATTCGTCCACGGCGGAATTTTCCGCGCCGTACTGGCGCGATGAGCCGATCAGTATCTGGCCTGTTTTTCGCGGCTGCACGTTGAAGGCGACGGAATCGGCGGTGAGGGAGTGCGCGCTTTTCAAGTAGCCAAGCTCGACGACCTGATGATGCAGAAAATTCGGATAGCGATCGGTGATTACCAGGTGGCCTTTGCGCGGCTTTATATTTATTCCCCGGCTCAGCTTTGGAGCGGACTGGCCGGCGGCGTTGATGATGAAGCCTGCTGCGAATTCCGTGCCGTCGGCGAGACGCGCGATGCCTTTTCCGATTGCTGCGACCGGTTGGTCGTGAATGACACGAGCTCCCAACTCGCGAGCTCTCTGCAACATGAATCCGGTGGCACAGGGGGGGTAGACGACGGAATCTCCGGGCACGCGAAGTCCGCCTGCAAGTGGCGCGCGAAGATGAGGTTCCGCATCGCGAACTTGCTGCGAATCGAGGATTTCCGCGTTTACGCCGCGTTCGCGGTAATAATTAAATTTTCGGCGGACTGCGGCCATCTCTGTTTCATCTGCGGCAACCCACAGAGTGCCACACGGGTCAAACTCGACGGCGGGAGGAAATTGATCGCGCAGATCGTCCCAAAGAATTTGAGAATAGCGCGTGATGGCGAACTGCGCTTCGGAATCGTCCATGACCACGATGTGTCCCATGGCTGCGCCGGTGGAGCCGGTGCTGGGGAAGCCCTCGTCAATCACCACAACGCGCAAGCCTTCGGCGGCGAGTTCCAAAGCGCAGGCAGCGCCAACGATGCCGGCGCCGACGATCACAATTTCAGACGGCTTGTTCACGGGTAGATGCCATTACGAAAGGGATCGCGCGGATCAAGAATCACATCCGCCTCCGATGTAATGAACGCGGAACCTTTGATAATAGGCAAGACTTGGCCGTCCTCGATGCGAACCTGTCCTTCAAAAACGCTCCCCACGATGCTCTCCTGGCGCCACACTTCGCCGGGTCTCAGTTTTCCGTCGGCGTACAGGCAGGCGAGCTTGGCGCTGGTACCGGTACCGCAGGGCGAACGATCGTAGGCTTTTCCGGGGCAGAGAACGAAATTCTGGCTTTGAATTCCGGGTTTGCGGGAGGGGCGAAAAAGTTCGACGTGATCAATCTCTTTGCTGTCGGAGCCAGCGATGCCGCTGGTGGCCAGCGCCTGGCGAATGGCCCAGGCGAACTCCGTTAATTTTTCAATGTTCGCGGTGTTCAACTCTAGCGGAGTATTCTCCACCAGAAAAAACCAATTGCCGCCCCAGGCGACGTCGCCCGTGACGGCGCCATAACCGGGCACTTGGACCGTAACTTTTTCCGCTGTCCGTTTGCTTGCGACGTTTACCACGGTTACTTCGCCAGTCTCGTGAAGAGTGGCGGTGACCGTGCCTACCGGCGTTTCGATGCGGTGATCGCCGTAAGTGATTTTTCCCAAGTACGCGAGAGTGGTGACCAAACCAATTGTGCCGTGCACGCACATGCCGAGGTATCCGACATTGTTGAAGAAAATTACGCCGGCGGCGCTGGCGGGTTCGGAGGGCTTACAGAGGATTCCGCCCACGACAACTTCGGAGCCGCGCGGTTCATTGGCCAGCGCACTGCGGAGGTAATCGTAATCGCGGCGAAAGCGTTCCAATTGCTCTGCGACAGACCCGCGACCGAGGTCCGGACCGCCACTGACGATTATTCTGGTAGGCTCGCCGCCGGTGTGGGAATCCACGATGTGGATGCGCTCGACGGAGTCGAACGTGTTCGCGGGAGTATTAGCAAAACGTGGTTTGGTAAGGCTCATGAGCAGGCTATCCGATCCTCACTCGGGAGACATGTATCAAAGATACATTATTGCGTTTCGGAGCAACGATTTGCGAGCGGAATTGCGGAGACGCTGGCGCCCAAAACACAGGGCAGGGGCGTGTAGGCGGTGACAGGGAAGTTGTGCGTATCCGGAAAACAGAATTGAGTGGCGTAAGTGCAGTAGAACCGGGATGTGGGCAGATGGGCATTGACGAGGCAGCCTGCATATAATATACATCGTGACGAAGTTAGGCAACCGAAAACATGAGGTCTGCTGAAAACGTTTTCCGCAATCGCTTCGGTACTCCTCCGATGACACGATTTCCCGTGTGCTTTCCTCAGTTTACGGGGAGAGGCGGATGTGGCATAACATCAGGCCGAAGCGCCGTAGTACACTCCTTTTCCCGCACGACGCTCGAATGCAGCGGGCGATGTGCGACGAAGTTCCGGCTGAGGCCGGGTTTCAAGACCTTGCGTAATGGCCCCGTAGTCGTCGCCACCCCGATGGCTTTGGGTGCCAGCAAGGAGGATGCAGGGAAGGGCGGGGCTTCCCCGGCCCCCCTTCCCAAAGTCCTTCATGTGCATCGCGGAAAACCCTTGGCAGGATTTGAGTGGGGATCGGTTCGCGCAATGACCGGAGGCGGGCGAAGATCGGAAATGTTTTTGCCGAGCGCGAACAAATTGTCGCCGGAAGGAATCTGGTGCGTGAGAGCTGCTCGCTGGAGGAACAACAGATGAAGCGCGGCTTTGGGAAGCGGATCGTGGCAGTGACATTTTTCGTTTTTGCTCCGGCGCTGGCGAGCGCGCAAGGAACACTAGCGGACTATCAGCGCGCCGAACGATTTCTTCCCGGAAATGTACGCCATCAGATTTACGTGGCGGACGTGACGCCGCACTGGATAGCGAAGACTAGCCGGTTCTGGTACAGGAAAGTTGGGCCGAGCGGATCGGAATTTATTCTGGTGGACGCGGCGCAGAACAGCAGCGCGCCGGCGTTTGATCACACGAAGCTCGCGACGTCGCTATCGCACGCTGCGAAGCGGGAATACTCGGCGACGCAACTGCCGTTCGATAGCTTTGAGTTCTCGAAGGACGGGCAGTCCATTAATTTTCAG
>Ga0228598_1000208_pt1 | contig 10902 bp, 6 predicted proteins | sample CZU4metagenome_FD_182726 | JGI IMG/M metagenome (GOLD analysis project Ga0228598, IMG submission 182726) | Spruce rhizosphere microbial communities from Bohemian Forest, Czech Republic - CZU4 | ecosystem: Host-associated > Plants > Roots > Rhizosphere | place: Czech Republic: South Bohemian... | reverse complement strand
GATGAAGCCGACCTATCCTCTTGTGGGTTGGGGCACGTCGTTCTTCGACATGGACAACGATGGCTGGCTGGATTTGTTCATCGCGAATGGCCACGTTTATCCGCAAGTGGATACGATTCCCGGCGGCACGCCCTACCGGCAGCCCATGCTGCTCTTTCGCAATCATCGCGACGGAACTTTTGAGGATGTTTCGCAAGCGTTGGCGGACATGCCCCCGCAATCGCGGCGGGGCGCGGCCTTTGGAGACATCAACAACGACGGCAATATCGACATCATAGTGCTGAACGTGGGTCAGCCGCCATCGCTCCTGCTGAATCATAACGACAATCCGAACCATCGCGTGCTGTTCAAGCTGGTGGGAACGAAAAGCAATAAAGCTGCGATTGGCGCGCGAGTCACGGTGAAGGCTGGCAAGCTGGCGCAGTTCAGCGAGGTGCGCGGCGGGGCGAGTTATCTCTCGCAGAACGACTTGCGATTGCATTTTGGGTTAGCGGCAAACGACAAGATGAGTGAGGTAAGCATTCGCTGGCCCAACGGCGAAACGGAAGTTCTGCGGGACGTGCCGGCGGATTTCATTTACACGGTCGTTGAAGGTGCGGGAATTCAGCAGAAGGTTGCACTGCCCCCTTTGCCGCGGCCCTGAAATCTGTTTCGATTTCCGGCGGCATTGCTTTTGGCGCTGACGGATTGTGAGCGCTTCTCTAGCTGTGTTCGCATGTGGCTACCGTTGTCGTTGGAAAATCGATCAATGAGCGAAATGGGGATGGTTCGCCAACTATGATTGGCCGGTACAATCAGGCAGGAGACACACAGGGAAGAGTGCCCTCACTCGTAGGTGAAGGTTAAGTCATCAAGGTAGACCGTGTAGGGCGATTGTTCGTAGTCTCCGTCCATTTGGTAGTTAACGGTTATCCCATACCAACCATCGGTTGAACCGGGATTGTAGTATTGGTTGACTGTGCCGGTCACTCCATTCAGCGTGATTGACTGAAATAACAACTGATTGTTGGAAGTACGCTGCACCCGAATCGTCAGATGGTTCCATGAATTGCTAACCGGGTGGCAGGCGATCCCAGTGGGAACCCAGTGCTGATTGACATTGTCCCAGATGTCCCATTCATTGCCGCCCGCGATGCGGCACTCGTGACCCCAGATGAAACCCAGATTGTCAAAGAATTGATTGATGTCAAACTCAACCGCCTGCGAAAGTTCAAGGTTGGTTCCATAAAAGTAAACGTCGTAGGTGAAGTTATGGTAAGTGGGCGTCAAGGTGTGGTTGCTGTCGGGCATCCCTTGAGAGGAAAAGTCACCGATCAAGTGATTGTTAAATAATGCGTCGGCATAAACCGTGGTGCCGCCCAGACTATATTGCGTCGAGTCGCCGCTCATCGAAGGGGCGTTAATCCCTTGAGACATCGAATAACTAATCCCGTCGCAAGGCGAAGGCGAACAGGTGTCATAAGTTGGCGGGGTTAGCCCGTAGGTTCCCCATCCGCCGCTTTGCTGAAGGTTTGAGAATGAATTGCCTGGGTTCGTCTGTGCAAAGCTGGCGACCGTTATTTGTAGGGATTGCTGTTTGGATAGTCCTTTGGAATCCGAAACCGAGATGGCAAAGCTGAAACTTCCAGTTGCGGTGGGTGTCCCAGAGATGGTTCCGGCCGTAGACCCGAAGAGCAGGCCAGCGGGCAGTTTGCCGGACGCAAGTGAGAAACCGTAAGGTGGAGTACCGCCGCTTACATTTAGAGTGACGCTGTAAATCGACCCGAGAGTTGCGGACGGAAGCACTGATGAAATCGTCAGGCTAGGCGTTGAATTGGTGCCCGAGGTAGTACTGCCATTGGCGGGCACAGAGAAGCCTGAACATGCGTTAAACAAGATTAGGCCAAACAGGATAGTAATCAGAGCGGTGCACTGGAAGAAAATAGTTCGATTCGGATACTTTTGTTCCGCCAAACCGGGTAAACACCAAGACATCTATTGAACCTCTCGAAGGAGTGGCAGGAGGACGCTCAACTGGAGAGTCTTTAAAGAATCTATCGAGGGGGCAACGAGCAGACCAGATAACCAAAGGCCGTAGAAGGTATTGCGACTTGCGAGTCCCCTAACGCTTCGGGCTCACATCTTCGTGCCAGGCGATTACGCTCACTGTGAATTGGCCGACCCAAACATTGTAATAAGCGACCTATTCGATCCCCAGTTGCCTCTGGATTTGCTCCAGCGGCACACCCTTCGTTTCCGGAACCATGGTCTTTACCCAAACGAGTTGAAGAACCATCATGCCGGCAAAAAACGAGAAAACGTAGCCGGGCGGGAAAGCGGTAACCATCTTTGGGAAGAAAGTTGTGAGCAAGGCGGCGAAGATCCAGTGCGTGAAGCTGCCGAGGGTCTGCCCTTCCGCACGATGACGATTGGGAAATATCTCGGAGATAAATACCCAAATGACTGCCCCCTGGCCGATTGAATGGGCAGCGATGAAAGCGAAAATGCAAACCGGCACCAGTGAGAGATGATTCGTAAAGAAGGCCCACGCGACGAGGCCGAGCGAGGCAATATAGCCGTATGAGCCAATATAGAGGAGGGTACGCCTGCCCAGCCGGTCAATCAGCCAGAGGCCGACAAAGGTGAAAACGAGGTTGGTAACTCCAATACCGATGGATTGCAACAGCGCGGCTTTTGCGCCGAGGCCGGTAAGCCCAAAGATGCGGGGCGCGAAGTACAAAATAGCATTGATGCCGGAGAGTTGATTAAAGAAGGCAATCAAGATTGCCAGCATGATCGGTTTGCGAAGACGTCTCGTCCAGAAGCGGCCCGACGACACCTGCTCCGAGGATGCAGCTACAATCACGTCCGCCTCAGCTGCGATCTCGGCCTTCGAAGCATCAGGCTCGATTCGTTGCAGCACTTGTAACCCTGCTTCGCGGTCGCCCTTTCTCCCCAGCAGCCAGCGTGGGCTTTCGGGAAGGCCAATGCAGAACCCTGCGTAGAGCAACGACGGGAACGCAGCTACGCCCAGCATCCAGCGCCACGCGTTCTCGCCGATGCCCGCGAGCAGCGCATTCGAGACGAAAGCGATCAGGATGCCGAAAACAATGTTGAACTGGAACATGCCGGCAAGTCGTCCGCGATACTTCGGCGGTGCGATCTCCGAGATGTACATTGGAGCCACCACCGTAGAAATGCCGATGCCCAACCCGCCGATAACACGCGCGATGATGAACATAGCAACGTTCGACGCAAGACCCGAGCCCACCGCTCCAACAAAGTAAAGAACGCCGATCCAAAGCAGCGTGGTCTTGCGCCCGAAGCGGTCAGCGGGCCAGCCTCCCAGCAAGGAACCAACCACGGTGCCGTAAAGAGCCGACGCCATGGCAATGCCGTGCAGTCCAGGACTGAGCCCCCATAGCGACTGAATTGTTTTTTCCGCGCCAGAAATAACGACCGTGTCGAAACCGAAAAGAAATCCGGCGAGTGCCGACGTGAGCGACCAGAAGAAGATTCGACGATTCATAATTGCCAAAGGCGGTTCCTACCAATAAAGTGGTGCAATTCGAAAACGAAAACCGCGAACTGCATTCACCCCTTGGCCAGCGGGTATCCCTTCTCCCGCCAGTCGCGAATGCCGCCGTCCATCGAGATCACGTTCGTATAGCCCATCTTCTGCAAATTGTCGGTGGCCAGCGCCGAGCGGAATCCGCCGCCGCAGTAAAGAACAATCTCCGCACCAAGATCGGGCACGCGGGCCTCAATGTCACGCTCGATGATGCCTTTGCCCAGATGAATCGCACCCGGCAGGTGATCCTTGGCGTATTCGCTCTCTTCGCGCACATCCACCAGCAGAAACTTAGCACCGCGATCTATCTTCTTTTTTACTTCCTCGACGTTGGTTTCGCGAACGCGCGTCTTAGCGTCGTCCACGATCTTCAGAAAGCGGGGAGGATGTTGCGGATGAGCCATAAGAATTCCTTTCCCAGTCGGTCGGCGATAAACATCCTACCAAGTGCCGCTGGATTGTGCATCGTGATTCACCGCATTCTCAGTTAGCATGAAAAAGTGAGAGAGAACAAAGCCACACGCAAGATCGGATTGGCGCGCGCCTTATCGAAGCTGGGCTACTGTTCGCGGTCGCGCGCGGCCGAGTTGGTTCGCGCCGGGCGCGTCAGCCTGAACGGAAAGATCCGGTGCGATCCGGAGACTCCGGTTTCCGCGAAGCATGCGCAGATTACGGTGGATGGGAAGGCAGTGGAACTGCAGAATAAAATCTACATTATGCTGAACAAGCCTCGCGGCGTGGTAACGACGGCATCGGATGAAAAAGGCCGGGAGACGGTATACGCTTTGCTAGGTTCGAAGCTCCCGGCCGGGAAAAAGAACCTGCCAGCAGGATTCGCGCCGTGGGTAGCGCCAATCGGCCGGCTGGATAAAGCCAGCGAAGGCTTGTTGCTGCTGACCAATGATTCCGAGTGGGGCGCATGCATCGCCGCTCCGGAAACACATTTGCACAAGACTTATCATGTGCAGTTAGGGATCGTCGCAGGTGAGAAGTTCGTCGAGGCGCTGGTTCATGGAGTGAAAGCGAAAGACGGCGAACTGCTGCGAGCGAAGCAGGTTCGTTGCCTGCGTCGAGGCCAGAAAAATTGCTGGGTGGAACTTGTCCTTGATGAAGGTAAGAACCGCCAGATCCGGCGCATGATGGAAAGCATGGGCGTCGAGGTATTGCGATTGCTGCGCGTGGCCATTGGACCGCTGCAGTTGGGCGATCTCGCGAAGGGGGAACATCGTTCCCTTACCGCCGACGAGAAGCGAATGCTCGATCGCACCATGCAAGGGACGTTATGAGTGACCTAGTCTTCCTTCCTGCGGTTACCATGGCCGAACAAATCCGTAAGAAGAAGATATCTCCGATTGGACTTATAGAAGCACATTTGGCGCAAATCGAAAAACTCAATCCAAGACTAAATGCATTTGTGCAAGTCGACGCGGAGCGCGCGCGCCGCGCCGCCCGTGATGCCGAGAACGCCGCTATTCGTGAAAAGACGCGGGGAAAAGCGCTCGGTCCTCTGCACGGCGTTCCCATCAGCATCAAGAGTTCAATCAGCGTGGCGGGCCTGCGTTGCGAGGCCGGAACCCGCTTGCGCGCAGGATTTGTCGCCCAACAAGATGCGCCGCTGGTGGCGCGCCTGAAGAATGCCGGCGCAATTGTTCTGGGTATGACCAACACTCCTGAACTTCTCATGGCGTGGGAAACCGATAATCTACTCTACGGTCGCACCAACAACCCGTGGGATCTGGAGCGAACGCCCGGTGGCTCCAGCGGCGGCGAAGCGGCGGCAATTGCCGCAGGCATGTCCGCGGGCGGCGTGGGCAGCGACGGTGGAGGCTCGATTCGCGTGCCCGCTCACTTCAGCGGCATCTGTGGCCTGAAGCCGACGCCCGGACGGATTCCCGCGACTGGGCATTATCCAACTTCCGCAGGGCCGTTCGCATTGATTGGCGTTGTGGGACCGATGGCCCGCACTGTTGCCGATCTGAAGGTTCTGTTCGAAGTGATGCAAGGCCCGGACATTGGCGACACCTGCTCTGCGCCGGTGCCCGTACGCTGGCCGAGTGACGATGAAATCACGAAGCTGAGGATTGGTTATTTCGAAGATGACGGCCGGACGCCGGTCACGGCGGAAACCCGCACGGCGGTTCGCACCGCGGCAGAAGCCTTGCGCCGCACGGGATTTCAAGTGGACCGTTTCCAGCCCGAAGGACTCGAAGAAGCGCGGCAACTGTGGTGGAAGTTTTTTGTCGTCGCAGGCGGAATGCTGCTGCGGCCCATGTTCACGAAACCCATGTTCACGAAGCCCATGTTCAAGGGAAGGGAAGCCGACCTCAGTCCGATCCTGAAACAGTTTCTGGAATGGTCGGCGGCTGAACCAGAGCTGACCGGCGAGACCTTGCTCGATGCCTGGATCCGGCGCGATGCACTTCGCGCGCAATTCTTCGCACAGATGCAGCGGTATCCCATCTTGTTGTGCCCGGCGGCGGCCATCCCGGCGTTCCGGCACGGAGAACGCAGTTGGCAGATTGAAGGCAAAACCGTCAACTATCTCGATGCCTGGAGCTATACCGAATTCTTCAACCTCTTGGGTAATCCCGCTGCGGTGGTTCCCGCAGGCCGCTCGTACGCGGGACTGCCCATCGGGGTGCAGATCGTCGGACGGCCGTGGGAAGAGGAGCAGGTGTTGACGGTCGCCAGCGCCTTAGAGAAAGAGTGTGGGACGTCGCAGCCTCCACCGATCCGCTGAGAGGCTCGCTGATAAGGCGAGCCGGGCTCTATGCGAATCTCTCTGTGTTCTCTCTGTCCTCTGTGGTTAAATCTTAGTCGAATGACTTCCCGAATTTCAGTAGCTCTTGCCGGCATACTCCTGGCCGCGTTTAGCCTGTTCGCAACCGCCCCGCAAACTCCGCCGAAAGCGAATCCCGCGGAAGCCGCGCGCCTGAACAATCTCGGCGCCGCCTACATGAACCAGCAGCTTTTCGAGAAAGCGCTCAAGTCCTTTCAGCAAGCAGCCGAAATCGATCCCAAGCTGACCATCGCGCGGCTGAATGAAGGCATCGCTTTTCTGAACCTGCAGAAGATCGACGAAGCCAAAGCCGTCTTGGAAGATGCGCTGAAGCAGGATCCAAAGAATCCGAACGCATGGTACAACCTGGGCCTGCTGGCGAAGAATACAGGCGACGCTCAGGCCGCGATTGATGCCTTTCATCACGTAGTCAAGCTCGATGCGAACGACGCCGACACCTGGTATTTCCTGGGCTCGGTCTACGTGCAGGCGAAACAGTATCCGCAAGCCATCGACGCCTTCCAGCACGCGCTGCAACTCAATCCGCTGCACGCCTCCGCGGAGTTCGGATTGTCGCGCGCCTATCAACAGTCCGCCGACATCGACCACGCCCGCGAGCACCTGAAAAAGTTCCAGTACATCACACAAAACAAAATCGGTGCGCCCATGAGCCTCGCCTATGGCGAGCAGGGCCAGTACTCGCGCGCGGTGGAATCGCCCTCGGCGATGTTGAAAGCGCCCGTGCAGATCAAGGTGCAGTTTGTGGATGTGACGGCGGAGGCGGGGATTGTTGGCGCCGCGGCCAATGGCGAGCCACAATCTCTCCAAGGCCCCGGTGCGTGCTTTCTGGATTATGACAACGACGGGCTAGTCGATCTCCTTCTAACGGACCATGGCGCGCAAGGCGGCATGTCGCTTTATCACAATCTCGGGCATGGAAAATTCGAAGAGGTAACAGATAAGGCTGGATTAGATGCCAAGTCACACGCGATCGCTTGCACGGCTGGCGACTACGACAATGACGGCTACACCGACATCGCTCTCACCGTCAAGGGCCACGTGAAACTTTTCCATAATGAACACAATGGTACGTTCAAGGATGTGACGGATGCCGCGGGGCTCTCTGCCGTGGATGTGACAAGGCCGACGAGAATCGTGTCCGCAGGAGGAGCCGCAACCGGTTTAACCTTCATCGATTATGACCATGACGGCGACCTGGATCTCTACATCGTCACGTCTTTCGATTCCAGAGGATCTCCAGTTCGTTTCGATTTGAATGAGATGTGGCGTAACGATGGTGACGGCAAATTTACGCAGGTCACAGAGGAAACTGGCCTGGGTTTTGGGTCGGGTTATGGCGCCGTTGGCACAGACTATAACAATGACCGAGCCGTCGACATCGTTGTGGCGGGCAGTGCGCCGGGCGTTGGTTCTCCTCTCTCGCCGGTAATCTACCCGAATCCGCGAGAAGGTAAATTCGTCCCGCATGCTCTAATTCAGTCACAGCAGCCAGCTGTTGGGGTTGCCGTTCTCGATTTCGATCATGACGGCTGGATGGACTTGGCCTTTACGCACAAGGGTGCGCCGGGCCTCACGCTGTGGCGCAATAATCATGGAAAGTCTTTTGAGCAAGTAAAGTTGCCCGAAACCGGATGGGTTCGTGGTTACGGCGTCGCAGCCATCGACTACGACAATGACGGATGGATCGATCTGGTTGCCGTAGGCGAAACGAAAGAGGGCAAAGGCGAGGTCCGCCTATTCCGCAATCTCGGCGCGGATGGTTTCAAAGACGTCACTGCCGACGTTGGTCTCGACAAGATTCAGCTCAAAGATCCGCGCGCCATCATTACCGGAGACTACGATGGCGACGGCGCGACCGACTTGCTGATCACGCAGAATCACGGTCCTGCCGTGCTGCTGCGCAACGAAGGCGGCAATCAGAATCACTGGCTGCGCCTCTCGCTCAAGGGACTGGCCGACAACAAGAGCGCCATCGGCACCAAGGTGGAAGTGTTCGCGGGCGGAAACCGGCAGAAGTTTGAGATTGCCGGCTCGAACGGATACCTGGGGCAGAATTCCACCGACATCGTGGTTGGCCTTGGCGATTCTAAAGAGGCCGACATCGTTCGCATGCTGTGGCCAACGGGTGTTTTGCAAGACGAAATTAATGTCGCCGGTGACAGGCAACAGAACTTTACCGAGATGGATCGCCGCGGCAGCTCCTGCCCTACGCTGTTTGTGTGGAATGGCGAGCGCTACGAACTGGTTGCCGACATGCTGGGCGCGGGCGTGGTCGGACACTGGGTTGGCCCCGGGCAGCGCGATGTTCCGCGGCCGGTTGAATACATCAAAATCGATCGCAACGCCATTCGCAAGAAAGACGGCAAGCTCAGCTTTCGCTTCATGGAGCCGCTGGAGGAAGCCGTCTATCTCGATCAGACGCGCTTGCTGGCAATCGATCATCCCGCCGATCTCGAGGTCTATCCTAACGAGTATTTCGCGTCGAACCCACCGTATGCGGAGTTCAAGGTAGTGGTGAGCAAGAGCGAAGATGCGCGTCCGCCCGCGGGTGCGAGGGATGAGCACGGGCACGACGTGTTGCCTGATCTTCTGGCGCATCGCTACTTCGGTGATTTTGCATTGACCCAATTCCAGGGCTTCGCCAAGCCGCACAGCCTCACGCTCGATCTGGGTGAGGCTTACCGCGGTGGCCCGTTGTGGCTGCTGATGCATGGCGAAGTCGAATACTTTTCGGCTAATAGTATGTATGCCGCGTCGCAGGCCGGTGTGCAGGCGATCTCTCCTTACGTGGAAGCGCTTGGCACAGATGGCAAGTGGGTGCGTGTGATGGATGACATGGGTTTCCCTGCTGGCGGCCCGCGCACCATGACCGCAGACCTGAGCGGCAAATTGCCAAAGGGGACACAGAAGATTCGCATCACGACCAATCTGCAGATTTATTGGGACAGCATTTTGGTGAGCCGTACGTCGCAGGATGGAGTGCCGCCGTCTCGGCGGCTATCCGGCGACCAGCCGGCAAGATGCCGGCGCTACGCTAGCATTTGCCTGACACCGGTTCCACTTGTCCGCGCCGATCTCGGCTTCCACGGATTCCCGCTGAAGATCGAAGGCACGCCGCCGGGTAACGTGCAATACATCTATGAAAAAGTGAGCGCGACCGGGCCGTACACGCGTCCGGCGGGAACCTATACACGCTACGGCGATGTGTTGCCGCTGCTGACCGCACTCGACGACAAGTTGGTTGTGTTTGGATCGGGCGATGAAGTACGCCTCGACTTCGATCCCTCAAAGCTGCCCACACTGCCCCAGGGCTGGGTGCGCGACTATTTCTTCGCAGCAAATGGTTATGAGAAAGATATGGACTTCTACGCCGCCGAAGGCAACTTTGTAGCGCCGCTGCCATTTCTCAGGATGGGCGACTATCCGTACGAGCCCGGCAAGTCATTTCCGCTCGACGATGCGCACGTAAACTATCTTCTGGAATACAACACGCGGCACATGTCAGGCAACGAGCAGCGTGGGTATTGGTTTGACTATGGTGAGAAGTGACCTAGGTCGGTTTGGCTAGATTTAGGAATACCGTCTCTCCGATCTCTATGGAATCGTTTTAATATTGACATTTTGAGCCCTCCATAATCCAATAGGCGGACTCATGGAAACCACATCCGCAGTCTCTGTGTCGTCCGCACCCCGCTTGCGCCGCTCGCTCACGCTTTGGGACTTAATCCTTTACGGCATTATCGTCATTCAGCCTACGGCGCCCATGCCAGCCTACGGAGTTTTCAGCAACGCCGGCCAGGGGCACGTGGTCACTTCGATCCTGATCGCCATGGTCGCCATGGTTTTCACGGCGATGAGTTATGGCCGCATGGCGCGGGTGTATCCCAGCGCGGGTTCGGCCTATACCTACGTGGGGCGCGAACTGCATCCCTCGCTCGGCTATGTGACTGGATGGAGCATGACCATGGATTACATTCTCAATCCATTGATCTGCACCATCTGGTCGGCCAAGGCGATGGCCGATCTGTTGAGCGGAACCAGATATCAGATTCCTTATCCCGGCCTGCTGTGGCCGCTATTTTTTGCCGGGCTGTTCACGGCGCTCAACCTGCGCGGAGTGCAGACTTCCGCCCGCATCAACAAGACGCTATGCGCGATTATGGGTGCCGTTATCCTGGCGTTTTTCTGGTACACCATTCGCTACATCTTTCATTTGCCACAGTATCCCGAGGCGTATTTTTTGCATCCCTTCTACAACCCTCAAACCTTTACGATCAACCGGGTGTTCCACGGCACTTCGGTTGCGGTGCTAACTTATATTGGATTCGACGGTATTTCGACGCTGTCGGAAGAAGTAGAAAATCCGAGGCGCAACATCTTCCTGGCGACGGTTCTGGTTTGCATCATTACAGGGTTCCTGGCTTCTGCTGAGGTCTATGGCGCGCAGTTGTTGAGCTACCAGCATTTCGGCAGGGACTTCGATATCTTCTCGCAATTTGGAGATGAAAACGTATTCAGTCATGTAGCCGGCATTGCGGGCGGTGTTCTCATG
>Ga0228598_1000206_pt1 | contig 10905 bp, 12 predicted proteins | sample CZU4metagenome_FD_182726 | JGI IMG/M metagenome (GOLD analysis project Ga0228598, IMG submission 182726) | Spruce rhizosphere microbial communities from Bohemian Forest, Czech Republic - CZU4 | ecosystem: Host-associated > Plants > Roots > Rhizosphere | place: Czech Republic: South Bohemian... | reverse complement strand
TTTCCAGATATGGTGATTTTCGGGCCGGTACACTATTCATTTTTAGGCATGTGGTACTGGAGAGGAGAAATCAGCCCCACACCCACCGGCGCGAATTGGTTCACGGACGAATATCTCACTGCGCTCGGCAGCGCGTCAGCTGCCTTCGGTAAACCGCTCGTGGATGTGTACGACTTCCACTGGTACGCCCAAGAGTACGACGTGAATGGACTGCAAAGTATTGATATGAGCAGCACAACTCTGACGGATGCGCAGGTCCAGTTAATCGTGCAGAGCCCGCGCAACCTCTGGGATCCTACGTTCACCGACTACACCAACAGCAAACCGTGGATTTTCCAGCGGCTGGGCCATACTCCCATCAATATCCTGGGGCGGTTGCAAAGCAAGATTAGCGCCGAATTTCCCGGCATGAAGATGGCCATCACCGAATATCAAAATGGCGGCTATAACCATATCGCGGGAACGATCGCGCAGGCGGATAACCTCGGAATTTTCGGCGCCCAGGGAGTATTCGCGGCGACTTTCTGGCCTCCGGTCGGGACTTACTCCTACGCGCTGGCTGGCTTCCGCGCGTTCCGCGATTTCGACGGAGCGGGCGCGAATTTCGGCGATACTTCGGTGCAATCCACTTCGAGCAACGTGCAAGACGTGGTGGTCTATGCGAGCTCGGACAGCAGCACTCCCGGCAGGTATGTGTTCGTGGCCATCAATCGCTCCACCAGCTCGCAAGTGACCGCGATCAACGGCCAATCGCTTTCCGGCACTGCCAAGCTCTATCAGATCACCGCGGCTTCCGCGCAGGGACAAAGCCAAGTCGCGCCAGTGCCCATTGGCACGATGCCGGTAAGCGGCTCGTCTTTCACAATCACACTGCCGGCATTGAGCGTAACCACCATCGAAGTAAACTAGCGCGCCAGCGCACTGGCCAGTGGACGAATCCAGATCGGTTCTCGTCATCTCATCTGGCTCGAGAATCTGCGCAAGTTAGAAATCTTGACATTGCCAGACGCTTGCGATAGTTTCTGACCAGTCATGAACCTTCGGGCACACAATCTCCGGCAGCACCATCATCACGCCATCCCGTGCCCGCGGTGGTGTGACTAGCTGACCTGAAATTAAGCTGGACTCATCGACCCGCTGGCGCCTAACCCGCCTGCGGGTTTTTTGTTTTTAGGGAGAAAAAATGGAGCTCGACTTCGCAAAAGACGGCGGCCTGATCCCCGCCATCGTCCAGGACGATTCCACCGATGAGGTGTTGATGCTGGGATTCATGAACCGCGAAGCGCTGGAACGGACGCGCGCCACGGGGTTCGTCACGTTCTACAGCCGCTCGCGCCAGAAACTGTGGACCAAGGGCGAGAGCAGCGGGCAAAAATTGCTGCTACGCGAACTGCGCGTGGATTGCGACCAGGACGCGCTGCTGCTGCGCGTGGAACTCTCCGGCTCGGCCGTCTGCCACGAAGGCTATCGCAGCTGCTTCTTCCGGCGGCTCGAAGAAGATGGTGAAGCCGCGGTGATCGCGGAGCGCGTATTTTCTCCCGCGGAACTTTATGGCGAGAGGAAGAAATCATGAGCAGCCTGAAGCTCGGCATCCCGAAAGGCAGCCTGCAGGACTCCACGGTCGAGCTTTTCGCGCGTGCCGGCTGGCGCATTTCCGTGAATTCCCGCAGCTATTATCCTTCGATTGATGATCCGGAAGTCGAATGCATGCTCGTGCGCGCGCAGGAAATGGCGCGTTACGTCGGCAGCGGCGCGCTGGATGCCGGCATTACCGGCAAGGACTGGATCCTCGAAACCGGCGGCGCAGTGGAGGAAATCGCCGAACTGGTGTACGCGAAGACCAGCCTGGGCCGCGTTCGTTGGGTGCTGGCGGTGGCCGAAGATTCGCCGGTGAAAAACGTCAGCGACCTCGAAGGAAAAGTGATCGCCACCGAAGCCGTGCATCTAACGGAACAATTTTTGCAGCGCAACGACGTGCGCGCGCGCGTGGAATTTTCCTGGGGCGCCACGGAAGTCAAAGTCCCACAGCTTGCCGATGCCATCGTGGAAGTCACCGAAACGGGCGCATCGCTCCGCGCCAACCATTTGCGCATCGTGGACACCCTGCTGGAATCCGCGCCGTGGTTTATTGCCCATCGGGCGTCCTGGCAGGACCAGTGGAAGCGCGAAAAAATCCAGAACATGGTGCTGCTGCTCGAAGGCGCCATCAAGGCTTACAATCGCGTGGGCCTGATGCTCAATGTGCGCCGCGAGGATCTTCCAAATGTGCTGGCCGCACTCCCCGCTTTGCGAAATCCCACCGTCGCCCAGCTCAGCGATCCGGATTGGGTAGCGATCAATACCATCGTCGAAGAACGCACCGTGCGGCAATTGATCCCAAAGCTAAAATCGGCGCGCGCGGAAGGGATCGTTGAGTATCCGCTCAACAAAATTGTGTATTGATGCGAATACTCCGGCTCACTGGCGCAATCGAAGAAAAGATTTTGGCGCAGCGGCGCGGCCGCGACCTCGTCGCCGAGCGCGCAGCCGCACGAATCGTGCGTGACGTGCAACGGCGCGGCGATGCTGCGCTGTTTTATTGGACGAGGCGCTTCGATCGCTTCGCTTTGCAACGCAACAAAGTATGGGTTTTGCGTGATGAATTCCGTAGCGCGTCGCGCCGGGTTTCCGCCGCGTTTCTCGATGCTGTGGACCATGCCGCGCGCAATGTTCGTGCCGTAGCGCGCCGCCAGAAACCACAAGAATGGACCTGGAACGTCGAACCGGGCGTGCGCGCGAGCCAGCGAGTGCGTCCGATCGAAACGGTTGGGTGTTACGTCCCCGGCGGAAGATTTTCGCTGGTCTCGACGTTACTCATGACCGCGATCCCCGCGCAGGAAGCGGGCGTGCGTGACATCGTGATCGTGAGCCCCCAGCCCGGCGACGAACTTCTCGCCGCGGCCGAAAAACTCGGGCTGCGGCAAATTGCGCGCGTGGGCGGAGCGCAAGCGATCGCCGCTCTTGCCTACGGAACACAATCAATTCCGCGCGTGGACAAAATTGTTGGGCCTGGCAATCGCTACGTCACGGCAGCGAAACGTCTGATCAGCGCGGACTGCGCGATTGATCTGCTCGCCGGGCCGACAGAAGCTGTTGTCTTTGCGTCGACCGGCAATCCCGCCTTCATCGCGGCCGATCTCGTCGCGCAAGCGGAACACGATCCGGATGCGCTCGCGCTTTTCGTCACCACCTCGCAGACGATTGCTCAGGGCGTCGCTGCCGAAATCGACAGACAACTCAAGCAGCTCCCGAAATCGAATCCCGCGTGGCGCTCGCTCGCGGAAAACGGCGCCGTGCTCGTCGCGCCAAATCTTGCGGCCGCCGTGCGGTTCGTCAATCGCTTCGCGCCGGAACATCTGAGCCTGCCCGGCGCCGCCAGCCGCCTTGCGCACCGTTTCAATTCCGCGGGAAGCATTTTTCTGGGAGATTGCAGCGCGCAATCTTTCGGCGATTATGCCACCGGCACGAATCACGTCTTGCCCACCGGCGGCGTGGCCCGCGCGCGCGGCGGATTATCCACCGCCGATTTCGTGAAATGCGTCAGCGTGCAGGAAGTAACTCGCGCCGGTCTCACGCGACTGGCGCCGGTCGTCAAACAGTTTGCGAAGGCCGAAGGACTGCTCGCGCACGCGCGCGCCGTAGAGGTGCGCGAATGAGGCCCGTGATTCCAGTACGCAGCGCCGTCGCGCGCATGCGTCCCTATCATCCGCCGCTCGAAGGCCGCGACGGAAAGCTGCGCCTGGATTTCAACGAAAACACGATCGGCTGCTCGCCGCTGGTGCGCAAAGCGATTCGGAATCTCGCATCCTCGGCCATCTCCATGTATCCCGAACAGGAAAGCGTGCGCCGCGAACTAGCCACGTTTTTCGGTGTCCATGCCGATGAACTACTGCTGACGAACGGAACTGACGAAGCGTTGCACCTGATCGCGGACACCTTCGTCGAGCCGAACGACACGGTCTTACTCGTCGAGCCCACTTTCGCGATGTACCGCTTGTACTCCGAGCTCGCAGGAGCGAGTATCCAGGCGCTGCGCTACGATTCGGCGATGCATTTCCCGCTGAAGGCGCTGCTCACTGCATTGCGCAAAGCCCCGCGCGTCTTTTTTCTTGCCAATCCAAACAACCCCACCGGCAGCGTCCTGCAGCCAGCGGAATTGCGAGGTGTCCTGAAAGCCGCAACCAAGACGCTGGTAGTCGTGGATGAAGCCTACTTCGAGTTCTCGGGAATCACCATTCTTCCCTGGATCAGGCGTCACAACAATCTGGTGGTGACGCGCACTTTCTCGAAAGCCGCTGGTCTAGCGGGCCTGCGCCTGGGCTGTATTTTTGCGAATCGCTCGATCGCTGAATACTTCCGAAAAGTGCAGTCGCCCTATCCTGTGAACGTCGCAGCGCTGGTGGCGGCGCGCGCCACGATCCCCGATCGAAGCTTTCTGCGCATCACCTTGCGCGAATTTCGCCGCAGCCGCAATGAACTCGAGCGCGGGCTTACTAAGCTGGGCATTCCATTCTTTCCCAGCGCGGCGAACTTCGTTCTGCTGTTCCTGGGCACCCGCGCGAAAGACGTTGTCGCCTCTCTCGCGCGCCAGGGAACCTTGATTCGCGACCGCTCCAGCGATTTCGGTGGCGCCGGCTACGTGCGCATCACTTTCGGAACGTTTTCGCAAACCCGCCGCGTGCTGCGGCAACTAAAAAAGATCCTATGAGAAAAGCTGCGGTGCATCGCAAGACGAGCGAAACCAGCATCAAGCTGAAACTGAATCTCGATGGCCGCGGCAAAGCGCGCATTGATAGCGGCATCCGCTTTTTCGACCACATGCTCGAACAAATCGCGCGGCACGGCGCGCTCGATCTGGAGCTGGTCGCGCGCGGCGATCTGGATGTGGACCAGCATCACACCGTGGAAGACGTAGGCATCGCGCTCGGCGAAGCCGTGAAGCAAGCTCTCGGCTCGAAACGCGGAATTCTGCGCGCTGGCTACTTTCTGATGCCCATGGACGACTCGCTCGCGGCCTGCGCGCTCGATTTCTCCGGTCGTGCGCATTTCGTCTGCAAATGGCGTCCGCTGGCCCGTCGCGTGGGCGATTTTCAAACCGAGCTGCTCGAGGATTTTTTTCAAGCCTTCGCACAAGCGGCAGCTGCCAATGTGCATTTGCGCCACGTATACGGCCGCTCGTCGCACCATCAGATCGAAGTGATGTTCAAAGCCTTCGCGCGCGCACTGCGTTTCGCGGTCACGCGGGATCGCCAGCTGCGCCGCGTTTTGCCGACCACCAAGGGGCTGCTGTGAAACTTTCCATCATTGATTACGGCGCGGGAAACCTGCCTTCGGTTGAACGCGCGCTGCGCAAACTGGGCGCTGAAACCGAATGCGTCGCCAGGCCCGAACAAATCGCCGCGGCTCGCGCGCTGATTCTCCCCGGCGTCGGACATTTTTCCGCTTTCGTCGCTGGCCTGCGCGAAAGAAATCTCACGGTGGCGCTGCGGCAAGCGCTCACGAGCGGTGCGCCAATCCTGGGAATTTGCCTCGGCCTACAAGCCATGTTCGCGTCCAGCGCAGAGGCCCCCGGCGAGCAAGGCCTCGACCTCATCCACGAAAACGTGCAAGCGCTGTCCAGCAATGTGAAATCTCCACACATCGGCTGGAACCAGCTGCGGCGGCTGCGAAACAGTATTCTGCTGCGCGACATTCCAGAGGATGCCTATTTCTATTTCGCGCATTCCTACGCTGCTGCGGCGAGCGAACCGCACATCGCCGCCGCGTGCGATCACGGTTTCCCTTTCGCCGCCGTGCTCGAACAAGACAATCTCATGGCCGTACAATTTCATCCCGAAAAATCCGGCGAGGCCGGTGCGTGCGTGCTGCGCAATTTCCTGGAGTGGGCACAATGACGCTCGCTCGCCGGATAATTCCCTGCCTCGATGTGGACGCCGGCCGCGTGGTGAAAGGCGTTGCATTCGCAGGCCTGCGCGACATGGGCGATCCCGAAGAACTTGCTGCCCGCTACAATGATGGAGGCGCCGACGAACTGATCCTGCTCGACATCACCGCGTCGCGCGACTGTCGCGCTACATTTCTAGAAACCGTTCAGCGCGTCGCGCGGCAACTGAATATTCCGTTCACAGCCGGTGGCGGAATTCGCCGCCTCGAAGATGGACACGCGGTGCTCCGCGCCGGCGCCGATAAAATCGCCGTGAACACCGCCGCGGTCGAGCGTCCGGAACTCATTTCAGAGCTCGCCGCGCGATTTGGCTCGCAGGCCGTGGTGCTTTCGATGGACGTAAAGAAAACCGCTGCAGGCTGGGACGTTTTCATCCGCGGAGGCGCCGAGTCCAGCGGCCGCAACGCCGCGGCCTGGGCGCGCGAAGGCGTCGCGCGCGGTGCCGGCGAGATTCTGCTCACCTCGATTGACCGGGACGGCACCTGCAGCGGATTCGATTGCGGCTTGACCGCGGCGATCGCGGCGCAAGTTTCGGTTCCGGTGATCGCTTCCGGCGGCGCGAAAACGTTCGACGATTTTCTGGCGGTCTTCGGCGAAGGCCAAGCGGATGCAGCGCTGGCCGCTTCGATTTTCCACACCGCGGAACATTCGATTGGCGCGCTGAAAAAATATCTGGCGGGACGCGGCGTGCCGGTGCGCCTCAGCCGATGAGCCTACGACTCGGCGGTCACAGGACACGATGATTATTCCGTGCATTGATCTGCAAGACGGCAAGGCCGTGCAACTGGTCCGCGGCCGAAAGCTAGCGCTTTCAGTTGACGATGTCCTCGGCCTGCTCGAACGCTTTCGCAACTACCCCATCCTGCATGTCATCGACCTGGACGCCGCTATCGGCACCGGGTCCAATGGCCGCTGGATCAAGATTTTGTCCCGCCGAGCAAGAATGAAGATTTGTGTGGGCGGCGGGATCCGCAGCGTGGCCCGTGCCGAGAAAATTCTTTCCTGGGGCGCGGACAAAATCATCATCGGCAGCGCCGCATTCCGCGACGAAAAAATCGCGCACGATTTTCTCCAGCGATTGTGCGCGCGCGTGGGGCGCAAAAATGTGATTCTGGCCCTGGACACCGAACGCGGCCAAATCGTCGTGCGCGGCTGGCGCGAGCGCCTGAAATTGCGCCCCGCGGACGTGATCCCGCAGCTCGAACCGTATTGCTCCGGATTTCTCTGTACCTTCGTGGACCAGGAAGGAACGATGAAAGGAACCGACCTCGCCTGGTTCCGGAAACTGCGGCGGGTCACGGCAAAACCCATCACAGCGGCCGGCGGCATTCACAGCCACAAAGAAGTTCGCGCGCTTGAAAAAATGGGCATGCACGCGGCCGTCGGCATGGCCCTTTATTTAGGCAAGCTCTCCGGCTCGTGACCAGCTATTTCCTTCAGGGTCACGCCACTCACGCGCAGCTTCATCATCAGCGCGCTCAAATTCAAAATGCGCGACCCAGCTTCTTCTGGGCTCAATCCTCGGCTGTGAATATTCGAAATTAGATTGCGATTCGCATCCGAATGCGTGCGCTCCGGCCGGTACGCCATGTACGCCGACAAACTTTCCGCGGTGGCGAGGCCCGGCCGCTCACCGATCAGTAGCAGCACAATCCGCGGCCTGAGCAATTCGCCGATTTCATTCACGATCCCCACGCGGCAATGATGAATGACGAACGTCTGGCCCACACTCCAGCCTCGCGCCTGCGCTCCTTCCACCAGCAACGGAAATAATCGCGGGACCTGCGCGCCAATCGCCGGAACAGATAGGCCATCGCCGATGGCGATCTGCAGATCGCGCTCTGCAGCACAACGTCGCGCAATTTCCGCGCGCGATGCGTCGCTGAATGCGCGGCCCTGTGAGGGATGCTGCAAATACTCGTCTTTCGACGAAGCGCGTGTCCCCACCTCAAAGATCTTCCATCGTTCCACAAAATCCGCGCCGAACGCCGCCTGCACGTCGAGTTCCGCGCGCACGGCGTCCCGAGCGGCAGCATGATCCTCGCGCAATTGCAGCTGCGTTTCCGTACGATAGGCGGGCCCCGCGTGCCCGACGAGAATCCGCGCCGGCGTGCGCGCCCGAACCTTACGCACCAAGTCCGGCCAGTCCGAGTCCGCAGCTAATTTGTCGGCGGCGATTTTGCCAGAATCGTCAACCATTCACGCCATGCCTTCCAGCGACGATTCTAGTCCCTGCAGCAACTGTCGGCGCGCCGTCGCATCCAGCCGTACTGGCTCGCCGTCACGATAAATTCCGGCGCTTTCCAGCCACGCCAAGAATTCCGGAGCCGGTCGTAGGCCGAAAAGTTTTCGTACGCCAATCGCGTCGTGATAACTGGTGGACTGATAGTTCAGCATCACATCGTCACCGCACGGAACACCCATGAAGTAATTGCATCCCGCCGCGCCAAGAAGCAGCAATAGATTGTCCGCGGAATTTTGATCGGCCTCCGCGTGATTCGTGTAACAAACATCGCAGCCCATCGGCAACCCCAGTAGCTTGCCCATGAAATGATCTTCCAGCCCCGCGCGAATAATTTGCCGCTCGTCGTAAAGATATTCCGGCCCGATAAATCCCACCACGCTATTCACCAGAAACGGATCGATGGCGCGCGCCACGCCGTACGCGCGCGCTTCCACAGTGAGCTGGTCCACACCGCAGTGCGCCTCCGCCGAAAGCGCGCTGCCCTGCCCCGTTTCGAAATACATCACGTTCGTTCCTTTCCACGCGATGTCGCTGCGCTGGCCGTGGTGTTCGAGCACCTGTTCGCGGCCTTCGCGCAGCATCGCAAGCGTGATGCCAAAACTTTTGTTGGCCGCTTCCGTGCCGCTAATGGATTGGAACAGCAGATCCACTGGCGCGCCGCGGGCCAGCGCTGCGAGCTGCGTCGAGATATGCGCGAGACAGCAGGTTTGCGTCGGCGCGTTGCACGCGGTTACTAGACGATCGAGCGCGTGCAAAATCGCGCCAACCGTTTCCACCGAATCCGCCGCGGGATTCACGCCGATCACCGCGTCGCCGCACCCATAGCTCAAGCCTTCAAAGGCGGCGAGCAAGATACCGCCGATATCGTCCACCGGATGATTGGGCTGCACGCGAATCCCCAGAACGCCGCGCTCACCCATGGTGTTGCGGCAACGTGTGACGTTGCGATACCGAGCCGCGGCCAGCACCAGATCTTTGTTGCTCATAATTTTCGCCACGGCGGCGGCAATTTCGGGAATGATGGCGCGCTGAATTGTGCGCAGTTCACTTTCGGTGGTGGCGTCGTCGAGCAAGCGCTCGCGGAATTCGCCGACGGTCATACCTTTCAGGGGCTGAAACTCTTCGCGGTCGAAGGATTCCAGAATCAGGCGGCTGACGTCGTCCTGATCCGGATCAATCAGCGGATTCCGTACAATTTCGTCGAGCGGCAAATCCGCGAGCTGCCGTTTTGCCGCAACCCGCTCGCGTTCCGATGCGGCGGCAATCCCAGCCAATTGATCGCCAGACTTCACTTCGTTCGCCTTGGCAAAAAGCTCACGGAGATCCGAAAACACAAATCGCTCGGGCATAAAGGCCCATCACAGAAATCATCGTGCGAATTTCATTGGGAAATTAGCATCAATCGGCGAGCAAAGGAAGGCGATCCGGTTTAGCAGACACGCGCCAATGCACCGACATCGCGGGCTTGTAACACTGTCGCAAACCGGGCTATAAATGAATTTCTCGCAATTCGCGTCACCGGGGCGCGCGATACAGATCGGATGATTCGCTCGCTCCGCCACAGGAACCAAATGGTCTCGAAGAAAATAATCTTCTGGGAAGTGGACCCGCAAGAAGACTTCATAAAGCCAGGCGGCAAACTCTACGTGCCCGGCGCGGAAAAGCTGCTCCACAATATCCGGCGGCTCACCGATGCAGCACGCCAGGGCCGCGTCCTTCTGGTTTCGCACGGCTGCATCCACACAACAGACGACCCGGAATTCGCGCAATTTCCGCCGCATTGCATCCGCGACAGTCCGGGCGCGAAGCTGGTCCCCGAAGCGCTCGCTGAGAAATTCATCACCATCCCGAACGAAGCGACGGCGAGACTCCCCGCCGATCTCGCCCAATTCCAGCAAATCGTCCTGGAAAAGCAGACGCTCGACATTTTTGAAAGCCGCCACGCGCATGCTCTGCTCGAGCGCCTGTCGCGCGACGCGGAGTTTATTGTCTTTGGAGTGGTAACGGAATACTGCGTGCACCTCGCCGCAAAGGGCTTGCTGGAACGCGGGCGGCGCGTGGCCGTAGTGAGCGACGCGATCGAAACGCTGAATCCGGAGGAAGCGCGCCGCACGATGGCGGAGCTGACAGCGCTGGGAGCCGAAACAATTACGACCCACGAAGCGCTACGCCGCCTCGACGCCGCCGAAGGAAGCAAACCGCGCCGACCCGTTAGCTCGTAGTTGCTGCGCGCGCGTTACGCGCGCGACGAATCAGAGCGGCCGTAACGCCGTTCCCAGCCAGCGGTCGAGGAATCTACGACAGCGCGTTTTTCAAACGCTTGGTGGTTTTCTGCAAGCGTTTCTTCAGCGAATCCACTTCCTTGGAAAGCGCTTCCAGCTCCTTCTTCGCCAGCACGCCTGCTTTGGCAACTTTGTGCGCCGTGCGATCCGCCTTGCCGATTGCGCCGCCGATGCTTTCGGCAACTTTGGTCAGTCTGCTCTTCGCCATTTTTTCCTCCGGTTGAAAGCGCCGTAATCGTATACGTCGCCTATGTCATCGTCAATACAGGATCACCGCAGTGATGCGATTGGTGACGTCAACCCCGGCGTGTGAAATGCGCTTCGTATCGCAGCGCGCTCCGTCCGGCGCAATCAAAATGAAACTGGGGCACCACTGGTGGGCTTTTAGTTCGGCA
>Ga0228598_1000205_pt1 | contig 10926 bp, 10 predicted proteins | sample CZU4metagenome_FD_182726 | JGI IMG/M metagenome (GOLD analysis project Ga0228598, IMG submission 182726) | Spruce rhizosphere microbial communities from Bohemian Forest, Czech Republic - CZU4 | ecosystem: Host-associated > Plants > Roots > Rhizosphere | place: Czech Republic: South Bohemian... | reverse complement strand
TTTGGTCAGGAGTTCAGAATGCTCCCGCCGCCAACACGATTCCTCTGGATTGGGACTCTGGTCAACAAATGCCTCGGGGACGTAGCTCAGACCATCGTCAGGCGTCACAGATAGGGTTTCGAGAGCTCTCCGCCTTCGGCGCAGCACCATGTAGGATTCATTCAAGGCGATGCGGGTCAGCCAAGTAGAGAACTGCGACGCTTCCTGAAAGCGGTCAAGGTGGAGGAAAGCCTTGTGAAAGCTCTCCTGCACCACATCTTCGGCATCTTCCCGGTTTTTCGTTATCCTTACCGCGACCGCAAAGACTTTCCGCTTGTGACGCGACATCAGTTTTTCGAAGGCGTGCGTGTCTCCGCGTTTGGCAGCAGTTACTAGCGCGTGATCCGAGCCTTTTTCGATATCAGTTGCGAGGGACGTATCCATGATTCCGTTTCTCCTCGGCATTTGCTCAAGCAATTGCCAATCATTCAAGGAGCAATAGCGGAGCCAAATCCGATACATAACGAAGACGGCGCGGAAGTGACTGGCAGAACGGGGGATACATCAAGTCACGGGCGTGTTTGTAGCCGCAGTCCCGGCGAATGTCTGTCGAAATGCTGGCACCCTGTCCAGTCAGTTAAACCGGGCAGGTGCCGCCATCTTCCTGAGAACGAAAGCGGAAAGGATCAGCGACAGAATCAAGCACGAAAGAGTAGAAGCTCAACCAGAAAGGCTCGTTGGTTGCTCCAGGCGAAGGGAGCAAGGAACTAAACTTGTTGCAAACCGCCTGCGCAGCGGCAGAAAATCGTCACGCTCGCTCGGGTCGTTGCATGGAGCGAGGCTCCAAATAACGGGAGCGGAACTATGTCCAAGTTCAATCCTCTTCTTTGGCGCAAGCCGTCTGCAATTTGGGTCTATGGGATTGCTATCCTATTAGTTACGGCGGCGGTGATCATTTCACGGTGGCCGGCGCTTCATTTGGAAACGGTTCCGGCGTCACTGTTTCTTTGCGCAGTCCTGATCAGTGCATGGTTGGGTGGAGGCGGGCCGGGATTGCTCGCGATCGTTCCCTCCTGTCTCTCTTTCAATTATTACTTCCTGGAACCTCTGTATTCTTTCGCTGTAAAGTCCGAAGAGATACCACGCTTTGTCATCTTCGCAGTGTCCGCCCTAGTTGCCGGATCGCTGAGCGCTGCACAAAGGAGCGCCACAGAATCGCTCCGCCGTGCACATGATTACTTGACAGAGACAGTGAAAGAGCTGCACGAGGACCAACCAGACGTTACAAGCGGAGAGCCGCGAACGAACGCAAATCGAGAATCGATTGCGCCGCAGCGAGGGCTATTTAGCTGACGCGCAAAGTCTAACTCGTACCGGCAGCTTTGGATGGAGTGTGCAGAGCGGAGAAATCCGTTGGTCCGACGGAACGTTTCGAATCTTCGAATGGGACCCGAAGACGAAACCCACGCTGGCAATGATATTGCAGAGGACTCATCCGGACGATGTCGCGTTCGTGAAAGAGACCGTCGAGCGCGTTTCACAGGAACAGAAGGATTTGGATTTTGAGCATCGCTTGTTTATGCAGGACGGTTGCATCCAGTACATAAGAGTCGTAGCTCACGCCGCAAAGGACAAATCCGGTGAGGTCGAATTTGTGGGAGCGGTGATGGACATAACGTCCGCAAGGGAGTCGGCAGACCGAACCCGCCTTATTATAGACACCGTGCCGGCTCAACTCTGGACAGAGAGTCCGGAGGGCGTCGTCGATTTTGTGAATCGCCGCTGGATTGATTACACGGGAATGATGCTGGAACAAGCAGTGGGATCGGGCTGGAATCGCATGGTGCATCCCGACGATATTGTACGCGTGCTGACAGAGTGGCAAAAGCTCGTGGCGGAAGGGAAGCCGCGCGAGATCGAGTCACGCCTCCGAAGGTCCGATGGAGAGTACCGTTGGTTCCTGAGTCGCTGCTGTCCGTTGGTTGACCGTTCGGGACACATCCTGGGATGGTACGGCAGCGATACGGATATTCATGACCTGAAAGCGACGGAAGAAATACTGCGGCGAAGCGAGGGTTATCTGGCGGAAGCGCAGAGGCTCAGTCACACGGGCAGTTGGGCGTCGGTACCTGGCATGCGTGAGATCAGGCACTTGTCCGAAGAATGCTACCGCGTGCTGGCTATTGATCCGCACGCCGGACCGCCACTAAACGAAACGTTCTATCAGCGGGTCCATCCGGATGATCGGGCCAAAGCTAGGGAAGCGGGCGAGACGGCAGAGCGTGAAAAAGCGGGGTTCGAGTTGGATTACCGAATCATTCATCCCGCCGGCGAGATCAGGGAAATCCACGCGGTAGGCCATCCCGTTCTCGGCCCATCCGGCGATCTCGTTGAATTCGTAGGTACTGTGATGGACGTGACCGAACGCAAGCGGGCGGAGGAAGAGCGCGAGAGATCGCGCCAGGCACAAGCGGATCTGGCACGCGTTAACCGTGTGACCACCATGGGAGAGCTGACAGCCTCGCTGGCGCACGAAGTGAATCAACCGATCGGAGCCGCGGTCACCAACGCGAGTACTTGCTTGCGCTGGCTGGCGGGCGACACACCCAATCTCGAAGAAGCGCGCGCAGCTGCCATGAGAGTCGTGACCAACGGCAGGCGTGCGGCCGAAATCATCAGCCGGGTACGGCAGCTCTTCAAGAAGGGCAGCATGGAACGGGAGTTGCTCGAAGTAAACGAAGTCGTTCGAGAGATGATCGTCATCTTGCAAGGCGAGGCCGCGCGGCAGAACATGGTTGCCACCATGGATCTGGCGGAGGATCTGCCCCAGGTCTTGGGGGATCGCGTGCAATTGCAACAAGTGATGATGAACCTGATCATGAACAGCATCGATGCGATGAAGAGCGTGGATGGGACGCGGGAGCTCGCGATCAATTCTCGGCTGGTGGAAGACCAGGAAATTCTCGTGTCCGTCAGCGATACCGGCGTGGGGCTGCCCCCGCAGCAGGCGGACCAGATATTCAATGCGTTCTTTACCACCAAACTGCACGGGACCGGCATGGGACTTCGGATCAGTGGAACCATTGTGGAATCGCATGGCGGCCGCTTGTGGGCTGAGGACAACTCTCCGCGCGGCGCAACTTTTCACTTCACTTTGCCGACCGAAATCGAGGCTCATGGATGATGCCCGCAGGCGCTCCGACCGTTTTCGTAGTTGATGACGATGCCGGAATGCGCGCGTCCATCGAAGGCCTGCTGAAATCCGCGGGCTTGCGGTCTGAGTCCTTCGGGGCGGCGGAAGAGTTCCTGCGCAGCAACCGCCCGGAAGTGCCCAGTTGCCTAGTACTGGATGTAAGTCTCCCTGGAATCAATGGTCTCGAGTTTCAGCACAAGTTGGCTGACGCCGGCGTCCAGATTCCCATCATCTTCATCACCGGTCATGGAGATATTCCGATGACGGTGAAGGCCATGAAATCCGGTGCGGTGGAGTTCTTGACCAAACCGTTTCTGGACCAGGACTTGCTGGATGCGATCCAGCTGGCCTTGGACCGTGACCGACTGAGGCGCCAGCAGCAGAGGGGGCTGGCCGAGCTGCGAAAAAGTTATGAGACGCTGACCGCACGCGAGCGCGAGGTGATGAACCTGGTGGTTTCGGGGATGTTGAACAAGCAAATAGCGTCCGAACTCGGGACCAGCGAGATTACCGTGAAGGTGCATCGTGGCCACGTCATGCGCAAGATGCAGGCTGATTCGCTCGCGGAATTGGTGAGAATGGCCGAGAAACTCGGGCCTCCCAAGAAGTAGCCTCTTGTTGCAGCACTTATGCTAGCCGTTTCGCCAGTTCGTACTCTGCCTGCTTGAACTGCCGGCTTGCACTCCGGCGTCCCGCAGAATATTGGCGTCACCTCTCTGCACAGGGCCGTATTCCGTTCGTTATACCAACGTATAATTGCGCCGGTTTGGGCGACCTTGCTATTTTCCAGCCATGAATACTCCAGGGAACGGCAAACTGGTTGCGATCGTCGATGATGACGAATTGATGCGCTGCGCATTGCGCGGACTGCTGAAGGCGGTTGGCTTGCCAGCGCAGGATTTTGCGTCGGCGGAGGAATTTCTGGATTCTGGCCAGCAGCATCACACGGCATGCCTGATCACGGATATTCGTATGCCGGGCATCTCCGGCCTCGAGCTGCAATCGAGGCTGAATGCCGATCGTTGCAAGATTCCGATCATCTTCATTACGGCGCACGGTGACGAGAAGATGCGGATGCGAGCGATGAGGGGCGGCGCAGTGGAGTTTCTTGCAAAACCGTTTGACGACGAAGCTCTCCTCGATAGCGTTCGAGCGGCCATCAACAGCTAACCAAACGGCGGACCCAGCCCCGCGCCAGGAGGCGTCCCATGAGGACTTTCGAGAGTGCAGGGCCCGGTGTCCGGGATCGAAATCAGCGGCGATTCGAACAGATCATAGGTAATAGTAGTGCCTTGGAATCGGTTTTTGGAGAAGTCGAACGCGTCGCGCCGACGGATTCCACGGTTCTGATCCAGGGGGAAACAGGGACCGGCAAGGAGCTAATCGCGCGAGCGATTCACAATATCAGTTCGCGCTGCGGACGCCCGTTCGTAAAGCTGAATTGCGCTGCCATCCCGTTCGACCTGCTGGAAAGCGAGCTATTTGGCCATGAGAGGGGTGCTTTCACCGGCGCGATCGCGCAAAAGATCGGTCGCTTCGAAGCAGCCGACAAAGGAACTCTCTTCCTGGATGAGGTAGGCGATATTCCATTGGCACTGCAACCCAAGCTGTTGCGTGTGCTGCAGGAACAGGAGTTCGAGCGCTTGGGCAGCGCAAGAACGCATCGAGTGGACGTTCGACTACTGGCCGCGACGCACCGAAACTTACCGGATATGGTAAAGCGGGCCGAATTTCGCAGCGACCTTTACTATCGGATGAACGTGTTCCCGATCGTACTCCCACCGTTGCGAGCACGCAGCGAAGACATTCCGGACCTGGTGCAACATTTTGTCGAGATTTTCGGCCGCCGGATGGGCAAGCAAATCGAACGCGTTCCCGCGGAAACGATATCTGCTTTGACTTCGTACGGATGGCCGGGGAATATTCGTGAGCTGCAGAATTTCATCGAGCGCAGCGTCATCTTAAGCGATGGAACGGTCTTGCGTCCTCCTCTCTCGGAGCTAAAACATTCCGGCTGTGCTGAATCGGTCGGCGCAATTACCCTGAAAGACGCGGAGCGGGACCATATTCTGAAGATTCTCAGCCAAACTCGCTGGGTTGTCGCCGGCCCTAATGGCGCTGCTGCGCGCTTGGGAATGAAGAGGTCCACGCTCTACTTCCGCATGCAAAAGCTGGGCATTTCGCGATTCAGCAACGATCTCCTTTCCGCGTGACAGTCTCGGAACGATGTGTGGATAAGCTTTGGAACGGGATAACTTTGCCGCTCTTAGAGCATTACGTCGCTGGCCAGGGGACGACGTGGACTCGGGAGAATCTGTTTCTTCGAAGCTGAACGGACTCGGGAGCTAGGCCATCACGTAGCTATATCGTCCTTCGCATTGCAGAAGAGCGATCGCAGACTCCATAGACGCAACAACCAGGACGTCGGGTACCGTATGCGCGAGCATGTCTTGTACGATTGTTTCTGGATCTTCGGAGAGGTTGTAACGCTTGATCAGTTGCCGTACTTGCTCCTCTAAAGCAGTATGGCAGCTCAAAAAGCGCACACCGCGACGTTTCAGCCCCTGCATGCTCGCGTCCTGAAGCGGAGAGTTCTCGGCGTTGGGGTCCGTGGCCGCTGTAATGTGAGCGGCGTTATCTGTGAGCTTGCTGAAATAATACGGATTTCTCACGGCCGCCTGACCGCTGCGAGGATCATCGATCTCCAACCAGGCGCCAATCTTGTATTTGTCCCAAATATAATCATCGTAGTTGAGGAGATTGGCTGGTCCGTGCATGCCGCAGATTAGGTTGATTTGGTCCATCGGCACACCAAACCCGTAGTGCAGGCCATTTAAGGAATTCTTTACTTTGGCGAGGGATGCTCCATTGTCGATTTGCGTGATGTCGAAGAGCTGCTTCACTCTTGCCTTTTCGCGCAGCAGTCCTTCAAAGGAAGCAAGGTTCCATTCCGATGTGGTCCACACGAGCTGTGCTTCTGCAGGCGGGATCAGCCTTGAAACCAATCCGAAAGCTGCGATCCCGGCAAACGCTTTTGATGCAAAACCGCGGCGAGTTAAATCATTCATATGTATCCTTCATTTCACCTGTTCGGCGACGCCGTCACGGCGGAATTTGCCGGACTGTTCGCTTGGTGCACATTTCCGGGAACGGGCCTCGGGGCGACCATCGCCGGACCCGATAAGACGTCCCATCCCTTCGCTGCACTGCTCGCAGAGCTTGGTTAATCGTTCGTCGGAATCCATGAGCCTTTTCACGAGATTCTCTCCACTTTATCCCTCCTGTTGTGAGGTGGGAACCGGCCCCGGCACTCGATGTTTAAAGTCTTATCGAGTGCCTGACGGGCCGGTCCTCTCGATGCGGCGGGTTGGCGAGCGGATTAGCGAGGGAGAATGAACACTCCTGGGTCTGCTGAAATTTTACTGATGTTGTTCGCCTCCAGATTCAAATGTGCCGTGGCCATCTCCGGAGGCATACGCCGGATCCAATTGTTAAGAGAAATTTCCTGAAAGTCGCCCGTAGCAAATACTTCCAGAACCTGCAGATCCGTATCGGCCGTATTCTCGATATAGTGACCTGCGATCCGCGGCACAAATCCGACATCATTTGCATTGAAGTCCATCGTGCGTGCCCCGTGCGGCAAAACTACTGTCATACGCCCCTTGCCGCTTATGTAGTACTGCCATTCCGAAGCGTTCGGATGCCAGTGCATTTCACGCAGACCACCTGGTTTAATCGTTGCCACGGCTCCCGAGATATTCTTCGCCGCCACGAAGGAACGGGAGTCAACCACGCGAATTTCACCGCCTCTCGTCTGACTCGTAGGGGTCATGCCTGCCAAATCCCAGGTGTACTTAGGGACACTCGCCACCCCATCACGGGCCTGGTCCTGTGCCAAGGATGGAGGCAGGTCTGCCGGAAAGATGTAGAGGTCGTGGGTTGGCAAGTTCTTGAGAACGCCCTCCGCCAAACCGAAATTTTTCGACAGAACGGATGGTGGGGTATGCGCTACCCAGTCGGAAATAAGGAAGGTGTCGTCTTCCGAGAAATCGCCTTGATTGAAAATCAGCATGAATTTAGAGCCATCCGGCCCCAACCCCTGGATCGAGTGAGGAAATCCTGCTGGAAAGTACCACAGGCCACCTTTGCCCACGTCGCCGATGAAGATGGTCCCATCGGGATTCAGAACCGTGACGCGAGTACTCCCGTACAACACAAAGGCCCACTCATCCGACGTGTGCCAATGCAGCTCGCGAAAGCTGCCCGCCGTAAGCCGCATTCTAACTCCCGCAATGTCTTTGGAAGACGGCAGGACTGTTTCGGTTACTTGGTTTGTCCAACCTCCCTCTTCGATACGCATGTGAGGCAGATCGAAGGAGTACCAGATAGGGACGATGTTTCCGTAATCTGTGGGGGGAGGCAAATTGGAATCAGGATTTTCGTCCAGGAGCGGTTTGTTTTCCGGTCCCGGGTTACTTGCAGAATGATTATGTTCCCCTTTCTCGATGTTTGCGCGCTCCTGCGCGTCGGCAGCTAAGGCAGCCAGCGCCGCCGTGGCGAGGCCCGCGGAACCCACACCCAAAAAATTACGTCTCGACAACCCTTCCGTGCCAGGTTTGTTTTCTTCTTGCTCACTCGTCCGAATGTCCTCTTGAATGGCCGGCTTGGTCTCGTTGAGTTCACTCATCCGCGTGTCTCCTTTTCTTATGCGACGACATTTGAAATCGACATCGGTCGCAAAACGAACCGGAGCACTTGTGGTGCCATCTTGAAGTTTCGTAAAGGTCTTCGGAACAACCGGAAAACCAGATTTTTGCCGGAACGAAGGAACGAGATAATTCAGATTGAGTGTCAATTGGTTGGATTCGCTGTTGGGAGTCGTCGGCGGATTGGACAGCCAAACTTGCTCGTGGAATTTTTCACGCGCGCACCAAGACCTCATCCTCGCGGATGCGTTCAAGATAAAATCACACAAGTAACTGCTGGCGCTGTCGGCATTGCGACATTGTGTCTAGCGCGCTGGCACTCCCCACTGCGCCATCACGTGTGTTCGCGCTCTAGTTTCTGTCGCTTACAAACTCCGCATGTTTGGCAGCCGTGTTGCCTATTCCAATTACGTCGCCCAAGCGCTCAAGCTCTTGGCGGCAATACAAATAAGGAGAATGATGATGTTCATTGAAAAAAGCGACAAGACTCGTGTAGGACGCCAGGGGGCCACGAGATATCAATTCGTGCGGATGTTCATCGCCCTCGTTTTTGCAGCAATGATTTATCCGCAACACACCCAGGCGCAGCTCGTTGGAACCATGGAAGCCGACGTTCCTTTTCAGTTCCACGCCGGGAATACGAAGCTTCCCGCGGGCAAGTACTTCTTCCGCATGATGGACGACTCCGATTTGACGCTTATCGAGATCAGTAAACCGGATGGCTCGGTCGCCGTCCTGCTTCAAGTCCGCGAGACAGACGCGAACTCGGCACCGCGCAAGAGTGAATTGATCTTTAACAGATACGGAGATAAATATTTCCTGGAGAAGTTATTCGACGAAGGCCAATCCAGCGGCAGCCAAGTGTCCGAGTCGAGCTATGAGAAGAGACTGGGTCGAGCGGCAGCGGAAGCCCAGGAACATGTGCCGGCACACCGGGCGCAGCCGCAATCGGGAAATTAACCTCTCGGAGGAACAGCAACTACCTGGAGCGCGCGCAAGCGGGGCGCGCAAAAGGTTCTGGTTGGGAATCCCCAAAAAGGAGGGGTTGTGAAACTGAAAAGAACAGTATTCGGTTTGATGGCAATGATGTTTTTGCTTGTGGGCAACTCGTCGGCACAGCAAGTAAAGACCGACTACGATCGCAGCGCAAATTTCGCACTATACAAGACGTTCTCGTGGGAGCACGTCAAGACGCAAGACGCGCTGGATGTTGATCGAATCAAGAGCGCCGTCAATGCTGCTTTGACAGCAAAGGGCTGGACGCAGGTGGATTCCGGTGGCGATGTTTCAATCATAGCCATCCAGATGACCCACGACCAGCAGACCCTTGATACTTTTTATGACGGATTTGGAGGAGGCTGGGGCTGGCGACGTTTCGGGGGTGAAGGATTTGGAGGATTTGGAGACGCAACAACCACCACTGAAACATATCAGGTAGGAACAGTGGTCGTCGATTTATTCGACACCAAGACGAAGCAACTGATATGGAGAGGCACCACCAGCGACACACTTTCCAACAACTCCAACAAAAACATCGAGAACCTGAACAAGGGCGTGGATAAAATGTTCAAGAAATTCCCGCCAGGCTCTTAGAAGTAGGAGCAATGGCGCGCGCGTGGAACCCTCAATTTAGGGTGGGGAATTTGCCATAACGTACCGCAAGCGGGTTGTGGCTCTAGCGCTCTGCTCCTTACGAGTGCGGGTCCGCAAACGAATGAATCGCTTGAGAACCGGTTTGGCAAAACGGCGACAGGAGAAACACATGCGCTCAATCCGACCCGTCGCAGTCATAGTGCTGGCCTCCCTGTGCGATGTGGCGATGCCGGGAGTGCCAGCACCGTCGCTGGCAAACCCTCCGGAGCTTCGCGCGAAAAACCACACTCTTTCGTTAACTTTGCACGCCGCGATTACCAGCGACGGCAAGGACTCCTTCTACTTCAATGGCCAACCAAGCGCTCCGACTTTGCGTTTATCGCCAGGCGACCAACTGAAGATCAACTACGTCAACGACCTTCCGGCCAAACCACAGGAACGCTGCTTGATTGGTCCGTGCCTGGACATGACAAATTTGCACTTTCACGGCCTGACGGTTTCTCCGGACAGGCCGCAGGACGACGTGTTGGACATGATGGCCATGCCCGGACAATCGCTCCGCTATATCGTGCGCATTCCTAAAGACCACCCGCCGGGATTGTATTGGTATCACACGCACCCACATGGAGAGAGCTACCAGCAAGTGCTGGACGGCATGTCCGGTGCGTTGGTGATCGAAGGAATTGATTCCTATTATCCGGAGCTCGCCGGGTTGCCAGAACAGATCCTGATTGTGCGCGGCCGTTCCATTGGACGCGGTCCTCAGTCTGCTGATCTGGTACAGCGCGTTAAACTCGCGTCGGATACTTGCGGTGGAGAGTCTGAAGCGCCAAACGAAATCTTTACGGTGAACGGATCTGTGCGGCCGCAAATTGAAATTGCTGCGGGCGAGCGCCAATTCTGGCGTCTCGTCAACGCTTCGGCGGATCGCTATCTGGATCTGCAGCTGGAAGGTCAAACATTTGAAATCGTAGCCATGGACGGAACGCCTATCGTACGTCGCGACCCCAATCATCGGACGCGCATCGCCGATCACGTCCTGTTGCCGCCAGCCGGGAGGCTTGAAGCGATTGTCACCGGGTCGACTGCGCCGGCTCACCCGCACCTGTTCTCTCGCTGTGTGGATACCGGGCCAGAGGGCGATCCAAATCCAGCGATGATCTTGGCGGACGTCGTTCCGCGGTCTCGACCGGACTCAACACACAAAGCATCGATCAGCCACCTCAAACCTGATTTCAGGGCGTTGGATCTGGCGGAGGAGGAGCAAGCGCCGCCTCGATTTACCGTGACGTTTACCGAAGACAAGAACGGTTTCTACATCAACGGAGCAAAATTTGCGCCCGATGCCGCTCCCATGGTGCGTGCAAAGGTTGGTACGTTCCAACATTGGAGGATCGTCAATGCCTCGGCGGAACTGCATCCATTGCACATTCACCAAGTACATTTCCTGGCGTA
>Ga0228598_1000204_pt1 | contig 10965 bp, 10 predicted proteins | sample CZU4metagenome_FD_182726 | JGI IMG/M metagenome (GOLD analysis project Ga0228598, IMG submission 182726) | Spruce rhizosphere microbial communities from Bohemian Forest, Czech Republic - CZU4 | ecosystem: Host-associated > Plants > Roots > Rhizosphere | place: Czech Republic: South Bohemian... | reverse complement strand
ATAGCGATTGATCCGTTCGATCTCGCGCTCATCTTTGAGGTTCTCGATGGGCGGAGCAAGGGTGGCCAATTTGCCTTCGCTGACCAAGAGCGTTTTCTGGCCGGTGGCTGCATCCACCAACCACAACTCACCGTGTTCGCCCGAGTCGTCGCGCTGGATGTAAGAGAATTTCGTGTGGTCGGGAGTCCACCGGATGGTTTCTGGCGGACGTCCGGTGATGCCGCCCGCGGCGAAGATGGCTTCAATGGTGAGAGGTTTTTTCGCTGAGGCGTTGGGAGATTGCGCGACCGCAAGGGGAATGAGCAACCAGCAGATCAGAGTGTGGCGAATGAGGCGATTCACAAAGCATCTCCACGCATGAATTCGGCTATTAAGGGCAAGGCTCAGAAGTTTACACCGGGAGGGCGGATTCGTGCATGGTAATGCCTGAGCCCTTATTTCCAAGGCCCTCCTGGGAATGAGACGTTGCAAGCAACGTCCCTACTGCGTGCGTGCTAAAATCGTAGGAGTTCTACCCTTGAAGATGCTTCCTGACGTGCAAAATCTGATCGCACTGCAACAGGCGGATCGGGAAATCCTGCGGCTGAAGGAAGAAATCGCCGCCCTGCCCAAACGGGTGGCCGTTATCGAAGAGAGGCTGGCGGGAACCAAGGCGATTCTGGAAAAGGCCAAGAGCGCTGTCAAGGCCGATGAAGCCGCCCGCCGCAAATACGAGAGCGCGATTTCAGACCAGCAACAGAAGATTTCCAAGTACCGCGACCAATCCCTCGCCGTTAAAACCAACGAACAATACAAAGCTTTGCTGCACGAGATTCAGTTCGCGGAGCAGGACATTCGCGCCAACGAAGACAAGATTCTGGAGTTGATGGTCAATGCTGAGATCCGCGAAAAGGATGTGAAGGCGGCAGAACTTGAGTTGAAAGCGGAGATGGCAGAGATCGAGAAGGAAAAAATCGAAGCCCGGCAACGAACTGCGGAAGACGAAAAGCAGTTGGCCGAGTGGAACGCGAAACGCGACACGGCGCGAGCCGGAGTGAGTTCCGATCTACTGCCGCAGTATGACCGAGTCGCGCGGCATCGCGGGAGCGGGCTTTCCGAAGCCCGCGATCACAAATGCATGGCGTGCCAGGTCATGCTCCGTCCGCAGACCTACAATGAAGTGCGCGCCGCAACCCATGTGGTCGTCTGCGAATCTTGCCAGCGGATTCTTTATCACGACCCGTCGCATGATGAGGAGCCGGACCCGGTCGTGGTTGCCAGGCGGCGCAGGGCTCATCCTAAGTTTGAATCCAGCCAGGCTTGGTATTTCCGTCCGAACTTTCAGGATCATGGGGAAGTGTTCCTGGTCTATCTCAACAACAAGGGAGAATCGAGCCGCCACGTATTCGATGGCTCATCGGGGCGCGGCGTTGGCGATGTCCTTGTCCGTGAAGGCGAGTATCGGCTGGCGTTTCCTGAAGACTTCGGTGACGATGTTATCCGCCTGAATGGAAGTTGGACAGAGTCTGAGCTTGAGGAGTGGGGAAATGAGCTGCCCACGGCAACGCTCGACGCTTTGCATCGGGATCTCGATCTGGCGCGGGTGGAATCGCGTAAACGCGGCCACGCTCGGACTGAGGCCGTCGCATCGGAGCATCCCGCCGCTAGCTGAACTTCCGAAAATCTCTGATTTCGCATCTGCGCCGCACGGGCGAGGACGCCCGCGCCTACATTGGCGGCTTCGCTCTGCGGACAGCAGCTGTCCTCACGTGAGTCTTGAAGTAAGATTCCTTCATGCCCAAAAAATCAATGGACTCTCACGGCCATCCCGTGGTGAAGGTCTCGCGCCGGGGAGCGAACCGGCTCACGGACGGTCACGTGTGGGTCTATCGTTCCGACATTCTCGCGGCGGACGGGATTGCTCCCGGCGCCTTGATTGAAGTGGTGGACGAAAGGGGGAAATTTCTGGGTACGGCTCTTTATAGCAGTGCGTCCCAAATCGCGATTCGCATGCTTTCGAACGAGGTTGTTAAGGATCTCGATAGTTTGCTGCGAAAGCGCATCCAGGATGCGATTGCCTATCGCGAGCGAAATGTCCGAGAGACTGACGCTTACCGGATCGTGTTCAGCGAAGCCGACTTCCTGCCCGGCCTGATTGTAGATAGCTACAACGACTTGCTCTCGCTCCAGGTTCTTACCCAGGCGATGGATGTCGAAGCTGTACGCCAGGCGATTGTTTCTGAACTTTCAGACCGACTCAAGCCGGCGGCAATCGCCGAGCGCGTCGATCCGCGAGTTCGGGAGTTGGAACAGCTGCCAGCCCGATCCTCCGGCCTGCTGCAAGGCGAGAAGACAAACACAGTGTTCGCCATGAACGGGGTTCGCTTTCACTATGAAGCTTTTGAAGGCCAGAAGACCGGCGCGTTCCTCGATCAACGGGAAAACTACGCCGCGGCAGCGCAGTATGCACGCGGCGAAGCGCTGGATGTCTTTTGCTATCACGGAGGCTTCGCGCTGCACCTGGCTCCGCACTGCAACAAAGTTATAGGAGTGGATAGCTCACGTCCCGCGCTTGAGGTCGCCGACCGCAACGCTGCCTTGAACGGGCGTGAGATTGAATGGATCGAGGCCAACGCCTTTGACCTGTTGCGGGACTACGCCAGCGCGGGTCAGCGATACGACACCATCGTTCTCGATCCGCCGGCGTTCGCCAAGAGCAAGAGCAATCTGGCAACCGCACTACGGGGTTACAAGGAACTCAATCTCCGGGCTCTGAAGATGCTCCGTCCGGGCGGGATCCTGGTCACCTGCTCCTGCTCCTACCACGTCAGCCAGGGGGACTTTCTCGAGGTCGTTGCCCAAGCCGCCCGCGATGTGCATAGAAATCTTCGTCTTGTGGAGAACCGGACCCAGGCGAAGGACCATCCCATACTTCTGGCGGTTCCGGAAACTGCCTACTTGAAGTGCCTCGTGTTGGCCGTAAGCTAAATAAAAACAAAGTACTTATGTATTGATAGCAAGACACTCATATTTTATGATTCTTTTACACTAATTAAGCATCCAAGTCAGTGTAGGAAGCCATAAAAACCACGAGGAATTTTGAGGAGGATTTAGCCATGACCATTTTGGCCCGTTGGGAGCCTGTCCGTGAGTTCACTACGCTGCAAGACCGTATGAACCGGCTTTTCCGTGATTCGTTCAATGCTGACACGCAAGATCAGTCTTTAGCCACGAGCGCGTTTGCGCCGGCCGTGGATGTATACGAGGACGAGCACAACATCACGCTGAAAATCGAAGTTCCGGGCATCGACGAGAAGGACATCGATGTTCGCATCGAAAACAACACGCTCACCGTGCACGGCGAACGCAAATTCGAGAAGGAAGAAAAAGAAGAAAATTTCCGTCGCGTGGAGCGGCAGTATGGAAGCTTCACCCGGTCCTTTACTCTGCCCACGACCGTGGATGCGGAGAAGGTTTCGGCCAACTATGACAAAGGGATCCTTAAGGTCACTTTGGCGAAGAAGGCGGAAGCCAAGCCCAAGCAGATCAAAGTCAACGTTGGCGGCGAGAAGACTCTGGAAGCTAAGGCTCCAGGCAAGGCCGCGTAAGTTGGTAGGAAACACGTAGGGATAGCTCTTGGCTGTCCGGTCGGGCAAAGCTCGACAGTTTTGGCGGGAGACGGCAACGTCTCCCGTTTTCTGTTCGCCTGTCATTCTCAGCGAAGCGAAGAATCTTTTTTTCAACTCAAACAAATTCATAGACCCTTCGCTTCGCTCAGGGTGACAATAGATATCAGAAAAAGATAAAAGGAAAAAGTCATGGCAATTCGATGGGATAAATTTACAGTCAAGGCGCAGGAGGCGGTCCAGCGCGCCAACAATCTGGCATCTGAGCACGGCAATCCCGAACTCATGCCGGTGCACCTTCTGGCCGCATTGGTCGAGGACAAAGAAGGCATCGTTCCACCGGTGCTCGAGAAGATCGGGATTGGTCCGCAGGCCGTGCTGCATGACGCGTACGGAGTGATCGACAGCCTGCCCAAAGTTTCGGGCAGCTCGGCCCAGCCGACGACGTCCAATTCCTTGAATCAGTTGCTGGACAAGGCTTTCAAGGAAGCCAGCAATTTCAAGGATGAATACGTTTCGACGGAGCACCTGCTGCTGGCGGCAGCGCAACTCAAGCGCGATCCTGCACAGGAAATCCTGGCGCGCCATGGCGCGACCTACGATGCGATCCTCAAAGCGCTCACTTCGGTGCGTGGCTCGCAGAAGGTGACTGACCAGAATCCCGAGGACAAGTATCAATCGCTGTCGCGTTATACCCGCGATCTGACCGAGCAGGCCCGTCGCGGCAAGCTCGATCCGGTTATCGGACGCGACGAAGAAATCCGCCGCGTGGTGCAGGTTCTTTCCCGGCGTACCAAGAACAACCCGGTTCTGATTGGAGAGCCGGGCGTGGGTAAGACCGCCATTGTGGAAGGCTTGGCGCAGCGCATCATTTCTGGCGATGTGCCCGAAGGTTTGAAAAACAAGCGTGTGGTCGCGCTCGATTTGGGTGCGATGCTGGCCGGCGCGAAATACCGCGGCGAGTTTGAAGATCGTCTGAAAGCTGTACTCAAAGAGATTGAAGATTCTTCGGGACAGATCATCCTGTTCATCGACGAGTTGCATACGCTGATCGGCGCGGGCGCGGCTGAGGGTGCGATGGACGCCTCCAACATGCTGAAGCCGGCACTGGCTCGCGGAGAACTGCGTGCGGTTGGCGCCACGACGCTTAACGAGTATCGCAAGCACATTGAGAAAGACGCGGCTCTGGAACGCCGCTTTCAGATTGTTTTCGTTGGTGAGCCTAATGTCGAGGACACTATCGCCATCTTGCGCGGCCTGAAAGAGCGCTACGAAGTGCATCACGGCGTGCGCATCAAGGACTCGGCAATCGTCGCGGCCGCGACTCTGTCGCATCGCTATATCTCCGACCGATTTCTGCCCGATAAAGCAATTGACTTGATCGATGAGGCGGCAGCTTCGCTACGAATTCAGATTGATTCTCTGCCCACGGACATCGATCAGCTTGAGCGCAAAGCGACGCAGCTCGAAATCGAGCGTCAGGCGCTGAAAAAAGAAGACGATGCGAATTCGCGAGACCGGCTCCTGGTGATTGATAAGGAGCTCGCCGAGATTCGCGAGAAAGCAAATACGCTCAAGGCCAACTGGAAGCGGGAAAAAGATCTTATCGCCCGCTCCCGCGCTCTCAAAGAAAAGATGGAGCAGTTGAAGACCGAAGAGCAAGCCGAAGAGCGCAAGGGAAACCTGCAGCGTGTTGCGGAAATTCGCTACGGCCTGCTGCGCCAAACTGAAGACGAACTGAACAAGCTCACCGCGCAGATGGAAGGCAAGGGCAAGGCGCGGATGCTGAAAGAAGAAGTGGACGAAGAAGATGTTGCCCGCATCGTTTCCAAGTGGACGGGCATTCCGGTTTCGAAGATGCTCGAAGGCGAAGTCAAAAAACTGATCAGCATGGAGGATCGGCTGCGGGAACGCGTGGTTGGCCAGGACGAGGCGTTAGAGCGGGTTTCAAATGCGATCCGACGTTCTCGCGCCGGCTTGAGCGATCCCAAGCGTCCGATCGGTTCATTTATTTTTCTCGGACCCACGGGCGTGGGCAAGACCGAACTCGCACGTGCTCTTGCCGAATTCCTTTTCGACGATGAACACGCCATGGTGCGGATAGACATGTCCGAATACATGGAGAAGCACGCGGTGTCGCGGCTGATCGGAGCGCCGCCGGGATATGTTGGATATGAGGAAGGTGGGCAACTCACCGAGCAGGTACGCCGGCATCCGTATGCGGTCGTGCTGTTTGATGAGATCGAAAAGGCGCATCCCGATGTCTTCAACGTGCTGTTGCAAATGATGGACGATGGTCGCCTTACCGATGGGAAAGGCCGCACCGTCGATTTCCGCAACACGGTGATCATTATGACTTCGAATCTCGGATCTTCTTTCCTGCAAGCCGAAGGCCTGCGGTCGGAAAAGGATTTCGACGAGGTTTCGAAGCACGTGATCAATGCGCTGCACGGGCATTTTAAGCCCGAGTTCCTGAATCGCGTGGACGACATCATCATCTTCAGGCCTTTAGGCAAAGAGCAGTTGGTGAAAATCATCGAGCTGCGCCTGGAAGATGTGCGGCATCTGCTGGCCGATCGCAAGATTTCACTTGAACTGACCGACGCGGCGAAAGATCTGCTGTTCGCCGAGGGCTTCGATCCGAATTTCGGAGCGCGGCCGCTAAAGCGGGCGATCCAGAAGATGGTGCAGGATCCGCTGGCGCTGAAGATTCTCGACGGCGAGGTTCTGCATGGCGACCATGTGATCGTGGACGCCGACAAGAAAGCCGGAAAGATGAAATTCGAAGTCAGCAAACGTGTGGGAGAGAAAGTGCCGGTAAAGGCGAGACGATAAAAATCAGCCACGGATTTACGCGGATTGTCACGGATCTGAAAATGGAATAAATTGCTGATCCGTGAAATCCGTGGCTAGTTTTCTGCGAAAGCTTCTGCTACTGGCGCCTGAAACAGATACCAGACGATCATCACGCGGACGATAATCCCGAGCCCGCCCCAAAGCAGCGAAGTACCTAAATCAACAGCGGCGGCCGAAACGGCAGGGACCAGCATCACGACTCCAATGAGTGCCACACTGAGGGCAGAGCGACGAGCCCATTTGTTCAGTCGCAACAATCCCCATCCAATCAGCGCTCCGACTCCGCCTATCAGCAAGAACATATAAGGCCCGGCCAGCTCCAACCCGTTGAGCAGCGGGGCTGCCAACCCCATGGACAGAGTGCCGGGAGACGCCAGCGTGACTGCGGCAAGCAAACTGAGGTAGGCCGCGGCGACGAAGAAGAGGATTGCAATCGCCATGACACCGGTTGGAATCGAAGAAGCCGGCTTCGACGCATCGGCCACGGGATCACCTCAGTCTTTTATTCAATCACAGACAGAGAACAGCCACGGACAGTTTGAAAATGACGCGAAAGGCGTATGACGTTCGGGCCGGGCACGACGGTTCAGAAGAGTTACCCTGTGCCGATGATGTCAGTAGCGCTTTGTGGGATCACGATGAGGCGAATTGTTGTCACGGTCGGTCTGACGATTGTTCTATTGGGGTGTGACGGGAGTTCACCAAGCCCTGCTTTGAGCGGATTTATAAATCAGACGCGACATTCTGACGCAGATCTGCAAGCGATCTGGACCGAAGCACAGCAGAACCTGGCGCAGCAGATTGACCTGAACCCACTGCAGCAACCCTCTAACAGCGTGTCCGCTGACATGCGTCCTGGCGACCCACGCGCCCTGAGCGTGGAGCCTCATCAACTCCTGGTAGCGGCTGAGCCAGATGTTTCGCCGGAGGTTTTATTCGCGGCGACCGGCGAGCAGCGAGCCAATCCAACCGGCATGATTGCTTGTCCACAGCCTTGCAACGTCCGCTATTCCACAGCCTATTCGTTCTACCAGCCTGAGCTCACGAAGTACACATCGTCGTGGGAGTTTTCGGGGAACAACTTCGACGTGATCCTGGAATATGAGTTTGAAAACCACATCCTGAATGTGCTGGGCTACGACATGAAGTGGCGATAAATCACGCAGTCACCAGACATCCGAGACGATCGCGCGCGCGTGAAACGCTCCTCAGCCTTCGCGTATTACTTCTTTTCGGTTTTCTTGCTAGAGCTTTCCGACTTCGACTTCTCGCTCGACTTCGAAGACTTCTCTTCCTTCTTAGAAGTCGATTCCTCTTTGGAAGTCGATTCCTTCTTGGACGCGGCCTCATCTTTGGACTTGGAATCTCCATTCGAGGAAGACGCCGTTGCTGACGACTTTTTGGCGTAGTCGGTGACGTACCACCCCGAGCCCTTGAACTGCACCGCGGGGGCGGTAATCGTTTGCTCGACCGGACCGCCGCAGTCGGGGCACTTCTTCATCGGGCGATCGGAATACTTAACGATCCGCTCAAAGCGGTGATGGCACTTCTTGCACTCGTATTCGTAAAGTGGCATGGACTCCTGAAATTGCTCTCCTGCACTCAGTCGCAGACTCTAATTTTGATTCTAGGTATCGCCTCGCCCGCCGTCAATGTAGGTGCGGGCGAGGACGCTCGCGCCACACCGGAACACCGCCGCCTGCATGGGTGATAGACTCGCGTCGATGATGCTGGGAGATGTCAAGAATCGGGGGAACGAAGAGCCGCTAGCGCCCGGACTCTATCTGGTTGCCACCCCGATCGGCAATCTGGAAGACATCACGCTGCGAGCGTTGCGGATGCTAAAGCAAACCGACCTGATTGCCTGCGAAGATACGCGCCAGACTCAGAAACTGCTCAACCACTACGGCATCACGACACGCACCACGAGCTACCACGAACATAATGAGATGACGCGCGCCGCGGAGCTTGTGGTTGACCTCGAGCAGGGCGCGCGGATTGCTCTGGTCACCGACGCGGGCATGCCCGGCATTTCTGACCCAGGGTTTCGCTTGGTCTCGCTGGCGATTCGGCATCATGTGCCGGTCGTACCAATTCCGGGTGCATCGGCGTTTTTGTCCGCCCTGGTCGCGAGTGGCTTGCCGACGGATTCATTTCGTTTTAGTGGATTTCTGCCTGCGAAGGTCGGCCAGCGGCGGCAGGTTCTGGAAAGCATCCGCGAATCGCCTCGCACGCAGGTGTTTTACGAGGCGCCCCATCGGGTGGCGGAAGCGTTGGAAGATGTCGTCGAACTTCTGGGGAGCCAACGGTATGTGGTCATCGCTCGCGAGGTGACCAAGATTCACGAGGAATTCTTGCGGGGGAGCGCTGGCGAAATTCTTGAAACGCTGAAAAGCCGCGGCGATATCAAGGGGGAGATCACGCTGTTGATCGGCAAAATGGAAGCTGGGGAAAAGAAAGCGTCGCCCCCGCGAGTGAGCGTCCGGCAAAGGGTTGAGCAGATCATCGCCGACGAGAAGCTCGACGAAAAGGCTGCGCTGAAAAAAGTTGCCAAGGAGATGGGGATGTCGAAGAGCGAAGCCTACCGGGAATTGCAGAGGAGCAAGTGAGGGACGGGCGAAACGCTCGTCTTCCATCATTTTGGAGTCAACTCCCGCTTGACCGCATCGCTGACCTGCTTGCCGTCCACCCGAACGCCAGCGCTGTTGAATCGGGCCATGACATTCTTCATCACCGTGCCCATGTCCTTCATGGTGGGCAAGCCCATCTCAGCAATTACGGCCTTCACTCCGGCTACGATCTCGTCTTCGCCGGCCGCCTTGGGCATGTAAGCCTCGATTATCTTGATCTCGGCAGCTTCGTTGTCCGCCATTTCCTGGCGGCCGCCCTTGGTGAATTGCTCGACCGACTCCTTGCGCTGCTTGATCAGCGTGCTCAACACCTGCTGAGCTTCTTTGTCGTCGAGCGGGGCCATCTTGTCGATCTCGCGGTTCTTGAGCGCGGTCTTGACCATACGCAACGTGGACAGGCGGTGCTCCTCACGGGCTTTCATCGCGACGGTAATATCTTTCTGGATTTGTTCGATCAGGCTCATGATGCGGCAATTATATCGAAGTGTTTCGCGAGCGAGTGTTCGGTGCCGAAAAGTTAATGTTTGTTTCTAATTCGTTCTTGTCGCATCTTATGTGGAGGAGGCGAACTCATGAGCAGATTAGCAATTTGGGCACAATTGGAAGCTAAGCCGGGCAAGGAGAAGGAAGTGGAAGCGTTCCTGAAATCGGCACAGCCGCTCGCGGAGCGTGAACCAGGGACAATCAGCTGGTACGCCATTAAAATGGGGCCCGGAAAGTACGGCATCTTCGATACGTTTGCCGACGAGAACGGCCGCAACGCGCACCTAAACGGAGAGATCGCCAAGGCGCTTTTCGCCAAAGCCGCGGACCTCTTTGCCAAGCCGCCAGAAGTGGCGAAGCCTGAAATTCTCGCGTCAAAATAGGTTCGCGCCTGATTTTCTAAACCCGCCTTGTGCCTGCTCGCATCCGTGAGCCGCGTCATATGTTAGAACGTGCAGCTTCCGATAAACTACTTGAGAACAACATTTTTGCGGTCTCAAGGACGTTATCGGAATGCTGCGTAAGAACCGTCTTTTCACTCCCGGTCCCACCCCCATTCTTCCTGCGGCTCAGACCGCGATGGCTTCATTTGCCATGCACCATCGCACAGCCGACTTCCGCGCACTGTATTCGCGAGTGCTGGCCGACATGAAGGATTTCATCGGCACTCAGAACGACGTGCTTGTGCTGGCTTCGTCCGGAACCGGCGTTATGGAGGGATCAGTTTCGAACCTGACTTCGCCCGGAGACAAAGTGCTGGTTCTCACGGCTGGAAAATTCGGCGAGCGCTGGCGCGATCTGGCCAAGGCTTTCGGATGTAATGTCGATATTCTAAGCGCACCCTACGGGCAGACTTTCTCTCTCGACGAAGTCCGGCAGAAGCTCACGCCGGACATTCGTGCCGTGTACGTGCAGGCTACCGAGAGTTCCACGGGCGCGCGCCATGACGTAAAGGGCATTGCGCAGTTGGTACGCGAGACGGGTGCCGACACGCTGCTGGTCGTAGACGCGATCACGGGCCTCGGCACCACGCACTTCGATGTGGATGGCTGGGGCATTGACGTCATCATCGGAGGATCGCAGAAGGCCCTGATGATCCCGCCCGGTCTTGCCTACTGTGCCGTCAGTGAACGCGCTTGGAAGCGCATGGAGTCGGCGAAGTCTCCGCGCTACTACTTCGATTTCCGCAGGGAGCGGAAGGCCGCGGCCAAAGGCGAGTCGGCATACACTCCGGCGACTTCATTGTTCGCTGCGTTGGGAGCGGCGCTCGATTTCATCCGGCAGATGGGCGATGGTGATCTGGTACTGGGCCGCAAGGCGTTAATTGACAACGCAGAACTCGCAGCGGAAATGACCCGTGCCGGCGCACAAGCTTTGGGACTGAAGTTGTT
>Ga0228598_1000203_pt1 | contig 10967 bp, 11 predicted proteins | sample CZU4metagenome_FD_182726 | JGI IMG/M metagenome (GOLD analysis project Ga0228598, IMG submission 182726) | Spruce rhizosphere microbial communities from Bohemian Forest, Czech Republic - CZU4 | ecosystem: Host-associated > Plants > Roots > Rhizosphere | place: Czech Republic: South Bohemian... | reverse complement strand
GAACAGCGTTCCGTATTGCATCGGCTCGGCGACGAAGCTGCGCAACGGCGCGATCGACTTTTCGATCGACGGGCCGGTGACGATGCGCTCGGCCATCTCCGGCGGACATCGCGCCTTGAATTCCTGCCAGAAGCGCTCGTCCGGCCAATCCTCCAGCTTCGCGTCGAGATCGCACTGGATGTAGTAGCGGCTGAGCCGCGGAGTGCGCATCGAGGCCAGCGCGAAGCCGCGGCTGTGGTAGCAATAGCAGAGGTCCGGATAGGGCGGCGTCTCCGAGAGAACGCCGAGCCAGCCGAACGGATAGCTCTTCTCGTAGGTTTTCAGCACCGATGCCGGGATCGAGGCGCGGCTGACGCCGTGAAAGCCGTCACAACCGGCGACGTAGTCGCAGTCGATGCGCCGGCTCGCGGCTTCCTTCGTGTAGGTCACGCGCGGTCGCCGCGACGTGAGTGCGTGCAACTGGACCTTGTCGGCTTCGTCGATCACCTCTCCGCCGGCTGTGTCGCGCGCCGCGTAGAGATCCTCGGTGATCGCGGTCTGGCCATAGGCCATCATGCGCTTGCCGGTGAATTTCTGGGTGTCGATGAAGAACCGCGGCCGGCCTTCCCAGGCGATGGCCGAACCGTCATGCGGATGCCCTTCGCGGTCCATGCGCGCGCCGAGCCCGACTTCGCGCAACAGCGCGACGGTGCCGGCCTCGAGCACCCCGGCGCGGATGCGCCCGAGCACGTGGGCACGGCTCTGCCGTTCCAGGACGATGCTGTCGACGCCGTTGCGATGGAGGATATGCGACAGGAGCAACCCGGCCGGGCCGCCGCCGATGATCGCCACCTGGGTTCGTGCCGCCGTCGCCACGTGCGCTTGAGCCGGAGTGCGAGCCTGGCCGCAAGCAAACGGCCGGGCGGACGAATAGGCAAGCGAATTTCGCTTTAAGCTTGGGTGGCGGGCTTGACCCCCACGCTTTACGTCGCGATATCAGGCATGCGAATGAAGTCCCGTGCCCGCGGGAAAGCTTGATGTTCGAATCCTTCAGGAACTTCGTCGCCGAATTCATCGAAGGCGACAGACATCCGAGCCAATTTGCCGACAACGACTACCGCCTCGCGGCGGTGGCGCTGCTGGTGCACGCCGCCGCCATCGACGGCGATGTGTCGCCGAGCGAACGCGACAAGCTCCATAGCGTGGTGAAGCGTCGTTTCGACCTCGACGACGCGGCAGCCGACGAGCTGATCGACAAGGCGACAACGGCCGAGCACGAGGCCGTCGACCTCTACCACTTCACCAGCCTGCTCAACCGCGCGCTCGATGAGCCGGGCCGGGCCCGCGTGATCGAGATGATGTGGGAGATCGTCTACGCCGACGGCCGGCGCGGCGAGCTTGAGGACAATCTGTTGTGGCGTGCCGCGGATCTGCTCGGCGTGTCGCCGCGCGAGCGCATCGAGCTGCGCCGGCGCGTCGGCAACCAGGACGAAGCCGACGGTGACGAATGAGACCGGTCACGCTGATCACCGGCGCTTCCTCCGGCATCGGCGCCGAGTTGGCACGCGTTTTCGGCGAGCACGGACATGAGCTCGTTCTGGTGGCGCGGCGCGAGCACCGGCTGGTCGAGCTGGCCGACGAAATCGCCGCGGCCGGCCGGCCGCGTCCCAATGTGCTGAGCGTCGATCTCGAGCGCCCGGGTGCCGTTTCCCTTCTCGCCGCCGAACTCGGCGCGCGCGATCTTGAGCCGGCGAACGTGGTCAACAACGCCGGCTTCGGGCTGGTCGGGCCGGCTTTGCAACTCGATCGCAACGCGCAGCTCGCCATGATCGATCTCAACGTACGCGCGCTCACCGAGCTGTCGCTGGCGTTCACCGACAGCCTGGCTCGCCACCGCGGCGGCATTCTCAACGTCGCCTCGCTCGCGGCTTTCCTGCCCGGCCCGGGAATGGCGGTGTACTACGCCAGCAAGGCGTACGTGCTCTCGTTCAGCGAGGCGCTGCATCACGAGCTGGCGGGGCTCGGCGTGCGGGTCACGGCGCTGTGCCCGGGACCGGTGGCGACCGGGTTCCAGGCGCGCGCCGGGCTGCAACGCCACAATCCGCGAATGCTCGCGCTATCCGCAAGCCGGGTGGCGCGCATCGGCTATCGCGGCTTCATGCGCGGCGAGCGGGTGGTGGTCGCCGGCATTCCCAACCGGATCGTGGCTTCGCTGCTGCGCTTCATACCCCATGGGCTGCTGCTGTCGGCGGCCGATCAGCGCGCGCGGAGCGTGCCCCGCAGGTCCTAGGCCGACCGGTCTCGACGGCTCTGCCCGCTCATTCCCGCGCCGGCGGGAATCGAGTTGCACGCATCGGCGGTGCGGGCGCGGACTCCTCCTTTTACGTGCGAGCAGATGACAGCGGCGCCGCTCTGCGCCTTGAATTCGCCGGCGAACGGGATAGGAATTGCGCGAGGTCCGCTCGATTCCTGCAATGATGCGACACCCGATCCTGATCGTTCTCCACCAGGAGCATTCCACCTCGGGCCGCGTCGGCTACGCCCTCAAGAAGCTCGGATACGAGCTTGACGTGCGCCGGCCGCGCTTCGGCGATGCGCTGCCTGCGACGATGCACGAGCACGCCGCCGCCGTCATCTTCGGCGGCCCGATGAGCGCCAACGACGCAGACGATTTCATCCGGCGCGAGATCGACTGGATCGCGGTTCCGCTGCGCGACGACAAGCCGTTCCTCGGCATCTGTCTCGGCGCGCAGATGTGTGCACGCTCGCTCGGCGGCCGCGTCTTTCTCCATCCCGCCGGCCACGCCGAGATCGGCTACTACCCGATCCGGCCGACGGCGGCGGGCCTCGCCCTCGTCGATAGCTGGCCGGAGCAGGTCTACCAATGGCACCGCGAAGGATTCGATCTCCCGGGCGACGCCGAGCTGCTGGCCGAAGGCGAAACCTTCGAGGTGCAGGCGTTCCGCTACAAGCGCGCCTACGCGCTGCAATTTCACCCGGACGTGACGCACGCCATGATGCACCGCTGGACGACGCGCGGCCACGTGCGCCTGGAAATGCCGGGGGCAAAGCCGCGCGCGGCGCACTTTGCCGACCGCGAGGTCTATGACTACAGCGTGCGGGCGTGGCTCAGCGTTTTTCTGGAACGCTGGATCGGGAGCTGAGACGGCCGACCAGCCCGCGCCGGCGAGCGATGGCGCCCCGGTCATGAACGGCTTGTTGCTGCGCCCGCCGTCCCGTGCCACCAGTAGCGAACTTCGCAGGGAATTGCTTTGCAATTCCGTCTGTCAGCATCCGAAGAAGCGCGAGGAGGAGGTTGGTCCATGGCCGCAGATGGAAACTGGAATCTCGTCATTGAGACGCCGATGGGGGAGCGTCAGGCTACGTTATCGGTCCAAACCGAGGCAGCCTGCTCAAGGGCAGCCAATCCGCCGAAGGCCGTTCAATGGACATCTTTGACGGCGCTGCAAATGGGAACGAAGTATCCTGGAAGGTCTCCATTACCGACCCGATGGACATGACACTGGAATTTGCCGGCGCTATCGAAGGCGATCGGATCAGCGGTAGCGTAAAACTGGGACCCTTCGGCGACGCCCAGTTCTCCGGCTCCCGCGCCTAGCGCGGCTCCGGCGCGATCAGGGCAAACCGGATCGGGCCCGCGATCTTCTTGCTCCGGTCTACGGCTGGTTCACCGAAGGCTTCGACACGCTCGACCTCAAAGCGGCCGAGGCGCTGCTCGGCGAGTTGGCGTCACAAACAGGCTCGTAGGCGCGACATTGGCAAAGAGCTGCGCTCCGGCTTGCAAGGTCAGTGGCGCGATGGCCCCAAAGCCTCGTTCACAGGCCTTGGATAAGCCGAGCTGCAACTTGGCCCTATCGCGTGTTCGCCAACAATGCCCCAAGTCGCTCGAGATGCAGCCAAATGTAAGGTAGGCCTAGCGTGCATAGAGGTGCTCGATCGCTGTTCCCGCTGCTGTTCCGGCTTCGCTCTATGACCGCAATGAAGGCATGTTCCAGCCTCCAATGGGTAATATTTAATTAAAATCTTCCCGCTCCAATGGACCAAGCGAGAGAGGGGAGATCATCTGATGTACCGTCCTTTCAAAACGACCGTGAAATTCAAAAGCGATGATGGAAGAGAGGTGAGGCTTCAGTACCTTGTATCGGCCGACAACAGCATTGAGGCAAAATGCGAGCTTGAGCGTCGATTTCTGAATCAAGAAGTGTTTGGCTATAAGATCGAGACAATCGTCGCCGCAACCTCCGCGGAGGCGGCAATATTCAAGCTTCCCGCTGGCTGCGTTCAGCTATTGGGATAGAAGGCGTAACGCATTCGCGTTTGCCGCTCGCCGTCGGCAATCATCCGCGAATGTCTGGCATTTCCATCATCTTCCCGTCGCCGGGAGGACTGCGCCAGCAGCGCACGCTCCTGTCTCCCAGGCCCCGCGGTTCGCGGGGTATGATATGCACCGCCGGATTGCTTTCCGTCGGTCAGTAGCGAGGCATTCAAGAGGACCCGTGCAGCGCTTGACCAAAGCTGCGCGTTATCGGCTCCGCGCTTGAGGTTGCGATCCTTTGCGCGAGCGCCGCCAGCTCCTTGGACTGCCCGGTCAGCGTCTCGAATTGCTTCTGAGCATGCGACGACCAAAGCGCCGCAGCGTCGGCTGGCCCCTTCGCGGTTGACATTTCGCGGGCAAAATCCAGAGCCGCGACGGTATTGAGCTGAGCCATTTCCATCAGTCTGACGTTAAAGTCGCGAATACCTTCGGCAACCGCAGAAAAGCTCTCCTGCGCGCCTCTGGCGGATTGCTGCGTAGCCGCGCTGCCTTTCTCGAAGGTTTCGCGGGCGGCCCTCGCGGTCTTGTCCGCGAAGTTCTTGTTCTCATTCATGGTCCTTCTCCGGATGTCTCGGTTGACCCGAACAGCGGCCCGCCCATGTCACGGACGGACTATGCCAAGGAAATGATGCTTTGGACCTGTGCGAGCTTGGCGCTGGTCGGTGGCACAGCAGAATCAACAGGCCTTGTGCTGGAACGCACGATGAGAATGAACGTTCCCAACAGAGGCGCGGACGTGCGCGCTTCAACGCCTTAAGGAGAAGCAAGACAATGGCTATGACGACTGTAGACAATCGGCGAGAGACGGTGTCTCTGATCGGCAGCGATAAGGTCGACGGGACGCCAGTTTATGGGATGGATGATCGGAAGATCGGAACTGTTCAACGGGTAATGCTCGACAAGATCAGCGGCAAGGTCGCTTACGCCGTCATATCATTTGGCGGCTTCCTCGGAATGGGCGAAGACTACTTCCCAATGCCCTGGGCGAGCCTCAAGTACGATACCGGGTTAGGCGGCTATCGAGTCGGCATTACCGAGGATCAGCTCAACAATGCGCCGAGGTTCAACCGCAGTACCGACTGGGATTGGTCCGACCGGGCGAGGGATCGTACAGTATACGACTACTACAAGACCCCGCTTTGGTACTAACGAGCTGCCCTGCATCCCGCTCCTCATGGCGCGGGATGCTGGGCCTAATTTAGATGCCCATCGCGATATAGGAAGGCCAAGAGTTACTCCCCGTAAGAGCGCCCGCCATCTGCCGAACCCAAGCCTGAGCGCACTTGAGAACACGGAAAGTCCGGAAGCGTGCGGAAGTCCGGCACGGCGGCCTGGACCTCGTACGTGTCTCGCCGCTTGCGGATGGTGGCCATGGTCGTCCCTCGCTGTGGCACGGTTGTGGACAGCGGAAATTTCCGATGGCCTCGGGAGTGGCGCGATGCTGCCAGATTGGCGAACGCCCGCAGCAGCTTTGAGCTGGTGGAGCCGAGGGGATTTGAACCCCTGACCTCCGCAGTGCGATTGCGGCGCTCTCCCAACTGAGCTACGGCCCCGCCGCCGGCGCGATCAGCCCCGATCTGGGGGCCCGTCTTGGCGAGTTCGGGCCATTTACGGCCGCGACCTAATACTGTCAAGGATAACTGCCGGTAAGCGCGGTCAGGCCCGATGGTCGGCTTGTTCGCGCGACCGCAAATCGCTAGGTTCCGTCATCGTCACCGCGATACCGGTCCATGCGCGCCCTTTTTCTCGTCATCGATCTTGCCCTCGAGATCTACATCTGGATTGTGATCGCGGCCGCGATCTTCTCCTGGCTGGTGGCGTTTCACGTGGTGAATACGCGCAATCAGGTCGTGGGGATGATCGGCGAGTTTCTCTACCGGATCACCGAGCCGGTGTTGCGCCCGATCCGCAACCTGCTGCCGAATCTTGGCGGCATCGACGTGTCGCCGGTCGTGCTGTTCCTGATCATCATCTTCATTCGTTATGTGATCCAGCTCTACATCCTGCCGAACGTGTACTGACCACCGTGGCTGGCGATCCGTGGACGGCGGCAGCCGATGGCGTCGTCATGGACGTGCGGCTGACGCCGCGCGGCGGCCGCGATGCGATCGAAGGGACCGAACGGCGCGCCGACGGCCGCGCCGTGCTCAAGGTGCGGGTGCGTGCCGTGCCTTCTGCAGGAGAGGCGAATGCGGCGCTTTGCCTGACCATCGCCAAGGCGCTTGCGATCGCGCCTCGCCAGGTGACTCTCGCCGGCGGGGCCACATCGCGATTGAAGCGCCTTCGGGTTGCCGGCGAGCCGGCGGTGCTTATCGCAGCGCTGCGGCGCCTGGTGTCAGACGAGAGGTGACAGGCGACGGACGACGGATCGGAATGCTCACATTCCGTTTTCTGTCCTTCGTGCTCGGTCGTCCGCTTCAGCTATTCCAGCCGAAGGCGACCTTGTCGAGCACGCGCGTGCCGAATTTTTCCGATGAGCGGGCGACCGCCTTGCCGCCCAGGGCGCGGTAGAACTCGACCGCGGTGTCGTTCTCCGACAGCGCCCACACGATCAGCGACTTCAATCCGCTCTGCGCCAGGTCGCGGCGCGCCGCGGTAAACAGCCGCCGCCCGAAGCCGAGGCCCTGGAATTCGGGGCGGAGGTAGAGCTCGTAGATCTCGCCGTCATAGTAGAGGCTGCGCGCCCGATTGCGCCCGTAATTGGCGTAGCCGGCGATCTTGTCGCTGAACTGCAGGAGCGCGATACGGCTGCCTTTGCGGATGGCGCTTTCCCACCACGCCGGGCCGCGACGGTTGATGAGCTTCTCGAGTTCGGTGCCCGGGATGATGCCCTGATAGGCGGTTCGCCACGCCTCGTCGTGAGCATCGGCGACGGCGCCGGCATCACACGCCTTGGCGCGACGAATTTCGATGAGGACAGTGCTCATGGCGCAATCAAAGCAAGCGATTCCCCGGGCTTCAAGTGCCGTGATTCATCATCGGTTAACGGTGTGGATTATTAGCGGAATCCCGGCCGCAGCGCCATCGTCGCGAGCGGAAAAATTCTAGGTCTGCTCGCAAGCTGGAGGGGCTGTTGCACGAGCGACACGGTCGTCCGAATATTTCGTGCCGGCGCCTGCTGGGCCGTCGAAAATCGTGGGCGGGGCCCGGTGGGCGGCACGCAGTGAGCGCCGCAGCGATTCACACGCGCTCGGCTTCCTTGCGCCGCTCGTTCTTCTTGCGTTCGTTCGGATCGAGGAGCCTTTTGCGCAGGCGAATCGATTTCGGCGTCACTTCGACCAGCTCGTCATCCTCGATATAGGCGAGCGCCTTTTCCAGCGTCATGCGGATCGGCGGGGTGAGCCGGATCGCCTCGTCCTTGGCGTGCGTGCGGATATTGGTGAGCTTCTTGCCCTTGAGCACGTTGACCTCGAGGTCGTTGCCGCGGGTGTGCTCGCCGACGATCATGCCGCGGTAGACCTTCCAGCCCGGTTCGATCATCATCGGACCGCGGTCCTCGAGATTCCACATGGCGTAGGCCACGGCGTCACCCTGGTCGGTCGAGATGAGGACGCCGTTGCGGCGTCCGGCGATTTGTCCCCGGTGCGTGCCGTAGGCATGAAACAGGCGGTTCATCACCGCGGTGCCGCGCGTGTCGGTCAACAGCTCGCCGTGATAGCCGATGAGGCCGCGCGTCGGCGCATAGAAGATGAGCCGCACGCGGCCGCCGCCGGAGGGACGCATCTCGATGAGCTCGCCCTTGCGCTCGGCCATCTTCTGCACGACGATGCCGGCGTGCTGCTCGTCGACGTCGATCAACACCTCCTCGATCGGCTCAAGCAGCTCGCCGGACGGCCCGTTCTGAAACAGGACCTTCGGCCGCGACACGGAAAGCTCAAAACCTTCGCGCCGCATGGTTTCGATGAGGATGCCGAGCTGCAGTTCGCCGCGGCCGGCGACCTCCATCGAATCCTTCTCCGTCGATTCGGAAATCCGCAGCGCCACGTTGCCCTCCGCCTCGCGCAGCAGCCGCTCGCGGATCACCCGGCTCTGCACCTTGTCGCCCTCGGTGCCGGCGAGCGGGGAATCGTTGATGCGGAAGGTCATTGCCAAGGTCGGCGGATCGATCGGCTGCGCCGGGAGCGGCTCGGCCACTTCCGGCGCGCACAGCGTGTGCGAGACGGTCGCCTCGGGCAGGCCGGCGATGGAGACGATGTCGCCGGCGAAACACTCTTCGATCGGCGTGCGCTCGAGGCCGCGGAAGGCGAGGACCTTGGTGGCGCGCCCCTCCTCGATCAGGTTGCCGTTGCGGTCCAGCACCTTGATCGGCTGGTTGGGTTTCGCCGAGCCCGATGAGATGCGTCCGGTGACGATGCGCCCGAGATACGGATTGGCCTCGAGGATGGTCCCGAGCATGCGGAACGGCCCTTGCTCGACGGTAGGCGGCGCGACGTGGCGAACGACCAGGTCGAACAGCGGCCTCATGCCCTTGTCCTTCGGTCCGGCGGGGGCGGCCGCCATCCAGCCCTGCTTGGCCGAGCCGTAGAGGATCGGGAAGTCGAGCTGTTCCTCGCTCGCGTCGAGCGCCGCGAACAGATCGAAAACCTCGTTGGCGACCTCGATGGGCCGGGAGTCGGGCCGGTCCACCTTGTTGATGACGACGATGGGCTTGAGGCCCACCTTGAGCGCCTTGGTGACCACGAACTTGGTCTGCGGCAACGGCCCCTCGGCGGCGTCGACCAGCACCAGAGCGCCGTCCACCATGTTGAGGATGCGCTCGACCTCGCCGCCGAAATCGGCGTGGCCGGGCGTATCGACGATATTGATGCGGGTGTCCTGCCAGAGGATCGAGGTGACCTTCGACAGGATGGTGATGCCGCGCTCGCGCTCGAGGTCGCTGGAATCGAGCGCGCGCTCGGCGACGCGCTGGTTGTCGCGAAACGCGCCCGATTGCTGCAGCAGCCGGTCGACGAGCGTGGTCTTGCCGTGATCGACGTGGGCGATGATGGCGATGTTGCGGAGATTCATATGCGGAATTCGCGCCGTAAACCAAAACGAGCCCCGAAGGGCCCGTGCGTTCGGCCCGGAATATAGTGATCGGCGCGCAGTTCGCAACGCGGCTGCCGCTCGTCGTGGATCCGTCGATGGCGCGGAGTTCCGGCCTGCTAAGCCGCGGCGGCCTTCGCAGTCGCCTTGGCTTCGCCGCCGCCCTCATTGAGCAGGGCGGCGCGCCGCGCCGCGATGGCGAAGCGGACCTGGTCGAGCGCAAGCGAAAATGACATCTGCATCGCCTCGTCGTAGTCGTCGTGCTCGCTTTGATGGATGATCGCGACCAGGAGATTGTCGGCATCGAGCTGGAGCCGATCGAGCGCCTCCAGGGAGGGCGCGGCATGCGCCTTGCGCACGAGCTCGATGAGACGCTGCAGGAGCCGCGGCCGCCGCGTGCGGCCGCTCCTGTGGAAATAGCCGGCGACTCCAGCAATCGCCGAGCCAAAGATGGGAAAGATCAGCAAGCCGTAGAAGATGTAGTCGCCGTATCTCTCGAAGAAGGACTTCTGATCGTCGTTCAGATAGGCGAGCGCCCCGGGATCCACGATGACGGCCGCGTCCTTGTCGGTCGACGGCGCCTCGATCTTGACTTCGCCCGGCATCGCCGCAGCGAGCGACTGCCGCGATGAATAGATCAGCCGCGCCAGCGTCGCGATGCCGTCATGGCGCGACGTCTTGCGCGCTACCAGGTATTCCGGAAAGCTCAGGGTTTTGAGATTGTCCGCCGGCGCCGGGGGATTGCCGCTGAACATCCCCGCCTGGATGTTGGTCGATTCGAACGCCGGATCGCGCTTGGCGACGGCGTCGGCCTGGTCGATCTCAACGAAGCCCGGGGCCACGCCGTTGCGCGTAGCGGCCGCGACCGCCTCGCCGATGGCGTGACCCGCCGCCGGTCCGGCGACGAAGAGCGCGTCGACCTGATTGTCGGCGACGGCGCTGGCGATGTTCTTCGGCTCGATCTGTGAAACCTGCACCTTGTCGAGCGGAACGCCGTAGTGCGTGAGGACGACATTGAGCAGACCAGCGTTCGCCTCGTTGCCGGTCACGATGCCGACGCGGCGGCCGGCGAGCTGTGAAATCTTCTCGAGCTTGCCGGACTCCTCGGCATCGTCGGCCTTGGTGCTTTTTCCCTCTTCGCCCTTTGCGTTTTTTGCCTCCTTCGCATTGGGCTTGCCCTTAGCGGTCTTGGCGTCCTTCGCCTCCTTCGCCTCCTTCGCCTCCTTCGCCTCCTTGGCGCCCTTCTTGCCCGTGGTTTCCTTGACCTCCTCTGTCTTCGCGCTCGGCTTTGCTTCGCCCGGAGTCGCTGGCGCAGGCGTCGCTGCCGCCGGCGCCGGGACAATGAAGGCCATCACGTTCTGCCGCAGGATCGCGACGACCGGCCAATCCGCCGACGCGCCGACACTGGCCGGCAAGATCGTCAGGTCGGCGCTACGATCGGCGATCGCTTGCGTGCTCTGCGCCGGACCGGAGGTGGCGACGAGCTCCAGCTTGATGGTCGCGCCGTCGTGCGCGAACTTTTTCGCCAGGAACTCCACGAGCTGGGCGTCGACGCCGCCGGCGGGTCCGGCGGCGACCTTCATGACGGCGTTTTCGCTGATGAAATAGAAAGCGAGCCACACGATGC
>Ga0228598_1000202_pt1 | contig 10968 bp, 9 predicted proteins | sample CZU4metagenome_FD_182726 | JGI IMG/M metagenome (GOLD analysis project Ga0228598, IMG submission 182726) | Spruce rhizosphere microbial communities from Bohemian Forest, Czech Republic - CZU4 | ecosystem: Host-associated > Plants > Roots > Rhizosphere | place: Czech Republic: South Bohemian... | reverse complement strand
CAGAACTGCCTTTTCTAGTTTGAGTTCGTCGGCGAGACGTTGAGACTCGATGATCCAGGGAAGGTTGGAGGCTTCAACCCGGCCGTTGCGAACCGGGCCAGCCACGCCGAAGCAAGCGGCATCAGGACGCACCTTCGCGGTGTCGACAAACTTGGAGACAATCTGATCCAAGCCAGCATATTCGCGGCTGGGGAACACGGATGCGGAAACCAGGCGGAAGTGGCCGTCGATAACATCGAAGAACGCCAGCCTTGCATTGGTCCCTCCGATGTCGCCTGCCAGGATCATTTGTCGAAGTTCCTCCAGTGGCGGCCGTCACGCTCAAGCAACTCATCGGCGTCTTTTGGCCCCCACGTACCGGCGGCGTAGTTCGGGAAATTGCGGGGTGGAAGCGCCTTCCATACATCGAGAGCAGGACTCACCACACACCAGCCAGCTTCGACCATGTCGGCGCGCTGGAACAGAGTCTGGTCCCCGATCATGCAATCATGCAGCAGGCGCTCATAGCCCGTGCTCGGCTGGGTTCCGAAATAATCGGCGTACTCGAAATTCATGTCGACCGCTCCCAGGCGCATAATCGGCCCGGGAACCTTGGCGGCAAATTGCAGCGAGATTCCTTCTTCCGGAGAAATGTGCAGCACCAGCTGGTTGGGCATCAGGTTCTCGACCGCAGTGTCGCGGAACAAGACGAACGGTGCCCTCCGGAACTGAATCACGATGTGGGTATTCTGCGCGGCCATGCACTTTCCGGTGCGAAGATAAAAGGGAACGTCGGCCCAGCGCCAGTTGTCGATCAGCAGTTTCATGGCGACGAAGGTCTCAGTCCTGGAGTCGCGGGGAACATCGCTTTCTTCGCGATAGCCAGGCACACGCTGGCCATTGACAGTCCCGGCGCCGTACTGCCCTCGTACCGTTCTAGTGAGCACTTCTTCCGATGAGAGGGGCTGGATGGCGTGCAGAATTTTGGCTTGCTCATCGCGCACCGCGTCGGCGTGAAAGGAAATGGGCGGCTCCATGGAAGTCAGGCTGATCAGTTGCATGATGTGGTTGGGCACCATGTCACGCAAGGCGCCGGCCTGATCGTAATAACTGCCGCGTTGCTCCACCCCCACGGTTTCCGCCACTGAAATCTGGATGTGGTCTATATAACGGCGATTCCAGATGGGCTCAAAGATTCCATTGGCGAATCGGAAGGCCAAAATGTTCTGGACGGTTTCTTTGCCCAGATAATGATCGATGCGGTAGATCTGTTTTTCTTTGACAACCTTTAGTAATTGGACGTTTAACGTCTTCGCCGATTCCAGGTCGTGCCCGAAAGGCTTTTCGATGATGACCCGGCGCCAGTGTTGATTGTCTTCTTCCATCAGTCCGACTGCTGCCAGTTGCTCTACGATTGGGCCGAAGAAACTCGGGGCAGTCGCCAAATAAAAGAAAAAATTACCGTGCGTAGTGTGATCCTGGTCGACTTTCTTTAGAAAGTCCTTCAACTGGGCATAAACATTCTTGTCATCGAACTCACCGCTTACGTAGTACAAGCGTTTAGCAAACCATTCCACGATGTCCTGGTCGACATTCCCGCCTGCGTAGCTTTTTATATCTTCTGCGACCTTTTGGCGGAATTCATCGTTCGACATCTTGCTGTGTGACGTCCCCACAATGGCGAACTCGCGAGAGAGCAGTTCGGCCTTGGCGAGGTTGTAAAGCGCGGGAATGAGCTTGCGTCCGGTTAAATCGCCGCCAGCTCCGAAAATCACCATTACGCAAGGATCGGCAGGCCGTCCCGGGCGATGTTGCTGTAGGTCTAGCGGTGCTTCGGTCACGGCCATGACGATTTCCTCTCAGATTGAACGCTCAGGTCGAGCAGCCATGAAATTGCGACCCTCTGCGCCACGCCCTGCCAATATCTCTGGGATTCAAGTCGTAGCGTTGAGGTTCGCATAAGCACCAGTCGTGCCGAGAGCCGACTGTTTTCAGCTCGCGGGCACGTCTGGCCAATATTAAATCGTTTTTATAGTTCTGGCGAATTTAGTTGAGTCTTTAAAATCGGCAGCGAGGGCAAGCTGCCCTCGCGTGTCGACGCTCAGATGCCGACACAGGTAACACTCGTTATCTCATCCGTCTACAACCGCAAAATTGATTGCTGCCCCGGGTCGCTATCACTTGGAGCTTTTCTCGACGGCTTGCAGCAATTTGTCGAAGGCTTCCGCGAAAAGGCGGACCCCGTCGTCGGTTAGCTTGTCGGTAACTTCTTTCATCGAAATCCCGAGCTTGGCCACAGTCTCCATAGTTCGATTGGCGGCTTCCACATTTTCGGTCAAGCTGGCGCGAGGATGCCCATGGTCGCGGAAAGCATTAAATGTGACTGGCGGAATCGTGTTCACGGTGTCGGGCCCGATCAGCTCTTCAACGTACAAGACGTCGCTATAGTTTGGATTTTTGGTGCTGGTGCTGGCCCAGAGCACTCGCTGCGTCTGCGCGCCTTTGGCGGCAAGGGCTTTCCAGCGATCGCCGCTGGAAATCTTCTGATAGCTGACGTAAGTTTCCTTCCCATTTGCGATTGCAACCTTTCCTAGAAGGCTCTTCAATTGCTCCTGCTCGCGCGGATCTTTGGAGGTCTTCAGACGTCCCTCGACAATCGCATCCACGGAAACATCGATGCGGCTGATGAAAAAGCTGGCCACGCTGGCCATCTTGCTGACGTCTCCTCCGCGCGCTGCCAGTTGCTCAAGGCCAGCGATGTAAGCTTCCGCTACTTTCTTATAAACTTCCTGCGAGAACAGAAGGGTCACGTTAACGTTGATGCCTTCGCTGATCAATTGCTGAAAGGCGGGAATACCCTCGGCGGTGCCGGGAACTTTGATCATCAGATTCTCGCGGCTGACGGTCTTCCAGAGTCTGCGTGCCTCGGCCAGAGTGCCCTGGGTATCGCGAGCGAGATAGGGCGAGACTTCGAGGCTGACGTAACCGTCGCGACGTTTCGAGTCTTGATACACCGGGCGAAAGATATCGGTGGCCTCCTGGATGTCGCGGATAGCAAGAATCTCGTACCGGCCCTTGGCATCGAGATCGGTTCTAGGTCGCAAGGATTGCAGAATGTCACTGTACAACGTGCTATCGGCGATCGCTTTTTCGAAGATGGATGGATTCGAAGTCATGCCACGAAGGCCATCCTCGTCAATCAGGCGTTTCAATTCGCCGCTCGTCAGCAAGTCACGTCGGATGTAATCGAACCAAACGGATTGGCCATATTTCAGAAGATCTTTCAAGGGGTTGGTTGCTTTTGCGGTCTCGATGGTTCCGGTTGCCATAATGCCTCCCGTATCTAGAAACTCTTGCTATATCTAACAGTTGTGCCGCCCGCGCGCGAGATCCTTCAGGACCTCCGGTCCTTCAGGATGACGTCAAAATCTTACTTTGACAACGCAATCGCCTGCCGCGCTGCTTCAACAACTTTCTCCGTGGTGAAGCCGAATTTCTTCAGCACGTCTTTGATCGGTGCGGATGCACCGAAGCTGTGCATTCCGATCATCTTTCCCGTCGGTCCCACGTATTGCGACCAGCCGAAGGTTGCCGCTGCCTCTACCGATACTCGTGCTTTCACAGCAGGTGGCAAAACCTGTCTCTTGTACTCATCGCTCTGCGCTTCGAAGATGCCCCACGACGGCATGCTGACTACGCGCGCTTTGATTCCCTCTGATTTAAGTTGCTCGTAAGCTGTTACGCAGAGGGAAACTTCGCTTCCAGTCGCCATGAGAATGACGTCCGGCTTTCCGTCTGGCGCATCCGCCAAGACATACGCTCCTTTGGCGACGCCAGCGGCTGGTGCATATTTGGACCGGTCGAACGTCGGCAACGGCTGACGACTCAGAACTAAAGCCGCCGGTTCATGCTTTAGTTGCATGACCACTCTCCAGGCCTCAACGACTTCATTGGCATCTGCTGGTCTCAGCAGTAACAAGCCGGGGACCGCGCGCAACATCGCCAATTGCTCGATCGGTTGGTGAGTGGGACCGTCCTCGCCCAAGCCGATGGAGTCGTGGGTGTAAATAAAGATCGAGGGGATTTGCATGAGCGCGGCCAGCCGCACAGCCGGTTTCATATAATCGGTAAAGTTGAAAAACGTTCCGCCATAGGGGCGAATCTTCGATACCACTAAACCGTTCAGCGCCGCAGCCATGCCGTGTTCGCGAACTCCGAAGTGCAAATTGCGTGCAGCGTAGCTGCCAGGTTGAAAGTCGCCGGCACCCTCAAACTTGAGTCGCGTGCGGTCCGAAGTTGCGAGGTCCGCCGAACCTCCCATGAGCCACGGCATATTTTGAGCAAGCACGTTCAGCACTTTTCCGCTACTGTCGCGCGTGGCCATGCCCTTGGCGTCAGCGGGAAAAGTTGGAAGATTCTTGTCCCATCCGTCGGGAAGCTCGCGGTGCTGCATGCGGTTGATCTGGTCCGCAAGCTCGGGAAATTTCTTGGTGTATTCCGCGAACGATGCTTGCCACTTTTGTTGCAAATCGTGTCCGCGCTTACCAATCCCCTGGCGGAAATTTTCCAGCACTCCGTCCGGGACGAGAAACTTCGCATCCTCAGGCCATCCGTAATTTTTCTTGGTGAGCCGGACTTCTTCTTCGCCCAAGGGCTCGCCGTGCGCCTCGTTAGTATCCTGTTTGTGCGGCGATCCGTACCCGATGTGGCTGTTTACGATGATCAGCGTCGGCCGGTCCTTGGTTTGGAGAAAGTTGCTGTAAGCCGTCGCTAGCGCGTCGAGATCGTTGGCATCGGTCACGTGAACCACGTTCCAGCCGTAGCCACGAAAGCGCTCGCCCACATCTTCGCTGAATGACCAGTTCGCAGGACCATCCAGCGTGACGTGGTTGTTGTCGTAAATCCAGCAAAGGTTGGGGAGCTTCAGATGGCCGGCCAGCGACGCAGCTTCTGATCCCACGCCTTCCATCAGATCGCCGTCGCCGCAGAAAGCGTACACGTTATAGTTGAAGATCTCGAAACCAGGCCGGTTGAAGTTTGCCGCCAGCCAGTTTGCCGCAATCGCCATGCCTACTGTATTTCCGATGCCTTGCCCCAAAGGACCAGTCGTGGTTTCCACGCCAGCGGTATGGCGGTATTCGGGATGCCCAGGAGTCTTGCTGTCAATCTGGCGGAACTGCTTGATGTCGTCTAACGTGACCGCGAATTGTCCGGTCGTCTCGTATTCGGGATTGACTCCCCGAACCTCGCACAGATAGAGCGTCGCGTATAGCAACATGGAAGCGTGTCCGTTCGACAGCACGAAGCGGTCGCGATTCGGCCATGTGGGGTCGGCCGGGTCGAAGCGCAAGAATTGCTGCCATAAGCAGTAGGCGACCGGGGCGAGCCCCATAGGTGCGCCGGGATGTCCGGAATTTGCCTTTTGCACCGCATCGATAGCCAGGGTGCGGATGGTGTTGATGCTCAGAGTGTCGATTTGCTTGCTGGTCAGCAACGTTTGTTCGCTCGCCACCATAGAAGTTTCTCCTTTCGGGACGAAGTGATCAGAGTGTTCCGGTCATATGCGTATTGGCCCTGTCTCAGCTAGCCGAGAACAGAGAAACTTCCCCACATCAGGCAGTTTATCAAGGTTTGGTGGGGCGTGTGAGCGATCAAAGCAGAAAACCATAAATGTCTTCGATCTGGATCTTTCATCTCGGCAAATACCATTAGTCTTTAGGATGATGCGGACGAGACAAAGTTGCACAGCGGAAGTGCATTTCTTTTGGACAGGTTTAGGTCGTGGCGAGTAGTTCGCGCTGCATGAGTTTGGCTAGAAGCATTTAAGGATGGACACAGTTCCGGTTAGATTGCTATCGCTTCATTTGCGCCAGATAGCCTTGCTGGCTTTCGTAGGTCTTGGTCGTGCTCTCCACAAATTTCAAGAATTGGCGCAACGTCTCGCGTTCGGCGGGTTCCAGATTGTCAAACTTGAGGCGAACTCCAAAGCTGGGATTGCTACGGGTCACGATTCCATTGAGGATCAAACCCTTCACCCAGATTTTTCCATTGGCCACCCACAGGCCAATCTCGAGCTTTACTCCGGTCTTCACCGGAGTCACAGTTTCGACGAAGCCGCCGCCCAGACTGGTATTCGACAGATTGCCCCAAACCGGAGCGGGCGAGCCATCAATGTGCAACTCGACCGCGACAAAACACTTCATGCGCGGATAACGGCGGCGATCTTGTCCCCAGCAGGGAGTAAAAATGTCCGGTTCGAACGGTGGGGTCGCGGCGGGAGCGGTCACGACTGGCGGTTCCACTGATACTTTCAGAGATGACGATGCTGACTGCGCCTTCGCTGCTTCGTTCTTGATCTTGCGCATGGTGTCGCGTAAGGCCTGATCCCGTCGGGCTGGTTCGGCGTCGCGATAAGCCTGCAACAGCTCTCCGAGATGGCTGGCGATGTCGGGATCGGTTAGGAGCTTGGTCCAGTCCGCTCCGGGCGCAGAGATCTTGGTTTCGTTCATTCGATCGGTTGGCTCGATTTCGCGGGATTTCCCACAGTCTAGAGTGAAGCAGAATTGCCGCCCCGGCAAGATGACCGTAGTGTAGCGTTATGAGTAACCAATACCGGCGGTCTCGTTATCGCCGGCAGATTTCCTGGCGAGCCGGAAGCAGGATCGAGCAATCGCAAGAACAGTCAAAAGACTTACCAGCAATGGGAACCACACTTGTGCGATCCATGGCGTAGGGATCAGGAACAGCACGTCAAGATCGGTGAGCGAAGGCGGCCATCGCACGGTAAGCCAGAGGCCTGCGTAGTACGCGATATCCCAAAGCGCAAAAACCCAGAGGAACGCTGCCCACCTCGCGCTTGCCCTCGAGGCTGAGAGCAGCGCCACACCCACAAGCATGACCATGGTCGCGGCCTCGCGATACACCTCGATAGTAAGCAGGCTCTGCGGAAACTGAGAGAGGGACGAAGTCTGCGTGTAGCCCAGCGAGGAATGCCGGAGCTCAGCGAAGGTCCCCATGTAACCGGGTAGCAGACCAATCGCCGCACGCAGGTAGACGACGACTGCAGCCTCCACAAACCCAAAAGCGGTAGCAAAGATCGTTAGAATCATGAGCTGTCGCCAGCGCAGTGGCCGTCCTTTGCGGCGGAACGCGAAGTAAGTGGCGAACGGAATCAGAACCAGCAGATTGACCCACCAAGGCTGCGCCCAAAGCTGGAGCTTCTCCATACAGCAGAGATTCTAACCTGCCCCCGGCCCAGAATCTCGACGGCGGGCGGGGTTTGCCGCCGCCCGCAGTCGAAATTTTCGAGTGAAACCGTCACGCAGTGATGTTAAGCCCGCTCGATAAGTTGCCATCGGCTGCGTTACCCGCGGTGGTTGTTGAAGGGGCCAGGTTCGTCTCTTGAGGCACCTTCTCATGGAAGGTGTTCTCCAGTGTGGCAAAAGCCTGCTGCGCGCCGGTCAGGTCTCCATTTTGCAGCGCCCCTCCGACGGCATCGAAATCCAAAGCTCGATCCGGTCGGACGAAGGGGTTATCTTTGCCCAGTACTTTGTTACCCAATGCGACCAGGTTTTTGTAATCCTGCTGGGCTGCGGCTATATCGCCCGACGCCAGCGCGTCTTTCAATTGCTGTACTTCCGGATGCCGCTCGCTAATGTATTTTTGCCAGAAGGTTGAGGCCGCGGGGGCTGTCGGCGAAGGTTGAGGAGTTACCGTGGAAAGACTGATTGCGGACATTATTTTCTCCTTTTAAAAGTCGATTGCTTGGTTTCCGAGGAGCTTCGATCCCCGGTTTTAGCTCTGCAGATACTCCATCGGCAGAGCGTTTCGTCGGTTGAGCTTGAGCTGACAACTTCTTTTGCGAGCGACAAAACAGGACGCTTTCGCGAGCTTGGCAGTTCCCCTGTCCGCTGGCCGAAATTCAAGCTAACAAGCTGAGTGCCTGAAAGACCTTGCCGGCAGCGCCGGCGGATGTGCCGATGGCGTCTGGAAAACCGGAGATCAGAGAGCCCAACCCTCCGCCGCCGTGAACCGGGCGGTTGTGATGCGCTGCCATGTGATTCGAGCTGTCTAAATTCTGCTGCACCGACGAGTAAGCCTGCTGTGCGCCGGTTAGATTGCCGGATTGAAGAGCCGACCCCAGTTTGCTGAGATCTTGCTTCATTTGTGTGCTCAGGAGACCCGAACTCGCGGCGCTGCTGTTCAGCGTGCTAAAAAGTTGCTGAGCATTGCTTAAGTTGCCAGTCTGCAGAGCCTGCGTGAGTTGCTGAAACTGTGTTCCCGGTTGCTGGCTTGCATTTTGCAGCATGTTGGCTTGATTCAGTGCGTTGCTGGAAGAAATCGCGGATACTGACATGGGTTCAACTCCTTGCTTCGAGCCGATCTCTTGAATGCAAGCCACTTGCCAGAGTCGTCCTCGGGTCCAACCGGATTGAAGCCGCTGATTCCATTCGAGCGTAGAACAATCTACCTTGTGACGATTGAATCACTCGGGCAATCTTTGCCTCCTTAGATGTTGTCGACCGGCAAAGTATGCCGGAACCCAACCGGCCCAGCATTCGCCCGATTGCCCGCGCGAAATGACATAGTTTTGACAAATTGATGACAGTTACCGTTCCTGAACTACATAACATTGCTCTCCCGTGGCCGCGAAGTTCCGGATTGTCCCCAAGATCAAAATCTGCGGCCACGAATGTCTTGCTAATCGAGGAGAGAGAACAATATGAAAGCGCTTAATCGGATGTTCCGCGCAAACCTTCGTATCATTAATCGTGGCTTTTGCGTGATCCCGGTGGTCGTGTTGGCCATGATCACTGCACAAGCTGGAACCATCACCAAGATCGCTTCCACCATCCCCAGTAACGGCGATCTCAACCCATATGGCGTCGCCCTCGTGCCTACGACCACAGGCTCGCTGACCAAGGGAAACATCCTGATCAGCAACTTCAACAATAGTCAGAACCTGCAAGGAACGGGCACGACCATCGTGGAGATCAGTCCGAACGGGAAAGTCACACAGTTTGCCCAGATCGATGCGAATAATTTGCCGGGCTCGTGCCCCGGTGGTGTTGGTCTCAGCACCGCACTGGTCGCGCTAAAAACAGGATGGGTAATCGTGGGCAGCGTGCCGACAACCGACGGAATGTCAGACACCGTGCAAGCAGGATGTCTTTTGGTATTGAACAGCAGCGGTCAAGTGGTGGAGACGTTCTTCGGTTCGCTGATCAACGGTCCGTGGGATATGGCCGCATTCGACGCTGGCAACCGCGCCAGCCTTTTCGTGACCAATGTCTTAAACGGTACCGTGGCTGGTGGAGGCAAGATCGTGCACGAAGGCACGGTTCTCCGCTTGGACCTGAATATTCCACACGGGGCAATGCCCGTTCTCGATCAGATGACAATCATTGCCTCGGGCTTCGCGGAACGGACCGATCCGGCGGCACTGGTGATTGGTCCGACCGGGTTAGCCCTGAGCCACACCGGTCATGATGCAGAAGCTAACCACGAAGGCCCGGTACTCTATGTCGCCGACACCCTCAAGAACCGTATCGTCGCCATCGAAGACCCGCTGCAACGCAATACTTCCGACGGAACCGGTACCACTGTCTCCGAAGGCGGGGCATTCAACGGTCCGCTTGGCTTGGAGATCGCGACCAACGGAGACCTCCTGACCGTAAACGGTGACGATGGATACCTCGTCGAGACTAAAGTGGTTGGCCAACATGGGCATCAAGTGAAAAAAGCGTTGCTGGATGACATGGGCAACCCACCCGGCGCGGGCGCTCTCTTCGGACTCGTCGATGTTGCGGGTCAGGGCCTTTACTTCGTAGACGACAACGAAAACCAGCTAAACCTTTATCACTGAGGGTTAAGTGTTGACTGAGGTTTGAATCGAGCGAGGCGCACCGCGCCGAATGTAGGCACGGTCCTCGCCGATGCGGGATAAATCGGAAACCGCCGAAACCCAAAAAAAATCTCTGGAAGCACTTACTTTGTTGACTGCAACTGTTGCAGATCGGCTAGCACTTGCTCGCTGTGCCCTTGTGGACTCACCTTAAGATAGACCTTTCTGATTACGCCCGTCGGATCAATCAAGAAAGTATTGCGCGCGGCCAGAGTCATCCCGTTGTATTCCATGATCGAGCCGTATTTTTCGACGACCGCGTGATTGGAATCCGCGAGCAGCTTGAAGTTCAAGCCTTCTTTGGTGCAGAAGCTCTTGTGAGAATCCACATTATCAACGCTCACTCCTACGATCGCGGCATTCATCTGCGTGTATTTGCCCAGGTCGCGTTGGAAATTGTGCGCTTCGATGGTGCAACCCGAGGTGAAGTCTTTGGGATAGAAATAAAGCACGACCCACTTGCCCTTGAACTGATCGAGCGATACTTGCGCGCCTTCCTGGTTGGGCAGACTGAAAGCCGGGGCCTGATTGCCCACGGCGGGCGGTTGAGGCTGATCCGCGGCAACCGCAAAAAGACTGACGAATGTTAGGAGAAGTACGGCGAAGGTTTTCATGATGCCCCCTTGGATTGCAGCAATGATAAATGAAGACCAGAGGGTTTTGGCAAGTCAGCGAGTGGAGGTTGAGCTACGGCTTGCCGGGCGCGAAACAATAGCAACCCTCAAAAGCAAGACTCCCTTTTTACCCAAGATGAGAAACGGAATCAGAAGCAGCCCGAATGCAACGTAATGCTTATTAGAGTAGGTAGCGTGCAGGATGACAAATTCTAGAAGCACGAGAAAGGAAGCGAAACATACTATTACGGCTCGCTGGTGCGGCTTCAGCGATTCCCGCTTCCCAAGGTTCGCGTCTTGAGGCTCACGCTTCATTACTGGAGGATTTTATCGGAATGAGGCGACCTGACAAAACAGATTTTACGACTGTGCAAAGGATTCGGGGAGAAGAAATGGTGCGCCCGGAGAGATTCGAACTCCCGACCTACAGCTCCGGAGGCTGCCGCTCTATCCAGCTGAGCTACGGGCGCA
>Ga0228598_1000201_pt1 | contig 10969 bp, 7 predicted proteins | sample CZU4metagenome_FD_182726 | JGI IMG/M metagenome (GOLD analysis project Ga0228598, IMG submission 182726) | Spruce rhizosphere microbial communities from Bohemian Forest, Czech Republic - CZU4 | ecosystem: Host-associated > Plants > Roots > Rhizosphere | place: Czech Republic: South Bohemian... | reverse complement strand
TCCTCAATACGCCGGCGGAGCCGACCTTCAATCCGGGCCGCGCTGCACTGCCTTCGATCCGCGGCGACGTCACCTTCGACCATGTCACCTTTCGCTACCGCATCGACGGGCCGGAGGTGCTCCACGACGTGCATTTCAACGTGCCCTCCGGCCAGGTCCTCGGCGTCGTCGGCGCCTCGGGGTCGGGCAAGAGTACGCTCGCCAAGCTGGTGCAGCGGCTCTACGTGCCGGAAAGCGGACGCGTCCTCGTTGACGGCGTCGACCTCGCCATGGTCGATCCGACCTGGCTGCGCCGGCAGCTCGGCGTCGTGCTGCAGGAAAACATCCTGTTCAACCGCACCATCCGCGAAAATATCGCGCTTGCCGATCCCGGCCTGCCGATCGACCGGATCATCAACGCGGCGAAGCTTGCGGGAGCGCACGAGTTCATCCTGGAGCTGCCGGAGGCCTATGACACCATCGTCGGCGAGCGCGGCGCCACCCTGTCCGGCGGCCAGCGCCAACGCGTCGCCATCGCTCGCGCGCTCATCAGCGAGCCGCGCGTGCTCATTTTCGACGAGGCGACGAGCGCTCTCGACTACGAAAGCGAGCGCATCATCCAGGAGAACATGGCCCTGATCTGCAAGGGGCGCACCGTGATCATCATCGCCCACCGGCTATCGACGGTGCGCATGGCCGACCGGATCATCGCCATCGATCATGGCCGTCTAGTCGAAGACGGGACCCACGACGAGCTTCTCAGGACGGGCGGACGCTACGCGACGCTCTACCGACTGCAGAGTGGTATCCATGAAGTCCGCTAAAGAAGCGATCCAGACCGCGAAGAACGTCGTGGCCTTTCCCAAGCCGCCCGCGCGCCGGCAGCGCGACGAGATCGCCTTCCTGCCGGCGGCGCTGGAAATCGTGGAGCGCCGCCGTCGCCGATCGGCCGCGCTATGGGCGCAACGCTCATCGCCGTGTTCTGCCTGGGCTTGATCTGGGCCTGTTTCGGGCACGTCGACATCGTCGCCACGGCGACCGGCAAGGTCGTGCCCAACGGCCGCGTCAAGCTGATCCAGCCATTCGAGACCGGCGTCGTACGCGCCATCGAGATCCGCGATGGGCAGAGCGTCAAGGCCGGCGATGTCCTCATCGAGCTCGACCCGACGATGAGCACGGCCGAGGAACAGCACATCAAGAACGACCTCATGGCCGCCCGCCTCGACGTTGCCCGGTTGCGGGCCGGCTTGAGCGATGCCGACGATCCGCAGACAGAATTTAATCCGCCGGCCGGGGCCAGCCCGGCCCAGGTGAAGATGCAGCAGGCTTATCTCGCCAAGCAGGTCGAGGAGCATCGCGCCAAGATCGCGACGCTCGACCGCCAGCAGGCGCAGAAACAGGCCGAGCGCGACACCGCCGCCGCCACGATCCAGAAGCTCGAAGCCTCGAGCCCGATCATTAAGGAGCGGGTCGACATCCGCAAGTATCTGGTCGACAAGGAGCTCGGTTCGCGCCTGACCTATCTGGAGACACTGCAGCAGCTCACCGAGAACCAAAAGGACCTCGTGGTGCAGAAGAGCCGGTTGCAGGAGACGGACGCGGCACTGGCGGGGATCATCAGCACGCGGCAGCAGACCGAGGCTGAGTTCCGGCGGACCCTGTTCAGCGAGCTCAACGAAGCGGAGCGCAAAGCCGGCGGTCTGGCCGACGATCTGTCGAAAGCAGAGCGGCGAACCAAGCTCCAGCTGCTCACCGCGCCGGTCGACGGCGTCGTTCAGCAGCTCGCGGTGCACACCGTGGGCGGGGTGGTGACGCCGGCCCAGCAGCTGGCGGTCATCGTGCCCGCCGATGCCGCGCTCGAAGTCGAGGCCATGGTCTCGAACCGCGACATCGGTTTCGTGCACCCTGGCCAGGAAGCGCAGGTCAAGATCGACACGTTCAACTTCACGCGCTACGGCCTGCTCCACGGCAGGGTCATGAGCGTGTCCCGCGACGCCATCGTCCGCGACATTCCGCAGGAAGCGAAGAACGACCAGGCCAAAGGCGCGGATACCGAGAGCAGCGAGCCCAGGGGTCAGCAATATGTCTACTCGGCGCGCATCTCCCTTGAGCACACCAGAATGCAGGTCGAAGACGAGCTCGCCAATCTCGAGGCGGGGATGGCGGTGACCGTCGAAATCAGGACCGGCTCGCGCGCGGTGATCTCCTATCTGCTGTCGCCGTTGATGCGCTACAAGCACGACAGCATGCGCGAGCGCTAAGCGACGGGCGGCGAGGCGCGAACAACAGGTATCTCGATGTCGATTGCAGCTCCTCCTGCCGGCGCACCCGGCATGTCCGCTGCGCCGGCGCCGGAGGCGGCGAGCGTGCCGCTCCCCGCCGCGGCGCCCGCTTCGGTCGAAGGCGTCGCGCCGACGGTCGCCGACCTGCCGACCCAGAAGGGTCCCAAGGGCATTCTGTTCGACTTCAACGACGGCTGCCGGGTGGTGCTGCCCGAAGCCGAGCAGCCCTGGCGCGTGCGGCTCAGCGATCTCGACACCGGCAACGTTCTGTTCGAGACCGAGCTCAAGGCCGGGCGCATCAACAGCACCAAGCGCTACTACGTGCGCTTCCGCATCGAGGTCTGGCAGCAGGGCGAGAGCGTGTTCGCCCACGACTATTCGGCGGCCGGGCGCGACGTGCTGGTGCGCTTTCCGGTCGACACGCTCGGCGATCCGCTCGGCTGGTTCCCGTACGCGGCCAGGTTCAAGGATCGCCACGGCTGCCGGTTGACCTGCATGATGAATGGCAAGATGAGCGGGCTGCTGCGCAGCAGCTACCCCGACATCAACTTCCTCACCGAATCGGAAATCAAGCCGGAGGGGTTCTACGCGACCTACAGCATCGCGGTCTTCTACCAGGGCGGCACGATGTTCGATCACAAGGATTGCGTGCCCTGCGACTTCCGCCGCGTCGGGCTGCACCGCGCCGCCGGTTACATCCTCGGCGTCGATCCGCGCGAAGAACCGCCGCGCATCGCCCTTGCCGACGAGCGCCGGCCGATCGCCGATCCTTATGTCTGTATCGCCGTGCAGAGCACGCTCCAGGCCAAATACTGGAACAATCCCACCGGCTGGGCCGAGATCGTGCGCTTCCTCAAGGAATCCGGCTATCGCGTGATCTGCATCGACCTGAAATCGACCCACGGCAAGGGCCTGGTCTGGACCCAGACGCCGCCCGGCGCCGAAGATCAGACCGGCGACCAGCCGCTGATCGAGCGGGCGCGCTGGCTCAAGCACGCCGAGTTCTTCATCGGACTCTCCAGCGGGCTGTCATGGCTTGCCTGGTCGATGCGCACGCCCGTGGTGATGATCAGCGGCGTCACCCATCCGATCAACGAATTCACTACGCCCTACCGCGTGATCAACTATCATGCGTGCAACAGCTGCTGGAACGATCCGCTGTCGCCGTTCGACCGCAGCGATTTTTTGACCTGCCCGCGGCACAAGGATACGCCGCGGCAATTCGAGTGTTCGCGGCTCATCACCGCGGAGCAGGTGAAGCAGACGATCAGGCGCATACCGGGCTTCGGAGTCTCGCGCCGGGCGGTCGCGTAATGCTGAAGAGCTGCTGCACATGCAGCAACACCGGTCACGCCTCGCCGCACCGATAGCGCCGTCGAACGCGATGAAGAGTTGCGCTCGGCCCGGGCTATTGAGCCACCACGCCGGTCGGCGCCGCTTCGAGATTGAACGCGGCGGCGAATAGCGCGCGCGTGTAATCGCTTTTCGGATTCCTGAACAGCTCCGCCGCGTCGCCGGCCTCCACCACCTTGCCTTGCCGCATCACCAACAGCCGGCTCGCCAGCGCGGCGACAACTCGCAGGTCGTGCGAAATGAACAGGTAGGTGAGGTGATGCCGCCGCTGCAAGTCGCGCAGCAGATCGACTATCTGCGACTGAATCAGCATGTCGAGCGCGCTCGTGGGCTCGTCGAGCACCACGAAGGTTGGCTCGAGCACGATCGCCCGCGCCACCGCAATGCGCTGGCGCTGGCCACCGGAAAATTCGTGGGGGAAGCGGAAACGCGTCTCCGGGTCGAGCCCGACATCGCACAGTGCCTGGATGACCCGACGGTCGCACTCGCGGCCGCTCATCGCCGGATGGTGAACCGTGAGCCCTTCGCGGACGATCTCGGCGACCGACATCCGCGGCGACAGCGAGCCGTACGGGTCCTGGAAGACGATCTGCATGTTGCGGCGGAACGGGCGCATCTCTTTGAAGCGCAAGCCCTGCAGCGGGTTGCCCATGAACGCGATCGGACCTTCCGAGGAGATCAGTCGCAGGATCGCGCGTCCGAGCGTCGACTTTCCTGAGCCTGATTCACCAACGACGCCGAGCGTTTCGCCCTGGCGCAACTGGATGGAGATGCCGTCGACGGCTTTGATGTGGCCGACCACCTTGCGCATCAGGCCGCGCTCGATCGGGAACCAGACCTTGATATCGTTTGCTTCCAGCACCACCGGCGCGTCGGGGTGCGGCGATGCCGGGTCGGGCTTCGGTTCGGCGGCAAGCAGCGCCCGCGTATAGGGATGCTCGGGCGCCGCAAAAACCCGCTCGACCGTGCCGTGCTCGACGATCTTGCCCTCCTTCATGACGCAGATGCGGTCGGCGATCTTGCGCACGATGCCGAGGTCGTGGGTGATGAACAGCAGCGACATGCCGAGCCGCTGCTTCAGGTCCTTCAACAGCGCGATGATCTGCGCCTGCACCGTGACGTCGAGCGCGGTGGTCGGTTCGTCGGCGATGAGCAGATCCGGCTCGTTGGCGAGCGCCATGGCGATCATCACGCGCTGGCGTTGGCCGCCGGAAAGCTGATGCGGGTAGCTCTTCAGCCGGGTCTGCGGATCGTGGATGCCGACCTGGGTGAGCATCTCGACGATGCGCTTGCGCGCCGCGCTGCCGGTGAGGCCGCGATGCAGGAGCAGGATTTCGCCGATCTGCTTTTCGATGGTGTGCAGCGGGTTGAGCGACGTCATCGGCTCTTGGAACACGATGGTGATGTCGTCGCCGCGCACGCGCCGCATCTGGCGCTCGCTCATGCGCAGCAATTCCTGGCCCTTGAAGGTGATCGTGCCCGAGGGATGGCTCGCCGCCGGATAGGGCAGAAGCTTGAGGATCGAAAGGGCGGTGACCGATTTGCCGGAGCCCGATTCGCCGACCAGCGCCACAGTCTCGCCCTTGGCGACGTCGAACGACACGCGGTCGACCGCGAGCGTCTCTCGGCCGCCCTGCCGGAAGCAGATGGAGAGGTCGCGGACGCTGAGGAGAGGAGTCGTGGTCATGCGAGCACTGTCACGCGAAGGTCTTGCGCGGGTCGAAGGCGTCGCGCACCGCTTCGCCGACGAAGATCAAAAGCGACAGCATGGTGGCGACGGTGAAGAAGCCGGCGAGTCCGAGCCACGGCGCTTGCACGTTGGCCTTGCCCTGGGAAAGGAGTTCGCCGAGCGACGGCGAGCCCGGCGGCAGGCCGAAGCCGAGAAAATCGAGCGCAGTCAGCGTCATCACCGACGACGACATGATGAACGGCAGGAACGTCATCGTCGCCACCATGGCGTTGGGCAGCAGGTGGCGGAAGATGATGACGGCGTTGGAGACACCGAGCGCGCGCGCGGCCTGGATGTATTCGAAGTTGCGGCCGCGCAGAAACTCGGCGCGCACCAGGGAGAACAACAGCAGGATGCCGAGCAGCACGAAGAAGCCGGGCGCCAGCACCGAGGAGATGATCAGGAGCAGGTAAAGTTCCGGCACCGATGTCCAGATCTCGATGAAGCGCTGGAACAGCAGGTCGGTCCAGCCGCCGAAGAAGCCCTGTACGGCACCGGCGGCGACGCCGATCACCGAGGAGATGATGGTCAGCGTCAGCCCGAACAGCACCGAGACGCGAAAGCCGTAGATCAGGCGCGCGAGCACGTCGCGGCCCTGATCGTCGGTACCGAGCCAGTTGTATTCGAGGTCGCCGCAGCTGTTGAGCCCCTTGCGCTCGACCACCGCCTTGCATTGCGCTTCGCTGAGCATCCAGGTCGGCCGCGACGGCGCCGGCGTCGGCAGATCAAGATTGTGGGTGGCGTAGGAGTAGCGGATCGGCGGCCAGATCATCATGCCGCCCTTCTCGGCAATCAGCTTCTGCAGATACGGATCGCGATAGTCTGCGGCGGTCTCGAAATCGCCGCCGAACGTGGTTTCCGGATAGAGAAAGAGGATCGGGAAATAGGACTTGCCGTCGTAGCGCAGGTAGAGCGGCTTGTCGTTGGCGATGAACTCGGCGAACAGGGAGATCACGAACAGGATCAGAAAGATCCACAACGACCAGTAGCCGCGCCGGTTGGCCTTGAAATTCTGCCAGCGGCGGACGTTGAGCGGCGACAGCTCGAACCGCCGCGGCGAACTGACGAGACCGAGCGGGCCGGTCGGCTCGATGTCTGGCACGAACTTCGGGGCCCACGCGGCGGGGCGGTCTTCCTCGGCTTCGATGCTTTGCTCGTCGCGGGTCTTCTCGTCCACCTCACACCTCCCGCGTCTCGAAATCGATGCGCGGATCGATCCAGGTATAGGTGAGGTCGGAGATCAGATTCACGATGAGGCCGACGAGCGCGAAGATGTAGAGGTTGGCGAACACCACGGGATAGTCGCGATTGAGCACGCTCTCGAAGCTCAACAGCCCGAGGCCGTCGAGCGAGAATATGGTCTCGATCAAGAGCGAGCCGGCGAAGAAGGCGCTGACGAACGCGCCGGGAAACCCAGCGATCACCAGCAGCATGGCGTTGCGGAAGATGTGACCGTACAGCACCTGCCGCTCACTGCAGCCCTTGGCGCGCGCGGTGAGCACGTACTGTTTGCGCAGCTCCTCGAGGAACGAGTTCTTGGTGAGCAGCGTCATGGTGGCGAACGCCGCGAGCCCCATGGAGACGATGGGCAGTGTCAGATGCCAGAAATAGTCGAGGATCTTCAGCCACCAGGGAAATTGCGACCAGCCGTCCGCCGTCAGCCCGCGCAGCGGAAAGATCTGCAGGAACGACCCGCCGGCGAACAGCACGATGAGCAGGATCGCGAACAGGAATCCCGGGATCGCGTAGCCGATGATGATGACGCTCGAGGTCCAGATGTCGAACTGCGAGCCCGCGCGCACCGCCTTGCGGATGCCGAGCGGGATCGAGATCAGGTAGCTCAGGAGCGTCATCCAGATGCCGAGCGATATCGACACCGGCAGCTTCTCCCGGATCAGGTGCAGGACGCTGACGTCGCGGAAATAGCTCTTGCCGAAATCGAAGCGGATATAGTTCGCGAGCATGATGAAGAAGCGCTCGTAGGCCGGCTTGTCGAAGCCGAACTGCTTCTCCAGGCTCTTGATGAACTGCGGATCGAGCCCTTGCGCGCCGCGGTATTTTGAACCGACCTCGAGCTGGGCGCCGCTCTGCACCGCACCGCCGCGCGCAGAGAAATCGCCGCTCGGCGAGCCGGAAACGCGCGAGGTGGCGCCGGTATCGCTGCCGGAGAGCTGCGCGATCACGCGTTCGACCGGGCCGCCAGGCGCGAACTGAACCACCACGAAAGACACCAGCATGATCCCGAAGATCGTGGGGATCATGAACAGGACGCGGCGGATGATGTAGGCGGCCATGGGGCTCCGTCACTTACCCGGCCGCGGAGGACGTGCCCGGGGTGGGGTTGGGAGGTAATGTACACACATGACGCCGTGACGTCGCCCTGGAAACGCTGCATTTTCCGCGGAAAGGGCGTGGAACCGCCGGGGTCGTTTCAGGGTTCCCAATACCCTCCTCGGCATTCTACCCGGCCCGCCCGATCTTTGCGGCCTTGTCCGGGTCGTACCACCAGATTTCCGGAATGCCCCGGGCGAAGCGGGGCTGGGCAGGGGGCCGTCCGAAAACGTCCCAATAGGCGATCCAGTGCGACGGCTTGTACCAGTGCGGTATCCAGTACCGGCCGGAGCGGATCACGCGGTCGAGGGCGCGGCAGGCGGTGACAAGGCCGGGCCTCGAGTTGGCGGCGATGATCGCGTCGATGAGCGCATCGATTGCCGGATCCGCTATGCCGGCAAGGTTGTTCGAGCCCTTGAGCGCCGCCGCCTGCGCGGAAAAATACGAGCGCAGCGAGTCGCCGGGGGTCGAGGAAAAGCTGAACCGGTCGACAGTGATGTCGAAGTCGAAGCCGTCGCGCCGGGCGCGATACTGGACGGGATCGACGACACGCAGCGACGCCTCGATCCCGAGCGTCGCCAGGTTCTTGATCAACGGCATGTGGTGCGGCTCGAACGTCGGCTCGTCGATCAGGAACTCGATGCTGATACGCTCACCGTTCGGCAATACGCGCTTGCCGCCCTTGATGACGCAGCCGGCATCCAGCAGGAGCTGCGAGGCCTTGCGCAGCAGCGCGCGGTCCTGGCCGGAGCCGTCGGAAACCGGCGGCACATAGGGTTCGCCAAAGACCTCATCGGGAAGGCGGCCGCGGAACGGCTCGAGCAGCGCCAGTTCCTCGGCGCTGGGCCGGCCTTGCGCCATCATGTCGGAGTTTTGAAACACCGACGCGGTGCGGTCGTAAGAGCCGTACATGATGGTCTTGTTCGTCCATTCGAAGTCAAACGCGCTGCACAGCGCTTCGCGCAACCGGGGATCGGCAAACTTGGCGCGCCGCGTGTTGATGAACCAGCCCTGCGCGCCCGACGGCGTGTCGTCGGGCAGCACGTCGCGCTTGACGCGGCCGTTCTTCACCGCCGGGAAATCGTAGCGCGTCGCCCACGTGCGCGAGGTGAACTCCTCGCGAAAGAGATAGTTCTTGGCGGAGAAGCCTTCGAAGCCGACCTCGCGGTCGCGGTAGTACTCGAAGCGCACCACGTCGAAATTGTTCTGGCCGCGGGCGACCGGCAGCTCGGCGCCCCACCAGTCCCTGACGCGCTGGTATTCGATGAACCTCCCGGGCTCGAAGCGTCCGACCTTGTAGGGCCCGGAGCCGAGCGGCACCTCGAGCGTCGTTTCATCGAACGGCTTTGCCGCGTAGTAGGCGCGCGATAAGATTGGCAGGCCGGCGACGAATAGCGGCACGTCGCGGGCGCGTTTCGGCGCAAAACGCGCGACCACGATGGCGTCGTCGGTCGCCTCGGCGCCGAGGAAGTCGCGCAGCGATTGGGTGATGAGCGGGTGCCCCTTGTCCTTGAGCGTATTGAGCGAGAAGGCGATGTCGTGCGCGGTGAGCCTGGTGCCGTCGTGAAATTGGGCCTGCGGCCGCAGAAAGAAGCGGTAGGTGAGGCCGTCGCCCGAGCGCCGGACTTTTTCGGCCGCAAGGCCGTAAATGGCATCCGGCTCGTCGCCGGCACGCACCATGAGCGTAGCGAAGGTGAGCTCCATCCCCTGCGCGGCGTCGCCCCGCAGGATGTAGCTGTTGAGCGAGTTGAAGGTGAGGAAATTCTGGTTGTACTGCCGGTTCGGGCCGATCTGCGAGAAAGTGCCGCCTTTCGGGGCATTGGGTTCGACGTAGCGAAAATGCGGGAAGTCGGGCTCATAGGTGAGATCGCCGAACGCCGAGAGGCCGTGCGATTCGATCTCCTCGTCGGCAGCGGCGGAGAACACGCCGCGGTGCGCCGCCGCCACGGCGACACCGCCCGCAAGGACTAGGGCGCGACGGCGCGTGAGCTTGCTCATTGAGCTGCGGCCGTCGCTGGGCGCTCTGCTGCTTGGCGCGTAAAGGCACACCTCCGCTCGCCGGACTTCGCGGTAGTCGCCGGGCAAAGTCGTGCCGTCTTCACGACCGGCCGCCCGTCTTCGCCGCCTTCTGCGCATCCCACCACCAGATGCTCGGGAAGCCGGAGTTGCCGTATTGCGGCAGCGGATCGGGGTGGCCAAAACGGTCCCAGCGGGCGGTGCGCTGTTTGCCGTAGGTCCATTGCGGCACGACGTAGTGGTTCCACAACAGCACGCGGTCGAGCGCCTTGGTGGCGGCAACGAGGTCGGCGCGGCTCTTGGCGAAGATCACCTCGTCGATCATGGCGTCGACGGCCGGATTCTTGATGCCGATGAGGTTGGCCGAGCCGGATTGATCGGCGGCCTGCGAGCCCCAGTAGCTGCGCTGCTCGTTGCCGGGAGACAGCGACTCTTGCCACGTGTTGGTGATGATGTCGAAATCCCAGCTGCGCAATCGATTTTGGTATTGCGCCTCGTCGACGGTGCGCACCGTCACGCCGATGCCGAGCCGGTCGAGCGATGGCTTGTAGAACAGGAACACGCGCTCGAAATTCGGATCCTCGGTGAGGAATTCCACGGTGTACGGCTCGCCGGTCTTGCCGTTGACGAGCTGGTCGTTGCGCACCTCGTAGCCCGCCTCCTTCAGGAACCGCACCGCCTGACGCAGATTCTGCCGCACCGCTTCAGGATTGCCCGCGACCGGATTGGTATACGGGGTGGTAAAAACCTCGGCCGGCACCTTATCGCGCACCTTCTGCAGCAGCTCGAGCTCGCGGCCTTGCGGCAGGCCACGCGCGGCGAGTTCGGTGCCCTCGAAGTAGCTGGCGATGCGGGTGTATTGACCGAAGAAGATCTGCTTGTTCATCTCCTCGAAATCGAATGCCTGGTTGAAGGCGCGCCGCACGCGCGGGTCCTGGAACTTGGCGCGGCGGGTGTTGAAGACAAAGGCCTGCATTGCGCCGAGGCTTCGGATCGGAAACTCCTCGACCACGACCCGCCCGTCCTTGACCGCCGGGAAGTCGTAGGCGGTGGCCCAGAACTTGGCACTGTTCTCCGTGCGCCAATCGACCGCGTCACCCTTGAAGCCTTCGAGCGCGACGATCGTATCGCGGAAATATTCGTAGCGCAGTTCGTCGAAGTTCTCGCGGCCGACATTGACGTTGAGATTCGCGCCCCAATAGTCCTTCACGCGTTCGTAGACGATGCTGCGTCCGGGCGTGAAATCTTTGAGTCGGTAGGCGCCGCTGCCGAGCGGCGG
>Ga0228598_1000200_pt1 | contig 11021 bp, 12 predicted proteins | sample CZU4metagenome_FD_182726 | JGI IMG/M metagenome (GOLD analysis project Ga0228598, IMG submission 182726) | Spruce rhizosphere microbial communities from Bohemian Forest, Czech Republic - CZU4 | ecosystem: Host-associated > Plants > Roots > Rhizosphere | place: Czech Republic: South Bohemian... | reverse complement strand
GCGAAGTGCTGAAACCCGCATTTTCACTAGCGAATCTGAAAGAATACAAACTGCGCTAAAGTGTTGATTCTCCGTGAGACCAATCTTCGGGACCAGGGGGTCGGAGGTTCAAATCCTCTCTCCCCGACCAATCTTCCTAAGCGTTATCGCGAAGCAAGGTGCACTTTTCGATAAGCGCCGAATGCGGAGCGCTGACTCTATTTCCCGAGCGTTTGAGCCAGGAAGTTAACGGTTCGCTTCCAGGCGTCCGCGGCGTCGTCCGCCCGGTAGCCAGCCTTGTTGTTGGGATTTTCAAAGGCGTGGCCTGCGTTTGGGTAGATCACGATTTCGACTTTCTTGCCCAACTGCTTCATCGATTGTTCAAACTTCTTCACATCGTCGACCGAGATACCGCGATCCTGTCCGCCGAAAATGCCGAGGATCGAGGCATTGATTTTCTTCAGCGACGCGGGATCGCTTGCCAGATGGCCGTAATTAGTCACGTCCGCCGCCAGGGTTGGCTCCTGCAGCGCTACATTGAATGAGTAACCGCCGCCCATGCACCAGCCGATGGATGCGATTCGGTCTTTCTTTACGTTCGGCTGCGATTTCAGGAATTCGAAAGCCGCGTGCAAATCGCGCGCCGCCCGGTCATCAGGAACACCACGCATGATTTCGTGAGCCTCGTCGGGCGTGGTCGCGACTTTGCCGCGGTAGAGATCGATAGCCAGCGCAACGTAACCCAGATCGGACAGCTTTGAAGCCTGTTCCTTGACCCAGTCGTTGAGCCCCCACCATTCGTGGATGACCAGAATACCCGGAAACGGTCCCGTCCCTTCGGGCGTGTAAATTATTGCTTGGACGGTGTCGTCGCCGCTCTTGTAGGAAACATTCTTGGGGCTAGCGGCAAAAGCACCGAGTGCAAAAAACAAAGTGATGGTCAGAGTGATGGCCAAAGAGAAGAATTTCACGGCAAATCCTCCACAGCGGTAAGTCCTCGAAAACTACAATTGCAATTCCATGTACATCGCCCCGGCAATCGGATTGGAGCGATACGGCGGGATCTCTCGAAATCCCAGTTTTCGGTACATTTCTACCGCGTCTTTCATGATCGGCTCGATTGTATCGAGACGCATGCGCTGATAACCAATCGTGCGGGCTTCCGCAAGGATCTTTTCTGCGATCGCCCGGCCCAACCTTTTTCCGCGAAATGAGGGACGCAGATAGAGCCGCTTCATCTCGCAGCTGCTAGCATCCCATCTGTGGAGGGCGACGCATCCCGCCGACTGTCCTTCATATTCCGCCAGCAACAAACGGCCGTCGGGCGGCACGTAGTGACCAGGAAGTTCTGCAAGCTCTTGCTCAAAATTCTGGAAGCAGAGCTTCACACCGAGCGATTGCTCGTACTCGAGGAAAAGTTCCCGCACCTGGGCAATCTGCGCAGGAGATTCCGCCTGCACAAATACAAGTCCTGAAATTGGACTCGTCACCCCATGAGCATGCCGCCGTTCACGCCTAGAACATGTCCGGTGATGTAGGAAGCTTCGTCCGAGGCTAGAAATGCAACGGAGTTGGCTACGTCTTCGGGGGTCCCGATTCGTCCCAGAGGAATCATTTTTAATGCGTTCTGTTTGAAGTCGTCGGTGAATCCCGAAGTCATGGCGGTTTCGATGAAGCCTGGCGCTACGGCGTTGCAAGTTATGTTGCGCGACCCGACCTCGCGGGCGATAGCCATGGTCAATCCAATCAGCCCCGCTTTCGACGCGGCATAATTGGCCTGTCCCGCCTGGCCCGTTTGACCGAAGACCGAGGTTATGTTGATGATCCGACCCCAGCGCTGCTTTAGCATTGAACCGATCACCTGCTGAATACAAAGATAGGCGGATGTGAGGTTGGTGTTGAGTACGGAATCCCAATCGGCGCGCTTCATGCGCATAACCAGTTGATCGCGCGTGATGCCGGCATTGTTGATGAGAATGTCGACTTTGCCGAGCTGTCCCAGGGCGGCCTTGAATGCGGTTTTAACTTGCTCTTCGTCGGCTACATCAAGCGGGAACGCAGACGCCTTCCCGCCCGCGGCCTCGATCTCTCGCACAAGTTCGTTCAGCTTTTCCTGATTGCGAGCTGCTACTGCGACAGTCGCGCCTGTTGTCGCCAACTTGAGTGCGCAGGCCCGACCAATGCCCTGGGACGCACCGGTAACCAGCGCGACCCGACCTGAAAGGGTCATGATTTCTCCTTATTGATTGAACCCGAATTATAGCCGTAGATAGGTGCTGTGGCGTGCTTATCGGAATTAGCTCCTGCAAAGCGCACAGCGGTACACGCAGAAAATCGTTTGGCTGGAAAGACGAAAGCGGAAAGCTACAGAGCAGGAACCCGTTCTGCCGTTATTGCGGGCGTAGTCGCAGAATTGGCAACGGGCTGATAGTCGCGCTGATAGACGTCGACGATCGCGCGTCCGACGATACGAGCCGTCGCTTCCGAGTGGACATGCACCGGCAAGGTGAAGGGACCGATGTCCGCGTAATCCTGAACGAAATCGACTTTCTTAATGAAGAGCGAAGGCGATTTGACCGGCCTGCCCTCGGCTCGCACCAGGGTTCCGGTGTAAACGTCGACGTAGATTCGGCCTTTGAACAGGCCTACACGTTTCTCACGTGGCTTTACTTGGTAGATGTGCACCATGCGGCCTTGCAATTCGTTGGTTCCCTTGTAAGAGAATTTGTAATTTGCAGGGCTGATCGCGTTGAGCGCAGGGTCGTCCTTTTGCAGATGATCCACTTCGGACTGCAGCAGCCGGGTGATGACATTCGTCTTTACGAAGCTATCGCCCGTGAATCGCACCGCCTTGAAGGCGAGCGTGCGCGGAGCCAGATAGTGCTGTTGCACTTCGTACTCGCCGTACTGCGAAGTGTCGAGAAGTTGAGCGCGGATCAGGGTTGTGGCTGAATAAGCAGCCAATTGCTCCGCCTGTATCACGGAACGTCCGCGGCAAACCTGAAGCGCAAGTTCGGGAGCCATACGCGGGAGAACCGCCGTCGCAAACAAGGGCACTTTGTCGGCTGCGGGGATGGCGACAGGAACCGGAGTCTGGTCGTCAAACGACGGTGCCTCAAGCGACGGGACAGCTGACAGCCAGTCGGCATCGCCGCCGGGTTTCGCAATCAGCGGAGCTTGAGCCGTCACAAATCCAGTCAACAAGAAGCACAAACACAAGACTCTAAGAAAAGATCGCTGCATGAATAATCGAAATGACTTCCTTTATATATGATTCGATGAATGGAAGAAAAGATACATCCCTTTCGGTGGGGCCCTTAGTGGTACCTATCGCGGATTTGCTGGATTGTGTGATAAATCGGATGTTTCCTTCCGTTATGTTTACCCAACTTCAACATTGTCCCACGTTAGGTGCTATCGCGCACCCCGAAATCGGTTAAGATTTATCTCTCTTCAACACACGAGGTAAGCAATCAGCATGCCCGAGGTTAACAATCCGCCCTCGACCAATGGAAACCACGCGTCTTCGGATGCCCCCTCAGTCGAAGTTTATGCGGTGTATGGCGTGGAGCCTGAAGTGCAGGCCTATGCCATGGCCAAGTACTCGCGCTCTTCTCTTTCCATGAAGGAGTCACTGAAGGAGATCAGCCAGCAGAAGGCCGAAAAGTTTCTCAACACCTTCTACTTCCAGTACGGACACCGGTCCATTGCGGATTTAGCGCACGTCGCTCTCGCTATCGAGCGCCTTTCGATTCTGGCCGCGATTGCCGTGGCTGACGAGCAACGCTGGGACGGTCAGGAACGTTCCACCCGGTATCAGGATTTCAAGAAGAGCGGCTATTTTACGCCTGACTTCGGCGATGATCAGCAGGCCCGTTCTCTATATCGAGAAACGATCGAGAATCTGTTCGCGGAATACGAATCGCTTTCCGAGCGGACGTTTCGCTACCTGCTCGACATCACGCCCAAACCGGCGGAGATGAAGCAGGAAGCTTACGAGCGAACTTTGAAGGCGCGAGCTTTCGATATTTCCCGCTACCTGTTGCCACTTTCAACCAACACTTCGCTGGGAGAAATCGTCAATGCGCGGACGCTTGAAACCCAAGTTTCGCGCCTGCTGTCTCACACCCATAAGGAAGTCCGATCTCTGGGTGAGTTGTTGAAGCGGGCGGCAGTTTCTCCAGCGTACAACGCCAGCTATACGTCCTTGCACGAACTGGTAGAGCAGATCCGGGCAGTCTCTCCGGAACTCGGCGAGCGAGCTGCGCAAGAGTTGTTGCGCGAAGTGCGCATGGCTCCGACTCTGGTGAAGTATGCTGATCCTGGTTCTTATGAGGTTGAGACCCGCCGTGAACTTTCGCAAGTCGCGGCGGAATTGCTGGGAAATTTAGAGATCGCATCGGCGCCCACGGTCGATCTGCTCGACGAAGAACCGCTCGAAGTCGAGCTGGCGTCCACACTGATCTACGAACACAGTCATTATCCCTATCGACAGATCCGGCAAGCGATCCAGGGCGCGGGAGAACACATTCGCCGCGAGATCGTTGACATGGGATTACGGCATCGCGGCAAACATGACGAAATGCTGCGCGCGTTCTGCGCCGGGCAACAGTTCCGCTTCGACATTCTGATGGACGTCGGCGGCTTCCGCGATATGCACCGGCACCGTCGATGCATTCAAATTGGTCAAGAATTCACTAGCAAGCACGGCTACGACGTCCCGGATGAAGTCAATGCGGCTGGAGCGCGAGGAAGTTACGACGCCGTCATGAAGCGGACGGCGGAAGCTGTTCAACAACTGGCCGAGCGGCCCGGGACAGAGGCGAAAGAAAATGCCCAGTACGCAATCCCGCTGGCATTCCGCAAGCGCACTTTGTTCAAGATGGATTTCGCCGAAGTCGTCTACATCTCCGAGTTGAGAACAGGGCCGGCGGGACATTTCTCCTACCGCAACGTAGCGTACGCGATGTATGAAGCTGTGGCACGTAAATATCCCGCGTTGGCAAAGCATTTGAGAGTGACGGACGTACGTGAGCCAGTGGATCTGCTGAAGCGATAGAAATGCAACAGGACGTGCTTACGGGTAAGAGTACGAGAAGGTTTCTCTGTGACTCTGTGACTCTGTGTCTCTGTGGTGAATGGTTCTTTAGGTATACATCACTTTCCGGTCGCCCTTAACAATCCGCCCCACGGTAAACGCCTTTTCTCCTGCACGTTCCAGCAGAGTCTGAGCCTTTTTGAACTTCTTGGACGGAACCACCAGCAACATTCCCAACCCCATGTTGAAGGTACGAAGCATCTCTTCTCGCGGCACGTTGCCGAGTTGCTGCAGGTGTTCGAAAATCGGCGGCACCGGCCAGGAATTGATCTCAATGACGGCCGCCACGCCTCGGGGAAGCACGCGGGGAAGATTCTCGGTGATGCCGCCGCCCGTGATATGCGCCATCGCCGACACGCTTTCGCCATCCGCCAGCAGACGCTTCACTGCCGGCCAGTAACTCTTGTGAGTTTTCATCAACTCGTTGCCGACTTTTCCTTTGAGCTCGTTGACGTAAGACTCCGGGGTGTAATGGCCAACTTCAAACAGCAGCTTGCGGGCGAGCGCATAACCGTTGGTGTGCAGGCCATTCGAGGCTAAACCTAGAATCACATCGCCAACTTCAACCTTCTTTCCCGTGATGATGCGTTCGCGCTCGACCACGCCGACGATGAATCCAGCGAGATCGTATTCGCCTTCCGGATAGAATCCCGGCATCTCCGCCGTTTCGCCCCCGATCAGGGCACAGCCGTTGTGTTTGCAGGCCTCGGCCAGGCCTTCAATGACTTTCTCGGCGACTTCCGGCTCGAGTTTGCCGGTGGCGAGATAATCCATGAAGAACAGCGGAGTCGCGCCCTGCACCGCAATATCATTCACGCAGTGGTTCACCAGGTCCGCACCGATGGTGTGATGCACCTTCATCTCGAAAGCGACTTTCAGCTTGGTGCCAACCCCGTCCACACTCGAGACTAGGACCGGATCGACATACTTGGTCTTGTCAATCGCGAACAAGCCGCCGAAGCCGCCGATCTCGCTGAGTACGCCCCGAGTGAAGGTTTTGTGAGCAAGATACTTGATCCGCTTCTTGGTGCGGTTGGCGCGGTCGATGTCGACACCTGCGTCGGCATATGTAATAGGCGTACTGTTCAAGGAATCCTGGGCCACGGGTGTTGGCTCCGCCTCTTAAAAAGGTTGCGGGATAACGCTGGCGTAGTGCTCGAAAAAATCGTTTAAGTGCGGCTCATTGTAGCATGTTCGAGAGTGACGCTGCGGAAGCGATGGGTGAAGACGGAACCGCGAGCCGTTATCGAGAGACACTAACCGTTGCATGCCCCACGAGGCACGCGCGAGCGCGAATCAAACTGCCAAAGGTCCACAACGATGCGGCGTCGCGAAGACACTGGGAGTCTTCCAGCGCTAATGAGTCACATAACTGGAAAAGTAATACAGCAGTATTCCAAACATCGCCAGTCCAGAAATGCCATATGCAGTGAGAACCCACACACCGCGGCCTTCGCGATGAGATACAGAAGATTGAGAACCACGTGCATCTGTCGAGGAATCACCCAAGGCCCGATTTTCCACGCAAACCTCCGAGGACGGAAAGTGGTGGCGCGGGAGGCGTCACATTTTTACCCCACACTGCCGCTTGGCAGGTGTTGATGGCGCAAATGTTACTACAAAATAGGCTTCGTGCAATCGGGAAATGGCTGTAATTTGTAAAATTTAGGTAAAACTCAGAAATTCAGAGATTCGCCGGCGTACCATCCTGGGGATCTGAACCCTCTCTGAACTTATGGCTGACATTCCGGAGGTAAGCGTCCAACGTCAGCTGATAGCCCATAAGAAATCGCGAGACGAAGCGGAACACAGGATTGTAAATCTCTCCTCGCTCGGTAATGTTCAAGCGGCACCCCTCAGCGGTCGGGGAAATATCGAAGATCCACATCCCTCCGAACGGCAAGCCTTTGTCGGCGATTCGCGTAACCATCCGCGACAACGGAGTCGATTCCACGACTTCCATCGTGATTGTGCCATTTTTGCTTTTCTCCCGGTACCGAGGATGCCCGTCTGCCGGCAAGAGCAACTCCACCTCTTGGACGTCCGGCCGCCAGGATGGAGCGGCTTTGAAATCAGAAATCAACTGGAAGACGTCCGCAGGCTTTCGATGAAGCGAGATAGCCCGAGAAGCCACATGCTGTTTAGGCAACAGGAAGCCGGCGAGCACGACTATCAGCGCCAAAGAGATCAGTCCTGCTCCAGCCAGTAAATGACCTTCAACATTTCAGCTGCTCCTTAAAGATTTTGCTTTCATCGTCCGCAGTGATGCCTTTGCCAGGAGTTCCAAACCCTCCAATGCCCGCTTCAGTTCACTCGGCTTGAGTCTTGCTAAAACTGCCTCGACGCGTTCCGAATCCAACACCGACGTCGCTGCCATCGCCGTAGCGCCCTGCTGCGAGAGTGTAAGGGCCACGGTTCGGCGGTCGCGGGGCATCCTCTTACGTTGGAGATAGCCGAGGCGCTCGAGCCTATGAATGGCTGCGGAGAGGGTCGAACCACGCACTCCCAAATGAGCGGCTAGTTCGGTAGGGTTCACGGGAACCGTCTCGTTCAAGTGAACCAGGATCGATGAGTCCCTGGCCGACAGGCGATATGCGGTGCTCGATGCCCAGACGTGGCGCTTGTGACAAGCCAGATAGATCTGGGGATAGCAGCGCTGAACCAACCCGACGGCGGAAGTATTCATGGCGAGAAATTATGGCGGTCTTGGAACAGTTCGTCAAAACGAAGTACTAATTCGGGAACTTTTCCACCGATTGTTGTCGAATTCGCTTTTCCTTCGCTTAGAGCAGCGTGTATAATTCGGCCTGAATCATCCTGCAATCACAAAAGGAGCCGCCTCATATGGCCGACGAACGAGCAAAAGCGATTGATCTGGCCTTTGCACAAATCGAAAAGCAGTTTGGCAAGGGTTCGATCATGCGTCTGGGATCGAAGGAGGCGATCGTTCCGATTGCCGTGATCCCTACGGGCGCGATTTCGTTCGACGCAGCGTTGGGCGTCGGCGGCTTCCCACGCGGACGCGTGGTCGAAGTCTTCGGGCCTGAATCCTCAGGTAAAACCACGATCACATTACAGGTAATCGCAGAAGCACAGAAGATGGGAGGGATGGCTGCCTTTGTCGACGCCGAACACGCGCTCGATCCTGGCTACGCCAAAAAGCTTGGTGTTGACGTGGACAACCTTCTGGTGTCGCAGCCGGACTACGGCGAGCAGGCGCTTGAGATCACCGAGGCGCTGGTGCGCTCGGGCGCGATCGACGTGCTGGTCGTCGACTCCGTCGCTGCGCTGGTGCCCAAAGCTGAACTCGATGGCGAGATGGGCGACAGTCATATGGGCTTGCAAGCGAGATTGATGTCGCAGGCTTTGCGAAAGCTGACGGGAACGGTTTCGAAATCGCGCACTTGTTTGATCTTCATTAACCAGATCCGCGAAAAGATTGGCGTGATGTTTGGTAATCCCGAAACCACAACCGGTGGCCGTGCGTTGAAGTTCTACTCGTCGGTACGCATTGACATTCGCCGCATCGCCGCCATCAAAGATGGCGACGTGGTGACGGGTTCGCGCACCAAGATCAAGGTCGTAAAAAACAAAGTAGCCGCCCCCTTCCGCGAAGCCGAGTTCGACATCATGTACGGTGAGGGGATTTCGAAAGAGGGCGACTTGCTCGACATCGCCGCTCTTCATAACATCGTGGAAAAGTCCGGCGCATGGTACAGCTATAAAGGAGAACGTATCGGCCAAGGCCGCGAAAATGCGCGCGCATTCCTCAAGGAAAACAAAGACACACTGATCAAGCTAGACGCCGAGGTTCGCAAGCAACTGGGATTGACAGCGCCGGCTGCCCCAACAGCGGTACCGGCGCCAGCGGTGCCTGCGCAAAGCGCGCCGCAGACTGGGCGTGTGACGACGATGCCCAGTGCGGCTCCGGAACCGGCAAAGGCGCCTGCCGCAAGGCGGTAGAACGCATCGTTTGCCTACCATCGGGATGCGTAGCGCTTCTGCGTAGAAGCTCAACGCTAAAAAGACGCGCTCTCAGCGCACCAGCCACTCGGTCACGGCGTGCATTTGGGTGAGCGCCGGACCATAGATCATGACGACGCCGATAGCCGTCGCCGCCACCAGCGGCAGAGCGTACCACCATGGGTCGCGGGCCCGTGGCATGTGCCGCTTTTCCCACCTGACCAGCCGTTGCACACGCGCGCTTAACGCAGTCGAACTGTGCAGCAGAGCCATAGTCAGTTCACTGCAAGATTCCGTGGGGCCCAGTCTCGACACTTTGATCAATGCAGCGGCAAGATCGAGCGCATCCTGGAAGCTCGATACGGCGGCGTCATCCGCAGCCATCTCGGTCTGCTCCGACCAGGCCCACTCCAAATCGGCCATCGCGGGAAACGCTGAAAACCGGAAGACCAGTTTCTTCAGATTGTCGTAGCGAAGCGCGTGCGCAATCTCATGCCGCAGGGCAGTTCGAAGCTCCGGTGGATTCAGCGTTGCAAAGGCAGCCTCAGACACCAAGACCTTGGGCGCACACACGCCAGCGACGGTCAGACTCGGAGAGTTGTTGCCCGTGCGAAAAATCGGCACAGCTTCGCCGGACTCCGTAATCTGCGATTCCATCAACCTGGAGCCATCCAGCCACATCATCAGCGCCCGGGACGCCCTCGATTGAGTCATTGCCGCACGAGTAATTCCTGTCGCAATCAGAATCAGGCAGCACAGGCCCAGGGCCAGCGGAGCGGTGCCGATCGCTTCATTGGTCGCGTGCGGCTCCAGTAGCAAGAAAGATGGCAGTGTAACCGCAAACGTTATAAGAGTGGACACCGCGAGCGGGAGCATGCGCAGAACGAACAATAAATCAGCGGAGCCGCGGGCTGAGCGTGGTCGACACACGCGTCGTATCAGTTTCCATCCCCAGGAAACGCTCAGAGAAAGCGACACATACATCAATACGAATACGGCCAGCGAAACTCCGACGCAGCGCGCGGCAAACATCAAGCCTTCTCCCTGTTCCCGAGTTCGCGACGCTTTTCATCGAGCAATCGCTGCAAATCATCCAGCAGACTGGCATCATGTTCGCTGACTGCTTCCACCAGGTACGAAAGTGGAAGCGCGGCGCCCGAACCAAGCAGTTGCCGGATGGTTTCGCCGACGGCAGCCTTCTCAAGCTCTTCCTGCGTGTAGCGTGGAGAATAACGAAACGCTCTGCCCTCGGCTACGCGGTTCAGTAATTGTTTCTTGTAAAGCCGGTCGAGCGTTGTCATCACCGTGGTGTAGGCAAGCTTGATATCGCCGACGGCCAGAATCTCGCGAACGGTTGAGCTTCCTCGGGTCCACAGAGCAGCAAGCAATTGCCGCTCGAGCGGCCCGAGTTGGGCAATCGGAGAGCGTCGCAGCAGGTTCAACATCCGTTTCATACTGAGTGTCCTATCCAAAAAGTGACGTTACCTGAGAATCGGACAAACCGCAAGGAGAAGAAAGTCCGGGTCGCCTGGTCTCTTGCTTAAAACGGCTTTTGGAAAAGATGACAAAAGGTATAATCTGCTGTCAGAATTGAGCGGGCACCTGGCCAGATCTAATTCGTCAATCACGGAGGCTCCTGATGTCACCACAAAGTGGCACCCCGAACCCGAACAGCCCCAGAGCGATTAACGCGCCACCCTTGTCTGCAAGTTCATTTGAGAGAGTGGTCGATTCGCTCAAGCTCTCGCCCGACCAGTATCAAAGCTCGACCGAGCTCCGAGAGTGGGTGTTGCGAAACAAGGACCACAAGTATGTACCTCCAGACCTGCTCAAGGCCTTCGGATTCCAGGTGAATCTCGAGCCCTGAGCTTGTTCCACGGTGTTCCCGTCCAGAATGATTAGTGACACTCGCATTAGAGTGTCGATATGCAAGTTCACAGCGGGAAAGCACGCGGTTCGAGCCGACTGGCTCGGGTCGGCG
>Ga0228598_1000199_pt1 | contig 11026 bp, 7 predicted proteins | sample CZU4metagenome_FD_182726 | JGI IMG/M metagenome (GOLD analysis project Ga0228598, IMG submission 182726) | Spruce rhizosphere microbial communities from Bohemian Forest, Czech Republic - CZU4 | ecosystem: Host-associated > Plants > Roots > Rhizosphere | place: Czech Republic: South Bohemian... | reverse complement strand
ATCGCGCTCGCTCTTTCTCCCGATGAAACGCATCTTTATGCAGCGGTTGCGTCGCTGAATGCTGTCGCGGTATTCGAAACCAAACCGAACGCGCAGCCGTCAGAATCGAACGGCGTGCAGACGCCCATCGGCTTCATTCCTACCGAGTGGTATCCCAGTGCGCTTGCAAGTGCAGGAAATGATCTGCTCATCGCCAGTGCCAAAGGCGAAAGCAGCGGGCCTAACAATGTGCAAGCTGCGGTGCAGACAGGACTGCATCCCAATCCGCATCCTTACATTGCGACACTGATCGGAGGGTCGATTCAGCGGCTCAGCAGGGAAGAGATTGACAGAAACTTGCCCCTCTACACGCGCCAGGTTGAAGAAAATAACTTGCTGCACGCTGACACTGACCAGATTCAGTTTGCCGGCGGTAAGAATCCAATCCGGCATTTAATCTACATTCTGAAAGAAAATCGCACCTACGACCAGATCTTCGGCGATCTGGGAGCGGGCAATGGCGATCCCTCCCTGACGATGTACGGAGCTGACGTTACCCCGAACGAGCACAAACTGGCCTTGCAGTTCGGGGTGCTGGACAACTTCTATGACAGCGGGGACGTCTCTGCCAATGGACATCTGTGGTCCGATGCCTCCGCCACTTCCGACTACATAGAGAAGATTTGGCCCATTATTTATCGCCGCAGTGAGCGTCCGGAGGATTACGGCAACACACTCGATCAGGGCCTGCCTCTCATGGACGACCCTGGAACTGGTTTTCTCTGGGACAATCTCGCCAAACATAACTTCACCTACCGCATCTACGGAGAGATGCTCGACCTAACATGGTGCAGAGACGAAAAAGTGAGCTCGCCGAGAGAAGGCACGCCATCACCTGCGTCCAGCGTGTGTCCATCGACTGAAATTAAGCGAGGAGAGCTGTTGCCGGCGAATGTCGGGAATCCTCGCGGCGGGCCAAGTCCATGGCCGTGGGCGGTTCCCCAGCTAGAAAGCGCCCGGCCAACCAAGGAGGCGCAACGCGATCACATTGATCCGCTCTATCCGGATTTCGCGATTGATTATCCTGACCAGCTTCGTGCCGACGAATTCCTCCGCGAATTTGACGAGTTTGTAAAAGCTCGTGGGACCGGCAAAGAACTGCCGCAGTTCATTCAGCTCTATCTGCCCAACGACCACACCGGCGGAACGCGCGTGGGCCGGCCGGCCCCAAGGGCCTCGGTTGCAGATAACGACCTTGCGGTCGGGCGCGTGGTGGAAGCTGTGTCGCATAGCCCGTACTGGGATGATACGGCCATCTTCGTGGTGGAAGACGATGCGCAGGACGGACCCGATCACGTCGATGCGCATCGCTCGATCGCATTGGTGATCAGCAAGTATTCGCCGCGTTCGGAGACGCCGTTTGTGGACCATCATTTCTATACCACGGCAGGAATGGTCCACACAATGGAGCATCTCCTTGGGCTTCCTCCGATGAATCTGTTCGACGCTCACGCACCTCTGCTCGCGCTATTCGCCGGGCCCGGAACCCAGCCGCCCTATCAAGCCGACGAAAAGAACCTACGCAGCGGCCTGCTCTACCAGATGAACGAAAAGAAAAATCCGGGTGCGAAGGAATCAGCCCTGATGGATTTTTCGCGACCGGATGCAGCAGATGCAAGGAAGCTGAATGCGATTCTCTGGCGCGATGCCAAAGTCCGATAGCCATGCCAAACTTTTCTTTCTTCTACCGACCCATAAAGATGACGAAAAACGTTGTCATTCTTACACCGGAAGACCTTTTGTGTTGACAGCCGTCTAAGCGAAATCGAGCGACGGACGAGGTGTGTTCAAACTCCGGAGGGCAAGAGATGTTCTACCGCGTGGATTATGCACTGGCAGTGCTGTTTGCTGGCTTCATCGCGGGAGTTTCGTTCAGTCGGCGCGCCGCAGTTATTCTGCCTTCTCGACTGGCCCGCGGATACTATGTGGCCGTCGCAATCCTGTTGGTGGTCCGAACAGCGGTCTTTGCATGCACCATCCTCACGACTGAACAAGGCTTCTGCAGAATTGCGGTCGGGTTCATAGGAGACGTTACAGGATTTCTATTCGGCGCCCTATTTGGACTAGCGGCCCGACGCGCGGACGCCCGCAAATTTCTGGTGGATCCGTCTGTTTTGGGCGCGCTTTGCATGGCAATTGCGTTCACGTTTTCGATGGCCGGTATCGGCAAAGCCTTCTCTCTCGCTCCCATGACGGAGTTCTTCACGCAATCGGGCTACTCGATCACCTTCCTCAAATTCATCGTGATTGCTGAGATCTTTGGCGCGGTGGGGCTACTGCTTCCGTGGGCTTTCTTGCCGTCATTGATTGGACTCACCACGGACATGTTCGGTGCAGTAGTGACGCACATCCACAATGGTGATCCATTGAATGACAGTACCGGGGCGATTGGCCTGCTGATCCGCCTCGTGGCCGTCGGCATTCTCTGGGCATTACGTCCTCGTTCTGGAAAGTCAGAGCGCACAGTACGTAACTCGCTGTTGGGCGTCGGAGCGATCGCGATAGCTTGTCTTTTGTTCGCTGTCGCCGGCAGTGTAGCGGTGCGTCATTTGAGTCCGCCAGTTCCCACGATTGCTTCACCTAGCTCCCCGTAATACCCGGCGATAATGCGCGTAACGCGGTGCCAGTTGGCATCGCAAGGTGTGTTGGCGCTTCTTGCCAATCACGGGCGGATGACTGACAAACCGGAAGTCAACTGCTGTTAACCAGGCGGATACACTCAAAACCCCGAGCACAGGGTCAATGAGCGTAACGGCGATACTGCGCCACAGTTCGCGGGGCCTGCTACCATCGCCGCATGTTCAATTTTGGGAAACCCAAAACAGCTGGCGGCTGGATAGTTCACATCGCGGGGGCTATCGTCGCGATATTCCTCGTCTGGTGGATGCTTCGAATGTACGTGCTGTGAATGCACTCAAAACTCGGTCTTCAGGTTTGGGAGAACGCCGGCCTGGATGAGAATGAATTAGGCGAAACAGGCCCGTCACTACCCAAGCGATTGACAGAGGGTTTATGCTGTTCAAATCCGCGAAAGGTACGTATGTCGATCGATAGGTTTCACCGGATGTTTTTTCCCAACCTGGTGTGGTCCTTTCTCGTGGGATTGATTGTCACGACGATTGCGGCTGTGTTGCTATCTCAATTCTCGCGCGGAAGCCAACTGTTTCTCCCATTCGGGGCACATCCTGCCGGGTCACTGTGCGATGTAGCCTTCAATGCCAGTTGGATCTTCATTCTCGTCAACACGAAGTGGCTCTGGAAAACAGAATGACGGCCCCTCAAGTCTGACCTCATGATGCACGAAGGCCGGGAGTGGCCTTCACCCTTCGCATCCCGCAGGAAACACTGCGGTAGGCTCATTTACCGTCAGCGCCAGATCCCTTGAGTTGTAAACCCAGACCAACTCGGCCCGTCTTGCTCATTTGAATACTTCCGCAGGGAGGTAATCGCCAGCATTGCGAATGCAATTAGTGCATAATGTACGCCATTGTCTGGGGCGGAACATCCAGCCTGTGCGGACGAAAAATGGGGGGGTAATGCTGCAACGTGAAGCTGACTGCCGCGCTTTGGCGCGTCGCGCTACCGTAGTTCCTTTCACTCTTATGGCCGTATTTTTGTTTCTTGCCTCTGTGTCTCAGCCGGCACAGTCCCAAACCTACAAAGTCATTTACAACTTCACGGGCATAGGCAACGATGGGGCCAATCCTTATGCAGGGCCAGTCCTCCTAAAGGGAAACCTGTATGGCACGACGTATCTCGGTGGGAGCGACGGAAACGGAACTGTCTATCGGCTTTCGCCCAGCGGCTCCTCCTGGAAGCATACTTCGTTATACAGCTTCAACGGTCCGCCAGACGGGGCTGGCCCAGGCTTTGGGTCCTTGGCCATCGGCCCGGACGGCGCTCTCTTCGGAACCACAGAGGGAGGGGGATACTTTGGCTCCGACTTTGAAATCTGCTCCTGCAAGGGGAAGGAAGTTCAGATCCACCAGTTTGGCCGCGGAACGGATGGGGCTCAGCCCCTTGGCGGAGTGGTCCTGGATTCGGCAGGCAATTTCTATGGAACCACTAACTTGGGAGGTACCCTCGGGGACGGCACAGTCTTTGAAGAGAAGAAGTCCGGGGGCAAGTGGATTGAGAGCGCGATTTACAACTTCACGGGTGAGAACGATGGCATCAATCCGGAGGCAGGGGTGACGCTGGATGCTCACGGCAACCTTTATGGTACGACTTCCACCGGCGGTGCCGATGGAGATGGCATTGCCTACAAGCTTTCTCGCCACGGTTCCGGCTGGAAACAGACTGTGCTACACACCTTCCATGGTAAGAATGATGGCGCAAATCCAGTGGGCGGCTTGGTCCTGGACAAAGCTGGCAATCTTTACGGCGGAACTTTCGACGGCGGGGTCAACGGCGGCGGCGTCGTGTACAAACTGTCTCCTTCCAGTAAAGGCTGGAGGCTTACCACGCTCTACAGCTTGACCGGCGGTTATGGGGGACCCTACAACAAGCTCACGCTCGCCAACGGAAACATTTACGGCTTTACCGAAGCTGAAGGCAAGAATGGCCTCGGCCAGGTATTCAAGCTAGTTAAGGGAAAGGGCGGCTGGACCTTCACCGACCTTTACGACTTCGTCGGCGGCAGCGAGGGCGCGCAGCCTTATGGCAGCGTAGCCGTTGATAAAGATGGAAATGTTTTTGGCACAACCAACACAGGCGGAAGCCAGAACCAGGGCGTAGTGTTTGAGGTCACGCCCTAAACCGTCGACAGCGTAAGCGTGACATCGAGATTGTCGGGGGGAAGGTCACCATCCCGCGATGTGGGTCGGGATGAAGTTTTGGAATCTAGTCGCCCGAACTGCCAAACCCAGCCAGCAGCACGGATTTCCCGTCACCGGAAGCCGTCGTTTTCGCCGCGACACCGCAAAATGTTGCGCATTGACACGTCGCATCCCTAGAGCGACAATCCGTGCTTCGCCGGTTGTGCGAACCGATGGCCAATTTAATTCTGGATCAATTTAATGTTGATCAGCGCCAGGACCCTGAGGTGGGAGTATGAGGCAATTTGGTCTACCGAAAACGATATGCATCGTGTTTGCGCTTTGTGCTGCGACGGCGATTGTTTCGTCTGCACAGACCTTTAAGACTCTGGCAAGTTTCGACGGGACTGACGGCGCTACCCCTTACGCCGGCCTGGTGCAAGCCACGGACGGGAACTTCTGGGGGACAACCTATAATGGCGGGACAAACAGCACAGACTGCACTTCAGGCTGCGGCACGGCCTTCAAAATCACCCCCAAGGGCAAGCTGATCACGGTTTACACCTTTTGCTCCCAGACAAACTGCACTGACGGCACTCTGCCTTACGCCGGGCTGGTGCAAGCCACCGACGGGAATTTCTACGGGACAACACAACAAGGCGGCAACAGTGCCTGCAGCGGAGGTTGCGGCACGGTCTTCAGAATCGCGGGAGGGGGCAGGCTGACCACTCTGCACAGCTTCGACGGCACCGATGGCTACAGCCCCAACGCCGGTTTGCTGCAAGCCACCGACGGGAACTTCTACGGGACAACGACCCAGCGCGGAGCCACCACCAGCGGTACGGTCTTCAAGATTACGCCCAACGGCAAGCTGACCACGCTTTACAACTTTTGCTCCAAGACGAACTGCACTGACGGCGCCGACCCTTGGGCAGGGCTGGTGCAAGGCACCGACGGAAATTTCTACGGGACCACGGCCGAGGGCGGCGCTCACATCTGCAGGACACAAGGCCGAAACAAGATCGGTTGCGGCACGGTCTTCAAAATCACCGCCCAGGGCAAGCTGACCACGCTTTACAACTTTTGCTCGCGGACAAACTGCACCGATGGCTCCGATGCTTTGGCTGGGTTGGTGCAAGCCGCCGACGGCAACTTCTATGGGACAACGGCCGAGGGCGGGACCAATACAAGCGGCACAGTCTTCAAAATCACCCCGAAGGGCAAACTGGCGACGCTTTACAGCTTTTGCTCCCAGACAAACTGCACTGACGGCGCTACTCCTTATGCTGGATTGGTGCGAGCCACCGACGGGAACCTCTATGGGACAACCAGGTTTGGCGGAGCCAATAACAGTGGCGCGGTCTTCAAGATAAACCCAGAGGGTAAGCTGACGACGCTTTACAGCTTTTGCTCCCAGACAAACTGCGCTGACGGCGAGTTTCCTCAAGCCGCGCCGGTGCAAGCCACCAACGGCAAGTTCTACGGGACGACGTCCGGGGGTGGGGCTAACATGAGCGGCACGGTCTTCAGCTTGTCTGTAGGACTCGGCCCGTTCGTGGAAACATGTCCCACGTCCGGCGAGGTGGGGACCACGGTCATTATTTTGGGGACGAACCTGACTGGTGCTACCAGCGTTTCCTTTGACGGCACGCCAGCGGAGTTCAAAGTCATGTCAAGTTCTGAAGTCACGGCTGAGGTTCCAAACGGCGCGACCACGGGCAAGGTTAAGGTAAAAATGCCCGGAGGGACACTTGCGAGCAACTTGGTCTTCCGGATGACGAAGTGACACGTTGATCCGTTCCTAATTAACGAATACAGCCGCCCGATGTTCTAGGCGGCTTTTTCTTGTGCCGCAACTCGACAACCGCTCGCAGCTTCCTTTGGTACGCACTCGACAACTTTCGGCGGCCGATCACTTTGGCGCGACGAGAGGGCCGTTCGTGATAAGTTTCGAATCCACTATGCCGATCTCGACCCGGCGGTTGGCAGCACGCGCCTGTTCGCTGTCGCCCGGAACGCGCGGGTCGGATTTGCCAAAACCCTTAGTGCTCAGGATTGTCGCGGGAATTCCGGTCTGCACCAGGAAGTCGCGGACAGCTTCGGCGCGACGCTGTGAGAGCTGCAAGTTGTACGACTGAGTGCCGATGTCGTCCGTATATCCGTAGACAGCAATCGTGTATCCCTTAAGCGTCATCATGATCCCCGCGATGCGATTGAGGATGTCGCGGTATTCCGGTTTAATGTTTGCCTTATCGAAGTCGAAGCGAATCGACTTGCTGTCCAGCGTCATCACCAGGCCCATGGCGGTGCGACGCGTTTCGGCGATTTGTCCGAGAGCCTCTTGCAGCTGGGTAAGTTCCGCCTCTCGCTCTTGCCGATATTGCTCAGCCTGCTGGGTGGCTTGATCTGCCTTTTGCTGCTCGGCGGCGGCCTGCTGCCGCGCAAGTTGCGCTTGAGCCTCCGAGTTCGATTGATCCTGCTTCGCCAAGTCGCGCTGTTGAGCGGCTGCCTGCGCGTTCGCAGCCGCTTGCGAAGCCTGCTGAGCCAATGCCTGCGATTGCTCCTGTGCGCGCACGACCAACTGGCTTAAACCTTCCGTCTGCTGGCTGAGCCGTGCCACCTCGCGCTCCAGGCGACGGACCGATATTAGATAAACAAACCCAAGAACCAAGCTGAGCGCGATTGCGATCACTCCCAGAGCCAGCGCTAACTTCCCTTGAGACTTGGCAGGTGCATCCCCAAGTCCATGCTCGTACGGATCCATCGCGTCGCGTGAAGAGTCGACCATTTGGCAATCTTAGCGTGGGATTCTAGATTGAAGCAAAACGAGTGCGATGGCCTCAGGGTAGGTCTTTACAATTCCTCAATATTTCTTAAATTCAGGAGTCTGCGACAATGCCGAAAGGGCAAGCGCAGGATGTGTTTGCATGAAACGACGCTCGTGAGACGTCACTGAAAAATTCAGATTGAAATCCGGCTAATTGTCGGTCCATAATGCGTGCCTGGGCTTGCGCTACCTGGTCGCAAGCCAGGTCTTTCGTCCGCATGATGGTTGTCTCAATCTCCCTGTTTCTTTTTTTGCGCTTTACCGGAGGACAAGAACATGAAGCTATCAAGGGCCGGTATTCTGCTGGTTGTTCTAGTCGCATGCTCGGTGACGGCTCTCTCACAAACATGGCATGCCTTGCACAATCAACCCAGTTTCGGCGCCAGCATTCCGCTCCAACTCACCGACGGCACGGTTCTGGTACAGGACGGTAATACCGGCAGCAATTGGTGGCGCCTGACCCCAGATCAAAGTGGCAGCTACCTCAACGGCACCTGGACGCAGATGGCTTCGCTGCCCCCAGGATACGGTCCTTCTGCGTTTGGCTCGGCGGTGCTGGCGGACGGCCGCGTAATCGTCGAAGGCGGTGAGTACAATTTTGGCCAACTGGAGTGGACCAACCTGGGCGCGGTTTACGATCCGCTCACCAATGTTTGGACGAATGTAGATCCTCCCCCCGGCTGGACCATCATCGGCGATGCGGAGAGTGTGGTCCTTTCAGACGGCACATTTATGCTGGCCAACTGCTGCGCCTTCCCCTTCACGGCTGCACTGCTTGATGAAAAGACTTTATCTTGGACCTTTACCGGGTCGAACAAGCAAGACTTGTACGATGAAGAGGGCTGGACCCTGCTCCCCGATGGCGCGGTTTTGACGGTAGACACGGAAAACGCGCTCCACCCCAAGCACGCGGAAAAATACGTTCCTAAATTAGGCGAATGGATCAGTGCGGGAAGCACGATCGTTCTGCTGAGCGATCCACCTACCGCCGAGATCGGACCAGCCGTACTGCGTCCCGATGGCACCGTCTTTGCGACCGGGGCCAATTCCGACAAGACCAAGGCGGGCCACACGTCGATCTATCATCCTCCCGCCGACCTCATGCAGCCTGGACATTGGGTGCCCGGACCGGATATCCCGGACGAAAATGATATGGGCGATGCCCCAGCAGCCTTGTTGCCGGATGGCAATGTGCTCTGCGATACCAACCATGGCATCAACAACCCGCCCACGACCTTCTACGAATTCGACGGAACCAAATTCACTAAAGTACCCGGACCGCCTAGAGCCAACAAGGATGCGACCGAGCAGGGAAGCATGCTGGTTTTGCCGACGGGACAAATCTTTTTCACCGACGGCTCGTCTGATGTTGAGATCTACACATCGACGGGCAAGCCCGATCCGTCCTGGGCGCCAGCCATCAGCGTGTATCCGCGCACGGTTACTCGCGGCGACAGCTACGTTATTTCGGGCACGCAGTTCAACGGCCTTTCGCAGGGAGCCATGTATGGCGATGACGCCCAAATGGCTACCAACTATCCGCTAATCCGAATTACCAATAGCGCGTCGCACCACGTCTTCTATGCACGAACGCATAACCCCAGCACGATGGGCGTGGCGACCGGCAATGCGAAGGTTTCTACTCACTTCGACGTACCGAGCGATATGGAAACCGGCGCCAGCAAGCTTGTAGTTGTCGCGAACGGAATTGCTTCCCAGCCGGTCGTCATCACCGTTCAATAGGGTCGCAAGCAAAGCCGAAATCTGAAAGGAGAACTATCGTGACCAGCACAATTGAATATTGCAGCCTGCGTTCAACGACGCGGCGCGGGGCCGGCTTTCTGCCAGGGCTTCTGTTGCTGATGGCGCTCGCAACAAGTTCGGCACAAGCCCAGACTTTCACAACTCTTTTCTCATTGGACAGCGCTTCCGGAACATATTCTGTGGCCGGATTGGCAATCGGCCCCGACGGTGATCTCTACGGTACTGCCCAACAAGGCGGTGCTCACGATTTAGGAACGGTTTTCAAAGTGGATTCCGCCGGGAAGTTGACGGTCCTGTACAGTTTTTCGGGAGCCGATGGAGCGTATCCGAGTGCGGGATTGACTTTTGATGTTGCTGGCAACGTGTATGGCACAACAATGTTAGGCGGAAGCGCGAATCGAGGAACCGTGTTCAAAGTAGGCGCGAAGTCGGAGATCTATAGCTTCGGCAGTAAACACGGGGATGGCACATATCCTATCGCCGCAGTAGTAGTTGACGGGGCAGGCAACGCCTATGGAACGACGCAGCAAGGAGGCGCGCACGGTTTCGGCACGGTATTTAAGCTTAGCGCTGCGGGCAAGGAAACAATCCTGTATAGCTTCAAAGGCGTGCCCGACGGAGAGTATCCCTGCGCGGGACTGACTTTGGATTCGGAGGGTAACCTCTATGGCACCACGCAGCTCGGTGGTCCCATTTCTCAGAACGATGGCACAGTTTTCGAGCTTAGCTCCGCCGGCAAGGAAACCGTGCTGTACAGCTTCACCGACGCGAAGGGAGATGGTGCGTATCCTATTGGCAGTGTGGTGCGAGATGAAGCTGGGAATCTTTATGGCACGGCCAGCGATGGCGGCAAGTTTGGCGTGGGTATCGTATTTAAGGTGGATAAGGCCGGGAAGGAAAAGGTTCTATACCCATTTGGAAAAAACAGCGGGGACGGATTGTATCCCTTCGCGGGGCTGGTCCGCGACGCGAAAGGCAATCTTTATGGCACGACTGAATTTGACGCCGACGGCCCGGGCGCCATTTTTGAAGTGACTCCCTCTGGTGATGAAACCATATTGCACACCTTTGCCGGGACCGACGGAGCCGATCCGTTAGCTGCGCTGGTTCAGGATACAAAAGGCAATCTTTACGGCACCACGACTGAAGGCGGCGCTCACAATAAAGGCGTGGTCTTCCAGCTGGTTCCTTGAAGGTTGGGCGATTTTAATCGCTGTAAGTTCACGAACCATCTCATCGACGGGTTTGATTCATCTGCTGAAAATGGCGGTCGAAGATTGGGCGGCTTCTATTTGCGCTACTTGAAGGGGTAATTCCACCGCAAAGGTTGATCCTTCGCCTGGAGCGCTTTGAACCGTGATCGATCCCTGGTGTTGCTGCACAATCCATTGAGCGATCGCGAGGCCGATGCCCGCTCCGTTTAAGTCGCGGCTTCTGGCTTTGTCGACGCGATAAAAGCGTTCGAAGATTTTCGGCTGCTCTTCGACGGCGATCCCGATGCCGGAGTCGCGGACCCGAATGATCGCGGAAGAACCTCTGGATTCAAGCTGAAGCTCAATCTTGCCGGGCGCGGGCGTGTATTTCACGGCGTTGTCGAGCAGAAGGGTCAGCAGGCGCTTAAGGGCGTTGCGATCTCCGA